>Ga0316207_10001293_pt1 | contig 31809 bp, 29 predicted proteins | sample 6weekpyrite_MG_FD_204943 | JGI IMG/M metagenome (GOLD analysis project Ga0316207, IMG submission 204943) | Microbial mat bacterial communities from mineral coupon in-situ incubated in ocean water Damariscotta River, Maine, United States -... | ecosystem: Environmental > Aquatic > Marine >...
TTTACCTGCTGAACAACTGGATGCCGGACCTATTATTACTGGCACAGATTTATCAACCCTGGTTGATTTTGTTAAGCGTTAACTCTCGGATACTGAAACAATACCCATCGCAAATCACCCGACCTGACTTAACGATGAGTAATATCCGGTATTCAACCCTGCCAATAATTACAGGCAAGTGCAGCTAACTAATCCAGTTCTTATTTTCAACCCACTTCGCATACCAGATCAAAAATGCCGCTACCACCAAGGGCATCATAATCATCATAAAAACTTCAAAGGCTTTGAAGTTGATTGTCGAACTGGCAATGCCAATTGTATGAATCATTGTCACAATCACCCCAAGTAGCGATACAATAAAAACATAGTATGCAGCCGACTTTCTGAAGAGAAGTAAAAGACAACCTAAGGCACCGCTAAAAACAGCTAACGCAAAACCCCCGGTGGCCCAGACAGGTCGACCTTCTATAATTGCACGATGCGTCTCAGGCATGGCAGCAATCGCATCTGCGTTCATCTGCACAAAGAAATTTATTACGCCCATAACATTCCAGATCAATAAGATCGCAGCGATAACCCAGAAACTCCAGTGAACACCAGCAACGTTTTCATTATTCATCACTTCCCCCTTTTGCCTGTAACTCAACAAACAGCTCATCCATAATGGCATAACCACTGCCCCAACCTTTATCCATATTAGCCATTGCATCAGCAAAAAAGGCCACCTCAGCATCTGTAGCATCCATAGGTACCTGGGAAAGACGTACATTTGTTTTGTCACCCATGTCCTCAAAAATAACTGTTGTTAGAAGCAATTTAGGCCAATCCGCCATCATGGGATTAGGCGCATCATTCCAGTTAGAATCTGTAGAAGAATGGTGATGCCAAACCATCTTCTCCGGTTGTATTACTTCCTGAAAAACAACTTTCTGAAAATGCGAGTTGCTACCCCACTTCATCTCATTTAGCCAAATTCCACCAGGTTTTAGGTCAAATTTGTGGATAATGGTTTCTGCACCTGGGCCATACCAACGATGCAATAGCTCAGGATCGGTCCAGGCCCTCCAAACCATTTCACGAGGTGCGTGAAAAATACGATCTAATATATATTCTGGTAATTCACTCATGCTCTGTTCCTTTTTCAGCTTGTTTCATTTTGAGGAGGACATTATCGAGTTGATCAAAGCTCGTTCCCCAGAAGGCTTTAAACTCAGATAACCAGTCAACCACATCCGACAGCTTTTGTGCTTTCAATCTGGCAGGACGTCGTTGTTCGTCTTTATCCCGCTCTATCAACCCAGCCTTCTCAAGGACTTTCAAATGCCTTGATACAGCAGGTTGACTCATTTCAAACGGGGCAGCAATTTCATTTACCGATGCTTCACCTTCTGTAAGCCGGGATAATATGGCCCGCCGAGTAGGATCAGCAAGGGCGGCAAAGACAGCATCGAGATTTGACTTCGAATCAATATAACCAACTTGTTCCATAACATAATGGTTATATAAATACCCAGATGTGTCAACTACTTTTTTTAATCATCCCAGGGCCTGTACTACTAATTCCCTGAAATACCGGATAAATACAGTCAATTCATTAGCCCAGACAATTAAAAACATAGATTGCGGTCCTGTTAAGCACTAGAGACATGATAAATATCATAACCTCTTACATCCCAAACTGGATCGCCAAATATTCTATACATAAGTTGAATTAACATATTTAGAAAAGCACTGTATTTAAAATATCAATACAGCACTTTGAACCGAACAAACTTCATTTCCAGATTCTTTAATTACTAAGTCTCTGTAAACTGCTGAGTAGTTTTGTTTAGAGAAATTTTCATAATACCACCAAGTAATAACACACAGATCAGGGTGATTATAGTAACTGGAATATTATCATCTAAAACAAGTACTACGGCAGATATCAAAAAAGTCAGGGCAACTAAAGCGGCCCCAATAAATCTAAATTTTGGCAATACCAGTAAAATACCACCGAGTAGTTGAGCGACACCATATATAAACAAGATTGAGTTGCTGAATCCATATTTAGAAAAAAACTCTACATCCTGCTGCATGAGTAAAATTTTTGATATACCTGAAGAAATTGCCAGGAATACTAAAATAGACAAAACTACATAAAAAAGTATTTTCATATTATCTCCATATTTTTGATCAGTAAGCCCTGTAAATATAATTTTAATTTATACCAAAGGCAGCTTTAAATTCTGTAGGATCATAATAAACCTTCTGCTCTTTAATTTTTCCATCTGATACTTTAAACCATTCAGAGAGCTCCAGGGTTATTTTATTTTCTTGAGGTGTGGATACATATATATCCTCAATAAAACAAACTTCATTACCATTCTCAAAAGTCTGGTGTTTTTTCCATCCAATATGCATTGGTATAAACTGTTCTAACAACTCCCTGTATTCATGTCGGTTATTACATTGAGCAGCTGGACCGATAAACTTAATATCATCAGCCATGAGCTCTACAGCACCTTCAATATCGTGATCTTCATTAGTTAAACGCATAAATTCTTCTACAATTTCCAGCGGTTTCTTCATTTTTATTCTCCTGTATTATTGAGTTATTTCTACTTGCAATATGCAAGTAGAAATACACTAGCATCACTACTTGCATATTGCAAGTAGTGATGCTAATCTCAATACATGAAGGCCAAGTCGTTTAAGTATAAATCCCATTGTCCAATAAATTATGCCCAGGAATCTTTTGGAGACAGGTGGAGCCTCTTAATCATTAGAGACCTGATGTTTAAGGGCAAGAAGTTCTATGGAGATTTTTTGAACTCTGAAGAAAAAATATCGACAAATATACTGGCAAACAGGCTAGAAAAACTGGAAGCACAAAAGCTCATTAACAAAACGCCGGACAAGGATAACCGCTCCAAGAATATATACACATTAACACAAAAAGGGACTGACCTGATGCCGATGTTATTAGAAATGATTGCCTGGAGCGCCAGGTATGATAATAAAACAGAGACCCCACAAAATTTTATCGACAGCCTGAAAAATGACAGGGATGCCTTAATTAAAGAATTGCTTACTAAATTAAAAAGCTAGCCACCACCCTGCCTATAGTTTGTACAGTTATACAAGTCCTTTGAATAGACATCTTGCTAGATGTAATTATATAAAAAATTATGTTACAAACTGCCCCCCCCTTTCAGTGAAATCAAAGTTGGTGCCATATATACAATCAATTTAAAACTTTATGCTGGTCTCACTATTTGGTTCCACTACAAATTTAAGTGTAGTTTCAATAACATCTGGGTTAAGAAGTATTCTTCTATGCCCGAGTTGTTTAGTTTCAATGAGTTCGGCCCAGTTCCATTGCTCAGCAAGCTTTCTCGCATTATTGACATGAATTTCCCTGTCATTAATATCATGGATAATAAGTGTAGGAACTTTAAAATCAGATTCAAATATTTCATGCCAGTTATTCCCATATTTTGACGCACTAAAGTGATATTTTTTCCAGGCATACTGATGAACTTTGTCCAGTATTCTTCTTGGAATTAACAGGGCTTTGGCAAATTGTTCCGTTACTTTGGTAATATCTACAACAGGAGAAATCAGAACTATTTTATCTGTTTTAAGTTCCAGTGATGAGGCAATAACAATAGCTCCAGATCCTAATGAATGCCCAACGATACAATGAACACTATCAATCTTTTTCATCGTAGAAATTAATGCATCTGCCCATTCCGTTACCGAAACGGAAACCCCAGGCGTTTCTCCGTGTGCAATAGAGTCATAGGAGATAACCTGGAAACCACTTTCAACTAATGGTTCAATAAATTCCACAAAACAAGTAGCAGTTGCAGTCCAGCCATGGACGAACAAAATTGCGGGGTCAGTCTTTTTACCCCACCGATATCCCGTTAACCGCCGATTATTTCCCATAGGAATCTTAAATCTATCTGCACGTGCCAGTGCCTTATGTTCGGTATCACGCCTCTTTGATTGAAAGGGTGTTGTAAATAATTTCTCAGCAGCACGTACCGCAACAAAAGGGATAATACGGCTACTGATTACAAAAAATATCTTTATTGGGATTAGAATTGCCTTATTCATTGATAAATCCGAGATAGTCTCTTTAAGATACTCGTATAGTAAATAAAATTCTCTCTTAAGGAAACCAGTTATGATAGCTTTATGCAAAGAAGTTCTTTTTCAGATATGCCTTATACGGTAGTGAAACCACTGGATATCATGGTTGAATAGATCTTAAGACCAGTTTTCCAGTAGTTGAAGTAATGGTATTTTTATTTCGTGTTTGTGAACTGGATTTATTCAGTCCTGGCCTTAAATCTCAGTTAATCACCAAAAACAAACAAAAGATCATTCCTGGTAATTAACTAGAAAATAGTGTTAACGCTTATCAGTTCTGACATAAAATCTAAATTACACAAACTTTTACTGTATGGTGTGTTATCAATTTAATAAGTTTTGACCATGTGGATTATCTATTACCATTAACCAGGTCCCATCAAGTTGGCGGCGAAGCACTGTTACAGACAAACCGCTTTGCTCAATATCAGTACCATCTGGCGCTTTGCCTTTCATTTTCCAGGGTGCATAATGAACAGCTATGTCATTATTAATGAATACCTCGTGCCCACTGTAACTAAAGCTTGGATTCAGCGCAAAAGCGTCTTCAAACATTTTTCGTAAAATAGCCGGGGCAGAAACAGGCTTTCCTGGTTCGAAGACTACTGTTGCATTTTTTTCATAGCTTGCCATGACCCCTTCAATATCCCCACTATGAAATGACTCCGTCATTTTAGTAATTACATTTAATACATTTCTTTTGTCAGTTGTCATAACATTCTCTTCTTTATTATTTGCGTTTGCTGTAGATGTAATATTTAATACAATCAAAAATAATACAATTAAGGATTTCAACATAGTTCTCTCCATTTTTATCTTATAAAACTCTTTAGATTATCAACTAGTTTCTTCAACTATCTGTGTTACGAAAGCACCAAAATCCTTAGGACTAATGAATTGTGGTGTTGCTTTTTGCAGGCACAGTGTTTTGAGTGATTGTTCTAATTTTTGAGTTTTTTCTAAAACATCAGAATATGTAGGCGCTTGATTTGTAGCATAAGTAATTTTATCTATACGTATTCGTCCTAATTCTAATGCAGAGGGTAATCGACGCGCACAGGAACATTTTGCGTTTGCATTAACCAGGCCGCAGCTTTTTGAAGTAAACGCTATGACATTAGCTCTAGCACGTGAAAGTCGCTTTCGATAATTTTCTTTAGTTATACCAAGGATCTCAATCGCTTCTGAGTGATTTAATTCAAGAATATCACCCAGTACATAGACAATTCGATGCTTCAAATCCAGGCACAGTAACATAGCCATAGTACACGCAATTCGAAGCTCGTTTAGAATCACACTATTTTCCGGAGAGGGGTCAAGACCGGATGCAAGATTTTCCTCAAGATCAGTTCGAAACATGTCGAAGTTTAAACCCCGATCCTGAGCCGATATTTTTTTCGCATTAAGTAAATAATTTGTCGCAACACGATATACCCAGGTAAAAAAAGAACTTTTCCCTTCAAATGTAGATAGTTTCGTAATGACCAGTATAAGTATTTCCTGTGTAGCATCGCAAGCATCCGCGGGATTAACCAGCATTCGCATGGAGAGATGATGCACTCTATCCTGTATACTCCGTACCACTTGCTCAAGTGCTAAATGATCCCCTTTTTGCGCAGCACTAACCAGTTTATTGAAATCATCATTCATATTAAAATTCACCTCTTAAGTCCCATAGATTTTGGTGTTCTACTTAATTAGACAGTAATTAAAGCTTATGTGTGACAGAATATTTTTAAGCAAGCCTGAAATTCACCCTGAGACCCACTCTAATGATTAAATAACTTATTGTTTATGTTTAGAACTTTACATCGATGCCTCAATCGTTCGCTATTATCACTAATTGTTAAGTACCGGCCATATTTGTTCCAGTCAAGTGGGGATGACGACCTAGCTCATAGTAAAATTGTATTTCATCTCCAGCTTGAAAATCACCTTCAATAGTAAGGAGTTTTGGACATGTTAAACCTGAATCGTAATCAGAGAGAACGTGTCTCCCATAGATGCCAATTACTGTAAAAAGCATTAGTTGATATCGCTGCTCTAGCATACCTGGAATTTGTACTGTAGAAGCGAGTAATCGGTGGTTGGCGTTTTTATCCCACAAACTAACTGTTTCTTTATTTACAACAAACACCGACCCAACAAAAACACGATCACGTTGGATGGAGCTTCGATTCATCTCCAGCTCGGTCGTATTGAATTCGTGGGAAGGATCTACCAGTAGAAGATCAACACGCACCTCTTCAGGCAGCAGAATTGCGTCTGGTGCCTGATTCAACAGATGTCGCGTAATGGCCACTTGTGGCTCCGATTCAAGACAGGCTTGCATAATCTCGATAAGGATGACATCGGGATGCTGGTCAGGGGCTACACGATATGAAGCTGCATCCATCACTTCGTAACTCAATACGGACTCGCAAAGCTCAAGTGTTTCAATAATAGTTTTGGCAGATGCAATAGATTCGGGATGTATGTCGAGGAGTGTAAAGATCACTTCAGCTGATGAGAAAAATGACATAAGGGGAACTGCCAGTGTCGCATAGGGGCCACAACCTATGTATAAAACGCGTGCAGCTCGATCTGGAAACTGTTTGCGTATATCTACAATAGCAGCATGCGTACCGCGAATGAATTCGATCGTTCGCACAAAATCATCAGCACACATGGCCGCCATGCTTGGAGATAGAGCCAGGCCATTTAGAGTTCGAGTTTCGCCTTCCGAAATATGCTCCTGTAAGGCGAACCAGTTGGCCTGCGAATCGACAAGAATTGTTATCATCTCAAGAACTTCAGGCCGCAATGTATAAGCCGGTTTTTGAGAATCAAGAATTATCGATGTTACTTTTCGAAGTCGTTCCATTTCTTTAATACCTTAAGATTTTGCAAATATTGAGAGGCTTATCTTGCTGATAAAACAAGATCAGAAAATAAACCCTTCAACAATAATTGCTTATAATTTAATCAACTAATTAGAGCTGTTTTAATCCTTCTACTTTATACTCCTGAGATTATTCCATGCAACTGTGAGAGCTGATTTATTCTATGAAAAATATCTCTAGAGTTTTCTACGAAAATAACTTAATCCCCTCACTGTTAGCTCGACAATCGCTTCCATGTGGATGACTGTCTTAGACATATTCTCCTAACTCATCCCTCAAATGGTTAACGGGAAAGTAGTGTTAAAAACTCTAAGATAAAAAGATGCACATAAAGTAAAAAGCTCATAAATGTCAGGTAAATGTCGTAACTATCTTCTTCTGTTTATGGCATAGTACATCTCATGATTAAGAAGCTAAGACATTCCCACGGCTGGTCACAAGAGCAGCTGGCTCAAATTTGTGGCCTTAGTGTTCGAACTATTCAACGTATTGAACGCGGTCATAATGCTGGATTAGAATCATTAAAATGTATTGCCGCAGTCTTTAATGTGGATATAAGTAAACTTCAAAATGAACGTTTTAGCAAGGATGAATTATTTTTAGGCTCAAGCCCAATATTACCCGTCAAGAGTGTAAATGCTACTGTCCAGTTTTATGCAGAAAAACTAGGATTTGAAATTGAAATACTCTGGAATGATCCACCTTATGGTGTAGTTGCCAGGGGGCAGTCGGTTATTGAGTTTGGGGAAGGTAGAAAGAAATTCGCGGGCAGTGGAGTATGCCTGGTTTTTGTTAGTGATGTTGATACAGTATATCAAGAATATTTAAGCAAGAAGGTAGAGTTTGTTGGGGATATTGCGGATCGTGATTATGGTAGCCGTGATTTTCGTATAAAAGACAATAACGGTAATATCCTGATATTAAGTAGTCCTCTGGTTAATAAACAGGAACTGATAAATAAAGGCAATACAGTTAGTAATATATAATACCCACTTATGGCTATCGATCCTGGCTTAGAATAGTTGATATCCATTTAGGTAAGCAATTATTTTCATCCTAAAAAATGCAACACTGCAACACGGACACCCACCTTAACTTGCAACACGGACACCCAGCTAAACTTACTGATAAAACCAACAATAAATCAATAGTTTAATATCTATCTTGTTATTAACACACTGTGCAATTTAATGTGAGTGTCTGGGTAATATGTGGGTATTTTGTCACTAGCAGATGGATATTTCTAGCATTATGACTCTAATATTTCCTTCAACCTGGCTATTCCTATTTCAGCACGCACGGTCAAATCTTCTTTTAAAGCAATAACAATATCAGATTTCTCTGTAAGACTTGTGTTTCTACTATGATATTGCAAAGTTATTAAGCAATTATTCTCTTCATCAGAAGAAAACATAACTGTCATTTGAGGCAATACTCCAGCTAAATCCCCTTTTGTTATGAACAAATGATCAGTATCGCATTGATCAACTTCAATGGTTAACTCACACTCACCGTCTGGTAAATTTAATGTTTCCACATATGTTTTTCCAACTGCCGCGTGCATCAAGTTATTTTTCGACCTTATAGCAACTACACCTGGAAACCAATGTCCGTAGTTTTCCATATTTGACACATAATTAAATACATCATTAATGGGCGTTGCAATGGTAGTACTGGTTTTAGCAAGTTCAATCATGTTCTTTCCTGTTCCTGAATGTTTCAGATTATCTGATGCATGACTATAAATCCCATTTAGGTTAACCTAAAGCTACCATCTGCTAAGCTTTGGTTAACCAAAAGGAAACCATTATTTAAAACTCGGGAATACTTCGGAAATAAAGATATGTCAAAATTCACTAATTATCAGGTATTTATTGCAATCGTTGAAGAGAAAAGCATCACTCAGGCGGCAACGATGTTAAATTATTCAACACCCGCAGTCAGCAAACAGTTGGCGCAGCTTGAGGAAAGTTTGAAAGTACAGTTATTTCATCGATCTCATAAAAAACTTGATATTACTGAAGCGGGAAAACAGTTTTACCCAAAGTGCAAGGCAATACTCTCATCAATATATCAGGTCGAGGAAGAGTTGCTTGCAGAACATGACTCCATTAGTGGCCCTATTTCTATTACTCTTTCCAGGGCACTCTGCCGCTCTAAAATATTTAGTATATTATCTAGTTTCGAAGACAAGTACCCTCTAATCAATTTTGACATTCATTTTAGTGATCAACTGGAAGATTTATATGACAAGAATATTGACTTCGCTTTTCGCCTGGGAAAATTGAGTGATAACAGTCATATGATTGCAATACCGTTAATCAATACCCAGTTGGTAGCGTGCGCTACGCCTCGGTATCTTGAAGTACATGGTGCACCTAAACGCTTTTCAGATTTGGGGGGAGGCAAGCTAATTTTAATGTCACCCTTAAAAGCGTCCGAGGAGCTAAGAAAATTTTTAAATAAAGAAAAAATTAGTCTTAATGATCCTGCAATGCATAAAATTAATGATATAGAAGGTGTATACCAGTTAGTTAGCGCCAATTTGGGTATTGGCATGATGCTTAATATTTCTATACAACAAGAACTTGATGATGGAATATTCAAGTCAATTTTACCTGAGCGAAATCTTCCGAAAAAACGCCTGTATCTTCTCTCAAAAAAAACTCAATGGCAAACCAAAAAACTACGGGTATTTAAAGAGCATGTAAAGGCTTCATTTTCTGCTATTTACTCATAACGTTTCAAGAAGAGGCGAGTTATTAATTAAGGCTCAAATAGCACAGTTCTGTCTCTGTGCATATTTAACTTAAAGCTTCCATTGCCTGTTTTAATAATCATTTGCTTGAAAAGCTTTTCCTACCAAAACAACCCGGACACCCACCTTAACATATAGATAAAAACAACAATAAATCATTAGTTTATAGTTGCCTTGTTTTTAAAATAGTGTGTGTCTGGGCAAATTTGGGTAAATATTAGCCTGGGTGTCTGACTTAGCTCCGACTTTGCTTTAGCTTGGGTGTCCACCTTAATTGTCCACCTTAATTGTTAATTATTAACTTAATTCAATTCCACCCTCATGTTGTTCAGTTGGTTTGCAATCCATAATTTGTTATGGTGTCAACTTTGCTTTTTGCAGACAAGGCCCCTCAAAATTAGCAGTTTCATAGACGACTTTTTCTTTACCACCTGAGATGCTTAGATCACTACGGATTTCCAATATGAGTAATATTCACACCGCACAAAGCATTGCAGATGAGCTTCGGCAAAAAATTGAAAGCGGAAATTTAAAGCCCGGTGATCAACTTGTTTCGGTGCGCAAATATGCTGCACTTATAGGTGTAAATAAAAATACCGTCGCATCCGCCTATCAGAAGCTACAGGGTATGGGGATTATAGAGCCGGACGGGCGATCCAAGCGCGTTGCCTTACGTGACTTTTCAGTTCCCCAATCGTTAGAGGAAAACGAGTTTCACGACCTGCACGATTTAAGCTTTGGTAATCCCGATCCGAAACTCCTTCCAGCTTATGCTGAGGTTCTCGTTAACGCCGTAAAAGTGAGCCCTCAACTATATAATGTTATTCCCGATGATCCTTTACTTGTCGATGTTGTAAAAGACATGGCAAAGGCTGAGCTTTTGCCCGAAGGTGATGTCATGATCGTGTCCGGCACAACAGTCGGGATGCAGGAAATACTCTCCGCATTCCTTGAGCCGGGAGATCAAGTTTTAGTTGAAGATCCAGGTTACATGAAATTACTTCATTTGCTACGATTTATGAACCTGAAACCTGTGCCCATTCCCATGACACCAACCGGCATGGATACGGATGTGCTTGAAAAAACGATAAATAAAAAATGTAAAGCCATTGTAATAACACCAAGAGCGCAAAACCCTACAGGCATAACTTACACCCCTGAGCGCCTGAAACAAATAAGAAAACTCCTTGATGTAAACCCTCAAATTTTGATCATAGAAGATGAACACCTTGGCTTGTTGGGGGAAACACCTTACTTATCACTTTGCTCTACCGAAGATAAAAACTGGGCTATTTTTCGATCTTTTTCCAAATACTTGGGACCTGACCTGAGAACGGGAGCCGTTATTGGATCCAGCACTGTTATTCAACGCATGAAGTCCAGAAGAGCGGCCTCGGGGCAATGGGTTAGCCGAATTTTGCAGACTATAGTATATCAACTACTAACCTCACCGAAGGTACTGGCCTCAATTACCGAAGCCAGAGCAATCTACGTACAGCGTCGTAAATTATTCCTGCAGAAAATAAGAAAATCACATTTGGAAATTACTGGCACCGAAGGACTAAATGTCTGGTTGCCCATGGATAATGCTGAAGATGTAGCCGCGAGCCTGCTTGAGAAGGGATGGGTTGTACGCACAGGTCGGGATTTTTGCCTGTTAACCAAAAACGGTCTGCGTATTACAACAGCCTTAGTGGCAACGGACGAAATTGAGACAATCGCGTCAGCCGTTATTGAGGCTTATGAGACAACAGTAAGAAACTGTTAAAGTGAATTCCGATCACCTTAAAGCAGAAACAGGGATAAGAACCAGCACTTCATAGCTAAAGATAGCGCGTCAATGATGGCAGTCTTTCACTTAACTGAAACACCAGATCGGGTGTGATGTGATTGTCATTCCGCTACTCGATTTCTTATGTCATTAACACGCATATTCATGGAATGGCCCTCTTCATAAAGGTATTTTGTAATGCCACTACCGATGAAAATTTTTTAACAGCATGGTTGACTACACCGAGCTTCACCTAGATATTATTAGTTTGAACTAAGACATTTTTTAAAATTCAAGCTTTTCTTTACTTAATATACTAATCTACTAAAAATTTAACTACTTGAAATATAAGTCATTTATTTGCACCTCATTACAAGCAAGAAATACAGCTTGCATAATCAGATAAAAACACATATTGTCCTAGGACGATATACCTCTTTAATATAAATTTAAATAGCGGCACCGTCATGATAAAACAGCGTTTACTAAATGCAGGACTGGCTTTACCAGAGCAGCCTACAGCAATTACCAGCGAATATGAGCCGGCCCTCAGAACAGGAAACCTGCTTCCAATCTCTGGCCAGTTACCCATCGTCGAAGGGAAACTGCAATATACGGGGCTAGTTGGTAAAGATGTATCGGTAGATGAGGCGGCTGAGGCGGCAGGTTATGCCGTGCTGAACGCCTTATCCGTAGCAAACAGTATTGTTGGCAATGATTTACAGGATGTGATCGGCTGCTTTCGTCTCACATGTTTTGTAGCGGTTGCACAAGGATTCAGTGCCATACCAGAGGTTGCAGATGGTGCTTCTCAAATGCTGGTGAAAGTACTTGGCGATGCAGGGCGTGGCCCGCGAACAGCAATTGGTGTGGCTGCTCTCCCAATGAATGCGCCTGTAGAAATTGAACTGACATTACACCTTAAAGGAGATATTACGTGACTCTTATTCTCCCTGAAACACAATCCAATGTTAATGGTGTGCAGAAACTCAAGCTGCTTGCAGGTGCAACACCACTAGAACCACTACACCGTCTTGGTGCTCATCTTGGGCTTAAGCATCTTTATGTTAAACGCGATGACGAAGGTGGCCGAGGCAGTGGTGGAAATAAAATCAGAAAGTTTGAACGACAGTTCGCCAAAATGCTGGCAGGTGGTCATGACACAGTGATTATTGCCGCACACCATCAATCAAATGCTGCTCGCGAGTTAGCGGGAACCGCTGCAAGATTTGGCATTCGATCTGTGATTGTGGTTAAAGATCTTATCGGTCGCAAAACAACCGCATTTAGTGAAAATGGTAATCGTCTTTTACTTAAACTGCTTGGTACGGATCTGGTTGATGTTCCAGCAGGTGAAGATTTCGCCATCTTCATTTCACAGCTTGTTCAACGTATGGAGTTAGAGGGAGCCAGGCCATTTGTATTACCCTTTGGCGCCTCGGATGCACTAGGTTCGATGGGTTATATGGACTGTGCAAATGAAATACTTGAACAGCTCAGTTTTATATCAGGTAAAGCTCCCGATGTTGTAATTGTACCAACGGGAAGTGGCGGAACCCAGGCAGGCTTAGTTGCTGGCTTTGCCCATCATGAAGTGAATACAAAGGTAATTGGATTTAGCATTCTGAAACCGGAAAAAGAGGCCGAGGATACGATAAGGAAATTAACGAAAGACACCCTTGGCGAACTGGGCATAAAAAACCAGCCCCTGGAAATTATTGTTGATGATCGTGCACGAGGCGAAGGATATGGGCAAACAACAGCAGACAGTCTTGAAGCCATTCGACTTACAGCACAACTGGAAGGCCTTTTCCTTGACCCGGTTTACACAGGTAAAGCGATGGCGGGCCTGATCTCACAAACCAGGCAAGGTTTGATTGACCCGGACCAGATTGTTGTCTTCGTTCATACCGGAGGGCTACCTCTACTTTTTGCCTATGTTGATGCTTTCAAAAGTGAAGAATAATTATGCGCATTAAAACAAATGGTTCATGGCTAGCCGCTAAACAGATCGGGCCAGCTGATGCAGAAGAAGTTGTTTTTATCACCGGCTTTATAGGAGCCGCCTCTTTCTGGGATCTAATGTTACCTGTTATCGCTGAAAAATATCACGTAACCATTTTCGACCAGAGGGGAACGGGTAACAGTGGGCCGTTTAATCATCCACTTACAATGAAACAGATGGCAGATGATGCACAATTAATTTTACACGATTTATGCGATAAACCCGTGCACCTGCTTGGGCATTCTGCTGGGGCTGGCATAAGTTTAATGCTAGCAGGTAAACTACCGGAAAAAATAAAATCAATCACTTTACTGGCCGGCTGGACTAAAGCAGATGCCTGGATGCAACGTGTTTTCGATGCACGATTAACAGCACTCAAACATTCTGGGCCTGAAGCATATGCAATGCTCACAACACTTTTCATGACACCTCACACCGATGTTGCATTACTGGACAAATCCCTGAATAAGGCAGAATTGCAATACGCCAAACAGATGCCAGTTTATGAAGAAATTAAAGCGCGTGCTGAAGCCGTAAGCAAATTCGACTCCAATGAATTTATAGCGGATGTGAAGTGCCCTACTCTTGTCATGGGCGCAAAGGATGACGCCATGACGCCCTTTTATTTTTCACAAGCACTATCAAAATCCATACCCCACTCGCAACTTTTTGAGCTGGAAACTGGTGGCCACTATTTTCCTCGTACCAGAGTTATTGAAACGCTAGAACCTATACTTAGGTTTTTAAATGCAAATAAAAACAAACAGTAAGCCCAGCAGTAGGAGCAACCTGAGTAACCTGGACACCCACCTTAGCATACGACTTCACAGCATAGTTAGATTTTTATTGCTTTTCAATTGTACCTTGATGAAATATTATTCGCCAATTAATCCCATTGTTTTTCCACAACGAGCTACGAATTGTATTTCTGATTACTTGTGAATTTTTTCTATGTTCTGTTCGATAAATAAGCTGCATCATTTCAGCTGATAGCTCGCTTAAGTAAAAATCAGTCGCTTTTATTTCATGTGGTTCCGATGTTGTTAACATAATGATTGTTTCTTTTTTATCATATAGCTTACCTGAAACACCAATTTCGATATAATCATCGGCTAATAGTAGTTCGAGTTTTTCTTTTGAACCTCGCACACTATGAGAATGTAACTTTGTCTCTAGTTTAATTAATTTTTCAAGTATTTCCATGTATTTTATCACTCTATCGCTTAATTAAGTGGCCGCAGATAAGTGGAAGTCCAAGCGTATTTTTTCGTGTGCTTGAATGTATTATTATGCTATATTTTTTAGTAGATGCCATATTTTAAAATCATTTTACGTGTTTGATATCCAGTTAAAGAAATGACCTTATAAATAAAACTGAAATATTCTTTTCGTTGTATTGCAATATAATTTCATTTTTCCATTAAAGTAAATTGTATTTTGCTTTCCTATTGATTCAACTAATTATCTTATTATTACATAATCATCTTCTAGAAAACCATTTATAAGATCCTCATCAGTTGTAGAATCTAAGCATTTTGAGGATTCTCCTTTAGGGTATATTTCTATGGTTGGTGTCTTCTTGCAGAATAACTTTGTTTGCATTACTAAATAATCTACACAACCACGAGTTTCACATGTAGTACCAGGCAGGCTTCCGGACACAGCACTCTCCACTTTTCTTTTTTAAAATGATATCTGTTTTCTCCACAAATTAATTTTGTAAAGTTATGAAGCTCTTCTAATAATGCACTTTCGGGAGTGAAACCACCTCCATATATTTCAACGTAATGCTCATTGATGTCTCTCTTTATACTTGCCCTGTTTGTGATTACAGCACAACTGTTTAAAATCAATGTAAATGTAGATATTATTATCTATTTCATATGTTTTTATTTTTTATAACGGTTTAATCAGCCACGCCGAATTTTGGTGCCAATTGAATTTGGTGGTTATGAGCTTTGTCGTTCCCATCAACTAACTCAACCATCTATATGCTTCCTCAAAACTTAGGAAATATCCCTCACTATAGTCGATAATCTCCGGTTTTCTATATCGCCCAGGGCTAACAAAAGCGAACCTTGAAATACTACGTTTAATCTGTGGTTCACTGAATAATTCTCTTAAGTATTTTAAACATTCTACTGATTCAAATTGATGATTATTTGTATCAATCAACACACCTTTTTTATCATGATCATTTATTTGACTCAAAGTCGCCAGGAACTCTTTTTTCCACGTCTTTAGAGCATTGAGCGAAATGAATCCCGGCATTCGCACTACAAATGAATCTATTTTTCTATCATATTTTGTATCTATCTGAGTGTCCATATTATATTAGGCGTTTATTTAATTTAGCTCAAGCAACATTACATTACGTCGAGCACCAGCCTTTTTTATAAACTTAAAATTAGCTTTCTCAAAAGTGTGTATAAAACCCATGAATCGATAACTTGGTGAGTCTGGTTCCACAGGATATGCTTCTATAAATTCCGCACCATTTTCTTTGGCATATTTAATTGCTTCGGTCAATAGTAGCTTGCTAATTCCATTATTTCTAAATGCACGTTTAATGAAAAAACAAACTAGTGACCATACATTTTTTTTCGATACTTCCCCACCTAATGATCGGTAAGTTTCTCTAGGTGCAATCGAACACCATGCTATTGGCTCATTGTTTGAATATGCCATTATTCCAATAGGTATATTATTACTGATACTCGTTTTAATTGATGTCTTCTTTTCATTCTTACCAGGTTTTGCACCTTTCTTTTCAACATACCTCCAGGCTGTGCACCAACAATTATGCGGTGAACCTTTGCTTTCAAAGAGACTCTCGAAATCTGGCCATCTTTCTTTAGTGACAGGATGAAATTCTAGTTTCATTTTTACATTAACACTTTTGTTCCTAACGGTTAAGCTGTGGGGCATAAGCCGCTTCACGACGCAACGCCATATACGAGCGAATTGTTATAGACTTAACTTGTACCATGATTTTGCGCCATCAGACGCCAACATATAATAGGCCCACAAATATAGCCCTAGCTCGAATATTCCTGTAATAGTTGAATACAGAAAACCATATTCATAAGTATTCCATATACTTAGAATGAGTATTATTATCGGTAGTATTAATAAGATAATTCTCAAGTCTTTTTTCTTAATAATTAAATCCCAAATAAGCCAAAACACAATTAAAGCCCATATTATATCCATAGAATAAATGTACGGATCATATCCTTTTGATTCAGTATAAAAGCCCATGTCCAAATAGGTGCCTATAAAGGTAAATACTAATGCGAATAGCAGCAACAGAGCTGTATTAATAATTTCCTTTGGTATCTTAGTTTTCATTGCGCTGAGAGAAATCGCGGAGCGTTAGCTGTGTCCAGGTATAAGCATTTTTTTTCACATGCGAGCTTAACCGATTCGTTATGCATTTAAATTGCATATTCGTTTTAATTCCTTAACTACATCATTAGTCGAGTATCCATCAAATTTTGAATACTGTAAATCAAGACAATATGAGTCATTTTGCGTTCTAAAAATTAAAAATTTACTTCTTAAGATTATTTTCCATTTCATTTTAGGCTCTACTACTGTAATTTCAGTAATTTCATTAATTGGTTTACACCATAATGTAGTATTTTTAGTAGTTATATAGAGTTTATTGTCCTGAATTTTAAGAAAATTATATGGCTTATTATTCTTAGATTTTATAGTAATTATAATACCCAAAAAAATGGTTACAGAAATTATAAAAATTGGTGCCCATGATGGGTATTTTTCAGAAAACACAATATCTATTAAGTACCCAAGGGCGATAATGAAAATTGTTATTTTAAGAAACCATTCCAGTTTCCCTTTTGGGTTATCCTGAGAGGGCTCATATATTAATTGATATTCTTTGTTGTTGGCCATTTTTTTGCGTAACTGTTAATTAGACATTATTCCTAATTTTCAGTATAAGATGCCACATATAGAAGCTTATTGCCATATCTAGGCATAAATTATTCTCTTTTCCAGACCAAGCTTTATGACTTTTCCCTTATCAAGCTACCAGGCATGCTTTTCAGAATCCCATTTCCCACCTGCTCTTTTTACTATATTTCGTGTTTCCAAAGTTACCCGAGTTACCCGGACACCCAACATAACATTTTTTAAAACAGGTTTGGCGCAGTAATTAAGTTGAGCAGCAGTGTGTTTTATCTCTTTTTTATTCTTGTTTAGCTACGCCGATTTTATTTCATGAATCGTGTTACAGAAACTGGTTATATTATATTGTTTATGGGTATTATTTTTTATCTATTCTGTTTAAGTCGGGTGTCCTATTATATTGCTATATTTCTCTATCATATTTGATAAGCTATTTTTGCTAATTTTTACTGTATTATGGCAACCCAAAAAAGAAAGAAATGATTGTTGAAAAATACACATTAGTATATTGTTCCCAGATTGGATGTATTTTAATCTGAATTACTAATTTATGATTTTCTAAAGTAGGAATGTGTAGTAATTAATAATACCTGCCAGGCTTTTATCTAGAATTCCATTATGTAAATAAAAAACGCAATGACAAAACAGAGACGTTAAATGAAACACTGCAAAAATAAATTACTGGTTTATGGAATATTTGCAGTCATATTGTGGCCAACAACAACCTTATCAAATGAGAAGAAGTTAGAAACTTATCTTGATATGCCATTGCAGGATTTGCTGGCGGTTAAGGTGACATCTGTTTCCAAGAAATCACAGACAATAGATGAAATCGCAGCCGCAGTACATGTCATTACTAATCGTGATATTCATCAGTCAGGCGCAACGAATATCCCTGATTTACTGCGCATGGTGCCCGGTATGAATGTGGCACAGATTGATGCTAATAAATGGGCGGTTAGCGCACGTGGATTCAATGGTATCTGGGCAGACAAGTTGCTGGTGATGATCGACGGACGCAGTATCTACACGGCATTGTCCGGTGGTGTTTACTGGGATATACAGAATATACCGCTTGAAACGATAGATCACATTGAAGTTATACGCGGTCCTGGAGGAACTGTATGGGGTGCAAATGCCGTTAATGGTGTAATCAATATTATTACCCGGTCAGCAGATGATACACAGGGAGGAGTTTTAAATGCCATTGCAGGTAATGAAGAGAACCGGGTGACTTATCTTTATGGCAACGAACTTGAAAAAAATGCCCATTACCGTGTCTACGCTGATGGCTTAAATCATAGTTCATCTGAACTCAGCTCTGGTGGAGAAGCACGGGACAGCTGGGACATGGCTCGTGCCGGTTTTCGAGCTGACTGGAGAATGTCAGCGCAGCAACAGTTTATTTTACAGACTGATGTTTATGACGGTGCAAACGAAAAGACCAGTTCGGTTGATAGCCTGACCGCGCCGTTTAATACAAGTGTCGAGACTGAGGAGGAAATGAGGGGTGTGAATATACAGGGTCGTTGGCAACAGACCCTGAGTGATAACTCCAAAACTACATTTCAGGCCTACTATACACATGACGAACGTGATGCACTGGAGTTTGATGATAAGCGCGATACGTTTGATCTTGATTTTCAGCATCAGTTAAAAGCCGGGAAAAACCAGGAGATTGTCTGGGGAATTGGCTATCGTCGTGTTGAGGATGATACCCGGGGGAGTCGACTTGTATCTGCGCAGCCGGCTTCCCGTGAAGATAATCTGTACTCTGTATTTATTCAGGATGAAATTATTCTGCAACCAGATCACCTGCGCTGGATTATTGGCTCAAAGTTTGAGCACAATGGTTTTACCGGGTTTGAGGTGCAACCCGGCACTCGACTTTTGTGGACACCTGATAAACAGCAGGTGGTATGGGGGGCGATTTCACGTGCAGTACGTACACCTTCACGCGCTAACCAGGATTTTATCATTACCAATACTATTGAGGCTGTTCCTGTTCCCGGGGTGATACAGGTTTCGGGCACTGATACGTATAAATCTTCAACCTTAATTGCCTATGAGCTGGGTTATCGTAGACAGTTTAACCGGGCAGTGTCGCTGGATAGCGCACTGTTTTACAATGATTATGAAAAATTGCTCGGCACTGCCAGTGGTGTAGCCGTGTGTCAGCCATCTGCTACACCGCCGCCCTGTTTTCTTCCCGGTGATACGCATCTGCTGATCCCGAGTACCTTTGTTAATAATGTCTCTGGCAATACTTATGGTGTAGAGTTATCGATCGACTGGAGGCCATCAGATAGATGGCGCGTTCAGACCGCATACAGTTTTCTAAAGATGTCATTAGACTCAGCTGTGGATTCCACAATTGATGAAGCTCCTGAGGGGCTCTCACCGAAACATCAATTGTCTTTGCGCACATCTGTGGAGCTTTCAACGAGTACTGATGTGGATATCTGGTTGCGCTATGTTGATGAGCTGCCCGCCATAGATGTTCCATCATATACAGAACTGGATCTACGCCTGGCAAAGAAACTGAGTAAGGGGCTTGAGCTGGCTATAGTCGCACGTAATCTGCTGGATAGTAGTCATGTGGAATTTATTACGATACAGAACAGTATTCCGCCAACAGAAGTTGAGCGCTCTTTATACCTGCAGTTACTGTGGAAAATATAGAGTAGGTATCAGGTGTTTTTTTTAACTACACACCGCATAAGAAAAACCTGCGTCAGCCATCTGACGGCATGCTGTACAGGTATCCTTTTTTTCTTTCTTTTTTTGTGCAAATCTGTATTCGCAGATCAAGCTGAAAATGATAGCTATGAACTAAAGGCCGCTCTATTATACAAACTGGCACTTTTTATTGAGTGGCCGAAATCAGCTTTTCATGGTGATGAGCATTCATTCGGCCTGTGTGTATTAGGTAAAAATCCTTTTGGAACATCATTGAATGTTGTGAAAAAGCGAAGTATTAATTCACGTAAAATTAATGTTCATATTTTTTCCAAAGCTAATGAAGCAAAAAAAAACTGTCACCTGATATTTCTAAGTCAATCTAATCAGCCGTCAGTCAAGCAGGCTTTGTCAGTGTTGTCACACCAGGCAATATTGACGGTAAGTGATATACCAGGCTTTGCTGAGAAGAATGGTATGATTGAGATGATTACTATTGATGATCGAAATGGTTTTAGAATAAACCGTCGGGTATTGCAGCAGGCTGGTTTAAAAGCCGCCGCTTCTTTACTACAGTTATCCGATATTGTGGGTGATAAACAGTGAAAGAAAAGTGCATATCATTATTGTCCGGGCTAAGCAGTGGTTCAATAGAAAAGAAAATTCGCAACCTCGTTATGCTGGTGAGTATTTCAGTATTAATACTTGTATTCACTATTTCAATATTTTCGAATTATTATGCACACCGGGAACAACTTAAATCAGATACGGAGATTTTAACTACCCAGGTGGCCGCCAATGTACGGGCATCATTGACATTTAATGACAAAAAAACAGCAACTGATATTCTCACTTCGTTGAGTGTGAGAGAAGATATTGTTAGCGTATTACTGCTTGAACCAGATGGTAAATTGTTCGCATCCTATATTAGTGACCAGTTAGATAGTCAATTAATTTATCTGCAAGATTATCAATGGCGTAAGGCAGCGATTATGCAGGGGGGGATACATGTTCATTATAGTGCAACTCATCTGGATATGATTTCACCGATATTACTGAATGAGGAAATTATCGGTTATATTTTTATTGAGATTGGGTTTGACAGTATTCACAAAGTATTACTGGAAAACATTCTCTTCGCTTTATTTTTATTGTTTTTGTCTATTATCATCATTTACTGGCTTTCTGCTAACTTGCAAAAAAGAATTTCCATGCCCATTTTACAGTTGGCCGAGGTAATGAAATCGGTAACTGATAAGGGCGATTATACATTGTATATAAAGAAACAGGATGACGATGAAGTGGGGCTTCTTACCGACGGCTTTAACAGTATGATTCAACAGATAAGCAAGCGTGATCAAAAACTGGTGAAATACAGTGCTGGGCTGGAACATGAGGTAGCAGAGCGCACCAAAGATCTATTACAGGCAAAACAGGCCGCTGAAGCAGCCAATGAAGCAAAAAGTGAATTCCTTGCTAACATGAGTCATGAAATCAGAACCCCCATGAATGGTGTTCTCGGTATGACAGAGTTATTAATAGAGAGCGGACTAAATACTCAACAGTTACATTTTGCTAATTCTGCATATGGCGCGGGTAAATCTCTGCTGACTATTATTAATGACATTCTTGATTTTTCCAAAATTGAAGCCGGTAAACTACAGCTGAATATAAAAGACTTTTCATTACGCCCACTTATTGAAGATACGGTGGCCATATTAAATGGAATAGCACGTAAAAAATCGATTGAAATGATTCTTGATTTACCTGATGAGCTTCCAGCACAGGTAAAAGGTGATTCTGGGCGTTTGCGCCAGGTATTGGTAAACCTGTTAGGTAATGCCATTAAGTTTACGGATGAAGGAGAAGTCTGTTTACGATTGCACGTACTTGAACTAAGTAACAATAAGCTAAGCCTGTTGTTTGAGATATCAGATACAGGTCAAGGTATACCCTTGCAGGAACAGGAAAATATATTCAAGCACTTTACCCAGGTGGATGGCTCTCTAACTCGCCGATTTGGCGGCACCGGACTCGGCCTGGCGATATGTGCGCAACTTATAAATTTGATGAACGGGCAAATAACGGTTAAAAGTCAGCCAGGAGAGGGAGCCTGTTTCAAGGTGTTAATTGATTTTGATGTTTCTGAACTACAGAACAGTACACACACGCCTGATCTTCATCAACTAAAAAATTTACGTGTGCTAACCGTTGATGACCATCCGCTGAATCTTGAGATTCTTGATCGACAAATTGCTAAATGGTGTATGCAGCACGATATTGCTGATAATGCTAATAAGGCACTTGAACTGTTACACCAGTCAAATAACGATAATCGTCCATATAACGTTATTATTCTCGATGCCCATATGCCAGAAATGGGTGGAGTTGAGCTTGCACAAACTATTTTGCAGGATGATGCATTTACTGGCCTACATATCGTACTGCTGGGTTCATCCTCAGAAGATAAAAATGCAAATGAATTAGTTGAAAATGAAATTAAATATTTTCTAGATAAACCTGTACGCCGGGAGCACTTACTGGAGTGTTTGCTTGATATAGTTAATAACCCTTCTGCAATAAAAAACACAGTGCTTGCTCAGCCCCAGCCGAATGTAAACAGTCAGCTAACAGGGCGTATTCTGCTAGCGGATGACAATGACCTTAACCAGACCCTGGTTCGGGATATGCTGGAAGCTTTCGATGTACAGGTAGACATCGCCGTGAATGGTAAAGAAGCAGTACAGGCATTTGAGAACGAGCAATATGATGTGATATTAATGGATTACCATATGCCTGAAATAAATGGAATTGAAGCTACCATGAAAATACGAGAAATTGAACAAAACGATTCACATGGAGCGCATACTCCAATTATTGCACTTACAGCCGATATACAGAAAAACATACTGGATAAATGCAGTAAAGCAGGCATGGACGATTATCTAAATAAACCATTCAGTCATAAAGAACTTACAGAGAAGCTGAGTGTGTGGATGAAGAAAGGTGGAGCCATCTAACTCGTAGATTTTCAGCACAGCAGTCTGCTCGAGTAATTTGATAATCGTAAAGGATAATATTAGGTGACTTCTTTTTGTTGATCACTTTCAGCGGTGTTTCATTTGCATGGATAACACTTTGTTGTAATTGATTATTGAGCATTCGATCATAAATCAGTATCAGTGACGGTTAGCATCCAATGACTCATGGTCTTTCTGCTTAATTCGATACCGTATTTTTAAATAAACTTTCATGACGGTACAGAGGTAATCTTTATATTTACCTTTAATCCCTGTTGTTTGCAACAACGACAGCTGTATTTAGGACGTATATATTTAATTACTTTAACTAGGGCCGGAATAAATACCAGTTACTCATTTTTATCTTTCGCAGATATTAGAAAATACTGCTTTTTTATACACATGAATATGATATCGTTCTTCTTGGGTCAGATGGGTATAGCGCTTAGTCATAAGTTGTCTCACATTGTGTTTTAGTAGACCAGTGAGTGTGCTCTTTGGCCCAACTTTTTCGATGTAGCGCACTTATTACTAAAATCCATGACTTATAATGCTAAAACATGGACAAAACCAGGGGCTGAATTAATCGAGTGGTTTTTACCCTGGCCACAAATAAACTTAAAAGAATGGTAAATGCGTTAAGTAATTAGATAATCTTTCTTAAAATTTGGAGAATAAATAGGATATGAAAACAAAAATTAAATTTGCAGTCATTCCGGCATTAATAGCCTTATTAATAGCGGGTTGTGGAGGTATGTATGGACTGGTTCGTTATGTCGATAATGATGCACCTGTTGTTTTTGAAACAAATCGTTTCAAGATCACTATCTCTTACATGAGCACCGGCATGCACAATACGAATTATTATAGCTCTGTAACAGTTAAAAATAAAACCAATCGAGACCAGGTGTTCGATACGGGTGCAATGGAATTGATTATTGAAAAAACTGGAATCAGCTATTATTCGATATCAAAAGATAAGAGTAGTATTTCGCTACCAAAAAATATGTCGGACGTCATCTTAACGTCTAAACTGAAAGCTGGGCGAGCCATAGAAGGGCGAATTTGGTTCTCTACTCCGCCAGGTAAGGCTAATGCTGACGTTCTTAAACTTACATTTGATGGACATTCCATCAAGTTGAAAGCAAAGTAAAACGTAGTATTTAAAGATGCCGAAGGAATCAAAAAAACTTCTCTCCGGCACCTTTTTATTGACCTGCTTCCATCAGTTATTCACCGGATTAAGGGGGGCGATTAAAAGGGGTGTAGATATTTGATGATTATTATCATTTAAATTAATTACACCTATCACACAAATAAGAACCAATAAATAAAATAATCCGGCACCATACAATAAGGGCCAATAATCTGGAGATAGTCTAGATACCCATCATAAAATGGATAGTAAGTCTGACATCCACCTTAACATAATTATAAAAATAACAATAAGTCAATAACTTACAATCTATCTTGTTTGAAAACAGCGAGTAATTTCGTGTGAGTTAGTGTGAGTGTCCAGATAATATCTCCAGATAATATCCTGACTCGGGGCCACAGCGAGTGGCTTGCTCTTTCTGTGTATAGGGCTTGCACCTACTAATTAACAACCAATTTAGCTCGGCGCACTGGGTGTCTCATCAGGGTGTTGAATTACATTGAAAATTGATCCGTTATTCTCTTTCGTTTTAAGGTTAATACAATGATTTTCAATAATTAATTTTTAATAATACAGAGGTAAATTTATATGCAAAAGGCGGGGCAAATTTGAATGCGATTTAACAGCTCATCATCAGAACAAAATTATATGTCGAGACTTAGGATCATATAAGAAAATGTTTAAAAAAAATAATCGCCATATTAGAAGAGTCCACGAGATTCAATTTTGAAGTATATCAAATCATAATTTACCGGACTGTGTTATATATATAAATGGCTATGATGTAGTGGAATAAGGGAAAGGGAACTGGGCTTCACTAGCCAGCGGGCTGGCGATGGGTGCTGTACCCAGGGTGTCCGAAACCACGACACCAACATTTACTGAGGTTACCAATACCACCAATCCTTTCAATGACATTGGTGTGAGAGACATAGGACACTCGGGACAAAGCAGCACTACAATGGTGCCATTCGTTCTGACAAATTGGTGAAGGCATGTTGGGAAAACCGGAGCTTGAGGCCAATAATTTTCTCACGATGTTCCACACAGGCCACGACATGGAGAAAACATGACGATTGAAAAATGATCTTCAATTGTAAAGGCCTTTCATTGTCTGCATCCGGTTAAGAACGGACATCAGGAAAGTCTGCTGAATTGTCTGATCAAGGTGAAATCTCGGTTAACACTGTACCAAGATCAAGGAGGAATTGAAGATGGCAATTATTCGGGGTTCTATAACCTACAGGGGTGAGCACGCAGCACTACCTTTCGATGAGGTGAGCCTGGAACTATCACTCCCCAGGTTTCAATATGAGGGAAGCGCAAAGAAATTAGTACACCAGATAGAATTACCTCCCTCTATAAAAACACTTTCCCATGATCTGAGCAACACCAATTATCATTTCAATAATCCTAGTAGTCACATCGTAGGTGAACAGCCCAGATTATTTTGGAACTGGATAAAAGATGCGATAAAACCACCGTTCTCTATTAACGAGTTTAGACTGGATATTCCGTATTCAATATTGACACCAGAAGGCATCGAAATTGCCCATGGATGTTTCGGTGCATATTACTTTATTGACATCCTGCCATTAGTGGGCACTTCAGACTCCGGTTCGCAAAACCTTCTGAAAAAATTATTCATCGTAAATGATGAGGTGTTTTACACATTGCTGGAAGAGATACGTCCATATATTGAAACAAATATGTTCTCCGATGAGATGTATCTCCTTATGTTAATCTGTGAGATTGGTCAATTTACTGAAAACAGAATTGATAAATCCAGCATGTCAGATCAGGATATGCAACAGATCATCTCAAGATGGCAACAACTAAAAATACCCGTTTCACAATCGATACTTGAAAGTATCAGCAGTAGCTTCGAAGCACTTACCTCATTTCCCATTGAAATACCGCCACTTATTGAGGTAAGACCCGCAGGAAGCTTTCATGTAATCACTGCGCTAACCAGTTATCCACGCAGTGAACTGGTGTTTTACCGATTAACAGTTGAGGCGCAAATTCGAACCGGTGTAGCAAGCACCCAATATCGATCATGGAATATCAATTGGGACAACATCGACACAGCAGATCCAGTTGTCGAGCCGATTCCGTTCAGCTTTGCACCTGATCCCCCTATAATCGCCTCAGGTGTTGAAGGTTCGCTTGTCGTACGTGTCATTGGTTTTAATGGCTCAACCCTTTGGCGCCATGCCTATTCACCCGAATCGGATGAGCTCGGAGATATTGAGATTGTCATCGATGCTAACCTTCCTTCTCGACTCAGTAGTGACCAAATATCAGCGCCTAAATCTTCGCGTCGTATTCGTGGCCAGGTAATTGCTTCTGATCGCAGTCGTTCAGTTGACCAGTTAACGGTAGTTCTGCAAGCCCAGATATCGGAAGAGGCGATTTGGCAGATTGTGTCTTCCGCTGAGACAAGTGATTCAGGTCATTTTTCGATGAAGTACCCTAAAGGTCACTTTGTAGCCGCACAAGCACTTGTTTCAGTTGCCCCCAATTCAGTAGTTGATATTGAGATTGTTGATACGGGTATTGAGGACGAAACTATATCGGATAATTACCTCTACTTACTGATTGATTCCACTTTACTACCTGGGGATGTAACCAGCGCCCCGGGACATGTTCCACGCCTACCCGACCATGCCGATTTGATTGGATCGGGTGAATATTCGCAAGATCTTTCCGGCCAGTGCGTGAACATCACCACACCTAATCGAACGCTTCGCGAATACAGTTATAATGCGATTGTTCGCGTATCAGATCCGGACGTGGCGAATTACACGCTTGAGAAGACCGCTGATGGATTTCAATTGACGGGGGGTGAGCGAATAATCGAGCGCGCACCCGTTAACCTCTCCAATCCAATCCGTTGGCAGGACGCGCCTGATGGGGGGGATAACGTAAGTTTCTATCAGGCGGTAACAGTCGCAACCGGCCATATACTTTTTTACAAATCTGTCTTTAAGGCAGATGGTTATTCCATGGGCGACCTTGTTTACTCACTACCACTTGCACCTGGCCAAAAAAAACAAATCGTATCGTATGACGTGGCTAATACACTTGAGGCATCAGAGGATCAACGACGTTCGCAAGGAGAGAGACTTTCTGCGGAATTGTTAGATGATCGATTTATCACAGACAAGCTGGGCGGTGGAATCAATGAGACATTGAGTGGACGAAGTACGGCGCATACCTCAGGATTTAGCGCAGGACTGGGCCTCGGTGTTTCTGCCGGAAAATTTGGTGGTTCACTTGGTGTTGCCGGAGGCTTTTCAAACGCACGCTCTTCAGCTTCACAGAGTGGCGCAAGAGATATCAGTGAATTTTTTTCAGAGAAGTTACGACAGGCACTGATACAAAATGCCGAGAGTTATCGAGAGTTGAATGCATCTGTTGTGACAACAGTTAAGGAAGGTCAGGAGTATTCCGTGACCACAGAAGTTGTGGCCAACCATAATCATTGCCATTCGATCACGATGATGTTTTTCGAAGTACTCCGCCACTATGCCATCACTCAAGAGCTTGCCGATGTACAGGAATGTGTGTTCGTGCCGCTGCTGTTAACAGACTTTACCCAGGCAAATATCTCCAAATTTAAAGATGTACTTGCCGCCAATTTATTGCCGATACCATCCAGTACCTATTTGCAACCAAGATGGTTATCTCGGCTAACCAGGCGCCATCCTCTGCTTAAGGCCTTTGATGCGAATGAACGGCAAAACACCGACTATGCTCATGTCAACTTTCCAGAGGGAAGGTACGCTGATGATGATATCATCTCAATAAGTGGCGAAATACGAATCCGTACGCGACTTCCTCGTCCGAAGACAGGGTTTGACCGCATTCTGTCGCTTCCTGTTATCTCTACCACAGTCAGGGGTGATTTTGATAAAGAGAGATCGTTGTTATCACATGCGCCTGGTGGAGAAAGACCAGGTATATATTACAAATCGGAAGAGGTGCAGGAAAGAGTCAACATCTCAAATGAATTTATGCAGCTTGACGCCAATTACGAGAGCGTGCCACCAGCGCAGGCGATACGCGTTATAACGTTTAAACCCCAAACTATAACGCTTGATGATGGCACAACAGAGGAAAGAGATGGTTTTGACAACAACGATATTGACAAGGGACAGTGGGAGGATTACGCAAATATTCTTGGGGATTTTACCGATGTCTATGAAATGATGGACGAGTTTTTCGCTGGTCGCCTGGTTTCTGAATGGGACAGAATTTTTAATCAGGATCTCGCGCCCTTACTGTTTAATAAAATAGTCGATTCAATCAAGCTCGACGCTCCTGTGGGTGAAGGTGTGCCCAGTCTGGATCTTACGCTTCAGAACAGATACAAAGGCGGTGAAAAATCCATGCGAATTCACGTGCATGGAAGTGCCCATCCCCCACGTTCAGAGTTATCAAATACAGAGTTGCGATTACACTCCAACAATGAGGCAGTGCATCAACTCAGGGAGTTTGCAACGTTAATCGTAGAGAATGTACGAATTCAATACACAACAGAATATTTTGAGGGTTCAATTTATAACGGGTATTTAGGGAATGATTTGCTCGATGAGGATTTTGCTACGAGTGGAGCCACTTTCCCGACGCCGTTGACGGAAAGGGACAAGCGAGATGCAAGGAAAGAAGATGAATATTTAGTTGAACAACTCCTTGAACATCTCAACTCAAACCTGGAACACTACAACAAGGTATTATGGCGAACGCTCGACCCGGACCGTCGATATATGCTACTCGACGGTTTCAGTATTGAAGTTTTTGATCGTGCTGGCTCACCGATCGAGCAGCGAAGTCTGGCCTCGGTTGTAAAAAATGATTTAATTACGATCGCAGGCAACTCTCTTATTTTCCCAGTAGCGGATGGTTATCATGTAAGTCAAACCCATGTCGTTGAAGGTGACGAGGAAGCTCCAATTAACTTATTAGATTATTATCGACCAACCCAGGAGGTGGAGCCTTATCGCTTAAGCGTACCGACCCGTGGTGTCTATATGGAATCGGTCATGGGTAAGTGTGATGCCTGCGAAGATGTTAAGGAAGACTCCTCACAAGACTGGAGTCGATTCGGTACGGAAGAGCCAACAGCGATTGCACCGGTGGTAACGCCAACACCAGCGCGTACTGACTGGCGGGCAATATGGGCGCAATTTGCGCAGCCTTTGATATCTATCCAAACACCACGTGAAGCGCCGGCACCCGGCGCAGGTTTACAAGGTTTATCTGAGGCCTTAACAAACGCAGAGGCGTTCCGGGATATCACCGGATTGGCTGGTAATCAGGAGAATGTCATAAGAACTTATTTATCGAACCAGGAGAATGCCAGAGCCTTTGCCGAAATGGCGAAGGAAATGGCCATGCAAGAGCACAACTCCGAGAATTCGCGTTCGATTATGCAGTCACTGGATAACGCGAGAGAACGAGGTGCAATATCAGATAATGACTATAGCGATCTGGTACGAGATCATCTCGGACAACAGATCGATGGAGGAGCACGACGCCAGGCGGAAGAAAGGCATGAATCGAGTCATGTCCCATCATTAACCAATGCTGCAATTGATGCTGTTGAGGATGGGCGATCAGTAAGGGCTGAGAGAAATGAACCCGATGGGAACAGGGAACTAATAGAGGTAACCGGGCGTGAGAGTGAGGAGGGGAATATTTCGATTGAACATAATATTTCGCCAATCCAGCAACCATCAAGCAGGTCATGCTGGGCCACAGCTGCAACTATGCTCATTAACTGGAAAAATCGATCCAATGTTTCTATAGAGGAAGTGCTCAGAGAGGCGGGATTAAATCTTAGCCCTCCAGAAGAAGAGCACTTCTTACGCATGTTCACAGAAAATACAGGCTTGCCATCACATGAAAAAAATTCATTTGTTAATGCCCTGGAAATGCTCGGAGAACCGCCACGAAGTTACACCTTGGAGCAATACATCGAATGGCTTCGAAATTATGGGCCGCTATGGATTACAACCGACTCCGATGAAAGTGAAGAGTTCTCTCCCCATGCGCGAATTTTATATGGCATAGAAGGTAATGCCAGTAGCGAACCAGACGAAACAGATTTACTCTTTGTGGACCCAGCTACCGGTTTAAGAGAGCGGCAATCGTTCCAGGAGTTCATTGTTTCCTTTAAACAGATGTTTACAGATCTCCCCCCCGAGGAGCCACTCTATGTACAGGTTGTCCATTTTCGGGCCAGGATATCCTTCTCTTCCGAAGGAGAACAAGCCGGGTCTCGTATTTGGATGCAAGGGGTTCCTCGGGACACTAATTCTTCAATGAGTCAGTTTAAAGAAAGGTTGATAGAACTAGCTTGGGATGAATATGAATATTGGCATAGACCAGGAGGTCCTCCAGACCGAGAGGGGTATGCTCGCTGGGAAATTGATGCAGATATGAAAGAGCGACTAAGGACATATTGGCGGGCTTGTACCAATACTGACGTTAGAGGGAGGGCAACACAAGACTTTGCACCTAACGATATAAATACCTGGGTTGGAGCAGTAGGGAACGAAGGGCGAGCTTGGAGTGCAATATTCATATCATATCTGATTTCACAGGCCGGAATCACACAAAATGATGCCTTTATTCATTCTCAAAGACATGTAGACTTTATCGCGCAGGCTTGTTTGAATCGTGAGAATCAAGTATGGCAAAATCCATTTTGGGCCTATCGTATTAATGAATACCCTCCTGAGCCTGGCGATATAGTTGGACGTACTAGTGCGAACCCCCCACTCAACTATAATACTGTGGTCAATCGCACCACTGGGATTGTTTTGAGAGATAGCTCTCACACTGATATCGTAATAGAAAAAAACACCACGGATAACTACATAGTTGTAATAGGGGGAAATCTGGAATTAAATGATAGGTATGTGGAAAGAACTGGAACGGGCTGGAGAAATACGGTAACAGCAGGGCCAAGCTTGCCTTGTGTTAGTACTGGCAAAAGAAAGATATACTTAACAGACTCGGGTCATATCGATCCTGAAGCAACATGGGAAATATACAATAATGCATACCGAAGTAGAAGGGCATCTTATGATGAAAGAGTTCAATTCACCGGCCCTCAAAATGAATATTTTGCCATTATTAAAATAAGAACTGATCCGAACAACGAGTAAGGTAAAATAACTTTCTCCTATTTGAAAAGGCGGTGGTTCCTGTGGTTAAGCTGTATCTTTTGAACATGTCGGGTCTGGCTAATTCACGACCTACCCGGAGGCTGTAAATAAATCTGTGTAACTGTCTATCATTAATTCCATAAACGGATAGGATAGACATTATGAAAGAAAAAGACTTACTTGCCATTGCCAAAGAGGCTGCCAAAAACATAAAGACTGAGCATGATTTAAGCCAGCTCACGAAGATGTTATCAAAAATCACCATTGAAGCGGCTTTAAACGCTGAG
>Ga0316207_10001294_pt1 | contig 31789 bp, 18 predicted proteins | sample 6weekpyrite_MG_FD_204943 | JGI IMG/M metagenome (GOLD analysis project Ga0316207, IMG submission 204943) | Microbial mat bacterial communities from mineral coupon in-situ incubated in ocean water Damariscotta River, Maine, United States -... | ecosystem: Environmental > Aquatic > Marine >...
CAGGAACAAACCGGGAAGTTTGCAGGTCATCAAGGCGAAATCGGTATTCCTGTTCCTGATTTTCCAGTTCTACAGCAACCAGCCCGGTAAAGACTTCTTTTTCCAGTGCATCATCACTGAAATCCTTGTTCCGGTATCGTTCCAGCAATTCAACATTGAGCGTGTACATTTTTGAGTTTTTTGACTGGCATTGTTCAATCCACTGGTTTCGCTCACTTACCGCATTCACCAGTAACTGGTTGTCCCGGTTTGCCATCTGCAGCTTTTGTACGGTTTCCCTGTATTTTGCAATCATTTCCTTCATGCGCTCATTGTCCTGCTTGACACGTGACACGAGCTTTAGATTACTGTCCTTTGATTTATCCAGTTTTTTTTCAAGCTTGCCTAACCTGGCCTGGAGTTTTTCTTTTTCTTTGGCTTCGGTTTTCAAGTCAATTTTAAGCTTACCATTCTCCGCTTCCAGGCTTGATTTTTCCTGCGTCAACTGGCGCAGCATATACTGCATCTTGCGCATGGGATCGGCTGCGCCGGCAGCATCACGACGCGCTTCGGCCATTACATTTCCCGCTGGCAGGCTCAGAAAAGTAATACAGAACAAAATTATGATATGACAAGATATTGATTTTAGTTTCATTCGTCACCTCCCGCGCTTCGCTCCAGTCTCACGTATATTTAAAATCTCGCATTTACATCGATTTGCAAGATATCAATTCCCAGCAGTGGGCCGCTGATTTCATCTGTTGACAACCAACGGGCGCGCAACCAGGTATTCTCTGTCATACCGTATTTACCGCCAACAACCCAGCCTTTTGCATTGGTTCCGCCAAGATGAAAGTCTGAATCCGTGAAGGCATCCAGTACCGCATCCCGTTCGATGTAACGCCAGCCAAGAAATGCCTGCCAGTCGCCATACTTGCTGATTATCGGCCATCCGAGGGTGAATTTTGCCCGGTAGGCGGTTGTCTGTTCATCGACAGTGCTGCCGTTAAGACGGCTGACTTCTTCCTTGTTGAACGCAAGATTTTTCGCGTAATCCGCTGTCACAATCAGGTGTATCGGGGCGAAACCTGAATAATCATATTCCGTCGTCAGATTGAGAATATTAAAATCCGAGGCCAGCCCCACCAGCCGGGTGGTCGCGTCTGTTTCGCCGATATCATTGCTGATTCGCGCCAGGGTATTTCCTTTTTGCATGAAACGAGGCGCCGACCAGTCATTTTCAATGCTGCCAAGATCATTCGGCACTGCCTGTATATTCTTATAATCGTAATAAGCCAGCGCCAGTCGGAAACGAGACTGATCTTCGAATTTCAAATCCGCGCCAAACTGGGCGCCAAACAGCCATTTGTCTGTATAGCGGGAAGATTGCTGCAACGGAAATGCTCCCAGGTTCAGGAACAGGCTGTGCAGGCGTTCATCCTGTTCGAACAGGTCATCAGAGCCATGCAGGCTGAAACGAAATTTTGAAGCCAGTCCTTCAAAATTAAGATCTTCATCATAAAGAATATCGGTAGAGAACCAGGGGTTGGGAATACGCCCGCCCCAGAGAGTCATCGAAGGATAACCATCCAGATTAATGTAGTCATATTTCAGGTAGGCCTGATCGATAGAAAGTTTGTAGCGTTCTGCGTATTGACCAAGGGTCTGGTTCGTCGATACGGGATCGGCTGGATTACCTGTAGCCAGACGAAGGCTGGCTTTGAAATTATTTGTTATTTTAGCGTCAATACCAAGGCGCATTCGGATACGAAGCCGATTCACATCCCGGGTCGTATTCAGGTAGGCTTCATCCCCTGCTTTGTTTAAACCGCCTTTTTCATTAATGGTCTGCCAGTCGAAATAACCCAGCGGGTGATTATCCGGGCTGAAAAAATCACCCTCATAACGTAGTCGGAAATCACCTTTGAAGCTGAACCGACGCGTCCATTCAGGCAGGGCATCCGGCATTCCCCAGCGTTCATTTTTTGCCTGCGCCATGACATCGGCCACGACATCTTCATGCAGCTCGGCACGTACCTGCTCACGTATTTCCTCACGCACAAAATCCGGTACATAGGGTATCCGCACCACGCCTTTGCTGCCCTGCGATTCCTTTTTTTCTTTTTCTTTTAGCTCACTTTCCGCCTTGCGCTCTGCATCGGCAATCAGGGCCGTTGCCCTTTCCTCTGAAAGCACACCTTCTTTTGCCAGGGCATTAATCAACTCGACCGTTGTATTTCTTAGTTTCAGTAATTCTTCCTGTTCACCTGCATGAGAAGGGCCTGCAAGGATGAACAGCATCATAAACGGAAGGATGCGATAAACTATTTTCATTATGTAATCCAGATATAGAATTAAAACGACGACTAATTAAATTCGTGAAGACAGGCGATATTTGATGGGTTGCTTAAGACCTTCCGGCATGCTTGCGGAAAAGGATACTTCCTTAATGGTCGCAATCAATTTTTGATCTATTTCTTTTCGCCCTGTTGACGTAACCAGAACCACCTTGCTGACCTGGCCTGTCATATCCACCCATATATTGGCTCTTACTGAATATGCGAAGCTTCGCAACTCATCTACCTGCGCCAGTGCATTTTCAATTTCATGCTGTAACTGGCTGGCATACATGACATTCGGATCACCCGCGCCACTGAGCAGACCGCGCCCACCCTTGCGGCCAATCAGTCCAAAACCGTCACTACCCGCGCCACCCTCGGCATCCAGCCCCAGCAGGTCACCCGCCGGCGGTGAATCAACAACCTCCGGTATTTCCTCCATGGGTTCCGGTTCGGGAATATCGACTTCATCCCGTTTTACCTCCTGCTCGGGCGGCTTCTCAATTTTCGGCGGCGGGGGTGGCGGTGGAGGGGGCTTGACCAGAGTAATTTGCTGTACTTTCTTTTTAGGCGCATGCTTGCTTGCCTCCATAAAATTATTAATTAACAGGATTGCGCCAAGACCTATAACGGCAACGAACACAACACCCAGTATTTTGGGCAGGCGCTTTTTCCAGTGAATAGACAACATTCGCTATTACTTGACCAGCTTCTGCGTTACCAGTCCGATCTGGGTGATATCCAGTTGTCCCAACATATCCAGAACCTGCACGACCAGTTGGTACTGCACCTGCGCATCGCCTTTGACAACCACGGGAAGATCCGGGTTAACAGCCTTGTACTGGCGCAAAGTCGCCTCCAGCTGTTGAAGAGAAACCGGATAGGTATCCAGGAAAATAGTGCCATCAGCAGTAATTGTGATCGCCTTGGTCTGCGACTTGGCGATACTGGGGGTATCGCTGGCCTTGGGAAGATTAACCATAATCCCCTGTACCGTTGCCGTGGTCATGATGATAAATATAACCAGCAACACATAGGCCAGATCCAGCATCGGCGTGATATTGATTTCATCGTAGGGTTCATTTTCAGCCTGCATTTTCATTTGGATATTTCCTGTTAGCTAAATAGCTGTTCCAAATTCCTGTCCAGTAAAACCGTTCGCCCTGAGCTTGTCGAAGGGTGAACAGCATTAAATATTGCTATTTCAGGCTTTGAGTCATGGTTCGACAAGCTCACCACGAACGTAATTTGTATAGTGGACAGGAATTTGGAACAGCTATTTAGCAGTGCTGTTCAGCAATTTTGGCGACAAACTCATCTACAAACACATGCATGTCGGCTGAAATGTCCTTAATCCGTGAACCCAGATAGTTGTAGCCAAACAGAGACGGAATCGCCACAGCCAGACCGGCAACCGTTGCCGCCAGTGCGGCGGCAATACCCGGCGCAATCGAATTGACATCGACATTGCCAGAAGCGGCAATTGCGGCAAAAGTAATCATTACCCCGACAACAGTTCCCAACAACCCCAGAAACGGCCCGCCGGAAATGGCAATAGTCAACAGCACCATCAGGCTGTTGAGTTTCTGATTTTCCCTGACCATGCTGGCATCCATGGTGGCGCGAATGGCGTCAATCGCCTGCGGCGTCAGGGTCAGAGTCGCGGCGCTTGCGCCAACGGCTTTAGGCATACGGTTGTGCATTTCCTGCACACCAACATGGTAAATGCGGTAAATATTTGAACTTTGAAAATGACTGTGATCACCTGAAAGCGCCATCAGCAGGGGCGACTCCCGCATTTCGTTTTCCTCTTTGCTATCAGCCGCATCAAGATTGTCCACATCCTGACTGCCTAATCCGGTAAATTTTTCAAGGAAAGCCCGGTTGTCTTTTATTGTGGTTGTGATCACAATGGCCTTGGCGATCATGACGGCTACGCTGATAGCAAACATAATAATCAGTGCAATAATCACTACCCAGCCATCAACAGTGACATTCTGCATGGTGGTGGTAAAATAGGATGGCCCACTGTCGCCACCTTCCTGCTGCCCATCCTCGCCATACACCAGTACTGTGGCGCCCGGCCCTTCTCCCCTGGCAGCCAGATTAATCATGTCAGCTGTCAATGCTGTTCTGGTAATTCGCAGCTCGTCCATTTCACCGATAAAACCAGAGTGGGCAGAGGTATCCTCACCTGCGCGGACATCCATGCCGATGGTAATCGGTCCGGTCATCTCTGTGATTGTCGTCTCTATATAGGCCGTTTCCATCCCATCAAGGAACAGCCCAAGCCTGTTGCCTTCAATCACAAGTGCCACATGATGCCAGGTACCTTCTATCAAGGTTGTGTTGTGGGCGGTCTCAAGCACATTGCCAGCTTCATCTTCCAGTCGCACATAAAGGCTATTGCCATCAATGGCAAGCTGTAATTTGTCGTTCACAAACCATCGTGAAAAAACAGTCGACTGTTGAGCCTTGTCTATTTTTATCCATGCCGATAGTGACCAGCCCTTTTCCGGGTCCATTGCCAGAGAAGGATTATCGGCAATTTCAAACATGCCCGCGCCATCAAATTTCACCCCCCCTGCAATCAGCGATGAAGCGGATCTTTTCGCCGTGAACAGGCTGGAATGATTGCCATAGGCCGTACTGTCCTGCGGCGCTGAAGATTCTTTATCAAAGTGGTAGACCAGCGCATCTGTGACAGGTAACACTCCACTTCTATCAGCAGCCGCTACAGCAACTGGATTGCCATAGTACATCCATATTTTCTGTGTATTGCTGTTAGGCGCAAGCGCTGGAATCTGCACCCAGATCATGACCATTTCATTCATCGGGTCGAATTTTTCAATATAGTATTTCAGTGGCGTAACATCGTCATCCGCCATAAATCGAATGTCTTCACCCTTTGGAGAAGCATCCAGAAAATAACCGAAGTTGCCCGTATGCAGGCGCACCAGTACAGTGGCATTTTCCAGTGTTCCGCTGGTGACAATGGAACTGGTATCGAGGGTCAGTTCTTTTCGATAGGACCAGTCCTCATTCCACCATGCATTGGCAACAGCAGGGAATATAATAAAAATCAACAGAATTATTCGGGCATGTAACATAAAGTTCATCTTTTTGTTCTGAATTGGCTTACAGGCGGGTATTTTCTTGCAAGTATGTTTCATGCTTATGACAAAAAGGACTTATTCGAGAATATGTATGGAGTAAGACAGCGCAGGATTCGCTTGCTGGGTGGCCGAGAAAATTGTTGGGGTTCGCCTTCAGGTGAATATGTGCGGCTGAAGCCGCACCTGCAATAATGTTGCCCGTAGAAATTGTTGGGCTTCGCGTTGCTCTGCCCAACCTACGGTATATCACTTATATTTTTTTTGCTCTCTGCCCTGCTGCCGGGAGCGGTCGTGGTCACACCGCCGCCAAAGCCAACCAGTTCGACATTAAGAAAGCCCATTGGGGTATTTGCAAAACCAGCTTCTTCACTGGTCTTGCCAATGCTGCTGGTGGATTCCTCTGCTACCTTGTTGCTTGAGGCGGAGAGATTGCTGACCCCGGTGAGACCGGCGGCGAGGCTGGCTGAGGCGGTGGGTACACCAATGGAAGTACCGCCTATTTTAATGTTGTCGGTAGGAATTATCGGTGCATCGATGAAGCCATCCCCCCCACTGTCAATTCCCGCATCACCGGCGATAATCGCACCCTGAGGCGCAAACAGGTAAACATCGCCGGCTTCACCATCGCCCGAGGCCACGGTGCGAATACCGCTGCCCTGAATGGCATTGGGGAATTCAACAATCAGGTTGCCTTTTTCATCATAGGAGATACTCGGCGGCGGCGCGGCCAGCGCTGACTTGGCTCCGCGCCCGGCATCGATATTACCTTCATGTGAAAACAGCATAATATCGCCACCAGCGAGGGTAAACACCCGGGATAGATTCACTGCAAAATCATCCCGGGTAAAGGCATCGATTCGGCCTTCACGTTGTGCGACGATGCCGAGGTCGCTGGGTTCCTTTGCCAGTCCTTTGCTGGACGCCAGACCGGCATTGACGCCACCACCCGGGGTCAGTAACTGGATATTCCCACCATCAATAGTGTGAATCTTGCTGAAAAACAGGTTGATATCGCCTGCATAGCTACCGGGGAACAGTGTTGCAATCGCATCATAGGCGGGCTGGTAGAAACCGCTGCCGCTCTCTGCACTCCTGACACCGACATTGCGTATCTCGCGTAAGAACAGTTCGCGCAGAAAGGCCTGTTGCTTCTGTTCATCGAGTCCGGCAAATTTCTCACGACTGGCATTCAGCTCTGCCGATGAATATAACCCCGTCGTTTCCTGATCAAAATCAACAACACCACTATCAACAAATGTTTTTAATGCCGCTAAATATTTATCACTTTGCTTAACATAGGTTTCAGCAAAACCCGCATAGTCCATATTATCCTTAACACCGGCAATCACAACGATATCTGCACCCCTGTCCGCCAGCACCGTATTTCTGGTATTGCCGATAGACTCAATCCCCGCCGAGGTTCCCAGTTCGATGTTCCCGCCTGCCTGCAATATCAGTTGCCCCGGGCCTGATACCTGCACTCGCTGTTCTTTTGATTGCACTCCACCGTCAAAGAGGCGTGGAATATCATAACGGAAATCGCGGCCAGCTATAATACTGCTGCGATCTTCATTATCTACATTCTGAATAATAAACGTGCTGTTGCGAATATCCTTGCCCGCATAGGCCTCAAGTTTTTTGGCAACATTTACTACCAGGGTTCCCGGGCTACTGATCGATCCGTTCTCAGCGATGACACGCACTGGTTTTTCATCACCTCTGTGCAGTGGCGTCTTAGCATGAATTTCATCGGCTTCACCAAAACGATCCAGCCGTTCATAACGTTCATTACTGATGGTTACTGGATATTTCACATTAGGAATCAATGCCGGATCGGCATCCGGCATAAAAACCGTAACTTCGGCATCAGCAGTCATAATGCTGTTAGCCGCCAGCAACTCCAGCTGGCTGGTTGCTGAAGGAAACAATGTGAAGCCCTTGTCGATAACAATATCCCCCGCCAGGCTGGCGGCCGAAAGACTGGCGGGATAAATTACCTGGTTTTTATTGCCATCATTATAGAAGCGGATGTCCCCGGCAACGGAAGTCAGTGCAAGCGCCGAGGTGTCTGAATAGGTAAAGAAATAACCGTTTCCCGCCGAGTTGAAAGTTGCCTGCTCAATCAGTGGATCGAAGACCGCGCCAATGCCAAGATCATTTTTGCTGGTGATATTGAACTGCGTGTCACCCATAGCAAACACGGGGTGGATACCGTTGTCTCCCGCCAGCAGGCCGCCATCTGAAAGAAGGGCTCCGTCACCCCTGCCCAGGTAGAACATACCACCGCGTATATCACCGCCAGTCGTTACATTCAATGCACCGCCACCGCTAGTTTCAACCCGGTTCTCGCTGAAGTCAGGCACCGTCGGATCAGCCGAAAGCGATTCGCCCACAGGCTTGCCGCTGGTCGGCATCATTACCGACACATCCTGCATATTCCCTTTCACGGCGATATTAATATCACCGCCGCCCAGCGCACCGATGCCGCGGCGATAGGCGGATGTCGCCGGGTTGCCGGTAAACATGGTCTGGGTCAGCGCCACACCCCATGCAGTAGGCATTTCGCCACGATGATTTTCGTTACGAGTCCAGCTACCCGTACTCATCAGCCAGTCACGAACAGACTGGTTACTCACTGCACCGTTCATATCACCGCCGGTACTAATGCGGATATCGCCGCCATCGACGGGATACTCGGAATAAAAGACAAAGGCAACGGTTTCGTTGGACAGGCCGCCCCAACGATTCGTTTCACTCGCCCGACCAGCGGTATAGATGACCGAGGCATCATTGCTGAGGGTTATATCATTGCCGCTGGCGATGTCGATGGAGCCGGTGCCTGTGCGTACTTTTGTGTTCCTGGCAAGCGTGATATTGCCAATGCCTATGTTCGTATCCATGGCGTTGGCGCTTTGCCTGTTACTGCCTGCTACCATCCGGTATGACCAGGATTCATCCGTCATAAGCAGATCCGTTACGGGAACGAAGGAGCCATAGCGAGGAGAAACATCAATTGCAGCATTCTCAAAGCCATCATTGAGATCCTGATTGATTAGCAAATCCCTTTCAGCCGAAAGCGTGAGCACACCAGGCTCCCCTTCATCGCCATAACGCCAGCCGGAAAAGTCCATATCCGTATTGATGCGCATGTCCCCGTTGCTGCGAACTTCCAGACCAGAAAGAAGTCGTCCATTGTTGCCGCTACCATTCAGGCGATTTTCTATATCTGCGGCAAAGGACATGTAGTTTCGCGTATCACGCTGCCACTGGTTCATCCGGGTTTGAGTGATGACGTTGATATCCTCGTACACACGCACGGCCTCATAGTTCACTGCCGCCGCACCAGTCACCGTACCTGTATTGATAATAGCAATCTCATCGTCCTGTCCATCATTATTACTATCGATACGATTGGCGCGGTATCCCACTTCCCCGCCCTTACCACGGGCTCCTGCGGAAACATCGATTTCACCCGTGACATTAATCTCGCCAGCGCCGTCATTGTCATTATCTATCGTCGCCAGTTGTACTGCGCCGCCATTACCATCCTCTGCCGTGGCGCTGGCATCGATGCGGCCACTCATTTCAACATTATCACCCGCCGACAAATTTACCCGACCGCCATTATCACCTCGGGCATCGATCACGCCGTCGATACTGACATTGCCGGTATCGGCGGTCAGGGTGACTTTATGGGCGTGAAGCGTGTCTGTTTCGGCAAGGGCAATATCACCCTGCCCCAGACGCAGGCTGACAGATTCATCAAACCCGGCGCCGGCCAGTTTGTCATTCAGCACAGAAAATACATCACTCATGCTCTGCGCATTCAAGTCAAAACGTCCGCCCTCGCCTTTGGCAGCCGTGGCGGATACCGTCCCCTGCCAGATAAATTCACCCTCTGGCGTATTCACTTCCAGCATACCGGCATCGCCACCTTCATCAGCCGCGGAAAGATCGATGCGGGAAGATTGTGTCAATTCAACATCGGCCTGTTCTGAATTCAGAATCACTTTACCCGCTGAGGCAGTTTTTATTTCGCTCCGGAACGATCGGCTGACACCACTGACATCAATCAGAGCGTTATCGATCAACAATCCCTGTGTGGCATTCAGTTCAAGCGTACCGGAAGGCAGCAGGATAGCGCCCCGATCGCTGATGGTCTCGGCATTGATGCTCAGGCGAGCGCCTATGCCGGCCGCAGCAGGGGGAACATCTGTCGCCATCTTCTCAAGCGCAAACTGGTAGCCCGCCGCATCGATAGTAGTATCAGCGCCATTAGCACTACTGATCAGCGGTGTATTCAGGCGGACATCGGCCTTAATAGTAAAATTAGATTCACCACTACCTATGATCTGTTCACTGGCGGTCATATCAACGCTATCAAACCCGGCCAGCGTATAATCACCTTTGCCCACTTCAATCTGTCGGGCGTTCACACTGAAAGCATCTCCCGAAGTTGAGGCCAGCTCCATCCCGGCGGCGCTATTGGTGAAACGCATTGTGTCAGCCTGCACAGTAAAACGATTACTGCCATCACCGTGAGAGACAATACCCGCACCGTCAAATACCACACTATCAAAATTGAAATCGACATCACCATAAACATGTGTTCCTTTTCGGCTGGTCATCACCAGTTCACTGAGGTACAGGGAATCCAGCAATTCACGATTCAGCAACAGGCCGGTCGCTGAAACAGGGGCATTGCCCAGGTTGATCCGTTCGGCGCCAATATTCAGCGAACCATTGTTAATTTCCAGCTTGCCGTTGATCGTGGTTTCATATGAGGCATCCAGCAGCATGGCGCGGCTTGCCGCCAGTCGCGCACCCTCATCGATATTAATCGTACCCTGTACACCGCGACTGCCGTTGCGGGAAACGCTGACCTGTTCGCCAGCGCTGATGCGCACCAGTGCGCCGTCACCCTTCACAATCAGGGTATCGGCGCCCAGACCACCCTTTCCTTCTGCGCGCACGCTGACGCCGCGTTTGAGATCAATACGATCCTGCGCCGCCAGTAGAATTTCCGTTCCACTCAGGTTTAGTCTGTCATCCTTGTCGTTGGAGTTGGTTTCGATAACAAGCGACTGTGTGGCGACTGTTATTTGCGTACCCTCATCAGTCTGTTTACGAATACCCCCCAGTAACAGGCTCTCCATATCCAGCTGATTTAATTCCTCCGCCAGTAATTCAACCCGGTCACTGTTTACACCGGATGCTGAACGCTGACTGACAATGGCCAGATTAGTGGCTTCGATATCCAGCCGTCCACCGCGGCCATTACCCTCAGATCCACTGCGCAGCTCACCCGCCAGATCCAGTCGGCTGAATGCCGAAACACCCAACTGACCCGCATCCTGTGGCAGGAAGGGAACCAGCGTCTCATCGGCCAGCGCCCTGTCTGTGTAGAAACGGTTGGCGCTGGTAAGTAATATCTCTGCACGGCGACGCGCCTGGGCGCTGCTCTCAATCGCAAAGCCATTCCAGTTTTGATCCTGAATACCCGTGCCGGCAACCCGGTACTGCCCGGCGACTACCGGCGTTTTGTCGGTCAGATAGCTGTTGATTCCCGGTGTTATATCAGTAAAGCCGTCACGCGGCGTGACCAGATATGCGCCATCAAGCAACGCATAGCGAGCCGGTAAAAGCGCGTATTCGCCTGCTGGCAAATCACCCACACCGGAAAGATAAACCAGATCGCCGACCCTGAATCCGGCTGCCCTGGTTTCAGCCTCATCGTAAGGCGCATAATCAGTGAATGCGGGAAGCACGGCAAAAGATCCACTGTCACTGGCGAAGATATCACGCGTGCCCCCCGGCCCCGAAACAAATTCCCAGGCCTGAAGATCACCGCCACCGCTCATATCGATCACAGCGCCTTTGTCAAAGCGTACATCGTCGCTGGAGAGCAGGATGCGCTTTTCCGGCGGGCGGGTAACACGTAGGGTGTCACCTTCTACAAAATCATATTGCCAGTCCAGCCCGGTCTGCGCAGTACGGCCAAGAGGAATGATCTGTCCCTCGGCCGAGGTAGAAGTCAGACTGCCTGCCTGCAAATTCAATAGGGACTCGGCCTTCAGGCTGATTTCGCCAAAGGGCGCGCGCAACTCACCGGCCTGGCTAATGCTATCCGCCTCAATCGCCAGGCGACCACCCGCAGAAAGCACGGGCGTAGCCTTATGTGCCTGACTGATGTTAGCAATAATAGCATTGGCGTCATTGCCAAAGACAGTCTGCATTTCCTCTGCCATGCCGCCATGTTTAGCAATGACCACTTCATCGGCGCTAATGGTATAGTCGCTCAGGCTGGCTGGATAGACCTTATCGGCGTTAAGTTCAAGCCGTCCACGGCTGTTCCACTCCCCCAGTGTGCTGAGGGTTTCAGATTGATTCTCCCGATTACCCCGAAGCCGAATGTCCGTATTGCTGTTCAGGCGCACCTGATCGAAGCCCTGCAGGCTGGCCGCACCGACCAGGTCAATCATATTGGCTTCGACCAGCAAACGCCCGCCTCCGCCTACACCATCATTAGCATTGAGGGTGCTAGTTGAACCCAGCGCCACATAGGAGGAGAGGATCGCCGCCAGCCCCGTGTCCCCAACACTGTCCCCTTGCCAGGAGATGACCGGGCTATCCAGTATGACTTCACGCCGGGCGATGATGCCGCTGTCGCCTTTAAAAACAATATTGCTGCTTCCTTTCAACTCGATGGAGTCAAAACCGCTGTCATTGAGCAGGCCGCCATCCAGCCAGGCATAGCCGTTGGCCTCGTCGGCGATCGCTTCGCCCTGTTCGGGTATTTCGGCCGCGCTTTGTGGTTTTTCCTTGCTGACTATGATTTTTCGCGGTGTTTCGATAAAGGGTGTTGCACTTGAATTAGATTGCAACAAATCAACATTGGTTCTCCGACTAACAAACCCAACCTTCAGGCGGCCGCCTTCCGCGCCCAGCTCGGTATTCGCCCGTCCACGAATCGTTGCTCCGCTTATGATGCCTTCCGCCGCAGCCAGGTTGACTTCACCGGCATCCGACGCGACTCGTGTTTCCTGCAGACGCACGCCCGGCCCCCGGTAAGCGGGATCAGGCAGATCAAGCACTGCATCAGTGCCAGATACATCAATTAAGGCGCCTTCATCCATAACGATGAAGCCCCTGTTCGCAGTAAGCGTCACCTCGCCGCCATCGATCAGGCGGCCCTGGCGAAGGCCGGGAATTTCGCTATGCGTCGGAATAAATGCGCTGGCGGTCGAGAGCACGCTATCAGCGCCCAGCCAGATCCCCTGCTCAGGGATATAGCCCGGATCACTAACGCTTGCAGGATCGGTCACTGTCAGATTAATTCTGCCTGCCGGTGCTTCTACACTACCGTTCATAAAAATACTGGAGCTGGAACTAAAACTAACCTCGGCGCCCGCTTCGGTAAGAATCCGGCTGCCCTGTTCCATAACAATAGCCTTGTCCTGTGTCTGAACAACAGGAGACTGATGACTAAAGCCAAGATCAACCGGTTGGCGGATTTCATCCGCCAGGCGCTGGCGGGTCGATACGGATGAAACATCAGACGCAGAAGCAGTCGAAAACACATCACGACTGTTCAGCACCAGATTTTCCCGTGAAGGTTGCAGCAGCACACCGCTTTCAAAGGTAATGCCATTGCGACTGGAATTGAATTCATAGGCGCCAAAGCCGCTTTGCTGCACAAAGTCTTCCGCGATATAAACCGGAGCGGAAGGATCTCGCCCGTTATTATCGGGCACAGTGGAGGCAAAACGGAATTCATTGGCGCTCAGACTGAGTGTACCACTGTCGGCAAAAGAAAATCCCTCAATACGCCCATCAAGAAACAAACTGCCGTTACCATTGACATCAGTTGAAGCTGCGAGAAAAACATCCCCGCCCACACCTGCTTTCAATTCTCCTTCAGAGGTCAGCCAGGCGCCGCTGTTAGAACGAATACGGGAACCTTCATTCATAATGACACTGGCAAGTTTAGAAGTAATATCAACCTTGCCCGCATCGATGAATACACCTTCGAAATCCGGCGTCGGCTTGACAACCGGACTGTCATTGACCCAGCGGCCGCTGCTGTCGATTAATGCGTTTTCACCCAGCACCACATCACCCCGGCTTGCGGTCATGCTGATATCCGTACCATGACCGACAACACGACCTCCCACATCAATGCCCTCAGTACCGCTGGTAGTCAGGGAAAAGTTGCCGCCATCAGACAGTTGCATATCCAGATTGTCCCGCAACACAATCTTGCCGCCTGTTTTATAACTTACTTTCTGCAACCCGTTGCGCCGAAAATAGTCTGCTTCAATGATCAAGGGGGCTGGGATCGACGTCTCATCTCCGCCTGACTTAAGTCCATCCAGGTTCGGAGCATTCAGATCCTTGTTATTCTGGAATACCAGGGTTTGATAATTGCCGCCCAAATAATCCAGATTCACATTAAGACTGCCGCCGCTTGCCCGATGATCGGCAAGCCGCTGACGCCGCCCGTTAATGGTGTTGGCGATGATGTCGCCATCCTGAACCAGCTGGTGGGTATCGATGTTGAATGTGCCCGCGGCCTGCCCACTGGTATAGGCCGACTCAAAGCGCCCGCGACTAAAGGGCCCGGCTACCTGCCAGGTTTTTGTCACACCCCACTTTTTATAGTCCTTGCTGACCTCACCCAGTATGCCGACATATTCCAGATCCGGACTGGCCTGGCTGATATCATAGATTTTTCCATCGACGCCCACCAGTTGAGTGGTTTTGATATAACCTTTCCTGTAATTAATCGCCCCGCCTGAAATATTAACCTGCGAACCCTGGTTCAGAGTCACAGCGCCCTGGGATGAAAAGTTGATCGTGCCGCCTTCTGCGCTGCGTTCTTCTATCGTGCTTTTAATCGCATCTAACGCAGGCTGAATATTGGCCAGTGGCGTACCTTCACGAATATCGATGCGAAGCGTTTTGCCATGCAGGAATCCATTTTTCTGCACCGGTGCATCAGCAAACTCGTTGCTCCGCGTTTCCACCTCAATAACATTGCTTTCCATCGATTTCTCGGCCGAGGTGAGACCCGCCACATCGACAAGGCTGCCGGAATCCATGATGATTTCACTACTGTTAGCAATATCCAGTTTGTCAGGCGCATTGGGGGTTTCTGTCGCAATAACATCCACCGTACCGGAAGGTGCGATCACGGCCGAGTCCGATTCAAAATGTACGGTCTGTCCCATAATTTCAACACTGGAAACCGGTTGTTCCTGTTCTGCAACGGCGGTGCTCTTATCTTCTATTTCCGGCATAACGGCGGTGACGCTACCCTCACCCAGGCTCACTTTTGCAATGGTTCCCAGCCCATCACCCTGATCAGTGGCGCGGACCGTCGTCGTAGCCTCAAGCACCTTCTTCCTGTTTAATATTCTTGGTGAGATTGGCGCGTTTTCCCGCGCCAGCAGGCGAATACTGCCGTTGACCCTGACACTGGTGCTGGCGGAAATCAGACCCTGCTGGTTTACAGCAAAGCCCATCAGGGTAGTATTCCCCCGCGGGGTGATGATATGACCTCCATTAATAACTTCACCACCGGTTTTCACTTCTACCAACAAACCGCGAACAGACTCGTCCGAAGACTCCTGTAAATAAACCCGATCGGTGGCCGCGGCCATCAGCACCTGTCCATCAGGGCTGGTAATCGTTCCTTTATTAATGATTTCCGGCGCCACCACGATCACACGACCATAATTGTCCGTATTTATCTGCGCACCTTCTTCAACATAGATACCGATCTTGAACCGGTTGCCGTCTGTATCAAGAATATAATCACCGCTATTCGGATCGCGCAGGTATACATCGCCATTGCCGCTAAACGCAGCACTGGCGTCATCATCAAACACCTTGGAAATTCCACGATTAAAAACATCATCGGAAATATCCAGTGTCGATACCACCAGTGAATTTACATCGACAACAGAGTTGGCGCCAAACAGGAAACCGTTATTATTTATTAAATAAATTTGCCCGTTGGCTTTCAAAGTGCCCAGTATTTTTGACGGAGAAGCCGAGTTGATAACCCGGTTCAAGGCAATCGAGCTACTGTCCGGTTGTTTGAATTCCACCAGATGACTGACATCAATATCAAAAGAATCCCAGCTCAGGATAACCCGGCCTTCTGTTTGTTTGACCGTTAGCGTTTTATCAGAGAATTGTGCATCCGTTGTGCCCGAACGCCAGAGATCAGCGTTAACCTGCGACCAGCCGCTCGCTGAGGATACGCGCGGCAGTGGGCTGCGTGCGGTCGCCCAGGCGCCTGCCGGTTTCGGCATAGGTAAGGCCGCATGCGAATGTGAAGCCAGCGTTAAACTGCCAAGCACAATCGAACCTGCCATCAACATACGAATATTAGCGTTCAGCGGTCTCAGGCTCAGCCTTGTTTTATTGACCCGTCTGATATTCTTTTGCAAATTATGTTTTTTGGGTAAATTCATTTTTTATGCTCCAAAGGCGATTGGCCCAGGTGTAACAATATGTTTTGTTGGGCTTCACTGTCGCTCAGCGCCAACCTACGCTTATCTGGTTCCGGCTACATTTATTTGATTCCGGAATTTGCAGTCCGTGCAGGTTGGGCTGAGCGACAGCGAAGCCTAACAGCCACCTAAAACTCATACGCGAGGCGGAAATGCACACGCACATCGCCTTTTTTTACTGTGCTCAATGCTTTAAACGGGTAACCCGCATCCAGCGTCATATTCAGGTGACCGGTTTTGAGACGCATACCCAGACCACTACTGGAAAGTTCATAACCGGTCGGCTGATCCGGCAGGCTTTGTAAAACCCACAGCTTTGCCGCATCCAGAAACCAGAGGCCATAAAAATCTTTGACTTTTGTCCAGCTTTTGCTTCCAAGATAAGGCGTGTGCAGCTCAATCGAGGCGATCACACCGTTATCCCCCAAAGCCTGCGATTCATAATAGCCACGAACACTTTCCGAACCACCGGCCGTGAACTGTTCGTTACTAATCAGGGGGGAATCCGTATACTGAGCGGATAGTTTTACCAGCCCCTGTAACCCGGCCTTAACCGGAAACCGGTGTTCGATATCGCCTGACAAATAAATAAAATTGGCTTTGGAAAAAATACGTTTGTCATTAAATTCCACCTGATCGTTCAAACCACGCAGACCAAAGGTGGTTCCTACGCCATAACTGGTAACATTGCGTTTGGCGCGACGGGTATGATCATAACGAAGAGTAAACGGGTAATAAGTGATGGGTGTATTCAGGGTATCTGCCCCGACCAGGTTCAGACCTTCCTTGAAGTCCTTGTAGTCAAAACCATAGGTGAGACTATGAAAGTAATCGCGATCACCTTGCAGCGGCATCACCACCCTGGCGCCCACTATTTTACCAATACCAACAACATTCAGTGCGCCGGCGCTGGAAATATCTGTATTTGAATCTGACTGCACGCCATACAGTGCAATGCGAGTTCCTGAATCTTGCAGCGGGAAAACATAAGTGGCGGCCAGAACTTTGACTTCACCTTTTTTTTCAGGCGAAGACTGATACTGCAAAGAAATACTGTGGAAACGTTGCCATAGATTGTCGTAGCGCAGCGTGCCAACGGCGCGCGTGCGTGTCGTGCTTTCTGTATTTCGTCCATTAACCTCAAGACTGCCATGCAGCGGTAACTTGTCTTTTACTTTAAGCTCGACTTCGAGCGTACCCGGCTCCCTCCCCGGACGCATAACCGGCGTAATAGAACGATCCGGACTTTGCTGGTTCAGAATCGCCATCTGTTCCCTGACATCGGAAAGTTGCGGAATATTTCCCCTGCCCAGGGCGGGCACCTGAGCACGAATCCGGCTAAGAAGATAATAATGTGATCCTGTAATTTTCAGACGATCGACTCGACCTTCAGTAACACGTAGACGAACAATGCCATCAACGACATTCTGTTCCGGAATATCGACCAGCACCGTAGGATAACCGGCATTACGGTATTCCGCTTCCAGCGCAGCGCGCGCCTGCTCGATATCCTTGATAGTTTTGTTCGGCCCGAGGAAGGAATAAACGATACGCTCCAGCCGGGTCTGTTCCAGCAGCGTGTTGCCTTCAACGCGGTATTCCTGAATATTCATGAGGGGGGGGGCCGCTTCTGTTTTGGGTGGTACTTTGCCACCTGCATCGGATTCAATGGCTTCCGCACTGACCTGTCCTGTATAAACCCAGAGTAAAAAACACAACAGCAATGACGAAAAAATGAAACGCCGATGAAATCCGTTCGCCCTGAGCTTGTCGAAGGGTGTGGCATGCAAGGAATTCACCAGCGGTTCGACACACAAAAGAAAATTATCCCTGACACCTGATTTTTTTACCGCAACAACAGAATCGAACAATGAACAACCCTCAACAAACACACTAAAAATTCAAAACTACAAATAGATAAAGCCAGCCCCCCCTTGCAGGGGGCTGACTCCGCTTCCTTTCATCTGCTTAGAACCACATTGCATGGTGTAAAACAGGTCATTCCTTTTCAGCACTCTGCGCTGCCGGTGATTCAATATCCAGAAGCGTAGCGTCCTGAGATGCGCAGCTTAGAGCTGGCTGTTTTGATAGATATCGTTAACAACCGGTACGATACAGTTGTCCAACTTGCTGCCAGCCGCATGGGTATAAGGAATGACCGGTGCGGTCACATCCAGAACACCATTAGCCGTCGGGGCAAAGTTGGTGCTCACCGCCATGTAACCGGCCTGCCCCCAGGTATGCTTGAACTTGGTGTTCAGCACCGTGGCAATCGTAGTCGGTTCGCTGGCCTGGCTGGCAATGGTTTCAAGAATTGTCAGCTTGTCACCAGACGGACCATTAAAGCTCGGAATGCGCCACTGGAAGGTTTGCTCAACCCAGTCATGGTATTTGCCACTGGCGGCATTTTCCAAAGTCGGAGCAATACCATCGATCTTGATGAAACGGAAGTCATCAGCCAGGTCAGCGTTTTTCTCGGTAGACTGTACACCCAGCGCCCAGGCTGTAGTGAGACCCGCATTTTCACCGCTCAGGTCTGTGCCATTGTTAAAGTCATTCAGGCACACGCTCATATCGCCGGAACCGGAGTTCTCACGCACAACCGGACCGGAGAACGGATTACCCGGCTCGGCTGCCGGCGTCAGCGCACCGGCGGTGCAGGGGTAATGCAGGAACTTGGCGTTCATCTGCGCCTGGGTGCCGGAACCATTGACGCGGCGACAGTAAGTGACCTTGGTATCGGCCGGTACGCTGCTGACGATACTGGGGTCGGTCAGGGAGACACCGTTGACCTTGAAGGCGCTCCAGTTTCTGATCCTGCCGGAAATAAGTGATGCCACCTGGCGCTTGCTCAGGCTGGGCATACAGGCTTCAGATTCACGCGGCTGCAACAGCGGATCGGTAATGGTTGCATCATATGTAGTACAGGTCGTATTACCCGGGAACTGGGCTTCCTGCAGGGCATCACGCAGAGTAGTGGTTACCGGCACACCAAAGACCAGGGCGGCGGCGGCCTTAACCACCATCTTGTTACCCACGGCAATCGCATCGACAGGGGCATTACCGGCAGGAGTATTAGCGCCGACAAACATTTCCGGGTTCACATCGGAGACACCGGCATCGGAGACAACCGCATTCAAGTTGCCGGTCAATGTAACACCGTCTGCCTGGTATTTGGTGATATCACAACGCCAGAAGTTATCAGTGCCGGCAGGCGCCAGACAATTGCTGTTATTGATGTTCATGGCGTCAATCGCCACTTCATCGATAACCGGGTTTACACCCTGGGCCGAACCGCCCTTGGAACGCTTGTGGAACAATACTTTCGGCGCGGTGATGGACAGGCCGGGCACCTTGGCATTATCCAGAGTACAGAAATAGGCAGTGTGCGCCTTGCCGGGTTTGGCCGTATTGGCGTTATCCTTGAAAACGTCCAGATCAGTCGGGTTGCCACTGGCATCGGTGACGCAGATGTTTTCGAACAGAGCGGCAATGGCCTTGTCCTGAGCGGTGGCGCCGGACATGAAAATTTCAATGTCTGGGGTAACAGTCGGGCTGATGGCAAAGGCCGAGCCGGACAGCAGCACGGCGGAAACCGCCGTTGCGATTTGTTTGATTTTCATTTTGTTTTCCTCAAATAAATTACAATAAAATTATTATTCAGGCTTTGCGACGACGAGCCACGCTGACCAGACCCAGCAGGCCGGAACCGAACAACCAGACCGCAGCCGGAACCGGCACCGCAGACGGCGCGGCATAGGTCAACTGACCGGTGCTGGTCAGATTCCAGACATTGGGAAGCTCGGTCAGAACACCGAGGGTGTAGTTGGAGGCCGCATCAAGGCTGGCGAAATAAAATGGAATATCAGTATCAACCAGGCCGGCAGCAACGAAAGACTTGCCACCAATATCAATGCTCCAGGTGGCATCGCCAAAGTAACCAAACTCACCAGGAACCGAATAGCTGGACAGGTTCAGACTGGGATCCAATAGATCACCCGCTGCAGTATTGGAATTCAGCGCCATGTTATCGATGCTCGCTACAACACCACCGATAATTGCTTGTGTCTGTGCAGCCAGATAAATCTGATCATAAGACGAGACAGAAGTCGTCACATAACCAAAGCGTGACCCATCAATGGCACCAGTTGTCGTATTCAGGAAAGAATCGTCACCACCGGTAACGGTAAAAACAACACTGGTGTTGCCCAGGAAAGGTGCAAAGTTGGTATCGCCGCTCAGATCATAGCTCAGAGTCTGGCTGGTATTGGCCACGAAATCCGCTTCAAGGATACCCAGATCCAGGGAATAGGACTGCTGGCCGACCCGATCCCATGCGGTCAGGAACAGTTCACCCGAACCGGCAGTACCATTACTTTGCAGAATAGCAGCATTAGCCACGCCACTCATGGCCAGGGCCACAGATGCAGTAAGAATTTTCATTGATGTTTTCATTTGTTATCTCCGTAGATTTAAAAAAATATTTTTTCCCTACAAGTCCCCCACTTGCGTACAAGCGCACGGCGGGGTTTCCTACCCGTTTTGAAAGGATGCCCCTGCGACACCCGGGTTTCTGTTCAATCTGTAAACAGCACCCATAAAAAAAGCCGGGTTGCCTCATTGCTGTGGCAACCCGGCTATCTTTGATTCAAAGACCCGTGGCTTTCCGACCCCGCCTCGCGACAGGTGTGGCTTTTTTTCACTGCGGCTATCCGGCAAATGGTTTTCTACCACATGCCCGGAGCGACGCTGCGTCGTTCCAAATTCAGCAATACTCTGCTGACAGGGCAAACTCTAGGGGAGAAATGTGACGGCGGGATTAAATGAAAATGAACTTTATGTGACAGCGATATTAAAATTTACTGCCCAGTGATGTTACGAAGAAACAAAATGAACTATCCCACCGCAAGTGGGCAAGGTATTAACGGTAGGTTGGGCTGAATAAAATGAAGCCCAACATAGCCCGGTTCGATATTCTGTTGGGCTTCATTTTATTCAGCCCAACCTACCGTTCCTGCGCAAAATACTGCGGGGAAATATATTGGCATTCCCAGCGTGGGCACAAAACCCGTGCCCACCCTACGCATTTCATCCTTCGCACATCCTGGCTGTCATTACAGGCGTTCCAGCAGCTTACGCCAGGGTTCCAGCGTTTCGGCCTTGCCCAGAAGAACAGGCGAATCGGCCTGCCAGCGCCACAGTGATTCAAGATTGAAGGTATATTCAAGGACAAGATCCTGGCGTTCAGATACCTTGCGCAAATTTCGGTTGAGACTGTCAAGCACCAGCGGCCTGGCATTGTCCGGCATGTAGATCAGCACCATATGCGGTTCAATAATGCCCCGCTGCAAATCCGCTATTTTGCCATAGGCAAGACGCAGATGAGTGTCCGTCACACCCAGTTTGCGCAGCGTGAAATACTTGGCAATCGCAACATCTTCGCAGTCACCCTGACGGCGCTGCAGCAACTCATCCGGCGTTGCCCAGTAATCTTTCCGACCCCATACCCTGGTATCATGTTTACGCGGAATATGATTAAAAAAAGCATTGACGGCTTCTACTTTCATCTTTTCCGAAACGCCCGGTAAACGCAGTTCAGTCACCAGTTCCTGCAGGCGAACCTTGATCGATGACTCTCGCATACCTGTATTTGAAGCCGCCCAGAGTGGGCTGCACAGCAGCAGAACAAGGCCCATAAAAAGCCCCTGACATATACCTGGAAAATTTCCGTATACCCTATCGCCTGTTTTTCCCAGGTTATTGTTTTTTATATATATACGCATGGGACGCCGCCTTTCATGATGTACCCATCATGACGACCCGCGGCCCTGGCAACTTGACTCGCCTCCTTCAAACCGCTCAAAAAGTGTGACCGCAATCACGCATTTTGAGCGGTACTCAAAATCAGAGATTTCGGCTGAATTGCTCCCGGCAGAATAAATATCACTTCATTTGTATGGCACACGTAACCATTTTGTAGCTGTTTTGTCATACATGCGTCATACACAGATGCGAAAGTTCTCCGCACAAACAATGGCAGGGATGAGATGCGGAAAATGGAGAACAAAACATGCTGTATATCGGTTCGTCTTTCTGAAAACGAACATCAGAAAATAAAGACAACCGCAGAAAAGCTTGGCGTTAGAAATTCGGACTTTATTCGTTATGCCATCAGAACAGCATTGACGCGGCTGTCTGCACTTCATAATTCAGACTTATGTGGAACTGCTCTGCTGCCGACTATGGTTGAACACTGCAATGAACTTAATCGTCACTTTGACCTGGATGCAGACAAACTGGATGCCATCATTAATGCTCAGACCAATGAACCAGAGAGGCGGGTTGCACGCAATGATATTGAATTACTGGCGCTATGCGGCATGTCGGTCGAGATCATTCAGGAAAGATTCCGGCAGGTCACCGGCATCGAGATAAAAAACAATGAAATTTATCAATTTATGAGGAATTATCTTGTCGAGAAATATCAACACGGATAAATAAACCACACCGCTGCAAGCAGCCGAGATATTAACTGTGGTTTCGTCTTCAAACGAACATGTGCGGCTGAAGCCGCACCTACCTGGAATAATATAAAGAGGAGAAAAACATGTTTAAAGAAAAACAGATTTTTACCGGATGGAAATATTTTCTGATTCTGGCGCTGCTTGTCAGCACGCATATTTCGCAGGCCGATACAGTAATCTATGAAGACGCTCAACTGGTAAGCGGTGATAGCAAAACCTATGTCGGCTATTTCAACCAGAGCCTGGATCTAACACAGGCCGGCAGCTATCAGGCAAGCCTGAGTGATTTTGAGTTTCCCAGCCGTTTCGATATGTTCGGTCTGACAATTAGCAGCAGCACACAGAAAATGGGCGAAGTCTGGAACAGCGGCAGCTTTAGCTTTAACGCGGATCCTGGAGAATATTTTCTCGGCCTGTTTTACAAAACCGATGCAACGTTGAACCTGGGTATGTATGGCGTCAACCTCAGCTATCGTGGTCAGCCCGGCGCCAGCGCCGTCCCCTTGCCTGCGGCATTATGGTTAATGCTGACCGGCCTGATGGCGATAGCCGGATACAGGCGCAAACAATGATCGTCATATTCTCCTGCAATCATTTAATCTGCAGGAGAACTGCCGGCAGTCATGCCTCAACGGGTGTCCTCGATTCCTGTATTTCCAGCAGGCAGACGGCGCAAAGACAGTCGTTATAACGCAGGCGCAAGGCATCCAGGGTTTCACCGGTAAGACGACTTTCAGAACAGTGGCAAAGCGTGATCGAACCGCACTTGCATTCAAACAATTTCCTGCAGCGCGGGCACTGTTTGTCTTCGTGCAAAACCATGTGGGTTATTTCCTGCTCCGTTTCAGTCCCAGAGGATCATCGGGATCCACATCAGCCATAAAGGGAATGCGTCGATCACTGTTGGTGATCTGATAGATGGCGCCCATCCAGTTGCCCACTACTTCCACGGCGCTATCGCGCCAGGTGTTGTCCAGTCCTCTGGCAATCAGGCTTTCCGGAAATTCGGGTATCGACTTTCCCTGTTTTTTACTGCTTTCTACCGCCAGTCGATATTCCTTGATCACAGCTTTTTCAAACTCGGAAAAATAATTTTCCGGAAACGGCGGGAAATCTTCGTTCTCACCGCTGGCATACAGCAGCACTTCCCGCTTGAATTCTTTTAGCAGGGAAATGGTGTCGTATTCAGGGTGTCCCTGAAAAAAAATCACGCGCAGACCATCAGCGCTGGTCGCCAGATGTACGCCCTGCTCGCCCTCGACCAGCACCCGCAAACCGGCTGCATCAAACTGCTCACGGGTGACGGCGTTCCAGCGTGAATGCGGTACATCGAAGCGGGTGTTGATGTCATTCACCAGCGGATGGGTTTTGTCCACCACCCGGTGGGGAAAGACACCCCAGATTTTCTTTTCCTGTGGAATGCGTTTCTGGCCATAACGAAACTGCAGCATGGCATGTGTCGCCAGGCAGGAACACAGGATTGAAGTCACATTTTCCAGGGCCCAGTCGATCACCTCGATCAGGGGTTCCCAGAACGGCTGATTCGCCAGTTCCGGCCCGATGACATTGGCGCCGGTAACGATCAGCGCATCCAGCCCCTGTTCCCGGATCAGCTCAAACGGTTCATAGTATTTTTCAATATACGCCTGCGCCTCGTCAGAGCGTGGTAGCTGTGGCAGGGTAAAGGGATGCACATAAAACTGGGCAATGGGATTACTCTCGCCCACCAGGCGAAAAAACTGGCGCTCGGTCGCGGCCAGCGCCGCATCAGGCATCATGTTGAGCAGGCCGACATGGAGTTCGCGGATCTCCTGGTTCAGGGCAAAATCCGGCGCCAGTACGCGGATGCCTTCTTCCTGCAGGCGGGCAAAGGTCGGCAGATCATTATTCGCTACCAGCGGCATCGTTAGTTCGTTCCCTTACGCGCAATCGCGGTTTCCAGCAGACTGAGAAAGTCCTGTTCATCCCGAACCTGCGCAACCTCGTTTGAGGTCACCGTGTAACCGTGCGGCTCGGCGATAGCTTCATAGCGCGGAATACGCGAATGGAACAGGCGCGGAAAAACCCAGCGAGTAAAATCATCGGGATCAATCTCGGCCGCGAACTGCAGCCTGTTTTCATCCAGATAGTGTTGCATCTGCTGCTGCAGGAACTCCGGCCGGTAATAAAGCGGCTTGGGATCGCTCTGTGCGCGCTGGATCAGTTTCTGCTCTTCTTCCGCATCGGTAACCTGGATGTAAAGAATCAGGGTATGCTTCACCAGCAGATCCATTACTGTCGGTTCATCCAGCTCACACAGGCTGCCGCCCACATCATTGACAAAATGCGGGTAACCATAAATTTCCTGCGCCTTGCGAATGAATTCCGGCACATCGCGCATGGCGGCAATTTCAGCCTCACGGTACTGCGCCTGTCGCCAGATAAAATCATCCAGCGCCACGCCGCCTTTCTCCGGATTGCCCAGCTTGCCGACAAAACTCAGCACCGGCCCCAGATCATGCACCTTGATGTTATTGCGGATGTAAATCCAGTCGTTGCGCAACAGATCCCGCAGAAAAGGCGTCTGCATGGCCTGCTGCTTGATCAGATCCAGAATCGGCTCATCCAGATAACGCGTGCCGATGCGGTAATCCCCGGAATAATGGAACCAGTTATGCTGGCGCAGCAGGGCCGAGAGGTGGGTTTTGCCTACGCCCGACATCCCAAGCAGGGTGATATTCCTGTTTTTCCAGGCGCGAAAGGCATCGACAGTGAACTTCACGGGGGTACTCCACGGTTACAAATCGTAAAGCAGATATTATGCAGGATTTGTCCGTCCGGTGACATAGTCTCTGAAAACATAGATCGGCGACTAATTTCCAGAAACTTCCGGTTCAGGGAATAAATGGCATATTCCCTGTGTCAGTTGTTATTAGTGCTCTGCGCCTGTGCTCTGCAGGTTTCCCCGGAGCCAAAACCATAATAACGAGTGAGGAACAATAATGAATATGTCTAAAATTACAAACCGGCTTGCCTGTGGGAAACTGCTGCTGCCACTGGCGCTTTGTATCGGCGCCGGTCTTTCCACCGCGCAGGCAAATGATGAAAAAGTCATCAGCCTGATCCAGCTCTCTGACGTACATGGAAACCTGGTTCCCCATACCGGTGTGATCAAAAATCCGGATGGCAGCGAACGCTATGTCACCCAGGGCGGTGGTCTGGCCAAGAACAAAACCCTGATCGACCAGATCCGTGCTGATAACCCGAATAACCTGCTGCTCGCCGTCGGCGACACCACCCACGGCACGGCCGAAGTCATGTTCACCGTCGGTGACGCCATCATGCCAACCCTGAACACCTTTGGCATCGATGCCTATACCCCGGGCAACTGGGAATTTGGCTATGGCCCGGCGGTATTTCGTAACCGCTTTGCCAGCTTCGGTCCCAAACCGCCGCTGCCAGCCAACCTCCGCATCATGGCCGATGCGTTCGATGGCCCCGGCATCACCGCAGCCAACTTCCCGACCCTGGCCATCAACCTGTATAACGATATCACCGGTCTGCCCCTGCCGCCGCAACTGCACAACAAGCGTGTGCTGCCGCCTTATAAAATATTCAATCTCGATGGCGTCAATGTCGCCGTGATTGGCATCACCGCCGCTATCGTGCCGCAGCAGCCGGATGTCATGAATATCGGCCTGCGCTTCACTCAGGGCGTGGAGGAACTGCCCGGCATTATTCAGGAAGTACAGAACCTCGGCGCCAGCGTGATCGTCGTGCAGTCCGAGCTGGGTCTGCCGCAGAACCTTGAAATCGGGCGACGCATCAAGGGGATCGACGTTATATTCTCGGCTCACACGCATGAAACCACCGTCAATGCGCTGGTCGCCAGTAAAAAGAGAATCAAATCCCGTACACCAGGACACATGCATCATCTCCGTCATAATGAAACGGTGGTGGTCGAAACCAACGAAGATCTTTACCTGGGCCGACTCGATCTGATCATTGACGGCGGCGAAGTCGAGAAATTTATCTGGGAAGCGATTCCGGTAGATGATGACGTGGTCGAAGATCCAGCTACCAAAGCACTGGTGGATGCGGCCGAAGCGCCGTTCATCGGTGATACCCTGGTCCGTCACACCTTTATGCCCGGCGGCTACTGCCCGGCCAATAACTGTGGTGACATTACCCGCCGTGGCGTACAGCTGACAGAAAGCCTGGATACCGTGGTGGGTTACACCGAAGTCATGTTGCATCGCGATAATACGCTGGAAGATGAAATCAATAACTTCATCGCCGACGCCATGTTTAACGTCAGCAACACGGTTGTTCCCGGCGGTGTGGATTTATCCATGACCAACGGCTTCCGTTTTGGCAACGCTATCCTCTCCGCCAATGAAGTATCACCAGGACAAACTTTCAGTGATGGTCGGGAAGCCGGCGAAATCACCCTGCGTGATCTGTTCGCCCTGTTCCCGATTTCACCGGGGGTCGCCGTGGCCGAGTTTTCCGGCGCCAGGATCAAAAGTGATCTGGAAGTGGTGCTGTCTGCCGTATTTAACCGCAACCCCTTCCTGCAGCGCGGCGGCTGGTATGTGGGTCTGGGCAACATGACCCAGAAAATCGATCTTGATAACCGTCCTTTCAGCAGCTCCGGTGGCCGCATCGTTGAAACGACTGTTGGCGGCATGAAGCTGGACACCAGCAAGCGTTACCGCTTTGCCTCCTGCTTTCCTCACGGTGAAGCCCTTGATCGTATCTGCCGCACCAGCGGCGGCGTCAATCATCTGTTCTTCGAACTGGCCGATGCGAATGACTATTCCAGCAGCATCAGCCTGGTTCCCGCCGTGAACAGTGAAGCCATCATTACCGGCCCACGGGTGAAGCAGGTTCTGCCCGATCGTTTCGTGCACCCGGTACACATGATGCGCCGTTATCTGGACAGCCTGCCTGGGCGTACCGTTACTGCAGCAGATGCCGTCACAGACCGCATTCAGACAGTCGACTCCACCATCGCAGGCAACCCGCCTGTCCCGGCGCCGGTATCCGAAATCGACCCGAGCCTTATCCAGCCGCCGGAAGGCGCCGGACCAAAGTTCTTCTCGGGGATTATTGGAAATGCAGGAGCAGGACACTGACAGCCGTTTAGCTATCAGTTGAAATAAAAAAGGGTCACTTTTCAGTGACCCTTTTTTTGCTTATATATAATGATGGGTTTCGCTTTGCTCTACCCATCCTACATCGCGTGATAAAAGGGTAGGATGGGTAGAGCGGAGCGAAACCCATCCACATCGCGCGATAAAAGGGTAGCAATGCAGGATGGGTACATAGGTTGTGTCTTTAAGGAATTTTCCCTTTGCAGGGCGGGTTTTAACCCGCCGACGGACTTTTTTCTGACACTGTGGTCGGATAAATCCGACCCTACAAATAAAAATCCGGCTTTAAAAACTAACCCATCAACCTTTACGAGTACGCCGTGAAACCCCCGCCAGACCGATCAGGGCAGAGCCAAACAGCCAGATAGCCGAAGGGACCGGCACCGCTGACACCCGGTTCAACTGCGCATAGATATCCATGTTGAGCGTACTGCCTTCCGCCAGATCAAAGACAGTTGCAAAACTGCTGCCACCATCGACGGAAAAACCCGACATCGCCAGCTCATAGTCATAACCTTCGACATTAAAGATAAAACTGCCCGGCGTATTCATTACACGCATGCTATCGGGATCCAAACTGGAATTATTAGTATTTGTAACTTCCAGGCCATAGTTGAATGAAGTCTGGCCGAAATCCGGCACATCAACGCTCAGCTCCAGATCAACGGTGACTGTATCACCGACGAGCACGGTTGGGAGGTTGGTATAATTGAACGATCCCAGATTGATCAACAACGACGAGCCTGTCGGCAAACTCACATCACCATTGGCGCCATCAAACTGAAAACGGCTGCTGCGCCATGAATCAAAATCTATACCCCAGCCAAATTCAGCAACGGCGGGCAAAGAAGCATAGCTGCCTTGATCATTATTAAAAAGATAGTGCAGAGAAGATGGATCAGAAAAGCCCGGGTTCGCAAATGAACCTGTCACACTGTAAGCTGCAGCCTGCGTCAGATTTATATTTCCGGCCAACAGCAAAACAGCCACTCCGGTCATCCCTGTGTACTTCTTCAACGTCATCGTAATTCCTCAAATTTTTATTGTCTTTGCTGGCTAACCAGCTGTTTTAAATCACATGCATGATGCAACCTGGTTAGAATTTGTTCAATATGACATAGGGCATAGATGATGCCCCAGGGGGAAAAAACGTCCACAGGATATGTTGTATAAATCGTTGTTTTTTGCGGTTTTATTTTTTGTGAAATATTATCTCAACGCCGGGCTCAGGTCTGGTTGAGTAATTGAGCCAACATGGCTTCTGTCAGAATCTCCAGCCCAAGCTGTTTCGCCTTCGCCGCCTTCGAGCCGGGATTTTCACCGACAACCACATAATCTGTTTTCTTCGAAACGCTGCCGCTGACTTTTGCACCCAGCGCCTGCAGCGCAGCCTTTGCCTGATTACGGCTCATGCTGGTCAGGGTGCCGGTGAGGACAAAGGTCTTACCTTTAAGTGGTAATTCATGTTCTGGTTTTATTTCCACATCCGGCCAGCGCACACCCGCAGCAAGCAATTTTTCAATCACTTCGCGATTATGCGGCTGAGCAAAAAATGTGACAATACTGTGGGCAACAATCGGACCAACATCAGGCACCGCCTGCAGACTTTCCTCGTCGGCCGCCATGAGTCGATCCAGTGAGCCAAAATGCTGCGCCAGCGTCTGTGCCGTTGTTTCACCGACATTGTGAATACCCAGGGCATAGATAAAACGCGCCAGGCTCGTATCCTTACTTTTCTCCAGCGCGGCTAAAATATTCTGCGCGGATTTTTTCGCCATACGCTCAAGTCCGCATAACTGCGCTTCTGTCAACGCGTAAAGATCCGCCGGATCATTCACCAGGTTGTTATCCACCAGTTGTTCCACCAGCTTGTCACCCAGACCTTCAATATCCATCGCTCGACGTGAAGCGAAGTGCTTGATCATTTCCCTGCGCTGAGCTTCGCAAAACAGCCCTCCGGTGCAGAAGGTTTTTGCATCCCCTTCCAGTCGCTCAGTTGCCGAACCACATACCGGGCAATGCGTGGGTATTTTGAATTTTCGTGGCCGCCCTTTGCGCCGGGATTTCACCACGCTGACGATCTGCGGGATCACATCCCCTGCGCGGCGCACGATTACCGTATCTCCCACGCGCACATCCAGACGATTGATTTCATCCTGATTGTGCAGGGTGGCATTGCTTACCGTCACACCGCCGACGAACACCGGCTTCAGGCGCGCCACCGGCGTCAGCGCACCGGTGCGCCCCACCTGCACATCGATGGCTTCAACCTCGGTCATTTCTTCCTGTGCCGGAAATTTGTGCGCAATCGCCCAGCGCGGCGCGCGTGCCACAAAACCCAGTTGCTCCTGCTGCGCAAGCCTGTCCACCTTGTACACCACGCCGTCAATCTCATAGGCCAGTGCTGCACGTTTGTCCTGGATCCAGCGATAATAATCGAGACAGCCCTGCACCCCTTTCACCGCTCGGCTTTCGGGATTGATACGCAAGCCCCAGTCTTGCAGTTTTTTTATAATCGCGCTGTGGCGATCAGGCAGTTTAGCGTCTTCAACCTCACCAACACCGTAACTGAAAAAAGAAAGCGGACGGCTTGCGGTAATACGGGGATCAAGCTGGCGCAGGGAACCGGCCGCGGCATTACGTGGATTGACGAATTCTTTTTCACCCTTTTCCCGCCGACTCTGGTTCAGTTTTTCAAAGCCAGCCCTGTCCATTATAATTTCGCCGCGCACTTCCAGCACGTCTGGATAATCATGCCCGACAAGACGCAGGGGGATGGTCTCAATAGTGCGCACATTCAGGGTCACATCCTCACCTGTTGTGCCATCGCCACGCGTACCCGCCTGCACCAGAATTCCCTCTTCGTAACGCAGGCTGATCGCCAGCCCGTCGAGCTTTGGTTCAACCGCATATTCGATCACATTCACACCGAGACGTTCCCGCGCGCGGCGATCGAAATCCAGCACTTCTTCATCGCTGAAAGCATTGCCCAGTGACAACATCGGGATACGGTGTTTGACCTCGGCGAAACTTTCCAGCGGCGTCGCACCCACGCGCTGAGTCGGCGAATCCGGGGTGATCAGTTCGGGATATTGCTGTTCGAGATCCTGCAGTTCACGCAACAGGCGATCATACTCGCTGTCGCTAATTTCCGGATCATCCAGAATATAATAGCGATAGTTATGATAATTGATTTCATCCCGGAGCTGGGCGATGCGATCACGGATCTGTTCGTGGCTGGGCATAAGAGGTATTGAGTAAGTTTGTTGTTTCTAACGCGGAGAACGCAAAGACGCCCAGACGCAGAGTTTTTGATAAAGATTATTCATCAGAATATCATTTTTAGATATCTCTGCGCCTCTGCGACTCCGCGTTCTCTGCGTTTCCATTACAACATCAGCTAACGGCTTAACGCGCACGCAGGTGGGACATTTTCTGTTTGAACAGCCAGGCTTCGATTTCTTCTTTCAGGTGGCCGATGGTCTGCATGGTCAGTACGCTGCGCGTTTCATCACAGAGCTCGCCATCCAGATCACTGGCAATGGCGCGGCCTTTTTCGAGCATGGATTCAAACGCGGTGCGGGCGTCCAGTGCGCCGGGCAACTGCATGAACAGGGACAGGCCCGGCGTGCTCAACGCTTCGATGGTGTTCATATCGAAAGTACCGGGCTCTACCGCATTGCTAAGACTGAAGACAGGCTGCCGGTCCGAGGTTTCATGGTAATGGTGAAAAATAGCCATATCGCCATGCACGAAACCATTGGCCAGTACGGTATCCAGAATATCCATGCCTGAAAACTGTTTACCCTGTCCGGCCATAATAGACAGCACTACGACCAGTTCTTCGCCCGGCAATACCGGCGTATCCGCATGCACCGATATAGGTTCAAGCTCATCACTGTCCAGCTTCTTATCAACCGCTGTGTTAAGGGAAGAGAAATGCTCGACATCATCGTCCGGCAAGTCGTCATATTCACCCGCCGTTGCAAGGTCCGTCTGTTTCCGGCTTGCGGACAAACGGGCGCCTATCTGCTTTAGAAGTTTTTCCAGTTGTGGAAATTTCAAACTGTCATCATCCTGTTTGAATCGATACCAGAAATACATGCCGGCGACAAACGTCAGCCCCAGCAACAACAGAATCAGTCGAAGCGAATCCATTTCGCGGTTTATCCTCCA
>Ga0316207_10001295_pt1 | contig 31785 bp, 37 predicted proteins | sample 6weekpyrite_MG_FD_204943 | JGI IMG/M metagenome (GOLD analysis project Ga0316207, IMG submission 204943) | Microbial mat bacterial communities from mineral coupon in-situ incubated in ocean water Damariscotta River, Maine, United States -... | ecosystem: Environmental > Aquatic > Marine >...
CGGTTTGTTAAAAAGTATAAATTTCTCATTTTCAAAGACTACCTCTAAAACCATGAATCTCCAAAACACTCCTCTTCAGATTCTTTCACGAACTCCAGGTATTCTTTATTATTTTTTTTATCGATATCTTTATAAGAAGCAGAATCATACTCTTTGACAATCATATTATCCATACAATTACAATAGCTCTCGTTGTTCTCACTTAGACATTGTGATCTAAGACTTTCCCGTTCCCCTTCTTGCCAATCATAATACTTTGTATAAAAAGGGGCCAAGACCCATATTGCAAAACCTATTGCAATTACAATATTCATAATATATTCTTTTTTTCTTGTCTTATAGTACTTCCACCCGTCATAAGCAATAAAAGTCAAAAAGACAATTTCCAAACCAATAATAAACCCATCACTATCCATAAAATCAAACATAAACATCCTTAAAAGCGAAATTATATCTCTTTACACTATAATTAGATAAAAAATTGGAGATTTAATGTCCCCTCAATGGATAATCGTTGCCGTTCTTATTGCTTTAGTCTATTTTCTATTTATAAAAAAGAAACCTCTGCCTAGTCAAAACCAAAAGCCTAAGGGTAACAAAGACAAACTAAACGAAGATGATATGGTTGAATGTAAAAAATGCGGCACTTATATCACTTTAAACGAGGCCCTTCTTAAAGAAGGACAGTATTTTTGTTCAGACGAATGTCTGAACGCTTAAGGATGTTATGATGCTTCTTTTTGGCCATCCATACATAGAAAATGAAAAACTTTATCATATTAGCTCCATTGAGGCAATAGAACACACGCCTTCAAACTCTGTACTTTTGTTTGATTATGACAATGAGGTCTTTGAACTCATCGAACATGCTAAAGAAAATGCTCTGGAATTTGCCTTGAATGTCTTTTCTCTTAAAGAAGCTATCATCTGTGAAAACCTTGAAGCAAAGTACCTTTTACTCTCGGCTGAGCTTGCTTCTTCTGTGCAAAAAGCGGCCGACACCTACCTTTTTGATGCAAAAATCTTAGCACATATCAAAAAAGAAGACGACATAGAAGATTTAGCCTCTGAGGGTATTGACGGCGCAATATTTGCTGAAGCGATTATCAAAGTTTCTTAGACGTCACAATTTCTACACAAATATCTTTTAGAATCCCTCCAGCAGGAGGCAAACATGCAATTAACAATTTTTATTTTAATCACAACAATCAGTGCATTTTTAAGCTTTATTCTTATCACGTCTAAAAATCGCTAGAGGGGTACATTTTTTGCTTGAGTAAGTTTATGAAATATATTTTTTTTAGTCTTGTAATCTTACTTTCTCTAACTTCTTGTTCACGAAAGCCCATCTCTCAACCCAAGCCAACACAACATTCAAAAAAAACACTCATAGCAAAAACAGATACCCATAAATCAACAACAAAACAAACCTCTTCATCTACCTTAAATAAGCTCTACGCTCAACATAAAAAATGGAGGGGAACACCCTATCGCTACGGTGGCTTGACTTTAAACGGTGTGGACTGTTCAGGTTTTATCTTCCAAACCTATAAATCTCTTTTCAATATCAATCTTCCGCGTTCTACAAAAGAGCAGGTCAAACAGGGAAAACGTGTCTATATTAATCAGTTAAGTGCCGGTGACCTTGTCTTCTTTAAGACAGGATGGAATGTACGCCATGTAGGAATATATCTTGAAAAAGGGAAGTTTGTACATGCCTCATCAAGCAAGGGCGTGATTATATCCAGTATGTATACAGGATATTGGAAAAAGAGTTATTGGCAGGCCAGGCGTTTGATTTAAATCCGAATTCATTAATAATGCGGGTAAACACTTCATCCAATCCGACTTTTAGAAGAAGTCTTTCTTGCTCATGCATCTAGACAATATTACGTTTTAGAAAAGGTGAGAGACTTGTGAGTATCTCGTATCCTATCGTACCCGCGTATGTCGCTATTTCATTGGCATCATCAAAGATAAGAAGTTTTTCTTTATCCGACTTATAAGAGCTGTTATCCATAGAGACTCTGCCCAGCAACTCATCCCCATCAGGTGTATGGTAAGTATTAGAAAGTAAACGTGGGAAACCATCAGCATACCCAATATCATAATTAGCGATTTTCATATCTTCGTGCGCCTCGTAACTCGCGTTATAACCGACTTTTTCCCCCTGCCTTAAAACACGTGACGAGATCTTTTCTGCCATCAAAGACAAGACCGGTTTCAAACCCGTTACTTCAAACCCTCTGTCCATCTGTAAACATCCATAAGCAGCTATACCCACACGAACCATGTCTTCATCAAAGTTGTTCTCTCTAAAAATAGCTGCCGAATTACACGAATGAAAACGAATACCCGGACGCTTAGATTTAAGGCTTTCAAAGTTTTTCTTCTGCCAAAACCATTCTGCACTTATTGTGTCGGCTGATCTGTAATGGGTGAATATCGCTTCCAAACTTAAGCCTTGTTTGTCAATCATATCCAAGGCCTCATCTACCTCACCCATGTTTATACCGTTTCTGTGCATCCCCGTATCGACTTTGAGTTCCACTCGACTTGGGGAAGGAAACTTTGATATCTCTTCTAAACTATTAATCGTATAAATAAAATTCTTTGTTGCGGTTACAGGAAATATGGGGGCCAAGATAAGAATATATTTGAAGTACTCTTTTATCTGCGTTGCTTCGGCCTGCGTTCGCACAACAGCCCTTGAAATCCCATACTCTCTCGCCATTGTGGCAATCTCGAGTAGGCCATGTCCATAAGCGTTATCTTTTAATACTAAAGCGATTTTATCTTTATCTGCAGTTTTTTGCGCGATAATGTCAAGATTATGAAAAAATGCTGATTTGTTGAGTTCGATATAAGACATGACGTAATTATACCAAGAAAGAGATATATGAGACGTTTACCTGCTGAATTTGAAAAACAATCTTTTATACAGGTCATCTTTCCCCATAAGAACAGCGACTGGGTTGGTTATCTCGAAGATGCTGAGCAAAACTTTGTTGAGATCATCAATCACATCTGTCTTTATCAAGACTGCCTTGTTGTTTGCCATGACAGTGACTATGTAAGGTTAAAATTTTCCCCTTCTAAACGTCTGCACTTCATACAAATACCTACTAATGACACCTGGGCACGGGACTGTTCTTCAATATCCGTGTATGAAGATGAAAAAGCCCTGCTCTTAGACTTTGACTTTACCGCCTGGGGCGGAAAGTTTGATGCTCATTTAGATAATGAGATGAGCCAAAAGCTTTCTCATATTTATGATGCTCCCATGCAAAAAATAGATTTTATACTCGAAGGCGGCGCGATTGAGAGTAATGCAAAGGGTACTTTGCTTCTAGCAACTGAATGTGTCTTTAATTCTAACCGAAACACTCTGAGCACACAAGAAAGCATAACACGTTTAAAAGAGTATTTTGGCATTACTAATGTTTTAGCCTTGGAGCATGGATATCTTAGAGGTGACGACACCGATTCACATATAGACACTTTAGCGCGTTTTGCAGACGAAAAGACCATCCTTTATCTTAAATGTGATGATAAAGATGATGAGCATTATCATGCGCTTAAGAAGATGGAAGTTCAGCTGCAAAGTTTTAAAGATCAAAACGGAGATCCTTTTGTTCTTATTCCTCTTCCCTTTACTCAACCTATATATGATGAAGATGAGCGCCTGCCTTCAACCTATGCAAATTTTCTTATCTTGAATGAAGCTGTCTTAGTTCCTGTTTATGATGATATGAATGATGAAAAGGCTCTGCGGGTTTTAGAAAAGGTCTTTAAGAATCGGAAGATCATTCCCATCAACTGCAGCACGCTTATCCGTCAGCACGGCAGTCTTCATTGCGTTACGATGCAGTTTCCTCAAAAGGTTAAATTAAAAACCTAATTTAAATCAGTCCATCAAGACCGTGATATCTGCCAATGTTCTTCATAAAATTACTCAGAAGCGTTTTCATCTTTTGACGTTTCAATCTGCTTGGAGTCTGGATGAAACAGAAGCGAAAAGCCTTGGTAAAGAAATAAAGATGAACCTAATAACATTATAATAATGATGATCTTGTTTTTTAAAGGCATGTTTTCTACTTTTTTTGAAATTTTAACACGTTTACCCAAGAGATAAAGTACAAAAAATAAATTAAAATTTTCTTTTACAATACAGAAGATCCTTATTTCCTTCCATTGTACATGCCTTGACAGGGCAATCGACAACAGATGTCGAACGCTTTGCATATACTTCTACCCGATTACCCCGGGTATCTATTTTGTCATATAAAAATCTTCAATCCAACTTGATACGCTTAGCAAGGATAGGGGTGTAAAAAGAGAATAAAAAAAAGAATGTTTTCAATAAGACTTTATATTCTATATTCCTCTGCAAGTTTTTTCATTAAAAAGCTACTGGTACCAGTGACGTTCCAACTCACCTGTTGGCTTATACTCGTCAATCAATACCTTTTTGGGCTCATCATCTGAGACAGATAAGATAATGCGTTTTCCATCAGCATCTATCTCAAGCAACTTCGCAGAGCTTGAAAGGACCTTATACTTTCCATCACTCAAATAACCAAAAACACGAGAAAGCAGATGAGTTGACGTAGGAAGTTTCAAGTCTGAAAGGTCTACGTCATCAATCATAAACTGATAGATCAAACGTTTCTGCAGGATGAGTGTCGAAAAGTAAGAAGCGTTTTCACGAGAGGCTTCAGACCCTACCAAGGAGCGTTGAAACATTCCCAAGACATTGATACGGTCAACTTTTGCACACGATATTCCAACTAAAGAGACAAAGTTTTCATCCGTATAACCACCATAATAAAGTCTGCTGCCTTTTTCACAGACCTTATTGTATTTTTGTGCCTTGAAGTCCTCAATAAAAGAGGAAATATCCCTTGCTTCAAGACTCATCAATAAAGATATAAATAATAATGTTTTTTTGATACCTGTACACCTAATCGTCTGAACGACGTCCTAAGATTAAAATTTGTCCCGGTTCTTCTTGCAGCTCGATATTGTGTTCATTCGCCCAGACCAAGATCTCCGCATCTAAACTGACAATATCATCTGAATCTAAAAGATCATTTTTGATCTTGATCATATGTTGTCCACTTAAAAGAGAAAGGTAGTAATCACTATGCTGTAAAAAGGGCTGAAGGTCTCTAAGTGCACCAACGACCTCATCAAAATACATATAGTTGTTTTTTACCTCGTTTATTAAGACCATAGACCTGTCATCATCTTTGTAGCCACACATCTTTAAGAGTTCATCTTCCATCTGCTAATCCTTGAACGGGCCAACAACACCAAAAAACAGGAATTTTTAAGCCCTAATTTTCTATATCCTTAATCATAGCACTTTTATATTGAATGGAGTTTGAAGCCTATTCAAATATCAATAGACAAAACGTGTTTTAAAACAAAGTGCCCGTTGCCACTTCCTCTTTTTTCTTCTTTGTGCTGCTAAGATTAGTAAAATATTCGATCTCTTTTTCTTTTAAGATACGGATATTATTGGTCGTGCCCGGTACGCCTACCGGATCTCCGGCTGTTATAATATAAGTATTCTCTTTTCTGATAAAATTTCTATCCAGCCCCTTATTCATAACTTCGCTCAGCATAAGTTCAAACTTGTTTTTACGTACAGAAAACGCAGGTGCAACGCCCCAGACCAGCGTCAATCTGCGAGCAACCTTTTCATCATGTGTGACTGCTAAGATATCTACATCAGGTCGATATCGTGACATCTTTTTTGCCGACATACCTGAGGTCGTAAGGGCCAAGATACCATTGGCTTTTAATTGTGTTGCCAATGTTGTCGTTGCATGATCAATCACATCTTTATCATCACGGTTTTCAAATTCATGAAGTCTGTTATATCGGTATACTGTCTCGGCCTGAATGATAGTATTTGACATCGTCTCGACCGCTAAAGCGGGGTTGTGTCCGATGGCTGTCTCTTCAGAAAGCATAACGGTGTCTGTCCCGTCTAAAACAGCATTGGCGACATCAGATATCTCAGCTCTTGTAGCAACCTCGTTTTCTGTCATGGAAAGCAGCATCTGTGTTGCGGTAATAACAGGTTTGGCCTGAGCGTTAGCCTTTCTGATAAGCGTTTTTTGAATCGTTGGCACGGTATAATACGGTACTTCTATGCCCAGATCCCCACGTGCGACCATTATGCCATCACTTATCTCTAAAATCTCATCAATATTTTCCACCGCATCAAACTTCTCTATCTTCGCAATCAGGTCTTGCGTCCCGCCGTGTTCGTCCAGTATTGTTTTGGCCTGTTGCATATCTGAGGCATTTTGTACGAAAGATATGGCCATGAAGTCTACCTTGTTCTTTATGCCCCAAAGCATATCTTCTCTGTCTTTTTCAGTAATGACATTGATATTAATCCGTGTATGGGGAAAGTTAACACCCTTGTTTGACGCCAAGACACCGTCATTTTCAACCGTTCCCATTACTGCGTCTGCAGAGACTTCATTAACTTTAACACGAATACGTCCGTCATACAGGTAAATATATTCATCTTTTTTTATTAACTCTAAAATAGAGGGTTGATTGATGGATAAAACATATCTGTCTTCTGATTCTTGATGACCTAAGGTCTCTTCGCGCATAAAGACAAGTTTATCACCTGTTTTTAGCGCAAACTCTTTTTCTAATTTTCCAACTCTTATCTTAGGACCACATATATCTTGCAGGACACCTACAATCCAACCGGTATTACGCATTGCCGTTCGTATGTTTGTCAAGACCTGAGAGTGTTCCTCATGCGTACCATGCGAAAAATTCATTCTGAAAACATTTACACCCGCACGAATTAATTTTTCTAAACTTTGTACATCATTGCACGAAGGTCCGACTGTTGCTAAGATCTTAGTTCTGCGTTTCATAAAAAATTCCTTATTTCAATTGAATTATATTAGCACAAAATCATTTCCTTTTTGTTCTTTTTATATATAAAGGAATTATAATGTATAATAAAAGAGTTTTTTAACAAGAAGTCTAATGCAAAGATCTAGGGATATATGTGGCAAAGAAACCGACTCGTGACTATAATACTGACATTGTCCTTGTGGATATCATCAGTTTTACTAAACTTACTTCTTCCCAGCAACTTGAACTTATTGAGTTCATGACAATAAGTTTTACCCGTATGATAGAAAAACTTCTTTCTAACTCCGATATGAAACTTTCACAGTTGGTCTTGGGGTTTATCTCTACGGGAGATGGGTTTTATTGTATTTTAAATCCTAGGATGAAGGGTTTTGGAACGATATTAGGTCTCTCTTTTAATCATTTTTCTGATCTTATTTCAAAAAAGCTTCCCTATTTTAAGGGAATTCGTATTGCTGTGCATACGGGACGTGTATATGAGTTCACCGATATACTGGGCCATGCAAACTATATCGGTGATGGATTGAACCATTGTGCAAGGTACTTAGAACAAAGAGACTACACCATAAGCACTGTATTTATCTCGAAAACGGCTTACACTTCCTTTAAAAAATTTTTAGATCTTTACCCGGACTTTGAAGCCTTGCTTCTCGAACAGGAGTTCAAGCGTTCAGGTCTTCAAAAGTTTAAAGACAAACATGAAAACGTTTGGGCGGGTTATCTTGTTTGGCTACGTAAAGGTAGCGTTATCAATCCTCCCAATATAAAATTCAATTCACTCTTACTGGACAAGGACTAACATGCGTTTTACAATTGATGAGTACGCCAAGGCTTATAGTATCTCTGAGGAGATGGTGCATTCACGCCTTCGTCGAAATCGTCTAAACTATATTATAGAGGGTGAGACAACCTATATTGTTGTACCCAAGCATCAAGTACCTCATATTGCCGATGAAACACCCGCAAAAGAAGTAGAGAAAAAAACAACCGTAGCGACAGTGATTGGTTTATACCAAAAAGAAAACCGTTATTTAAAACTTAAAATTGAAGAACTCGAAGCTAAGGTCGACCGTTTGATTCAAGAAAAAGAGCAACTCTTGAAAGATGAAAGAGTACGCATTGAGAAAGTGTATACAGACAAAGATACTCAGCTAAAGACCATTCTTGAACTTATAAACACGAAACTTTTACAAGAAGGTTCTTCGCATCATCAGTTTGAGTCTTTAGTTATTGAAGAGAGCACAAACAACAAACTGGAAAAAAAGCCCAGCGAACCTGTTGAACTTAAGCAATACCTTCGTTCTTTAGATATTAAATCAAACCAACGAAAAAACATCAAACGCCGTTTTGCGGAAGCCTTTGGCGCTGATTCACGTATTTTGCTTAAAAATGGTCTTTTTTACCTTGATTTTGATCGCTATGATTATAGTGATCTATTAAAAATAAAATAGGCAGAACATGGCACAAAATGAAAATGTGATCAACACAAAAAGTATTTTAGCTTCTATCAAAGCGTATGCAGACAAGTACAAGTACCCCTTACAGACACTTGACTTTACCCTTTTAGGTCTACAGACCTATTATAAGACCTGCCATTTAGACAGCTTTGTGAAGTTTCATGATGACCACAAGAAAGAGTACTCTGTACCCAGTAAGATTATCAATGATCATCTGCGTTTTGTTCAAATATATAAGATAAAGGTTCATACTAAAAAAAAGAAGACGCTAAATCTTATTTACCGTTTGGAATTAGGCGAATTTTCCACCAACCCCATGCTTATAATCTCCACGGATTCTGTACTTCCCATTAATGAGGTCAATGAACAAGAGATGCTGAAACTTTTATATGATGAGTGTAACAAGATTAAGGCTCAAAATAAGATCTTAGTAAAGATCTTTTCGGACTGCATGGTCAAAGACCTTAAAAACTTTGTTAAAAAGATCTATAAAGACGGCTTTATCAATGATGAGTCCATCTTGCTTTTTGAAGGGATTGACCCGGTGGTCTCTCAACCTTCAACTGTAATCAATCATTATCAGAAAAAAGGTCAAAAAGTATCTGAGGTAGATGAGTCTGAACTTATAATAAGCTATATAAAGCCTATTTATGGTGAGCCCGGACTAAATGCAATGGGCCAACGTATTGCGCATGGAACAAGCAATAATCTAGCGAAGATCGAATATCAAATAGATACAAAAAGTATTCGTATAGAAGAGAATCCGACTCAGATACAATATTATGCTAAGAAAAGGGGCTTTGTTTCTATCCTCAAAAATACTTTAAGTATCTCTAACAAGATCATTATTGAAGATATTAAGCGTGTGGAAGACAAGTTAACCAAAAAAGAAGAGAATCAGGTCTCTGTTGTCATATCACAAACAGATGTTACACGAGATGGGTTAGGAGAAGGCGTAGAACTCACCTCTGAGTCTGTTCATATCACAGGACATATGGGAGCAAAATCGACTATAGAGGCCAAAGATGTGCTAATAGACGGAGCCTCCCATAACAGCTCCTTCATTACCTCAAAAAATGCCAAAATCAACCGTCATAAGGGTACACTACGTTGCCACAAGACCGAGATAAATTCGCTTGAAGGCGGCACAGTATATGCGACACACGTCAAGATCAATGCAGCGCTCAGCGGACAAGTCTATGCGGAACATGTAACCATAAAGGCCTTAAAGCATAACGTTAAAGTCTTTGCTTCAAAAAGTATCACGATAGAACGTTTATTAGGTGAAGACAACCATTTAATCATTGACTACAGGAAACTTCCTGTCCTGCAAAGTAAGCTAGAATTTTTGATAGAAGAGCTTGAGGAACTTCAATGGAAATATGAAGATGCTTTCAAACATTCCAAAGATAAACTGCCTGAACTTAAGACAGAAATGGCTAAAAAAGAACAAGAGATTGATGAGATCAAACTGTCCCACTATGATGCAATCATAACCATTATGGCTCCCGTGGATGGCCTAAATACTATAGAGTTCTCAATTCCGGAAAAACAAAAATCTCTTATATACCGTACAAAAGAAGCAAAAACCTTTGAACCCTTTTATCTGCGCCAAAATGAAGATAAAATCGTCCTTGAACCTGTAAATATCAATATTGAAGTTTAAAGACACCTCTAAAAACCCCCTTTTCAAATAATTTTATAAACCCTTCCTTAACATCATTTCCAATATCTTCTTTTCAAGCTTATTTTTTATAAAATCAAGCAGACAAAAAATATAAAATTTATACGATAAACCGTATATTATACTCGTATTTAAGAATATAATATCTAGTTATTAGTATTTTTTAAATCTATAATCGTATTTAAAACACATATAAATAGATATTAATATAGATAATTTGTATATATTATACCTATTAGTGTGTACTTTAAGTTTAGTTTGTATAGAATAATCCTCATGGATTTGGCAAATATATTCAATATTCTTCATAATGCCGTCGAGTCCGAGTATATGGGTAAAAAAATCTCTCAAAAGGAGATGGCCAAAAAGATGGGTGTCTCAATGAGAACGTATCAGGACTGGAAGATTGGAAATTCTGCTCCCCAGGCAGCCCGCGTCGTACTTGAGATGTTAGGCGAATTAGAAGATGAAGATATTGTAAGAGTAGTACGTAAAATAAACCGACTGAAGGATATAAATTGAATAGTTTAAGTGAGCACGAGCGAATAGGTTTAGATGATGTATTTTTATCCTTAGGAGAGAAGCAGGCTTTAAGGGACAGGGTAAAAGAGAAACAAAAACGCCTTTTAACTACGCTTGCACAGATCGCAAGAAAAGGAGTCCCGCTCGCCCTATCTTATGTAAAATCAAAAAAAACTATGTTTCAGGAGCGCTCAAAAATGGATGATTTTAAACTTTTTAACCATTTTCGCCCTAAAAACAGGGGTTCGAAGTAAAATTTAAGGTAAAAAGCTATAAAGTATTCGCAGTTGATTAACTTCAGAGCTTAAATTTTAGCTTTAAGTTAATACAAATTTCTTCACAGAGGGTTTATAATGAATAAAGCACAATTCGTTGAATTAGTTCAAAAAAGTGGCGACTACAAAACTAAAGTAGAAGCAGAAACTGCAATCAAAGCATTCACTGAAGCTGTAACTGAAGCACTTGTTTCTAAAGAAGATGTTTCTTTAGTAGGTTTTGGTTCATTTGCATCTGCACTACAAAAAGGTAAAAGTGGTAAGGTTCCAGGAACTGATAAGACTTATACTACATCTGATAAGATGGTTCCAAAATTCAAAGCAGGTAAAGGTCTTAAAGACCGTGTTGCTGCTGGTAAATAATCCACCCTTTTCGGCTTCGGCCGAATTCTTCTGATATACAATTCAAAACCTGGTCTTTTTTAAGTTTTATATTGCTAAAGTTTAAAAAAGTCTATCAATGAGGCAGCGCTTGAATATTTTCTCTAAACTCTTTTCTTCTACAATCCCCGACAAACAGAGCCCGGACTATACCAAGCATATAGAACATCTAAAATCACTCTTTTCAGATGAAGCTGTCTTTTTTATTGATGTCCCTGTCTTTAATCAACAAAAAACACATCTTATAAAACATATGATGATTCATCCCGATGCAGGACTTATTCTCTTTAATTTTTTTGATCATGAGGCAGATACGCTTAAAGGTGTGACCGCCTCAGCTGCCTCAAAAGATGATGCTAATGCAGATATCAAAACAGATGACAGCAAAAACTTTCTTATGCAAAGGTTTGATGAGATATTTCATACCCAATTAACCCCTATTCGTTCTATATTGATCTGTACTGGTCTGAATGAGGGCGAGTTTGACGCACTTGATAAAAGCTTTCATTCTCTTATACCAAAAAACTCTGCCTTCTTTAACGATAGTGATGATGAACACTATAAAAATATCATTTTAACTAGGCGTGATAAGAAGTATGACCTCGCGAAAATAAAAAGAGCCCTCTTCCCGCAACTCGTTATTTCAAAGACACGCAGTCTGATGAATGAGGAACAAGAAAGTATCATCAACTTTGACATGCAAGAGTCCTTACTTGTCAAAGGCCATCCTGGTTCGGGTAAAAGTTCCACACTTGTCGCAAAAGCTCTTTATGAAAAGATGAAAAACCCCGATTTAAATCTTATTATACTGGGTAAACGCGCATGCAATGTCCACCAACTTCAAGCCCTCATCTTCTCTTTTGTAGAAAACTCTCACTGGGGACTTAATCCTGCAGATATCGTCGTTAGCAGTTTTGAAACAATAAAAAGGCGTTGCAGTCAAAAAGAAAAATATGACCTCATTATTTGTGATGATATCAACCAAGGCGATCTTAATTACCTAAAGACACTCTTAGATAAAAAAGGACGTCTTTTAGCCTCTTCTCATTATAATCTGCCTGCTTTAAAAACACTGCATCTTACGAAAAACTATCGTCTTTCTCCGGCCTTATGCGCTGCATGCGAGGGATTGAAAGTTGATCATTTAAAGCACAGCCTTAGTTTTCTAAGCGGAAATGTATTTATGAACACCATACTTACTATTGCCGGCTTACTCAAAGAGGTCAGTGCAGATGAGATTACCGTAGTACACGTAGGCAAAGAGGAGTTGATCAAACTTCAAGCTGAGATAGACGATTATTTTACGCCCATAACCTACCTTTTTGATGACTCAAGTACGCAAGAAGGCATAGGTCTGTATCCTGTCAGCCATCTGTCTTGCTTATTCAATAAATATATGATCATTATCATTGATGATGACTGCAAGTACGATCCCGTAGAACTCATTTCAAGGGCGCAGATAAAGAGCTTTATCTTATCCGAAAGTAAAGAGGTCTATAATATCATCAATCAAATCCAAGGAATACAAAATGAATCTATTTAAACGTCTTTTACTCATACTTAGCCTAAGTCTCCTTGCTCAAGCAGCAGGCTTACATGACTCGCTTTCTAAAAAAAGTGCCGGAAAAAAGAACCCAATTGTCATCTTTGAGACAAGTCAAGGTGAGATCAGTTTGGAACTTTTTCCGCATATTGCACCAAAAGCTGTTGAAAACTTTATCGGGCATGTAAAAAACGGATATTATGACGGTATTATTTTTCACCGTATCATCAAAGGTTTTATGATCCAAGGTGGCGATCCGACCGGAACAGGACGTGGAGGTGAGTCTATCTGGAAGAAGCCTTTTGCTGATGAGTTTTCGCCGAATACCGTCTTTAATAAAAAAGGTATTCTTGCTATGGCAAATGCCGGACCTTTTACCAACGGAAGCCAGTTTTTTATCACGGTAGCACCAACACCTTGGTTAAACGGAAAACACACTATCTTCGGAGAGGTGAAATCAGGTTATAAAAATGTCAGAAAACTTGAGATGGTGGATGTTAGTCCTAGAGCCAACAGACCTTTACAAGAACAAAAGATAATAAAAGCCTACCTCCTGGAACAAAAGTAAAAGTTTAGGCTTTTACCCCACTCTTCCTAAACTTTTATTCACACTTATTAGAGTATAATCTCACCACAAATCTAACATTGATTTCAAAACGTAATTTTCATGTAATAAAACTGTAATATTATCGCGAAATTATTTTATCCAGGGAATATAATGGACATCCACACACTCACAAAACTTGAGACTCAGGCAAAAAAGAGTTCACAATCAGACTTTTTTAAAATGGGAATTGCTCTAGTATTTATGCTAGGAGTTCTTTGGTATGCGTTTGGTGCAGCCAATGTAACCAACAATGCTTTTTTAGCAATTGCGGCAGTCTTTGGTGCGTATATGGCACTTAACATTGGAGCAAATGATGTTGCAAACAATGTAGGACCCGCTGTTGGTTCCAAAGCCCTTACTATGGGTGGTGCGATTATTATTGCTGCGATCTTTGAAGCAGGCGGTGCACTTATCGCCGGGGGAGATGTCGTCTCCACCATTAAAAAAGGTATTATTGACCCTGCCCTTTTTGTTAATACACAAGAATTTATCTGGGCAATGACTGCAGCACTTCTTGCCGGTGGGATATGGCTGAACATTGCGACCAAGGTTGGTGCGCCTGTTTCAACAACACACTCTATTGTGGGCGGTGTTATGGGTGGCGGTATCGCTGCTGCCGGTTTTTCCATTGTTTCATGGCCGACGATGGGCAAGATCGCTGCTTCATGGATCATCTCTCCCCTTTTAGGTGCTGTTATTGCCGCAGGCTTTTTGTTTACCATTAAAAAGGCCATTCTTTATAAGCAAGACCGTCTAAGTGCCATGCGCAAGATGGTTCCTATTTATGTCTCTCTCATGGCCTTTGCCTTTGCAACATATTTGACACTTAAGGGGCTTAAAAAGATCTGGCCAAGTATTCTTGAAACGCTGAATACAATCGCACCTTTTGCACTTGAGATTGTAAAGAAGCCAACGCTAGTGGTTGCATTAAGCATTGGTCTTGTCACAGCGATCATCACCTATCTTATCGTAAAACCTATGGTAGCTAAGGCTTCAAGATCTTTACAAAACACTGCTAAAGATGCAAATTCACTTTTCACTATTCCATTGATCTTTGCAGCAGCACTTCTTTCATTTGCTCACGGCGCAAATGATGTTGCCAATGCTGTCGGTCCTTTAGCGGCAATCGCCGATGCAGTTCAAAGTTCTGCTATTGCTTCGAAGGCAGCCATTCCATTATGGGTAATGCTTATTGGAGCAATTGGTATTTCCTTGGGTCTTGCGCTTTACGGTCCCAAACTTATTAAAACAGTAGGTTCTGAAATAACTGAACTCAATCAGATCCGTGCCTACTCGGTAGCCATGGCGGCTTCAATTACAGTGATTATAGCTTCACAACTTGGTCTTCCCGTATCTTCAACACACATTGCAATCGGCGGTATCTTTGGTGTAGGTTTTTTAAGAGAATATCTTTCAACAACTACTGCTCAAGAAAGAATAGAAGCCGAAGAGGCACAGATCATTGAAGACAAAAAAGCGAAAAAGACATACAAAAATGAATTTAAAGAACTTAAAGCTCTTGAAGAGAGGTCGCAGGAACAGGAGTATCGTATAAAAGAGTTAAAAGCTCTTATTGTAGAAGAGGATGCAAAGATACAAGCTGAGAAGAAACACCTGAAACGTGCTAAAAAATCAAAATATGTAAAACGTTCAGCAATTATGAAAATCGTTGCCGCATGGGTTATCACTGTTCCCGCAGCAGCAGGCATTGCCGCCTTTGTGTTTTATATTATTAAAAATGTAATGGCGTAAAAGACCCTCTAGAAAAGGCGTACTTACGCTTTCTCATCTAAGACTGAAAAGCCCCCATCTACCAAAGCCTTATCAATCATCTCAACTGCCTTAGAGATCGTTTCATAAGCAATATCAGGAAGCTTACCGCCCCACATCTTCTCAGCCTCATCAAAACCTTGTAAGACACCTTTTCTACCCTCTCTTAACATCTCTTCATCTCCGCCTGCACCGGAGATAACAAATGCCGAAATTCGCTCGCTTGTTTGGGTGACACCAAAAAAACCCTCTTCACTTACCAGTTCCGTAGCTTCTTCCTGAGACAGGTCTGCAATGTTCTTACCCTCATATCCGATATCCGACAAAAAATCTTTAAAATCTTGATATTGGACTTCAAAACTGTCTTCACTGCTTTTTATGTTGACAAAAGACTGCACCTCTGACATCATCTGTGCAAATTGCGCCGCTTGAGACTCTTTATGCATCTCTTTTATCTCATCTATCTTTTTTGATCTGGAAATATTTTCGGACTTTTCAGCTTGAAAAGCATGCGTACTACTGTTAATATTAATCATTTTGCCCCACTTTCACCACTTTTTCTATGCTCTATATAGTACAGTATCGGCATATTGGAGCAAATATAAAGACAATACTATTTAAAAAAGTTTTTTGTTAAGATCTTATGGGGCCTCTATAATAGCCTGATGAACCTTGAAAGCTTGAAGATGTTCTTTAACATCATGGGTACGGATAAGACAAGCGCCATTCTCATAGGCTTTAAGGTGAATGGCCAAGGTTCCAGGGAGCCTGTCTTGGGGTAGTGAGGATGAGATGGCGTCTATCATAGACTTTCTACTAGCCCCTATAAGCAGTTCTTTCTCAAGTCGTTTAAAATACCCCAGACCTCTGATCAGTCGAAGATTGTCTTCCAGACTTTTTCCAAACCCAATGCCAATATCCAAAGCCATATCTTTAATACCAAACTTTTCAGCCTTTGCAATACGTTCTATAAAGAAATTCTCTATTTCTTCAAAAAGGTTTTCATAATGTGGATTGTCCTGCATACTCTGGGGGCTTCCCTGCATATGCATAATAATAGCTTTTGCCCCGTAAGAACCTACAAGTTTACAGACCTCATCATTTTCAAGACCCGTAATATCATTGATGATATGAAAACCTCTCTCCAGCGCATACGAAATAGCAAGCGGCGCATAAGAGTCTAATGAAAGTTTAACTTTTTCATGAAGTTTGTGAGAATAGATCGTATCAAGAATGGGTCTTAGCCTTTGCAGTTCAGCTTCTTGGCTGATAGGCTTTGAGCCGGGCCTCGAAGATACGGCTCCGATATCGATGATATCAGCTCCTTCTTCTATCATAGCCTCAATCTTAGACAGAGCATCTCTTTCATTAAAACGGCTTTGGGAATAGAAACTGTCGTCATTGGCATTCATGACACCCATTATTTTATAAGCTTTATCCTTAGCCATCTTATTTCCTGATGAACTTCATTAGCAGCATTGACAAGATCGAATTCATTCTCGCATTTAGATTGATAAGTTTATAAGCGGTCTCAAAACTCTCTAATTGCGATGTATTTAACATAATACCTTCTTGCATCGCTTTGTTGTACAAGGCTTCTATAAGCTCCTTTGCCTCATGTTTGGGAGTACGTTCATACTCTTTTACAAAGTCAAACAGAGATGAAAGTTCAAGTCTTTTCAAAGAGAGCTCAAGTTCTATGGCCTCTTTTTTCTTTCCCACCGTGATCAAAGGCAGTCTTGAACGTACCGTAGGGAGTAAGGATGACTTCGACTCGGCAATAATAATGAATTCTATATTTCTAGGAGGTTCCTCAAGTACCTTTAAAAGTGCGTTTTGTGAGGCTTCATTAAAGGTCTTCCCTGCAAGTATGATGGTCTTGATCTTCTCTTCAGCAATATAGGCTTCTCGTATAGCAGATCTTGCGTCTTCGATTAAAAAATCATCTTTATAAAAGGGGACGACTCTTGCAGGGTAAAGTCTGTTTTGAACTTTTTGTACCTCTTCTTCAATCAGGTCTGTGATAATGATATGAGAAGAGCTCAGTTCACTCATTCTTCTATATCTACTTCACCAAAGAGTACGGCGTTAAGTGTTTTATCAAAGATACGGTACAGATGCAAAAGTTTAATGTCAAGCAGTTTGTCGTAAGAGCGTAAGGGAAACGCATTTTGGAAATCTTCATCCATGATCCACAAAAAACTGCTATCTTCGCGTTTTGCGATATCGGCACGCCTGTTGTCGCCTTTTCCAATGTACCAAAAAAAGTATTCGTCTCCGTATGACATCGAAAGCATATCCGTAAGCATATCAATCTTCTCGCCGCCGCTTATCTCATCATAATAAGGATAAACCTGATCTAAGCATACAATGGGCAAGATCGGTCTGTCTTGTGAAGGCTTGTTGAGCGTACTCGTAATATAATGTGCTAACCATTTATTTTCATGATCTGTCACTAAAATAATCGTACGCCCTTCTACGATCTGTCTGATTGCTTGCGCAGCAGCCGCTGTCCACTCAAAACGCTGCTCTTCAAGCCACGACATCATCGCTTCATCAGCTCTAATCGTATCAAGTGTCCATTTTAACAGTTGTTGCATAAAAAGGGCTGTCTTTTACTTTTCGAGTTCAAAAGCATTATGCAACGAGCGTACTGCAAGTTCACTGTACTTCTCTTCAATGACCATAGAGACTTTGATCTCTGAAGTCGAAATCATACGGATATTGATATTCTCTTCTGCCATGGTACTAAAGGCTTTTGCAGCAACACCGGCGTGAGATTTCATACCCACGCCTACAATAGATACTTTGGCAATTGCGTCATTAAAGTCTGTACTTTTTATTTCGTTTTTATCAATAAAAACTTGTACTATGTTCTTAGCGTTTTCAATCTCGTTCATCGGAACGGTAAAGTCGATATTAGTTGTTCCATCATGAGCGACCGTTTGCAAGATAACATCTACATTGATCTCGTCTTGTGCCAATGTATTAAAGATATCTGCTGCAATTCCAGGTCTATCAGCTACACCGATAAGACTTACTCTAGCTTGATTTCTATCTAATGCGACACCGCTGACTAATGGTTGTTCCATAATGTTTTCTTCCTTCGTGATTAATGTGCCTTCTGCATCTGAGAAGCTTGAGCGTGTTACTAAGTTTACATTTAACTTTTTTGCCATCTCTACCGAACGGTTTTGTAGCACCTTTGCCCCTAAAGAAGAAAGTTCCAGCATCTCTTCATAAGAGATCTTATCAAGTTTTTTAGCCTTAGGCTCTATGCGAGGATCTGTTGTATAAATACCTTCCACATCGGTATAGATCTCGCATAAATCTGCGTTTATCGCCCCTGCAATCGCTACGGCTGAAAGGTCAGAACCGCCACGACCCAGTGTCGTCACCGCGCCTTCTTCATTGACACCTTGAAAACCGGCGACAACAACAATCTTCCCCGCATCTACAGCGTTTTGCATCTTAATAGGATCAATGCTTTCAATTCTTGCTTTTGTATGCTTGGATGTTGTCACGATTCCCGCTTGCCTACCTGTCATAGCTATCGTAGGATGCCCCATCTCATTAAGTGCGATTGAAAGCAAAGAAGCCGTAACTCTTTCGCCTGAGCTCAAAAGCATATCTACTTCTGCGACCGATGGGTTTGAGCTAAAATGTTCGGCATACCCTACAAGTTTATTTGTCTCACCACTCATCGCTGAAACGACTACGACAACTTGATTGCCTTCTTTAACGGATCTTTGAACACGGTTAGCAACATTTTGAATACGGTCTAAGTCACCAACACTTGTTCCACCAAATTTTTGTACGATTAACATTAAAAGTAACCCTCTTCTTTAAAATACGAAAGAACTTTCTCATATACCGGGCGCTTAAAGTGCGCTATGTATTTTGGAAGTTCATTAAAATCTACAAATTTAAAATCTGAAAACTCAGGAATATGTGTATCTAGATTCACCTTGGCATCCACACTTAGCTGTACAAGATAATATCTTTGGGTCTGCCCTGAAAACGGTTTCATCTTTTTAGCTACATGAGACGGGAAATCATAAGAGATCCACTCAGGATATTCAGCGATGATCTTTACGTCACGTGTACCTATCTCTTCTTCAAGTTCTCTAAAAAGCGCTTCTTCAGCACTTTCGCCCTCATCAATTCCACCTTGGGGAAATTGCCAAATGTCAGTAAGGTCACTTCTCTCTGCAATGAAAACATCCTTTTTTTGAGGATATTGTGCACTAAGAATAACGATAGCGACGTTTGGACGATATATTTTTTCCATTTTTTCCTGTTTTCTATCCTCTGAAATGTAAGAGAATATCTAGTGACAGAAGAAATATCGATTTGCATCGACCGCCTTCAGCTTATTTTACTAAAGAAATATCGGCTTGCGCCGACCGCCTTCAGCTTATTTTACTAAAGAAATATCGGCTTGCGCCGACCGCCTTCAGCTTATTTTGCTAGAATTCTACAAAAATAAGCATTAATAGCAATTTAAAAGGAGCAAAAATCCTACTATATATACATATTCCTTTTTGCGACAGTAAATGCCATTATTGCAGCTTCAACTCATACGTTGACAAGTTTGAGCAGATCCAGGCCTATATGGACTCTTTGTATATACAGTTTGCGTATGAATTAAAACGTTTTCAGGCGACACCCAAATCTGTTTCCACCGTCTTTATAGGAGGGGGTACACCTTCGACTGTTGAACCTGAACTTTATGAAAAGATATTTTCTCTTTTACAACCCTACCTAAAAGAAAATGCCGAGATCACCACAGAAGCCAATCCTAATTCAGCCAGTACGGCTTGGCTAAAAGGGATGAAAAAGCTCGGATGTACGCGTGTAAGTTTTGGCGTTCAAAGTTTTAACGATACAAAATTGAAATTTTTAGGACGCGAGCACAACTCCACCCAAGCCTATGAAGCGGTTAAAGCTGCAAAAGATATAGGCTTTGAACATATCTCTTTAGACCTTATATATGCTACCAAGATGGATACAAAAGAGATACTCCAAGAAGATATCAATACTGCTTTTTCTTTGCCTATAGATCATATCTCCGCTTATGCCCTGACCATAGAAGAAAACACCCTCTTTCAAGCCCATCCTGAAGTCGCAAAAGAGAAACTCGAACTCACGAGTTTTTTTATTCATACAATAAAAGAGAAGGGGTTTGAACAGTACGAGATCTCAAACTTTGGGAAGTACCGGTGCCAGCATAATATCGGGTACTGGAAGTTAGAAGATTATATGGGTGTCGGTTCCGGTGCGGTCGGCATGTTAAAAGACAGACGTTTTTATCCAACGACAGATATAGACAAGTATATCAAAGATCCTTTAGATATCTCAATAGAAGAACTAAGCAAAGAAGATATCAAGACGGAAAAGATATTTTTAGGGCTGCGCTCTTGTGTGGGTATAGATCAAAATGAGTTGTCATCATCTGAGCAAAAACAAGTCGATCTTCTCCTAAGCGAAAACAAGGTCTCCCGCATTAAAAACAAGATTTATAACAATGACTTTTTACTCAGTGATGAAATAGCTCTGTTTATACAGCCTTAAGAGATATTACTAAGGACAGTTAGTGCCGAGGCAACCGAAATTGCAACGGCGAAAACAAAAACACCCACCTTGATTTGAGAAACCATCATTTGCTCCCTACATCTTGTAAAATAGTATCGCCCAATCCTAGGTTTCAACACCCCACATGTGACTATGACCATATAAGATCCAGCAAAGAGTATTCCTCTTTCTGTTTACGTAAAATGCAGTCAAGAACTTTTAAACTGCTTTTAGATAGAATCTCATCAATAATATTTAAGAAATTTAGGATGTGACTATGTTTGGAATGGGCTTTATGGAAATAATGATTATTGCCGTTATTGCAGTAATCTTTTTAGGTCCGGATAAACTTCCAGAGACGATGGTAAACATCGCAAAATTTTTCAGATCAATGAAATCTACCGTTTCGGATGCAAAGCATTCTCTTGAACAAGAGATGAATATTTCTGAGCTTAAGCAAGAAGCCTTATCTTATAAAGAAGAGCTTATGTCTGCAAGTCATGAACTTGACCGCGTTACCTCATTGGCAAATATAGACGATGCCTTTGATGATGTTAAAGAGACGATCGCAAGCATAGATGAAAAGCCTGCTGTGAAAAGCAAAAAACCTTCTATGTACGCCGAAGCCGACCATTCTGCTCAAAAAGAACCTATCATACCCGAACAGCCTGATGAAAAGCCTGCAGAAGATACCGTGACCTTTAAGAAGAAAGAAAAAAAAGAGGAAGATGATTAATGTTTGACGATATACGCCCCCACCTTATCGAGTTGCGAAAACGCTTGATGGTCATGGTTGGAACTTTGATTGTTTTCTTTGCGGTATGTTTTTATTTTCACGAATACATCATGCACTGGATGGATCAACCTCTACGTGATGTTCTTGCTAACGTTGTCAATGCCGACGGAACTCACGCAGTAGGAAACCAGTTGGTGACTTCTCAAGTCGGCGGTACTTTTTTTGTAGCGATCAAAGTCTCTTTCTTTGCCGCCTTGTTTTTCTCTATCCCCGTACTGCTATGGCAGGTCTGGCTTTTCGTAGCTCCGGGCCTTTATGCAAATGAAAAGAAGACGCTTCTTCCCTTTATCTTTGGTGGAACAACGATGTTTACCATTGGGGTTCTATTTGCCTATTATATTGTTGTACCTTACGGTTTTGAGTTCTTGATCACCTTTGGTTATACCAGTAATTATGCTGCGCTTATCACTATAGAAGATTATGTCGGATTTTTTACAAAGATTATGTTTGGTTTTGGCCTTGCCTTTGAACTGCCGGTATTTTCATACTTTTTAGCACTATTAGGTCTCATTGATGACAGAATGATGAAAGATTTTTTCAAATTTGCCGTAATCATTATCTTTGTTGTTGCAGCACTTTTAACGCCTCCTGATGTCTTAACCCAGCTTCTTATGGCAGGCCCGCTAATCATCCTTTACGGCTTCTCTATTCTAATTGTAAAAATAGTCAATCCGGCACCGCCTCTTGAAGAAGACGATGAGGAAGAAAACAAACCCGAGGCGGTCGATGAAGTCGATGTTTCAAGCGAAGCCGCACCAAAAGCATAATGGATCCTCTAAAGACTGACTCATATGACTATACTCTTCCCCAAGAGTTGATCGCAACCGTTCCCGCGTCTCCTCGAGACAGCTGTAAACTCCTTGTATTTAACCGAGCGGACCAAAGTATAACCCATACTGTGTTTTCCAAGATTGACGAATTTCTACCTAAAGACTGTGCCATACTTTGTAATGATACAAAGGTTATAAAAGCACGTATCTTTGGAAAAAAACTCACGGGAGGAAAGGTAGAGCTTCTGATCAACAAGCCTCTTAGTTCGACCGAAGTGTCTTGCCTAATCCGTGGGAAGGTGCAAGAAGAGACAAAACTTTATTTTGATAATGCACTTATAGCTGAAGTAAAATCTTTAAATGAAGATGGCTCACGAATTGTCACCTTTACACAAGGAGATAAGATCTTGTGTTTTGAAGAGCTTATATTAGTGCTTGACAAGATCGGGCACATACCTCTTCCTCCTTATATGAACAGAGAAGACAAAAAAAGTGATGAATCTGAATACCAAACTGTATTTTCACAAAAATCCGGTGCAGTTGCTGCGCCCACGGCCTCCTTGCATTTTACACCTGAGCTTTTTGATGCACTCAAGGCCAAACACGAATTGGAATTTTTAACCCTGCATGTTGGCGCAGGAACCTTTAAACCGGTAGAAGCCGATGTTATTACTGAACATCCTATGCATTCTGAGTATTATCATATACCACCTGCCGCGCTTGAATTGATTGAATCAGACAAGCCCTTGCTTGCTATAGGAACCACCGTAACACGTACGGTAGAATATTATGTAAGAACTCAGATTAGCGAAGGGGAAGCAAACCTTTTCTTACATCCTAATAATCAGCCAAGACGTATCAACCACCTATTGACAAACTTCCATCTACCCAAGTCGACGCTTCTTATGTTAGTGGCTTCTTTTGTCGGCCTAAAGCAATCCAAAAAAATATACGCAGAAGCTATTGAAAAAAAATACAGATTTTTTTCTTATGGCGATGCGATGTTAATTTTGTAATAAAATATCATTTAAGCAACAACGCGTTATTATCTATCTATTAAAATAACAAAAAAGCACTCTTATGCCTAGAAGCCTTTACTTTGCACGTCAGCCTATACTCGATCTTCAAGGACAGACTTTTGCCTATGAACTTTTGTACAGGACATCCCCAAGTCATGACTTTTCTCCTATAAAAGATGATAAATTGGCAACTGCGCAGGTTTTGGTAAACACCCTGAATTTTGTAAACCTTGAAAACCTCCTGGGCAAGGCTTATGCCTTTGTCAATATTGACGAATCGCTCCTAATGGATGATATGATCTTATCTATTCCAAAAAAGCAATTTGTCTTAGAAATATTAGAAACGGTCACCATGTCTGAGGCCATCGTTAATAGAGTAAAAGAGCTTAGAGAACTCGGTTACCGATTTGCTTTAGATGATATCGATTGTTCAAAAGAGTATATAAAAAACTTCCAGCCTCTTTTTAAATATATTGATATCTTAAAACTTGACATCACCCTTATTGATGAGCAAGCTCTTCCTCGTTACCTGGCTCTGTTCAAGCAATTTGATCTAAAAGTCTTAGCTGAAAAAGTGGAAACACAAGAACAGTTTGATAAATATAAAGCCCTAGGATGTGATCTTTTTCAAGGTTTCTTTTTCGCGAAACCCGATATCATTGAAAACAGAAGACTTGATCCTGAGCAGGTATTGATTTTAAACCTAATCAAGCAGCTGCAAAACGACAGTGATACAGACGTGATCTGTCATAATTTTGAGCAAAATGTAGCCCTGACCTTACAGTTACTTCGTTTTATGAATTCTGCCGCTTTTAGTTTTAGAACCCCTATTAAATCCATACGACAAGCAATTGTCTTATTGGGGCCTGCACAACTTAGGTCTTGGTTACTTCTTATATCTTACGCAAACCCAAGTACAGGAGCACAAGGCTTACAAAATCCCCTTTTACACCTTGCACAGACCCGATCAAACATGATGCAGACTTTAACACAAGCCATATATCAAGACAGATGTAATGGTGTACTTTTAGACAGGGCTGCTTTTATCGGTCTTCTATCTCTTGTAGAAGCCCTTTTTCAAACACCTATGCAGACTGTTTTAAACGAGCTGAATGTTGATAAGGAGATCATGCACTCGCTTATAGAGAAAAAAGGAGAGTTTGGTACTATTTTTCAACTTATAACCGCTGTCGAGCTCTTTGATACAGACATGGTCGATTCTCACCTGGCAGAACTTTCTCTTTCGCATAATGACTTTTCAAAAGCAATTGAAGATGCTTATGAGATTACAGAACAGTTTGCGGCAAGTCTAAGCGAAAGTTCTTAGGCGGGCATAACTTTTCCCTTGATCACTTTTATCTTTCCCAAAAGCTCATATTCAAAAAGTTTTGGAGAATCATACGCTAAGGCTTCTTCGTAAGAGACTCCTTTTGAGCAAAAATGTAAAAAATCATCCGTTGTCTGCCCAACACTACCAAACATATCTGAAAAAGCCTCTATATCCGTTATCAACTCAGCCTTGCCTTCGTGCAGAAGTTGCATCGTCCCCTGACTCTCACCTAAACGCTGCGGCAAGACATAGATCTTCTTGCCCATCTGCAAGGCATATTCAATACTACGCATACTACCGCTGTTTAAATCTGCCTGAGCAACCACCAAGACTTCACCAAGTGCAACCACCAATCGGTTTCTGTGTACAAAACTGTACGTTCTTGCTTCAATACCGTCTTCATATTCACTCAGTAGAAGAGCCTCTTGCGACATTTTTTGAAGTAATTTCTTATTGACTTTGGGATAGATAATATCTAATCCATTGGCTAAGACAGCAATGGTGTTAGGAAATGCACCTTCATGAGACAGAGCGTCTATCCCCATCGCTCCGCCGCTCACGACACAAACATCTCTTTTGGAAAGTTCTGATGCCAGTTTTTGTGTGACTGCACGAGAGTAAGGATAGGCCTTTCTTGCTCCAACGATGGAGACTTTACGCAAGTTCAGAAGAGATATCTTGCCTCTATAAAAAAGTTTTGTCGGGGGCGTTTCTAAAAGATCGAACTCAGAAGGTAAATTATTTAATACTTCTGAGTAGGTCATCAGATAACCTTGTTGACCAAGACCAGCTCCACGCTTCGCAGAGCTTTTCTTGAGTTTTTCAAGGCCTGTAAGGTTTCAGGCCTAGGATGGCCAATGGCAATAGCAGAACCATGTTTTTTAGCCTTGGCTATAGCTTTTAATATCTGTCCCTCAATATATGTAACATCTGCTTCATGATCTAAAAAAAGATCCCTTGCAATGTAAGGCTTGCCCATAGAAGCCATTACATCCGGTACCTTGGTCTGCGCTGTTGTTCTGCTGTCTAAAAAGCCTATACCTTCCCTGTTTAAAGCAAGGATCAAGTCTTTAACAGCTCTTTCATCAGAAGTAAAACGACTGCCCGTGTGATTGTTTACATAATAAGCTCGAGGGAAAAGTGACTTTACCTCTTGAACACGCTTATTAATAGTCTCTCTTGAATCACTCACATGAAGTGTAATGGGTTCTTCCGCAGAGAACCTCATGGCTTCAAGAGGTAAGTGCACCATATATAAAGGCTCGTGAGATGCAAGTTTTGCTGAATTCGGATGAATAGTGCTTGGTGGTAAAAAAGACATTGTAATTGCCATATTCAAAGCTTTTATAGATTTTACATCGTGTGAAAAGGAAACATCATCCATTATAATCGCAAGTTTGGGCTTTTTAAAATTTGAATATACATTTTTCTTTTTCACTTTGCGAGAAGGACCCTTAGGCGGTCTGCCGAGAGTATTGGTATCAAACTCATGTTTAGTATCAATATGAGTCTTTGTTTGCTCTTTTGAAAGCACATCTTGCAGTCTTCCAACCAAGTCGTTTTTAGGTGCTGCAATCGTAGTTATCTTTTCGAGGAGCTTTTCTTGTTTTTTTTGCTCTTGTTTATTTTTTAATGCTGCAAAGTTTTCTGCGTCACTGTATCCCTTTTTGTAAGAGACTATGCCGACCAGACCAAGAAACAAAAAAGCCAAAGAGAAAATAAGTACTTTGATAGCCCACGTAGACTTCGTGCTTCGTTTTTTTATTTTTTTTGTCATTTAAGGATAATTTCCATCTCTAACACATCAATATTTTGATTGTTTTGTGAGGAAATATGTATATCTTTGACTTGTGTATACTTTTTTATGACTTCCATGATCTCTGCTTTCATATCTTCCATATAAGGAAGAGCGTTTGAAGCACGTTCATGAGCAAGAACTAGTTTTAAACGATCTCTTGCGACATTGGCTGAAGAAGATTTTTTACCAAATAGGTTTGTTAATAAACTCATGAGAATATCCTTTTAAAGAAGCCTTTCTTAATACTGAGATCAAGGTACTCGACGTCTTCTCCTAAAATACGTTTTGAAATACGTCTGTAAGCTTCACCTGATTGTACATTTTTATCACGAATAATAGGTTCTCCCAGATTTGTTGAAGAGATAACCTTCTCGCAATCAGGAACAACACCGATAAGAGGAAGGGCAAGAATATTGAGTACATCCTCAGTATTTAACATATCTCCACGCTCAACCAGTTCCGGCTTGATACGGTTGATGATAACATGTTTTAGCACTTCCTCACCTGCCTTCGCCTTTTCACTCTTGGCATCAATAATACCAATAACCCGGTCCGCGTCGCGTACAGATGAAACATCCGGAGTTGATATGATCAAGGCTCTGTCCGCAAAGGCTACCGCATGCTCAAATCCGCCTTCAATGCCCGCAGGCGAATCAAGCAAGATAATATCAAACTCTTTTTTCAAGGTGTCTAAAAGAGTTTTAACCTTTTCTTTGTTTAAAACATTTTTATCACTGGTTTGTGAAGCAGGTAAAAAATAAAGGTTTTTACTATGCTTATCGTTAATAAGAGCCTGTGTAAGATTACATTTGCCTTCCATCACATCAATAACGTTATAGACAATGCGGTTTTCAAGCCCTAAAAGCATATCAAGGTTTCGAAGTCCAATATCAAAATCTACTGCAACAACTTTTTTGCCCTCATCTGCCATACCAACAGCCAAATTCGCAAGTGTAGTCGACTTACCAACCCCACCCTTACCCGACGTCACCGTAATAACTATACCCATAAAAATACCTTAAAAATCTTTTTCTAATTATACCTTTAAAGCAATAACAGTGCCATAATAAAGGGCAATTTGACATATACTTACATAATAGCATAACATTCCTACTAAGGCGTGAATCAAAAATCGGCATGTGTTTTGTTTTAGATTATATGTATATATCAGTAATCATCATATATCATTTTGTATATCAAAGAATTAGGAGTTGATAGTAAGATGCTGGAAGTAGTAATAAAGAGTATCGGAATCTGGCTGGTCATTTCCATCGCGGCGATTATAAACGGTATAACAAGGGAGAAACTTTTAACACCATTAATTGGTTCGGACCTTTCCCTTCCTCTGAGCGGAATTACTTTATCTGGTTTGATACTTGTAATTACATATTTCACCATACCCTTTTTCGGCAAAGTCAAACCTGGAGTCTATTTTCTCATTGGGCTATTGTGGATTATTCTGACGCTGGCCTTTGAGTACTTGTTTGGCCATTATGCGGCAGGAAAGACATGGGATGAGATCCATCAAGTGTTTAATATTCTTAAAGGAAATTTGTTCATTGTCGTACTGGCCATCTCAGCGATATCTCCTTGGATAACAGCAAAACTAAAAGGGCTAGCATGAGTGAGCTGTAATATAAAAACCCAAAAAATTCATTCAATAAATAATAAAAACTAAAAGAGAGATGTAATTGCAAGAGTCTGACTGAGGAAGCGTATATTTGTACGATACCTCATATAAAATATGCTGGGAGCATATTTTTAGTGAGTAAAGTAACTAGGTAGACTAGTTCTTAGATGTATCAACTATCTTATTTTTACCGATCCATGGCATCATTGTACGAAGCTTAACACCCGTACGTTCAATAAGAGATGCTTTGGCATTCGCACGCTCAGCATTCATACGAGGGTATCCCGCTTGACCTTCAAGAATAAAGTCTTTTGCAAAACGACCGTCTTGAATCTCTTTAAGGATCTTTTTCATCGCATCTTTTGACTCTTGGTTAATCACACGTTTACCAGAAACATAATCACCGTACTCAGCAGTATTGGAGATCGAATAACGCATATCGGCGATTCCACCCTCAAACATTAAATCAACGATCAGTTTTAGTTCGTGAAGACATTCGAAGTAAGCAAGTTCTGGAGCGTAACCCGCTTCAGTAAGTGTTTCGAAACCAGCTTGAACAAGAGAAACAGCACCACCACAAAGAACAGCCTGCTCTCCAAAAAGGTCAGTTTCTGTTTCATCTTTGAAAGTTGTTTCGATAATTGCAGTACGGCCACCACCAATAGCAGATGCATAAGAAAGAGCAAGCTCTTTAGTCGTACCTGACGGGTTGTTGCCAATAGCGATAAGATCTGGAATACCACCACCACGAACAAATTCTGAACGTACGGTATGACCCGGTGCTTTAGGAGCGATCATCGTTACATTGATACCCGCAGCAGGAATAATACGTCCGTAGTGAATGTTAAAACCGTGACCAAAAGCGATAGTATCACCCTCTTTTAGGTTCGGAGCGATCTCTGCTTCATAGATCTCTTTTTGATTTTCATCCGGAAGAAGAATCATAACGACATCTGCTGCAGCAGATGCTTCAGCAACTGTCATTACTTTAAAGTTTTTTGCTTCAGCTTTTGCCCAGCTAGAACCGTCTTTACGAAGACCAACAATAACTTCAACACCAGAGTCACGTAAGTTTTCTGCGTGTGCGTGCCCTTGAGAACCGAAACCGATCATTGCAACTTTTTTGCTTTTGATAAGGTCAATATTACAATCTTTGTCATAGTATACGTTTAATGCCATAGGAGGAGTCCTTTTTTGGATTTAAGTCTATTTATTGACTTAAAATTTTCGGGATTATACTAGAACTCTTCTCAAAATATGCTGAAAGTTGTTTTCAATCTTGGTTAAAACAGAGCTGCTTGATGTTTTCACTTCCGTAATGAAGAATTATTTTATGTTTTTGGCTCGGTTGACTTACATCCTTTCTTTTTATATCATTCTAACTATTCTTTATCAGTTAATGCTAATACGGACTCAACTAAAATAATATAATAATTATCTACCTAAGGACTATAAACATGAACCATGTTTTAAAAGAAAAGATCCAGCAATTACCTGCCTTACCAGAATCAGCTATAAAGCTTGAAGCCATTTATCATAACCCTGATTCTACGTTTGACGATATGGTCAAAGTATTAGAAATTGATCCTCTTTTAACAGCTGACATATTAAAAGCTGCCAACTCGCCTCTATATGGATTTACCAGAGAGATCACCTCTATTTCTCAAGCAGTAGGACTTTTTGGTATGGGAACAATCCGTGGTTTTGCCCTCGCTATGATTGTTAAAAAAAGTTTCAAGCTGGATCTTTCTCCTTATGCTATCTCTAACGCTCAATTCTCTGATCTTTCCAAGGCACAAAACGCCTTGGCCGTAAACTGGTATCTTCGTCAAAAACCTAAACTCATGGAACTTTTGTCTCCTGCTTCCTTTTTAATCGAGATTGGAAAGGTCATGATTTCTCATTATCTTTTAGAGCAGGGTAAGGATCAAGAATTTAAAACAAAGATCCAAGCAGGAGAAAATGTTCGTGTCACCGAAGAAGAAGTATGTGATACTTATACAGCCGAAGTCTCTGCAGATATCTTTAATCATTGGAAATTTGATGAAGACCTTATCCAGCTTGTACGTTTTTCAGGTGAACCGCAAAACTGTAATGATGACACCATTGCCGAGGCGGCGAAAGTACTACACGTCATTCGAATTGCCACAGGACTTAATGGTGTTTTCACAGATGAGACACTGGCCAAGGCCAAGGAACTCATTGAAAACTACGGGCTTGACCTGCCGAGCTTTGAAGCTGCTATAGAGAAAATGTCTGCGTGAAGATATTCTTAATCAAGCTGACGCATGGTGTTATAAAGAAAGACTTGCTTCCCAAAGAGAGAGACCTTCTTGACGAGTTATATACCAAAGGCTTCCTCAAGCTTGAAGATGAAAAATACGTCTTGCACTCTAAATACAGAGCCGGTCTTATAGACCTGACACAAACAGGTTCAGCTTACTTACAAGTTATTGGCACATCTATGAAAGACCTCTTTATCGAAGCCAAGGACTTAAATGGCGCGGATAAAGATGACCTGGTTATCGCACAAAGGCTCATTGGAAAAAGAGGCAAACCTGCGGCGGTTGTTTCGTATATTGTGGGCAAGGCTGAACATTATGGTGTTGCTGCCATTACACTTATCAATGATAAAAAAGTCTTAACCGATCTAAAGACCAATACGCCTGTAGCCATACAGTTGGAGGTTGATGCCTTGGACTCGTATAAGCTAAATGATGTTTTTCAAATTGATTACCAACAAAACAGTATCAAGGCATATATTGGATCTTTAGATGATCCTCATATTGATGAAGACATTGCCCTTGCTCTGTTTAACCGCCATAAAGAGTTTGAACCCGATATACTAGCCCAGGCTAAAGAGTTCGGTCTAAGCGTTGATGCTTCGCAGTATCCTGAGAGAAAAGATTTACGGCATCTACCTTTTTGTACCATTGATCCCGTCACGGCAAAAGACTTTGATGACGCTATCTATTTTGATGAGAAAGAGTTTGCCCTGTATGTTGCCATTGCAGATGTCTCTTCTTATGTTGAGCCCTTTGGCCCGATAGATACAGAAGCGATGTACAGAGGTTTTACTGTTTATTTTCCTCATAAATCCGTCCCTATGCTTCCTCGTGAACTCAGTGAAAACCTCTGTTCCCTTCGCCCCAACGAAGACAGACTGGCCTTTACCTTTAAAATACTTTTAGACCCCAATACACTTGAAGTAAAAGAGACCGAACTTTATGAGACACTGATTCATTCTCGCCGTCGTTACACTTACGCAGAAGTTGATGCGTTTTTTGATGGCGAGCTTAGCCCAAAAGACGATCATGATAGGGTCACTATGGCCTATCTTCCCAAACTAAAAGAGGTCACTGCCGGATTAAAAATAGAGCGCATGCATAGAGGCTATGACTTCAGGTCCAGAGAATTTGATATTCACCTGAATGAAGATGGGCTTATACAAAGTGTTGATTCTGAAGATGAAACACCATCACATGGACTTATAGAAGACTGTATGCTTCTTGCAAACAAAGCAGCTGCAGATAGGTTTGAAAGAGGTGTCTATCGTATCCATGAGCCTCCCAGTCCTCTTAAACTGCAATCGCTTTACACACAGCTCTCAGGTATCGGCATAGATGTCGAGATCAAAGGCTCCATTCGCCAGACTATTAGCGATATTCAAAAAAAAGCTGCCGAGATGGGAATTGCCGAAGAGGTAGATAC
>Ga0316207_10001296_pt1 | contig 31774 bp, 28 predicted proteins | sample 6weekpyrite_MG_FD_204943 | JGI IMG/M metagenome (GOLD analysis project Ga0316207, IMG submission 204943) | Microbial mat bacterial communities from mineral coupon in-situ incubated in ocean water Damariscotta River, Maine, United States -... | ecosystem: Environmental > Aquatic > Marine >...
TGTAGGTTGGCCTACAGAAACAAAGGAAGAGCGTTTGGCATCACTTGACTTTGCTGGGCAGCATTTTGATGAGATAGCGGTATACACTATTGAATTATCCCCCGATCTTCCTGCGTGGAAATATAAAAAAGAAGCATTTAGCAATGAAAATTTAGAGCAAATCCGTCGAGAATCCGTTGATTATCTAAACGAAAACTATTCAGTTGTGGTTCATTCAGGACAACAAGATGACGACTCGATGAAAGAAGCAGAGCAAAAACGTATTAAAATGAGACAACTTAAGCAAAGTGTTTCAGTTTGAAATTTTAAGTATTATTAAATTCTATTTTAGCTCACTCAAAAGTACTAGTTGATTGTATGCAGGATATAATATTAAAGGTAATGGTATACTAATTTCTGGTGTGAGAGTTAAAGAAATGTAGATCGCTTCATAGAGTATTATCAGTAACTTGTATAATGAGGATTATTTTTACGGCACGAGATGTGGGAGCAGCAAAGCAAAATCTTGCTTTTGCAAAATCTTGTATAGAGCATAAGCTTGATTTTGAATGTATAGCTTTGACAGAGGGGCCAGCTAGAGCTGTATTCGATAGTTCAGCTTTTATTAATTATGCCTTTGATTTAAAGTCTAAGATAAAGAATAATTCAACAAGTAATATCGTTGAGCAAAAAATTGGAGAATTTAGTCCAGACTTTGTTATCGTTGGGCTAAGCTATTCAGGTGAGGGTATAGATGAGCTAGTTAGACACATTTGTATAGAAAAAAAAATACCTTGTGGAGTTCTTCAGGATTATTGGGGATATTTGGGGCGTTTCAGTGTGGAAGAGCTACCTGATTATTTCTTTGTCATTGATGAGCAGGCGAAATATTTAACAGAGAAAAAAACAAAAAATACTGCTAATTGTATCGTAACAGGTTCAGTTAAACATGAAGCATACAGCCGAATGTTTACAGAATGGGATAGTAACAAACCTCTAAGCTATAACGAAAATACAAGTATTGTATTTATTGGACAGCCAAGTGAAATTACTGGAATCTTGACGAATTTTGAAATTCTCGTAGATGTGGTTGGCGAAATCGAAGGTTCTATTAAACTGTTTTTTAAGCCACATCCGGCGGATTATGATTTTATTGAGCTGTACGAAAAAGTATTGGTAAAGCAAAATATTAATTACGAGATATTGGCTAGAGAGGTAGATGTTGAGCCAGTATTGTGTCAGGCGGATATTATAGTGACATGTTTCTCGACATCCGGGTTCGACCATAATCATTTGCAATACTACGCAGATCGTCCACTCGGCAACCTGATATATCTAATAGTTGGTAGTGAAATTCAGGGATTCATAGAAAAGATTGTAGGGGTTGCAGCTATACCTAGTGCAGTTGATGGTATGGGTGCTGTATGCAAAAGTAAAAGGGAATTACGTGTCGCTTTAAATCGGTGCATTAATGGAGATGATTTAGGCTACAGAGAGTCGGTCTTACAGTGTTTGAGTTTAAAGCAAAGTCCAGCAAGATTTATATATAACTATATTCAATCAGTAATTTAATTATTTAAATAAAAGGTAAATGTAATGAAGGTATCAGTAATTGGTAATGGTTCCATTGGTCGCCGCCACCTTAAAGGGTTAAGCGAATTGCAAAAAGAATTGGGGGTGGATGAAATACGTGGATATGATACGAACCCAGAACGTAGAGAAATGGTTAAAAAAGAAACGCCAAATGTTATTAACTCAGAAACTATCGAGGATGCTGTAAAAGGAGTGGATGTTGTCTTTATGTGTGCGCCAACATCGTTGCATATCCCTATATATAATGAAATAAAATCGATGGGAGATTTTCATATTTTCTATGAGAAGCCTCTTTCGCACACTATTGAAGGGTGTGAGCAAATGATTTTTGATCAGAAGAAAAAAGATAAAAAAGTTGCGGTAGGGTACATGTTGCACCATCATCCAGTGCTATTATCAGCAAAAGAAATAATAGAGTCAGGCAAACTTGGTAAAGTATTGACAGTAAGAGCTGAAGCTGGTTTCTACTTACCTCAATGGCATCCGTGGGAAGATTACCGTGAATTTTATATGTCATGGAAAACCGGTGGAGGTGGTGCGCTCCTGGATATCAGTCATGAAATAAATTATCTGCAATGGATGTTTGGCGATATTGAAGAAGTACAAGGCATGATGGGAACTATATCGGATCTTGAGATCTCAAGCGATGATGTGGCTGTAGCAATTATGAAGTTTAATAATGGCATCGTGGGACAAATTCAGCTGGATTTATTACAGTTTGAAGAAAGTCGTTACTGTAAAGTAATAGGTACCGAAGGTGTTTTGATTGCAGATATCGTCAAAAATACTGTTACATATAACACTAAAGATGATCAAGAGTGGAAAACAGAAACCATTGCAGTTGATTTTGACAAAATTTACCACACAGAATATAAAAATATTATGGCTGCATTCCGTGGTGAAGACGGTTACATGGTAACCGGAGATCAATCTTATAAGACAATGGAAGTCATAGAGGCCGTGCGACGTTCTCACTCTTATGGTGTGCGCGTGAAACTACCACTGTATAACTAGACTTAATGAAAACTAGGGTAATGGTCTTATCTGAGTACTGCTATGAGTAATACTATTGCAGTTATACCTGCAAGAGGTGGCTCAAAGCGAGTACCCAGGAAAAATGTACGTCTATTCAAAGAGCAGCCGTTATTGGCCTGGTCAATTAAAGCAGCTCAGGCTGTTGATGAGATAGACAGAGTTGTTGTCAGCACTGACGATGCTGAAACGGCAAACATAGCTGAAAACTATGGTGCGGAAGTATTTTGGCGGCCAGAAGAATTGGCTGCCGATACCTCGAGCACGTTTGATGTATTGAAACATGTATATTTAGAGCAATGTAAAGCTACAGATTTGGATCCTGAGTATCTCGTTTTACTACAGCCAACAAGCCCGTTACGGGAACAAACTTTAATTTCTAAAGCGTTAGCTATCTTAAAATCGCATCCAGAAGCGGATCGATTGATAGAACTGAATGTTCAAAGTTTGTTTACCGGTCGAATTGACTCAGGTTATTGGGTAAGTGATTTTCCTGAATCAACTCGTTCGCAAGAGCTACCTGAACTTTATTTTCCCAGTGGCCGTTTGTATATATATAAATGCAGTACAACAATTGCAGTGAATAACCCTGAGGGGGGAAACACAAATTTTGTACTGGGAGACTATGCGACCAATATAAATATTGATTACGAGAGCGATTTTAACAAGCTAGAGTTTGTGTTTAATAGTCACGGTAAAAATTACCATTATTTATTAGATTAGAGAAAATGTTATGACATGTAAAATTATTGCAGAAATTGGCTGGAATCATATGGGCGATATGAATTTGGCGAAAGATATGATTAAGGCAGCAGCAGAGGTTGGAGCTGATTATGCGAAGTTTCAGACTTGGTCAGTCGACAATTTGAAAAATGGCCCATGGGATACAGATGGAAGAATAGATATATATAAAAAGGCAGGGCTTACAAAAGACCAGCATGTTGAGCTTGCAGAATTCTGTGATTCTAAAGGTATTTCCTTTTTAACATCAGTTTTTAATGTTAATGATGTAGATTGGTTACAGGATTTAAACCTATCTGCAATAAAAGTACCTAGTCATGAGGTGTACAATACGAACCTAATAAACAAGGTAGACGGGGCTTTTGATGAGGTCTTTATTTCAACAGGCGCTGCAAAATGGGATGAAGTAAAAGCGTTGCCTAAATTAATTAAGAAATCAAAACTAACGCTATTTCATTGTGTTTCTGCATATCCTTGTCCGTCTGAAAACGTAAATTTACCTAGAATAAATTCACTCAAAACATTAACACCGAGCGTTGGTTATAGCGGTCATTTTTTTGGTCCTGATGATGCATTTGCCGCTCTAGAATACGATGTCACATATATTGAAAAACATTTTACATTAGATAGGGATTTGCCAGGGCGTGACAACAAGTTTGCAATCCTGCCAGATCAGTTGAAGCTTATTTGTGATTATCGAGATAGTCGAACTGAGATGAGATTTGATCTCGGTGAAGAATACCAATCATGTGAGCAAGATATTATTGATAATTATCGAGGCCGTTGGTCAAAATAGAGTTCAATTCCAGTGGCTAATCAAACTAAAGTCTCAATAATTATCCGGTGCAAAAATGAGGAAGATTGGATAGGGCATTGTCTAAAAGGAGTGTATGGACAATCACATGATAACTTTGAAGTGATCTTAGTTGATAGTGGCAGTACAGATAAAACGCTTGATATAGTCAGCTCATTCCCTGTAGATTATGTTGTTAAACTGGAACATTACTTGCCTGGTTATGCCATCAATGAAGGCGTAAAAGTATCACAAGGCGAAATTATTGTAATATTATCATCTCATTGCGTACCAAAAGACAATGAATGGTTAAGGAATTTAGTCGCAGGTTTCGTTGAAGAAAATGTAGTTGGGATATACGGTAGGCAATTGCCGGTCTCTTTCAGTACACCTCACGACATCCGAGATTTATTTATAACATTTGGTTTGGATAGGCGTGTCCAAATAAAAGACTGTTTTTTTCATAATGCAAATAGTGCGATAAGAAGGTCGATTTGGAACGAATTTCCATTCGATGATACAGCGACGAATATTGAGGATAGAATCTGGGGGAAAAAGGTTACTGAATCAGGTTATCATTTGGTTTATGAACCGACTGCAGAAGTGTTCCATTATCATGGAATACATCAGGGCCAGAATACATCAAGGGCAAGAAGTACACTGCAAGTATTAAAAGACGTCGAGAACTTCGATCATCAGCTACATTTGCCAGAAAGCCTAATGCCGTCTAATCGTGATATTGTAGCTATTATCCCGTTGAAAGATAACCATGAAACTATTAACGGTTTTGATCCGCTGCAGAATTTATTGGATGAGTTAAAAGATGTTAAGCATTTAAAAGCGATATATTTAATTGCATCGCCTGAAATTATAAAAAACTATAATCTCGATAAAAAATTCATTGTTTTAGAAAGACCTGTTGAGTTAAATTCGAGTGAGGTATCTTTAGGGACAGTATTGAAATGGGGGCTGGATAACATAAATAATGCAAATAGATTTCCAGACTATGTGCTTTATGTAAATCCAGAATATGTTTTTAGACCAGAAAATTTAATGACAAAACTAATTGAGGATGCATGTTACAAGGGATTAGACTCGGTATTTGTTGGTTATGCTGAATACAGTACTTATTGGAGTTATGATGATGAATCCGAAGATTACCGTCCATTTGGAGAAGATTTAATGCCCAGGACAAGTAAACATGCGTTATATAAGTCGTTATTTGGTTTGGGATGTATAACACGAAGTCGTATTATTTCAGAAGAAGAGATTGTGGGTGACACTAATATTGGGATAATAGCGACCAACGACCTAAGGCATACCTTAAGAATCACGGATCCTTCTATGTTTAACATGATTAGTACATTGTTTGGACAAGAAAATTGAAAAAAACTGACTTAAATGTTGTATCCATTATATTGGCAAGAGGTGGATCTAAAGGTTTGCCACGTAAAAATATTAAAAGTTTGGCAGGTAAACCATTAATTGCCTATAGCATTGAAGCTGCAAAACAGTCAAAGCATGTCAGTAGGGTTATCGTATCTACAGATGACGATGAAATAGCATCAGTAGCTTTACAATATGGGGCAGAGGTACCATTTATTAGGCCTGCAAACCTTGCAGATGATGATGCCACATCAGAAGTTGCACTAAAACACACAGTAGAGTGGCTTAGAACAAATGAAAACTATAATGTAGATATTGTTGTTTATTTGCAGGTCACGGATGTGTTTCGAAAAAGTCATATGATTGATGACTGCGTACAAGTATTACTTGATAATCCAGATATAGATTCAGCTTTTATGGGATTAGTAGAGCATAAGAATTACTGGCGCAATGAAAACGGTAAATTTATACGTTTAGCTAATGATATTCCCTATGGTGTGCCACGTCAGAAACGAGAACCAGTATACCGAGAAGACACAGGAATAGCTTTAGCAACAAGGGCTGAAGTTGTATTACAGGGAAAACGCATTGGGGAGAATTGCCACGTAGTACCATATGAGCAAGATGTTTGGTTCATCGATATTCATTCAGAATTTGACTTGTGGCTGTCAGAAAAAATTATAACGGATAAAAATATATTACCTAATGAATAGGAATTAAAAATATGTACGAAGAATTTAAAAAATACCTAGGACCTTCGAGACCATGCCTTATATGTGGTGATGATCATGACGCAATCAACCGCACGGTGTGGGCTAGTGATGAATATTTTAAGGCTGTGCAATGTGAAAAATGTGGCCTTGTTGCCGTAGAACCAGGCCTGACTGAAGAGGGGTTAAATGCTTATTATTCAAATAATATTCAACGTCGCTTTGATGATGATAAAAAAATGAAAGATAGGCAGAAACAATATTTACAAGACCGTGACTTTATGGAAACGTTTATCCAGTCAGGAGAAGTGCTGGATGTTGGCTGTAATGGTGGATTTTTTCTTGACACATTAAGTAATAAGTTCACTAAGCATGGAATAGAAATAGATGGTGATGCGGTGAAGTATGCCGCTACTCATTACGACTATGATATTCGTCAGGAGTGGATAGGGAAAGACAGTTTAAATGAAAATACTTTTGACCTTATAATTTTTCGTGGCGTGATTGAGCATATGTATGATCCGAAGTCTGCATTAAATCGTGCTTATGACCTACTAAAAACAGGTGGTATGCTTTTCTTTTCAGCTACGCCTAATTTGGAAAGTTTCTGTGCTGATGTTTATAGGGAAAAATGGGGCTTATGGCATCCAATTCAACATATAAATATCTTTAGTGTTAAGACTTTACATAAGCTTATGGGTGAAGATCGTTTTAATCTGGTTGCAGCTGATTATCCGTACTTGGGTACACCATATGAAAATCAGGAAGAAGATTATAAAAAAATTCAACATGATATAAATATGAAACAGCAAGGGAAATGGGACGAAGTAGACAAGAATCCTCCATTTTGGGGTAATATGATGTCAGCTTTATACCAGAAGAAATAATTAGCTAAAATTATGAGATGAAAGTATGAATAAACTATTACGTAAACCGCTAGTTAAGATTAACGATACATTTGGTAAATTGCTTGGTAGTAAGATTAAGAAAGTACCTTACTCAAGACCATCAACATTGAAGGCCAAGGAAATATTTGGAGATAAGCCAATACGGGTTATTGAGATAGGCTGTGCGGCTGGAAATAACGCACTTGATATTTTGAAGAACTTGAACGTTTCTGAATACGTTGTCATCGATCCGTACGAAACACTTAGTTGTGATTACGATGATTATACTAAAACTAGGCTAACCAAGATGCGAAAACAGTCTCGAATGAGATTAAAAAATTATGAAGAAAATATTACATGGCTTTATGAGAAATCCGATGAAGCATTAAAAGAATTGGAAGGGACATACGATTATATTTATATTGATGGAAATCATGACTATGAATACGTGTTGTCTGATATGAATAACTATTTTAGCCTTTTGTCAGGAAAATATGTTTTTGGTGGTCATGATATTGATCAGGTGGGCGTGAGTAAAGCATTTGTTGAATTTGCTGCAAATAAAGCAGGTTTAAATTACAAAATTAATGACCCAGATTGGGTTCTATACAGCGTGTAGTTTTTACTGTTCTAATACTTTATTAAAATTGAAAGGCTTATATGTATGAACAAGTGGTTACTCGACATAATTGTTTGTCCTGATTGTAAGGGTGAACTTAATGTGGATTCAGATAAAGATTATGTATTAGAAGGAACTCTTACTTGTAAATCATGCGACAAGAAGTATCCGATTAGTAACGGTATCCCACGTTTTGTTGAACAAGAAGACGATTACTGTCAAAACTTCGGATATCAGTGGAATAAATTCAGAAGAACACAAATTGATAAGTTTAGCGGTTCAAGTGAGTCAAGAGATCGATTTGAAAGTGAGACGGGTTGGAATCATGAAGTCATTAATAATAAGCTGGTGCTTGATGCTGGTTGTGGTGCAGGTAGGTTTTCAGATGTGGCATTAAGTTTAGGTGCAAAAGTTATTGCGGTAGACGTAAGTAATGCTGTTGATGCATGTAAAAATAATATTGAAGATCTTGGCCATAATTTGGGTTCCTTTGATGTAATACAGGCATCGATTTATGAGCTACCATTTAAGTCGAATACTTTTGATTATATTTATTCTATTGGAGTAATTCAGCATACTCCTGATAGGAAAAAATCGATTTTATCGCTATCCAAATTGCTCGGTGATGGGCAACTGGCTTTATGGGTATACAGGAAAAGCTGGCGTAGTTTAATTGGTTATAAATACTGGTTTAGGATTATCACAAAGTGGTTATCACAAAAAAATAACTGGAAACTCAGTGTTGTGCTGATTGAGCTTTTCTTTCCTTTTGCATGGTGGATTGCTAAAACACCCAAAATAGGACAGTATCTCGTTCGATTTTTACCTATGGCGTATAGAAGCCCTGGCATACATGGGACAAAACAGCAAAGTAAAGAATGGTCATTATTGGATACGTTTGATAATTTGTCACCAAGATATGATAACCCTATAACTGAAAATGAGTTAAATAAATGGTTGAATGAAGCAGGCTTGTCGAAGGTAGAGAGAAAGATTACTCCTGGTCTTGCTGTTGTTGCTTCAAGAAAGAGTTAATTCGTTATATCTAATGATCATTAACTGTGCAGTTATAATTTACCGGTTTATTTGATGCTAGCTAATAGTTTTACTGAAAGTCAAACGAAAGATAGATTCAAAAGTGTTGTTTTAACGGCAGCATTTATATTTTTTCTGTACCCTATTGGTATAGATGGCTTGAGTGTCAATTATACATTCTGTATTTATGTCCTAATTCTGATTTTATTAAGTGGCAAAATTAGAAAAATGCCAACTGATATGGTAGTTGGTGTCTTTGTATTCTCATTTATATTTCTGGTATCAATCGTACAGCACATTAACACTCCTGAGCTGTCAGGTAGGAGGTTAGCAAGTTTTCTTATTTTTATGTCGCTATTTTCATTTTCTATAGTTAATTTAAATATGAGTATGGTAGCAGCATTTAAACGTGCTGTTATTCTTATAAGCATATTTTTTTCTATTATATCAATAGGTAAATTTTTTGAGCATAGCATGACAGGCCCGATTCATTTTGAAGTCAAAAACCTGATAGGTTCTCAGCGTTATGGATTTATCTATATTCTGGCTTTTTGGGTGGTGCTTTTAAGCCCAGTTGAATCCTTAAAACAAAGAATTCTTTCATTATTTCCGTTGTTGATTATAACTTCTGGCATGTTTTTAACTTTTTCAAGGAGCTCGATCGTAGCACTGCTATTGAGTCTATTTCTCTTTGGATTAGTCAAATTGATGCCAAGTGGTTTTGTGAAGGTAAGGGCAAGCGATGCTTATAAGCTGCTTGCTTTTACTATGGCGTTGCTATGTGTAATATTGGTGGTTCAATACTTTTTTCCTTTAACAGTTCAATATTACATAAAAACACTCATAAACCCTTTGACAGATGCAAGCCTGTTTGAGGCGTTAAAGTACCCTACGTCTTCTGAAGGTACAAGGCTTGTTAGAGTGATTGAGGGTTTGGAGCATACGCTTTCTAATCCTATTACAGGGACAGGATATCTCGGTATATGGTTATTCTCAGAAAGTGGCGCGGGCTCTGCTCATAATCAGTTTCTAGATACGCTAATCAGGGTAGGGATTATTGGATTTGCGTATTACATGTATTTATTTTTGAGGTTAATGATTTACTTGAGGAAGTATGATGCGCAATTATTTTGGGGTATGATTGGGATTCTAGTTTATGGTTTGTTTCATGAAACATTTAAAGAATCGTATGGAGCATTTGTCCTTGCATTTATGTTTGGAATGTTTTCCCAATATGCTATCAAAAAAGAACCTGTTTCAGTTCAAGAAAGTTCACTGGTAAATCGTGTTGTGTCTCACTGATGTGCGGAGTAATAGGTCTAGTTTCAAAAACATATATTGAAGACCGGCGATGGTTGATAGCTGGTTCTAAAATAATATCACACCGTGGACCTGATGATGTAGGTGAATGGTGGTCAGCTGATGGTTGTGTAGGGCTGGGGCATCGTCGACTATCAATAATTGATCTATCAGAAACTGGACACCAACCAATGTCAGACTTGTCAGGGATGTTCTGGATTGTTTTTAATGGGGAAATATACAATTACAGAGAATTACGTGATGAGCTAACTGCAAATGGTATCGTTTTTCAATCAAAGAGTGATACTGAAGTGATTCTAGCTGCGTATAAAGAATGGGGTACTGAATGTCTGTCACGGTTAAATGGAATGTTTGTCTTTGCTATATATGATAAGCATAGACGTAGATTGTTTATAGGACGTGATCGTGTTGGTGAGAAACCATTATATTTTAGCCACTCCAATGGGGCTCTTCGGTTTGCTTCTGAGATTAAAGCATTTTTAGTTGATCCTATTCGTTATAAAACTATTGATAAAGAAGCACTTGATTGTTTTTTGGCTATGGGTTATGTGCCGGGAGAGCGATGTATACTGCAAGACGTCAATAAGCTTCTGCCAGCTCATGCTCTGAGCTTTGATGTCAACACGGGTTTTTTAAAAAAATGGCGTTACTGGGATATTCCTGAATACCAACCAGAAGATACATCGGGCAAAATTAACGAAGTAGCATTGCTCAATGAATTAGAGGAATTATTGGAAGATTCTGTAAATCGACAGTTGATTGCTGATGTGCCTGTTGGGGTATTACTAAGCGGTGGCGTAGACTCCAGCATTGTAACTGCGATGGCTTCTAAAAAATCAAGCATGGTAAAGACTTTCACTATCGGCTTTCCTGGCCATGGGAAGCTGGATGAGACGAAGCACGCCAGATTGATTGCTAGACATTTTAATACCGAACATATTGAATTGGAGGCAAAAGAATTAAAGGCAGAACACTTCCTGGATTTAGCAAAAAAATTTGATGAGCCAATTATTGATTCGTCAATGATCCCAACTTTTCTCGTTAGTAAGCTAGTTCGTGAGCATTGTACGGTTGCGTTAGGTGGAGATGGAGGAGACGAGTTATTTGGTGGATATAAACATTATGATCGACTTTTGTGGATGCAAAAGTACTTAGGTAAAATTCCTCGAACTCTGCGACGTAGTGCTTCCATTTTTGCAGATAAATTTATACCTTTAGGGGCAAAGGGGAGAAATTGGCTTCAGGGATGCGGTGCAGATTTTAATCAGGATATACCTCAGTTTGCAATTTATTTTGATTTTTTAAATCGTCAGCGATTAATGAGTAATCAGGAATACTGGCCTTTTGTTGCGGAAAATGTAATTTTAAAACGTACTCCTGTAGAAGATGAACTGCTGCAGCGAGCAACGCGCATGGATTTTAGAAATTTTTTAGTAGACGATGTTTTGGTTAAAGTTGATCGAACCAGCATGCTCAATTCTCTTGAATTACGCGCACCATTATTGGATTATCGTCTGGTCGAATTCGCATTTGGTAAAGTACCTACGTACTTAAAGGCCACATCAAACAGTCGTAAAGTTCTTCTGAAAAAGCTCGCTTCTCGTATACTGCCACGTGAATTTAATATCGAACGTAAACAAGGTTTCTCGATACCAATTAATATGTGGCTTAAATCTGGTTCTGCATGGCGAGAATTATTCACTGATGTGTTATCTGATTCTGAAAGTATCTTTAATAAAAATTTAACGCAAAGCCTTCTAAATAGTCAGGACATAGGTCGAAATAATGGTGAGCGTTTGTTTGGTTTGGTTTTATTTGAGATTTGGCGTAGAGAGCATGGTTTGGCATTGTAAAGCGCTAAACTACCGATTAAATTGTACTAAAAAAATAATTAATGATGGGCTTCGGGTAAGATATTGATTATGTCAAAACCAATGAAAGTAATACTATTTGATAGTTGGACTAAAGGTCATATCCATATAATACGTTTGTTGGATGCGCTAAAAGAACAGAATATCGAAATACATATTGTGCACATTGGGTCATGGGGAGATGAGGTTGGCAGGCCAGAAAAAGAAATCATTGCAGGTATTAATGTTCATGATATCAGTGCGTATAGAAATCTCGAGGCAGTCTTGCATGTAGAAAAACCCGATCTAGTACTGTTTTTATCGTTAGATCCTTTGCTGCATAGAGCATTTAATCGCTACTGTATTGCTAATAAAGTGCCGACAGTGAACTTGTATCATGGTGTTCACAGCGTCTTAGAATCTTTAAGCGCAGAAAAGAAAAATATCCATGATTACTGGATGTGGGCAATATCTAGAATGAAGAGAACAATTAAATATATCTTTCCAACATATATTATTTCTCTAATTAAAACCAAGGCAGACCTGAAGGATTGGCTAACTTTTTTTTCTGAAATAGGTAATAAGATTATTGGGGTAGGGGTTTCAAAAGCATCAAACGACGCGGTTACTAACTATATTTGTGTTTTTAATGACTATGATATTAAACATGCAAGAAAAAAATATTCAGCTCCATTAAATAAAATCGTAGCAGTTGGATACCCGGATATTCTGAAATTCAACGGTCTTGAAGAATCGATCTTTAAATTTATAGAGCAAGATAGTACGAGTGAACAGTATGCTGTTTATATTGGGACTGGAGTTCGTGGAACAAAAATGATGTTGACAGATAGTAAGGAGTATTATCAACATTTAGTTCAGACAAATAATCTAATCAAAAAAATGAATAAAAAACTTGTCTGCAAGCTGCATTACTCAAGACTTAATGAGATAAAAGACTATGCACAACAAGATGGTTCAGATATTATTTTTTGTGGGGATGATGAGTTTATTGATACCCTGAAGAAGAGTTGTGGGTCAATTATAGAACCGAGTACTGCTGGTTTAGTGCCTATACTGATGGGTAAACCAGTATTTTTAGCTCAATATGGAAAACTGTCCGGTCTCTTGTATGGACCAGCTCTTTCTTCTTACCCAAAATCAAGTTCGTTATCATCTTGGAATGATTTCTCTCTAATTGGGGAGGCTACATTTAATAATTTACTTCAGAATGAAACAGAGGAGTGGATAAAATCTATTTCAGGTCCTCTTCCTGCTTCTGATATGCCGAATCGTGTTGTTGAAGTTATAAATAGAGCGATAAACGCACGTTAATTGCTTTTAATAAATCTAATTCATTTGAAAGTGAGCACTATAGTGAGAACGAGTTTACCGAAAAATATTAATCAGGATATTAAAGATGGAGAGATTCTGGTTGGAGACGACTTTGACCTTGATGCTCTTAATAAGTGGTATGCAGAAGAAAAAGAAGCGTTTTACGAAAGTAATAGTGATAGTGGTGAAGTTGATCCATGGTACCGCTATATGCGTTTTGTCAATGATAAACTTGTTTTTAGTAAAATTAAGAAAAACATTTCACAGGGTTCTATTCTTTTTATAGGGGCTGGAGATGGATCAGAGGCTATTGATTTTCATAGATATAATCCTAACTGGCACTACAATTTTATTGAGTCATCTGAGGAGTTTAAATCTATACTCTCAAAACGTTTCCAACATTCCAATATAATTGAGCCTTGTGTAAGTGGTGACATTCTATTAGAAGATAACACACAAGATGTTGTCTGTGCCTTTTGTGTGTTGCATCACATTGCAAATGTTAGTCATGTCGTAAAAGAGTTTTATCGTGTTGTGAAGCCAGGTGGGCATCTTTTTATTAGGGAACCGTGTTCATCAATGGGAGATTGGCGGTTTGATAGAAGTGCAACACCAAATGAGCGTGGTATTAGTAAAAAATTGATGGTTAAGTTCGCAGCTGATGCAGGATTTTCTGTGGACTCTACTCCTTTACCTATTGTGTTTGAGCCTATAAATAAAATACTGAGAAAAACAATCGGTTTTAAATTCATTCCTTTCTCTTTGTTGTATGTATTCGACCTATGCGTATCATGGTTATTGTCTTTTAATGATTACTACTGGCGAGATACGAGGCTTAAAAAAATTGGGCCATCATCTTATAGTTATGTTTTTTATAAGCCGAAACGATAGTCTGCGCTAATAATAACCACTAGTTATAATTAATGGAATTTGAAATAGTAATATTTATCGTGGAGTGAGTCTTGCGTAGAAATGGTTCTTAATTTGGCTTGTATTATAGTAATATTTTTAAGTAAACAAATTATCAGTTATTCAATTAACTATAAATTTGAAAAACTGAGTAAGAAGCGCTGTTATGATGCCTAGAATTCTTGTAAACGCAACGACATTGATCGTGGGTGGCGGTGTTCAAGTTGGGGTATCATTTATTGAATATGCTAGCAAGTTAGATAAGTCCCGCTTCAATTTTTTATTTGCTGTCTCAGAAAATATCTATAAAAATCTACCAAAAAAATTACAAGAAGATTCTCGTGTTTATGAGGTAGTTGTATCTCCATCAAGAATATTTAAAGGACATAGATCACGATTATTATTAAAAAAACTGGAAAAAAAATACCAGCCCAATGTTATTTATTCACTTGGGTTTCCTTCGTATGTTAGATTTAATCAACAAGAAATTGGTCGTTACACAAATCCTTGGGAGATATTTCCAAACTCATTGGCATGGGGAACAATGCCACTAGTTGAGAGAATAAATGTAATATTGAAAACTCAGTACAGGTTGTTGTGGGCAAGAAGCGCAGATTTTCTAGAGACACAAACGGAAGCCGCAAAATCTGGAATAATTAAGAAGTTAAAAATACCATCCGATAGAGTGAAAGTTATACCAAATTCACCTAACCCTCGATTTTTAAATGATAAGGACACAAAATTTGCAGACAACGGGATTAATAGGTGTAAAAATATCTTTTGTCTTTCAGCTGCATATAGGCATAAAAATCTAAAAATAATTCCTGAAGTCGCTGAGATATTGAAAAATAATTACGGCAGGTCGGATTTCCACTTTTTATTAACCTTACCTTTTGATTGTCGTATATATCGTGAAATTGTAGAGCTAAGTAAAAGGCTGAATGTTTGTGAGATGGTAGAAAATATCGGCCCACTCAGTTTGGATAGATGTGTTGAGCAATATAAAAAAATTGATCTTGTTTTTCTTCCAACGTTGTTGGAGGTTTTTTCAGCTACATATGTAGAAGCGATGGCAATGTCGAAGCCGATTGTCACTACTGATCTAGATTTTTCCAGGTCAGTGTGTCGCAATGCTGCAATATATTATGAAGCAGCATCACCGACAGCAGCAGCAAAGTCGATCCTATCAGTTTCAAATAACAAAGCACTGTATGCTGAGTTGATAGAGTATGGTAGGAAGCAACTCAGTACTTTTCCAAGTTCAGAAAAAAAACATGAAATGATTCTTGAATGGCTTCGTGAAGTTGTAGAACACAACGGTGCTTAAATTGACTATATTATTACGAGTAGATTAATTGTATGACTACGCATGATTATAAAATATGCAGTAGATGTGTTATGGACACTACTGATTTAATGATTAAGTTTGATGCAGATGGAGTATGTGATCACTGCAATACTTTTGATACGCAGATCAAACCAAATTGGAGAACAGATGAGTCAGGAGCTAAAGAACTTCAAATCTTAGTTGAGAAAATAAAAGATAAAGGTGCTGGTAAAGAATTTGACTGTATTATAGGTATGAGTGGTGGTATTGATAGCTCGTATCTTAGCTACATTGCAAAAGAGAAGCTTGGTTTGCGGCCTTTAGTATTTCATGTGGATGCAGGATGGAATTCGCAAGAAGCAGTTAATAATATAGAAAAAATTGTTGATAAGCTCGGCCTAGACTTGTATACAGAAGTTATTGACTGGGAAGAAATGAAGGACCTCCAGCTCGCGTTCATCAAATCTGGTGTATCACACATTGATACTCCACAGGATCATGCATTTTTTGCAACAATGTACAAATTTGCAGAACAGCATAACGTTAAATACATTCTGACTGGTGCAAACTTATCGACGGAATGTATTCGAAATCCTATTGAATGGATGTATTATCAGTCGGATTCGATTCAGCTGCGTGATATACATAAGCAATATGGAATACGTCCGCTGGTTAATTTTCCCGTTACATCAATCCTTCGGCATAAAATATTTCTACCTTATATTAAGGGTATAAAAGTTTTAAGGCCATTAAACTATATACCATATATTAAAAAAGACGCTGTTGAATTATTAACAAGTAAGTTTGGATGGCAGCCTTACCCTCAAAAGCACTTTGAATCAAGGTTTACAAAATTTTATGAAGGTTATTGGCTGCCTAAAAAATTTGGGTATGATACAAGAAAAGTTCAATATTCAAGTCTGATTCTTACAGGGCAAATGACGCGAGAAGAAGCAATTGAAAAGCTTAAGCAACCATCTTTTGATTCTGAAACTATACAACATGACTTTGATTATGTCGCAACAAAACTCGGTATTACATCAGATGAATTGCAGTCTTATATGGATTCGTCTAATAAAACATATAAAGATTACCATTCGCAGGAGCAAATTTATAACTATGGATCAAAAATCATGAAAGCTTTTGGCTTGGAATTGGGTGGTAAGCGTTGATTACAATTGTAAATTACGGCTTAGGTAATATCGAAGCCTTCGTTAATATTTACAATAAGTTAAATATTCCTGTTAAGGTGGCAGGGTCATATGATGAATTGAAAAACGCGGAAAAACTTATTTTACCGGGTGTTGGTGCATTTGACTGGGCGATGACAAAATTAAATGACTCAGGAATGCGGCAATGCCTTGATGACTTGGTTGTGGGTAAACAGGTGCCTGTGATAGGTGTATGTGTTGGTATGCAAATGATGGCTCATTCAAGTGAAGAAGGGGTTAAGCCTGGACTTGGGTGGATAGATGCGACGGTTGATAAATTTAATGAATCAGATTTCAAGTGTATAACTCACCTCCCTCATATGGGTTGGAATGACGTCGACCCTGTTAAAACAGATACAATTTTTAAAAATCTTGGTGAATCACCGCGTTTTTATTTTCTTCATTCGTACTATTTCTCACCGAAAAACACTGAAGATACATTGTCATATACTGATTACAATGTAAAATTTTCATCTGCTATCCAGGTAAATAATATATTTGGGGTTCAGTTTCATCCGGAAAAAAGTCATAACTGGGGCGTCAAATTATTAAAAAACTTTGCTGAAATTAAAATATGCTTAGACCGCGAATAATTCCTGTTTTGCTAATTAGAAATGGTGGCCTTATTAAGACGGTCGGATTTAAGGATGGTAAGTATCTTGGTGATCCAATAAATGCTGTAAAAATATTTAATGAGAAAGAAGTTGATGAGCTTGTTGTTCTGGATATTGATGCTACTGCATTGAATAACGAGCCGAACTATGAAATGATAAGTAACCTTGCCTCTGAATGTAGAATGCCTCTTTGTTATGGTGGCGGTGTGTCAACTCCTGAGCAAGTTGAAAAGATTATAAGCCTAGGCGTTGAAAAAGTAGCAATAAGTAGTGCGGCTATAGTTAATCCTGCGTTAATAACAGAAGCCGCTAAAAGAGTAGGCAATCAAAGTATTGTTGTGGTTGTTGATGTTAAAAAAACAGGTTTGTTACGAAAATACGAGATTTTTATAACTAATGGTAAGCGTAAAACTGGGGTTTCACCTTTCGAATTTGTTCCAAAGCTTGAAGCTCTCGGTGCCGGGGAAGTAGTTATTAATTCGATTGAAGATGATGGTAGCATGAAAGGCTTCAATATCACCCTTGCTAAAAATATAAGGAAAGAAACGAATTTACCACTAACTATATTGGGCGGGGCTGGAAGCCTCGAAGACATCCATAAAGTTATAAAAGAATTTGGCATTATTGGTATAGCTGCAGGTAGTTTGTTTGTTTTTAAAGGGAAGTATCGGGCCGTTCTAATCAATTATCCAGAGCGTGAATTAAAAAACACGCTTGTAACAGAAAATAATAAATGTGACTAACTCTACTTTATGAGCATGCATTTGTGTAACCTGCTAAGTTAAACTATTTTGTAAATTCAAATCACTAAATGCTGCTGAGACTGGGCGTTATAATCGTTAAGGAAGGATGTGTAATATGAATTTTATTCTAAAAAATTATAGAAAATATATGCCATTTCGTAAATTCAAATCACTAAATGCTGCTGAGACTGGGCGTTATAATCGTTAAGGAAGGATGTGTAATATGAATTTTATTCTAAAAAATTATAGAAAATATATGCCATTTCGTAAATTCAAATCACTAAATGCTGCTGAGACTGGGCGTTATAATCGTTAATGAAGGATGTGTAATATGAATTTTATTCTAAAAAATTATAGAAAATATATACCATATAATATTCGGGTTAGAATACAAGACGCTAAGGAATGGTTGTCTGATAGAAGATTATATATCGTGCTTAACAAAAAGCGCGCGGCAGGAATGAAAAATTATACTTTTAATAATGACGGGTTAATATCAAATCATGTTGTCCCATTTATGGATAACGAACTTTTTTTGTCAAGCCTTGACTCAGGCTTAAGTGATTTAGGGAAAGATATTCATGATGCGTATTTTAGAATTTATATGGCGTGCGCGCTAGCCAAATATGCTCTAGCTTTAAAAGGGGATTATGTGGAGTGCGGTGTATTTAAAGGGTCGTTCTCAAAAGCAATATGTGAGTACATTGATTTTGGCAACGTCGACAAGAAGTTTTATTTGTTTGATACATTTGAAGGGATACCAACAGACAACACTATGCTCGTAGAAGCGGTAAAGATAGAGTCAACCAATGCTCACTATGCTGAAAGCGGGTATTATGAGTTTGTTAAGAATAAGTTTAGTATGTATAAAAACGTAAGTGTAGTTAAAGGGGTGGTGCCTGATGTGCTTAGTACTGTTAACATAGAAAATGTTTCTATGTTAAGTATCGATATGAATAATGCGGTTCCTGAAGTCGAAGCTACAAAATATTTCTATGAAAAATTAGTTCCTGGAGGCATTATACTGTACGATGATTATGCATATAGCGAAAAATATAAGGCCCAAAGGGTGGCGCTTGACGAGCTTGCGGATGAACTGGGGGTGTCAATTATAACTTTGCCGACAGGTCAGGGGTTGTTAATAAAATCATAAGATTAGCTATGTTTTCAAAGGTGTCAAATTGGAATTTAAATAGAATATGAAAAATTAGGCGTTGAATTATTTGTGCTGCAATTGTGTGTCATTTTTTCTGTTACACATTATATGTTAAATTAGATGAAACAAAACTACAGAAGAACAGCGGGAGCCTGTTTTTATCATAAAAATTATCATTTATTTCGCAATAATTACATTCCGTAATCCAATAATATCCATTGTCGTTTGTTATATAACCTAAACTCAATATATAGAAAGTGGATGGTAAGCCTTGTCAGCTATTAAAGTTATGGTCTAATCATATGAAACAAATTTTACAGAATTTATCAAATGGCGAGACATCTCTTGTCGATGTGCCAACGCCAAAATCTACCAAAGGAAGTATGCTGATATCAACAAGGCGTACAGTAGTTTCTGCAGGAACAGAAAGAATGCTTATTGATTTTGGTAAGGCAAATTACCTGGATAAAGCGAGACAACAGCCAGATAAGGTAAAACAAGTTATTGCAAAAATTAAAACGGACGGCTTATTACAGACGATTGATGCTGTTCGTTCAAAACTTGATCAGCCTTTGCCGTTAGGGTATTGCAATGCAGGCGTAGTTCTTGAATCAGGTGATGAAGGTTTTGAAGAAGGAGACAGGGTTGTATCTAACGGTAATCATGCGGAAGTAGTCCGCGTGCCAAAGAACCTCTGTGTAAAAATACCAGATAGTGTTGATGATGAGTCAGCAGCCTTTACAGTATTAGGTGCTATCGGATTGCAAGGCATCCGGTTGTTACAACCAACTATCGGCGAAACAATTGTAGTAACCGGGCTCGGGCTGATTGGTCTGATGTGTGTTCAGATGTTACGCGCGAATGGTTGTCGTGTTTTAGGTATTGACTATGATAGTTCTAAATGTGATTTAGCTCGCCAATTTGGTGCAGAAACAATAGATTTGTCAAAAGGTGAGGATCCTTTGATAGCAGCACAACAATTTTCAAGAGGGCGTGGGGTTGATGGTGTATTAATTACCGCTGCTTCACAATCTGACGATATCATGCATCAATCTGCGAAGATGTGCCGCAAACGTGGACGCATTGTGTTGGTTGGTGTTGTTGGTTTAAATTTAAGACGTGATGACTTTTTCCAGAAAGAGCTGACCTTTCAGGTTTCTGCTTCATATGGTCCTGGTCGTTACGATTCAAAATATGAAGAACAAGGACAGGATTATCCAGTTGGATTTGTTCGCTGGACTGAGCAACGTAATTTTGAAGCAGTGTTGGATATGATGGCAAATGGAACACTTGATGTTAAACCATTGATTACACATCGATTTGAAATCGATAGTGCTATTGATGCATACAAATTACTAGATGATGCATCTGCTCTTGGTATTGTACTTAAGTATTCTGTGAAGGAAGAACAACTTTTACGAGCAACATCAGTTGATTTGCAGACAAACAACAAAAATGAGATAAAGCAATCGCCATCAAGCCCATGTGTAGGTTTTATTGGTGCGGGTAATTATGCTTCACGTACTTTGATTCCTGCATTTAAGAATGGGGGCGCTATACTGGATACTATAGTAACAAGCGGTGGTATTAGTGGAGTTCATCATGGTAAGAAAAATGGTTTTAAGTCTACGTCAACTGAACTGGATGATCTTCTACATAATAAAATAGTCAATACAATCGCAGTTGTCACACGTCATGATGCTCACGCAACTCAAGTTGTTGCGGCATTGAAGGCAGGTAAAAATGTATTTGTAGAGAAACCACTTGCGCTCAAACTTGAAGAATTAGATTTAATTGATTACACATATAAGGATGCTCAAGGTAGTGAACCTTGTCGCCTCATGGTTGGCTTTAACCGCCGTTTTGCTCCACATATCGTTAAGATGAAAGGTTTACTTGATGCACATCGTTCTCCTAAAACGATTATTATGACAGTCAATGCAGGTTCGATACCTGCAGAGCATTGGGTTCAAGACTTGAATGTGGGAGGCGGACGAATTATTGGTGAGGCATGTCACTTTATTGACTTAATGCGTTTTCTGGTTGGTTCATCTATAACAGAACACAAGTCGATGATGATAGGAGATGTGCCAGGCATAGAAGTCAGAAATGATAAAGTCACTATCAACCTTTCCTTTTCTGATGGTTCTTTTGGTGCAATTCATTATTTAGCAAATGGTGGTTCAGCTTTTCCTAAGGAAAGGGTTGAAGTCTTCTGCGATGATGCTGTACTCCAAATGGACAATTATCGAATTTTAAAAGGCTTTGGCTGGAAAGGATTTAATAAAATGAAATTAATGCGCCAAGATAAAGGCCAACAAGCATGCGCTACCGCATTTATTAAATCAATTGGTTATGGGCTGGAGTCGCCGATCCCTTATGACGAGGTCATGGAAAGTTCGAGAATTTCTATTGAAATAGCTAATGAACTCAGCTGAGGTATGACAGGGTATTCTTTTATAATCGATATAATAGCTGGAGCTAGACCAAATTTTATGAAGATTGCTCCTAATTATTAGAGCAATTAAAGAACAACAAGATAGAGGGGGTTGTCTTGGTTACCGTTTAGTCCACACAGGACAACATTATGATGCACGTATGTCAGGTGATTTTTTTGAACAGCTTGGCATTCCAGAGCCTGATGTAAATCTTGAGGTAGGTTCCGGTACACAAGCTGAACAAACTGCTGCCATCATGATTCAGTATGAGAAACTGCTTCTCGAACAACCAAGTGATCTCTGTCTGGTTGTAGGTGATGTTACTTCTACTATGGCTTGTACTGTCACTGCTCAGAAATTAGAAATATCAGTAGGCCATTTAGAAGCTGGTATTCGTTCAGATGATTGGTCTATGCCTGAAGAGATTAATAGATTGGTCACGGACTCTATTACGAATTATTTTTTTACTACAAGTGAAATTGCCAATGATAATTTGAGAAAATCATCGGTGAACGATGACGGAATATTCTTTGTTGGTAATACGATGATTGATACATTGCTTTTTAATATGGATAAGTTATGTGCACCATTATTTTGGAGTGATTATAAACTGGAGTCAGGGGAGTATTTTGTTTTAACCTTACATCGACCTGCAAACGTAGATGTGATTGATTTTTTTGATAAAATATTAAAAACAATAGGTGAGGGAACTCAAGGACTACCCGCTATATTTCTTGTTCATCCACGGACAGCAAAAACACTATCAGGCTTAAAAGATTTGCCTGATAATATTCATTATGTCGAACCACAACCATATCTGGAATTTAACTATATTGTAAAAAATGCTAAAGCAGTAATCACTGATTCAGGTGGAATTACTGAAGAATGTACAGTAATGAATGTGCCCTGTATGACTCTACGAGATTCTACTGAACGACCTGAAACAGTCTCCATTGGTACAAATGAATTAATAGGGACTGATCCTGTAAAACTAAAACTTGCACTTGATAAACTGTTTAAAGGGAAATGGAAAGCTGGAAAGATACCTGAAAAATGGGATGGTCGTACAGGAGCAAGAATAGTCTCAATACTTGAACGGAAATTTTGTAGCGGATAAGAATGATATCTCGGTTATTGTTGCTATTTCATACGGTTCGATTTCTCAGACCTATTCAAATTTATTCTCGGCTTAAATTTAAATTATATCGACCATTAATTGATAACAGTAATCCACCAATTGTCCGCATTGTGAGTGGTGAATGGAAATCACCAATACAATACAAAACATCATTAATTAGTTTATGGATGTTTCGCTTTCTTAACGAGGAGCATTCACTAAAAAGTTCAAGTGATTGGGATAATCAGAAATTCTCAAAACTTTGGCGATATAATTTACATTATTTTAATGACCTTAATGCTGAAGATGCAGGCTCTAATGTTGAATGGCATCGAAAATTACTCTCGAAATGGATTAAAGAAAACACTCCATCACTAGGTTCTGGCTGGGAACCCTACCCATGCTCTCTTCGAATTGTAAACTGGATTAAGTGGTCGTTAGCTGGTTATAAGTTAGATTCAGAATGCTTACACAGTCTGGCTATACAAGTGAGGTGGTTGTCGAAAAATTTAGAATTTCATATTATGGGTAATCACCTTTTGGCAAATGCTAAAGCATTGGTATTTGCGGGTTTATTCTTTAAAGGGCCTGAAGCTGAAAAGTGGTTATCTACTGGATTACGCATTCTGAAGCGAGAGGTGCCTGAACAAATACTCACAGATGGTGGCCACTTTGAACTGAGTCCCATGTACCACAATACTATACTAGAAGATTTGCTTGATTTATTGAACATAACAAAAGCAGTGCCAGGACAGGTAGCAAAAGAACAGTTATCCGACTGGCGTTCTGCTTGTGAAAGGATGCTTCAATGGTCAAGTCATATGAAGCATCCAGATGGTGAGATCTCATTCTTCAATGATAGTGCTTTTGGTGTTGCCTCAACTTTTGAACAATTAGAAGAGTATGCAAAAAGTTTAGGTATTACTGATTTCATAAAAAACGAGCTATTAGTCTATCTTGCTGACAGTGGTTATATAAGGTTAAAAAATAACACAGCAATTGCATTTCTTGATGTAGCTAAAGTTGGACCTGATTACCTGCCTGGCCATGCTCATGCTGACACGCTGAGCTTTGAGCTAAACTTGTTTGGGCAACGCGTATTTGTGAATTCTGGGACGTCACAGTACGGTAAAAATTTAGATCGTTACAAACAACGCAGCACAGTTTCACACAATACAGTTTGCATCGATGGGAAAGACTCTTCTGAAGTATGGTCAGGTTTTCGAGTTGCAAAACGGGCGCGTCCGACTGAACCAAATATACATAAAACATCTGATGGATATTATATTTTGTGTTCTCATGATGGTTATAAGAGACTACTAGGAAAGTGTATTCATCAAAGAGAATGGAAGTTTGAAGGTACACATTTCTGCGTTACAGATACAATTCGAGGTATATTTAACCATGCGGTTGCTAATTTTTATATTCATCCAGATGTGGATGTAACTTTCGAGAATGGTATGACTGATATTTTTAAACTAACTATACCAACGGGTCAAACAGCACAGGTAAAAATAGAAGGTGCTGATAAATCTGAATTGCTTTCAACGAAATGGTATCCTGAGTTTGGTATTAGTTTAGATAACAAGTGTATATCTGTCAGTTTTACTTCCCCAAAATTGAGTATGTGTATTACATGGTGAGAATATTAGTGCTAAGTTTTTACTATGCGCCTGATTTATCAGCGGGTTCTTTTAGGACAAGCGCATTAGTTAAAACTATTTTGAAAAAAAATCCGGGTGATGTGTATATTGATGTTATTACAACGTTACCAAATAGGTATAAAACTTTTAGTGAAGCAGCACTAGAATATGTAAAAAGTGATGAGCTGGAAATTCATAGGATTAAATTACCACCACATAAGAGTGGTATGCGTGATCAATCCAAAGCGTTTATAAAATACTTTAAAAATGCAAGTTCTCTTGCAGCAAAGCGTGACTATGACTTGGTTTATGCAACTTCGTCACGATTAATGACAGCAGTATTGGGAGCATGGATTGCTTCGCGCAAAAAAACAAAATTATATTTAGATATTCGGGATATTTTTGTTGATACAATAAATAACATATTACCTAGAAAGTTTACTTTTATATTAAAGCCGTTTTTTTCTTTTATTGAACGATGGACAGTTAGTAAGGCTGATAAGGTCAATCTTGTTTCTGAAGGATTTAGGGAATATTTTAAATCCCGTTATCCAGGTCAACAATTATCATTTTTTACAAATGGAATTGATAATGAATTTCTTAATATCGAAGATGAACAATCTAAAGTTGTAAATATTGATAGCCCAATTAAAGTACTTTACGCAGGTAATATGGGAGAAGGACAGGGGCTGCACATAATAATTCCAAAGCTCGCACAAAAGATGCACGACCGAGTACAGTTCCTTCTGATTGGTGATGGTGGACGTAAGTCTGAGTTACAATTTGCTTTAGCTAAGGCAGGTTGTAAAAATGTTGAGTTACGTCAACCTGTTAATCGTGAGGGATTGATAAATGCTTACCTTGATGCGGATGTACTATTTTTACACCTAAATGATTATGATGCTTTTCGTAAAGTTTTACCGTCAAAAATATTTGAATATGCGGCCTTGGCTAAGCCAATCTGGGCTGGGGTTTCAGGATATGCAGCTGAGTTTATATATAATGAGATTGATAACGCCGTTGTATTTCCTCCTTGTGATCCTGATGAAGCAGTCAATGTTTTTGAGAATCTTAAAATAATAGATAAGCAACGACCGGCATTCATTGAAAAATTTTCACGTAAAAATATTATGAATTTGATGGCGGATGATGTGTTGTCAATTATATAAAGATATTTACTGATGAAGTTATTGGTTACAGGTTCAACAGGTTTTGTAGGGCATACTTTGATTGATGAAGTGTTAAAGGTACCTGATTATCATGTATGTGCGGCTGTACGTGGGTTGGTTGCTGATTTACCAAAAAATGTTGAGCAATTTGAAATCAAAGGGATTTCTCCTGATACTGATTGGGAGGCTGGGCTTGAGCAGGTTGACTGTATTATACATATTGCTGCTCGTGTCCATATCATGTCAGATACAGCAGACAATCCACTGGAAGAATTTCGAATCGTAAATACTCATGGTACATTGGCTCTTGCTAAGCAAGCAGAAAAATCTGGTGTTAAGCGTTTTATTTATCTAAGCACTATTAAAGTAAATGGTGAATCAACACGGCTTGATACACCATTTAAAGAAGATGATATATTTATTCCAACAGATCCTTATGCATTATCAAAATACGAAGCAGAGATTGGATTATTGGATTTAGCTAAGACAACAAAAATGGAAGTTGTCATTATTCGTCCACCATTAGTTTATGGTCCAGGTGTGAAGGCAAATTTTTATTCAATGATGAAATGGTTGAATAAAGAAATACCCTTACCCTTCGGTGCTATCCATAATAAACGCAATCTTGTTGCTTTAGATAATCTAGTAGACTTAATTCTTACCTGTATTGAACATCCTGCTGCTGCAAATCAGATATTTTTAGTTTCTGATGGAGAGGACTTATCTACAACGGAACTATTAAGTTGTGTTGCAAAAGCACTAGGGAAAAAGCTAAGGTTATTACGTGTAAATCAACAACTACTTGAGTTAGGTTTAAAATTTGTAGGTAAAAAAGGTTTAGCGCAACGATTGTGTGGATCATTGCAAGTTGATATTAGTAAAGCTAAAAAGTTATTAAACTGGACACCTCCAGTTAGTGTTGATGAAGGATTGCGGAAAACAGCTCAACACTTTCTTGAGTTACAGTCAAAATAATTTAATAAAGTCAAGATGTGTTATTGCGAGTAATTACGCGGCAATATTGTTGGCTCGAGCCACGCATATAAAAGATTGCCGCGCTATCGCTCGCAATAACAACTTGGTATATGAAAGATGGATATACATAATTTAATGGGCGGTATTCATGAGATTACTTCAGTCACTTTATTTCATTCAATGACAATTTAAAATGATTAAACATCACGGTGCGGTTAATGGCGTAACAGGTTCATGTCATGAATTGTTATGTGATGATGGCCATTCTGTTTTAATTGATTGTGGTTTATTTCAAGGCGCAGAAACATCGGGTAAGGGGGTGAGTTTTGAACAATTGGAAATTGAATTTCCAACTGAGTATATTCAGGCACCTGTTGTTACTCATGTTCATGTAGATCATGTAGGTCCTATTCCTTATTTATTAGCGGCGGGATTTAACGGGCCAATTTATTGTAGTCAGCTCTCGGCGCTGTTATTACAGCTTGAATTAGAAGACGCGCTTAAAGTTGGTTTTACGCGAAATATACGTTTAATTGTTCAATTACTGAAACAAATTCAAAAACAACTTCGGCTTCTGCCTTATAGAAATGGCACACGGTTTTTGATGAAGTTCATAATTCTGATTCAAGCCTTAAAGTAAAACTCTACCCCGCCGGTCATATTCTAGGATCGGCTTTTGTTGAATTTCTCTACAGTAAAAAATATCCTAAAACGTCAAAACGAGTTCTTTTCTCGGGTGATCTAGGCACACCTCATACGCCATTACTTTCTTCACCAAAATCTCCATATCGAACTGATACATTAGTGATTGAAAGCACTTATGGTGATCGTAATCATGAAGGTCGACATGATCGTCGTGACCGTCTTAAGCGAGTGATTGAGTCGGGATTCAAAAATCGTGGTACGGTTTTAATTCCCGCATTTAGTATTGGATGTACTCAGGAACTTTTATATGAAATAGAACAGATCATTCATGCTCATAAAGCTAAACGTTTAAACGGTGATTTTAATTGGGATGATGTTGATGTCATCATCGATTCACCGCTGGCGGCTAAATTTACAAGCTGTTATCGTAAGTTACGTCCATTTTGAGACAAAGAAGCGAAAGCAAAAATATAAATGGGCCGTCATCCTTTAGCTTATGAACAACTTTTGACCATTGCTGATCATGAAACGCATCTTCAAATAGTAGAGTATCTGGCTAAAACTCTGAGCCCCGCGATTGTTATTGCTGCAAGTGGTATGTGTACTGAGGGCAGGGTGGTAAACTACTTAAAAGCACTTATATCAGACTCTCGAAATGATATTTTATTTGTTGGTTATCAGGCAAAAGGCACTGAATGACGAGATATATAAACCTATGGTAGCTCTAAATATAAAGAACAGGATGGTTATGTTGAGTTTGAAGGTGAACGGTATATAATTAAAGCAAAGGTTCACACCATATCGGGATATTCTGCACATGCTGATCAACATGATTTGATTAATTTTGTGAAAAGAATGCGAGTTAAACCGAATGATATTCGAATCGTACATGGTGATGAAGATGCAAAACGTCAATTAAAAACGAAATTTGAATCGTGATTCAAGGAAGTTAAAGTCACTATCCCTGAACAAAACTAAGTTAAAAAGTTGTTTTACTATCATTATTAAATCGTTATATAAATAACAAAAAGTTATATTTATTTTATTGAGTCTTGTTTTTTTATGAATAATTTATTGATTCATTCTTGTATAGGAGTTGCTTCTTTTTTACTGACTGAGCTGATTAGGCATTATACATTTATATTGACTTTAAAGCTTAATGGGTAATTATAAAAGCTGCAATTTTTTATGCGGTGATTTGGGCGGCCCTGATTTTTCTTTCAGGTATAAGTGGAGGTTCCAGGCCGATAACTCTTATTAACTTGTTGGTAGCGATCTTTTTAATTGCTGGTAGTCAGATGATCGTTCGTTGAAGGTTTGCCGGTATTGAGATAACAAATCCTCTTAATGGAAAGGTAATGAGACATGTGTTATTTATGGCGCGGGGCTGCATGAATACAACTGGCGTCAGTATTAGGTTATAGGAACGAGAATCGACAATAGACCTTAGTATCAAGTTTAAACTGCGACAATATTTATTAAAGGCCATAATACATTTCCTCTGGTGTTTTATAGTTATATCTTTTTCTTGGTCGTTGGTTAAGTTGAGTCGCAATTTGATCACATCGATGTTGCGTTAATTCAGCCATGCTTTCAGTCTTGGGTAAATACTGAGGTATTAATCCATTTACATTTTCATTACTTCCTCTTTCCCACGAATGATAAAGACTTGCGAAGTAGAACTTAGCATTACAATTTTCTTCTATCTCTTTATATTGATGAAACTCCGTGCCATTATCGAATGTAATCGTTTTGAAATTGTTTAAATCTCGGGAAATTAATTTAATCGTTCTTTTATTTATAGAAGCCATCGATTTATTAGGTAACTTACCAATCATGACGAAGCCTGTTTTTCTTTCAAGTAGTGTAACGATGCAGTGTTTACTTCCTCTGCCATGTACGGTATCGATTTCCCAGTGATCTTTATATTTTCGTGTTTCGACACTTGCTGGACGTTCGCTAATATGTCGTTTGATTGCTAATCGACCACGACTATCGTAAGCGTTATAGCGTTTTCTTCTTTGCTTAGTCGATTGCCTTAAGTGATTCCATAATGTGCCACCGGCTTCTTTGTCTCGCCAAACGTATTGATAGATCGTTTCATGGCTCAATTGGCGCTTCATTAACTTAAAGCGTCTTATATAACCCACTATCTTTTCCGGACTCAGCTTTTGACGAAGCAGTTTCCTGACAAGGGAAAAATCATCGTACGTATAATGCCTGTTTCGTCTTGATCGTCGGCGCCTTGCAATCGTACGTCTTTGTGCCTTACTCGGACGATAAGCTCCATCTATGTGATGACAGCTATTTCTGTTAATTTCTCGATAGAGAGTGCTTCGATGGCGACCAAGGTTTTTTGCTATTGCTTTTACAGAAAAACCTTGTTTTTTAAGTGCAGCCATTATATACCGTTCATGTGAGGTGAGTTGTGTGTACTTTTTCATAGTCTTTCGCTTCTTGGTCGGAGAAAAAGACTATAAGTACCACAATTCATCTCTTTTATTAATCGGAGTGTCGCACTTAGTATATGAATTCGGCGACAATAACAGTGTGTTCGTCAATACTAATGCGATCGATAAGCTGGCCAAGGAGGTTCGTTTGTGCCATAGGCTGATTTGTTCTTGGCTCCAGTCCTCAAGGAGCAACCATCTGACTTCATTCCAGACAATGTGACTAATACGAGGTCGCGTCTCGGAATATCGGCGTACTTTAGCCAGGCACTGTCCTTGTTTTGGGCGATAGCCACGAAGGCCCGTATTACGGATAATTTCTCGGCTGATGGTCGAATTGTGACGTATAAGTATCATCGAGATCTCTGTTTGATTCATTCCTGCTCTCAGCAGTGCTTGAATCTGATATCTTTCTTCATGGGTAAGTTGTTTGTAACTCATTGTTCTCCTATAACATTGGTCAGAGAGAAAGCTCAATAATACCGCATTACCCTCTAACCAACTCATCAAGAGTTGCTCTTACAAGTTGAATTCACGAGTATATATTTACTACATTGGTTGGAAAAGGTTTAGGTGACCGAGTCGAATTTAAATAATGTATGTAGTACCAATTTGTATGAATAAATGCACATACAAGTCATTCATCTGAAAGTCTAAAATATGTGAGTAATTAAATAGTGATTGATTTTTTTGATGTACAATTCATGTGAGAAGATTGAAACAGACGACAAGAATATAATATTTTGAAAATATCTATCATGGAAAACTTTTCAGCAATAACGATTCACTTTGAATGAATAAAAATTCATTTATCTTTATTTGTCTTTTCTTTGTTTTATATGCTCAGATAAAAATATTGCCATGCATAGTAATAGTATTGAAGTATAATTATTCATGAGTATGACTGAGTGATCAGTTAGAGAAAATGCTGACATTGCAATTATATGAATTAATCCTAAAATAGCCGTCTGCTTGTGTTCTTTATAGTGTTTAATATAGAGATAAGCTGGATAATAAAAAAGCAGTAAAACTGTTATTAACCCGATTAATCCTTTTGAACTTGCAACTTCTACAAATACATTATGTGGGTGAGAATAATTCCCTATATGAGGACTTGCCTCGCCGTTTTTGATATATACGTCGGCATTTTTACGATAATTACCAGGACCGATTCCAACAAAAGGATTATCGCGAATGAATAATAAGCCGGTGCGGAACATTTCAAGGCGCACTCCAGTTGACGTTGCTGAGCTTGGATCATTTACATGGTCCTTTGCTTCAAAGTAAAGATGATAGCTGCTAATTGCGTTATTAATACTAGTGTTAACAATGTTTGAATTTTGATAAATCATAAATACTGTAATGCATAGCATAAGAGTACTTCCAAACATCCAACGCGGTTTAGTAAAAAACATGACGCAGGCAAGAGCAGAAATAATAAATCCGACATAGCCTCCGCGTGAGCTTGATAAAGCTGCTGCTGCAAAGGCAGCAGCAGCTGAAAGAAGAATGAATATAAAGATTGATTTGCTTAATTTTTGGTAGTTATTCCATATGTAATAAATAGCCCAAAAACCAGTTAATACTGCTAACGGTCCAATAATATTTTTACTATATACTCCCATAGCTGTGCCATATCCCATAATAAAGACATCGTAATAAGCCTGCCCAAAAAGAACATAGCCACCTAGGACAGCTCCTCGTAAAAACCAAATACTGCAATCCGAATAACGTCTCACTAAAATATATAGCGGAATAACCATTATAAATCGTAATTCAGTGCCAAGATAATAAGTTTGTGCTTGCTCCCATCCATTAGCAAATGAAGAAATAATGAACATAGAAAAATAAGACAGACAAATCCATAAGAATATTTTTTCTTCTTTTAATAAAGGTTCACGAGGTTTTCTTAAAGTAAATAATGAAATTAGGACAAGAAGGTTAAAAATGTTCGTTATCCAGTGTCGGACGCTCATTCCCGCGATTGGAAATAAAAAGATCAGTAGATATACAATACGCTCGGTTTTGTCAGGGTAAGCTAGAAATGGTTTATATAACCAGTTAAAAAGACGTTCAGTCGAATTTTTTACAAAATGCACA
>Ga0316207_10001297_pt1 | contig 31729 bp, 24 predicted proteins | sample 6weekpyrite_MG_FD_204943 | JGI IMG/M metagenome (GOLD analysis project Ga0316207, IMG submission 204943) | Microbial mat bacterial communities from mineral coupon in-situ incubated in ocean water Damariscotta River, Maine, United States -... | ecosystem: Environmental > Aquatic > Marine >...
TCGCCGAAGAGCTAGCGCTACCGCCAGTAAAGGTTCATTGTTCAGTATTAGCCGAAGATGCGATCAGCGCGGCGGTAGAAGATTACCTTAGCAAAAAGTAGGCGGGAAAGTAGAGGCTAGCTTTAGCGGGTGTTTTAAAGACATAAAAAAGGCCGCACATATGTGCGGCCTTTTTTATGTTGAAGTGTTAATTTAACACTCTCTAAATATTTGCGACTGACAAGTTGCACAAATATCTTTATCCAGTGTTTTATAAATCGTAGCAATCGCTGTACTTTTCGAATCAAAAAAATGATCTGCTCCAATCTTTTTAACGAAACAGGCTTTGGCAACAAATTCATAAACAGATGATTTAAGTCCAATAAAATATAAACCGCCGCCGTGTTGTTTTAATATTTTATTTTCTGATACCAAGGCCTCGGCACCGGCAAGATCGATAAAGTTAATGCGCGATGCATCAATCATAATATTGTAGATGCGTTCGTTATCTGCGATCTGAGAGATACGATCTTGAATATGGTTAATTGAACCAAAATAAATCGACATATCAATACGAATAACTTTTAGTTGTGGACACTGCTTAAGTGGCTTTTTATTGATATTTATAAAGCTGCGCTTGTTAGTCTTTTCATCGATATTGATAGAAAGCGTAGGAATTTCTGGGGTCGATGTTCGCTTTAAAAAAAACACCAGTGATAGCAATACGCCCATATAAATCGCAAATTCTAATTCTAAGAACAGAGTGCTTAAAAAGGTTACTATTAAAATAGTGGCTTCTGATTTACTGTTTTTCAAAATCATTTGAATGTGGTGCAAGTCAATTAAGTTATATGCTACTAACAGAATAACTCCGCCCATTGCAGCAACCGGTAAGTAGGCGGTTAAGGGTGCAATTAGCAAAATAATAAACAGCAAGAAGATGGCTGCAAATATGGCTGACATGGGTGTTTTAGCGCCCGCTTCATAATTAATGCCCGAGCGGGTAAATGAGCCTGAACCCGCATAGCTTGAGAAAAAACTACCCACAATATTTGACATGCCCTGGCCGACAAATTCCTGGTTAGAATTAATGCGCTGGTTTGATTTAGTGGCAACAGCCCGGCTGATAGACACGGCTTCAATTAAACCTAAAAGAGCAACGGCAAAAGCTTCTGGCGCGAGGGCTTTAATTGTTTCCAGTGAAAAGTCGGGTGTTGAGATGGGCGGGAGTTGTCCCGGAATTTCGCCAACCAGTTTAATGCCGGCACCGGTGTCTTTAAGTGCATACGCGATAAAGCTACCCACAACCATTCCGATTAACAGGTTCGGTATTTTTGGAAGCCATTTTTTAATCGCTAATGCGGTGAATAATGTGGCGATTGCGATCAATACTAAGTAGAAATTGCTATTCCCTATGCTATTAAATATATCCATCCAAGTGTGTAAAAAGGATTCACCTTTGGGAATTTCAATGCCCAGAATATGTTTCATTTGGCTAGTGGCAATTAAAATTGCGGCACCGGCGGTAAAGCCGATTACGACGGTGTGAGATACAAAGTTAACCAGTGTGCCGAGTCGGGCCAGACCAAATGCCAGCTGGTAAACGCCCGCCAGAAAAGTCATGGTTAATGCAATGGAAATGAATTCAGGCGTGCCGGGGTCAGCGTGATTGCTCACCGCAGAAAATATAACAATGGAAATAGCGGTAGTCGGGCCAGAAACTAAATGGTGCGATGAGCCAAATAACGCGGCAATAACCGGGGTGACCATTGCGGTATAGAGCCCGTATTCTGGGGGGAGGCCGGCGATGGTGGCAAACGCAACGCCCTGTGGTAAAACAATCACGGCACCGGTGATGCCGGCAATCATATCGGCTTTTAAAGTGTCTTTATTGATTAATTTAAACCAATTAAGAAAAGGCAAGAGTGTCAGAAAATTTAGACGAAAATTCATGAAATTGTGTAAGCCTCACTTACATAAGTCGCGTTTTTGAGGTCGCGTATTATAGCACAGAAAGTGTAAGCTTATTAGGAGATGCTGAACTATAGGCCTGGATAATTAGAAAAATATCCATAGCGTATTGATATCTCACAGGAAATTGCGCGCAGCAAGATGTATACTATGCGCCAATAGTAAAACCTTATATATAAAGGAACACACCCGTGCTCGAAGCTTACCGTAAACATGTTGAAGAACGCGCTGCAGAAAATCTACCTCCATTAGCGCTAGATGCCCAGCAGGTCGCTGACCTGATTGAAATTATTAAAAAACCGGCTAGTGAAAATACTCAGGAAATGATGGACCTGTTGGTGCACCGTATACCGCCTGGTGTGGATCAGGCCGCTTATGTCAAAGCGGCTTTTTTAACATCGGTCGCATCGGGTGAAACCGCTTGTGAATTAATTTCCCGCGAATATGCTACTGAGCTGCTCGGCACTATGCTGGGTGGCTATAACGTTCAGTCTTTAATAGCGTGCTTGGACGATGATGTGACAGCTCCGGCTGCCGTTAAAGCTTTATCGCATACCCTGCTTATTTATGATGCTTTTCATGATGTGACTGAAAAAGCCAAAACCAATGATTATGCAAAGCAGGTGGTTCAATCATGGGCCGATGCGGAATGGTTTACCAGCAAGCCAGAAATGGCAAAAGAGATTACAGTTACGGTTTATAAGGTACCGGGTGAAACCAATACTGATGATTTGTCTCCAGCGACAGAAGCCTGGAGTCGTCCGGATATTCCATTACATGCTCAGTCTATGCTGGCAACTAAGATGGCTGTAGAAAATGGAAAGGGGCCGCTAGAGACTATTGAAGATCTTAAAAAGAAAGGCCATCCCATTGCTTATGTGGGTGATGTCGTTGGCACCGGCTCTTCGCGCAAATCGGCGATTAATTCGGTGCTTTGGTACATGGGGGAAGAAATTCCATTTGTACCTAACAAGCACGAAGGTGGTGTTGTGCTGGGTGGAAAAATCGCCCCGATCTTTTTTAATACCGCAGAAGATTCCGGAGCGCTTCCCATTGAGTGCGATGTGGAAAACATGCAAACCGGCGATATCATTACCATCAAACCTTATGATGGCGTCATGCTCGCGGAAGATGGCAGCGAAATATGCAAATTTGATTTACGCCCAACCACCCTGCCAGATGAAGTACGCGCCAATGGTCGCATTCCGTTAATCATTGGCCGTGGTTTAACCACACGTGCACGTGAGTATTTAGGGTTGGGTGACTCAGATGCCTTCCTTAAACCGGTTAATCCAGAAGATACCGGCAAAGGCTTTACCCAGGCGCAGAAAATTGTTGGCCGCGCCTGTGGCGTTGAGGGCATTCGCCCCGGCACATATTGTGAGCCTACAATGACCACGGTGGGTTCGCAGGATACCACTGGCGCGATGACCCGTGATGAATTAAAAGAGCTGGCCTGTTTAGGTTTCTCAGCCGATTTAGTGATGCAATCTTTCTGTCATACCGCGGCGTATCCCAAGCCGGTTGATATTAATTTGCAACATAATCTGCCCGATTTTATGCAGTCGCGCTCCGGCGTTGCGTTGCGTCCCGGCGATGGCGTTATTCATTCGTGGTTAAACCGCATGATTTTGCCCGATACGGTCGGCACCGGCGGTGACTCGCATACGCGTTTCCCAATGGGCATTAGTTTCCCCGCGGGTTCCGGCTTAGTTGCATTTGGTGCGGCACTGGGTGTAATGCCACTGGATATGCCCGAGTCGGTATTGGTTAGGTTTAAAGGTGAAATGCAAGCGGGTATTACACTGCGCGATTTGGTTAATGCCATCCCTTATGTGGCTATCCAGAAAGGTTTACTCACGGTTGAGAAAAAAGGTAAAAAGAATATCTTTAGTGGCCGTGTGTTAGAAATTGAAGGCCTACCCGATTTAAAAGTTGAGCAGGCGTTTGAACTATCCGATGCCTCCGCTGAGCGTTCTTCCAACGGTTGTGTTGTGCATTTAAATAAAGAACCGATCATTGAATATTTAAATTCCAATGTCACTTTATTAAAGTGGATGATTAGCAATGGCTATGAAGATAAACGCACACTGCAACGCAGAATTGATGCAATGCAAGCGTGGCTGAAAGCCCCGCAATTAATTGAAGCCGATGCGGATGCGGAATATGCGGAAGTTATCGAAATTGATTTAGCCGAAATTAAAGAGCCGATTTTAGCCTGCCCGAATGACCCGGATGATGTGAAAACCTTATCGGATGTGGCGGGTGAAAAGATTGATGAAGTGTTTATTGGCTCGTGCATGACCAATATTGGTCACTATCGCGCGGCAAGTAAAGTCCTGGAAAGTGTTAGTAATATTCCCACCCGCATGTGGGTTGCACCGCCCACAAAAATGGATGAACACCAGTTAACCGAAGAGGGCGTTTATAGTGTGTTCGGTAAAGCCGGTGCCAGAACCGAAATGCCCGGTTGTTCTTTGTGCATGGGTAATCAGGCACGGGTGGCGGATAACGCGGTAGTGATGTCAACCTCAACACGAAACTTTCCAAACCGTTTAGGTAATGGTGCCGATGTGTATTTAGCCTCTGCAGAGTTAAGTGCGGTAGCGGGTATTGTTGGAAAAATTCCAACGATGGAAGAGTATTTAGAATATACAAAAGATATTGAGCCAATGTCAGATGAAATTTATCGCTACTTAAATTTCCATGAAATTGCTGAATATAAAGATGTGGCGGACAAGCTCATTCCAGTAAACCTTAGCTAACTTGAAAACATTACTCTTTGTTGCCATGGGCGGCGCACTGGGTGCCGTGCTTCGTTATACGATTTCATCCGGTATTTATCATTGGTTTGGTCGAAGTTTTCCCTATGGTACATTAGTTGTAAATGTGTTGGGCTCATTAGTAATTGGTTTACTTTCTGTTTTGCTGATTGAAAAATTTAATGTTTCGCAGGATGTGAAACTCGGTTTGGTCGTTGGGGTGCTGGGTGCGTTGACGACCTTTTCAACTTTTTCCTGGGATACAGTGGACCTGTTGCAGCAAGGGCTAATTCAACGGGCACTGTTGAATGTGTTGCTGAATGTAGTACTGTGTATTGTGGCGGTTTGGGTTGGTACAATTTGGGCGAAATCGATGGTTTGAATTTATGTGGTTTTGGTTTACCAGCATTGTCTTTTATACAATGAAATTAAGGAATGACAAGCAAAAGGAACTTGCGAAATGGTTAAGCAACCTGCGGTTTATATATTAGCTTCAAAAAGAAAGGGTACAACTTATGTTGGCGTCACCAGTAATTTAATAAAGCGCGTGTGGAAACATAAAGAAAAATTTGTTGGTGGCTTTGCTGAAAAAGCATAATGTTGTATCACTAGTATATTATGAATTGCATAGTGAAATGAGTTTAGCTATAACCCGTGAAAAACAAATCAAAGCATGGAAGTGAGACGGGAAAAAGAATTTAATTCGTGAATTATTAAGAATAAAACGCTACGATTTAATTCAAACAAATAATACGTAAGTCGTCATTCCTGCGAAAGCAGGAATCCAGCGGCTTGAAATTTTAAAGACATTAGGCTCCTGCCTTCGCAGGAGCGACAGAAATAAAGAATTAAAAATGTTAGATCAAAAATTACTAAGAACCGACATCGAAATCATCGCTAAAAAATTAGCGAAACGCAGTTACAAACTCGACATAAATAAATTCAATGAACTTGAAACACAACGTAAAAACTTAGCGATTAAAACGCAAGATTTACAAAACGAGCGCAATACAAAGTCAAAAGGCATCGGAAAAGCTAAAGCTAATGGCGAAGATATTGCGCCGTTATTAGCTGAAGTTTCAAGTCTGGGCGATGAACTCGATGCCACAAAAAAACAACTCGATGAAGTGCAGGCACAAATTCACGAAATAATGATGGGTATGCCAAATCTGCTGCACGATTCTGTGCCAGAAGGCAAAAGTGAAGATGACAATGTTGAAATTAGAAAATGGGGTGAGCCAACTCAACTTGATTTTGAACCCAAAGATCACGTCGAGCTTGGCGCACCTAATGACTGGTTAGATTTTGAAACCGCTGCCAAATTAACCGGTTCACGGTTTGTTGTAATGCGCGGCAATATGGCACGTATGCACCGTGCGTTAATTCAATTTATGTTGAACCTGCACACTAGCGAACATGGTTACGAAGAAGTGTATGTGCCATTTTTAGTGAATGCGGATAGTTTAAAAGGCACAGGTCAGTTACCAAAATTTGAAGAAGATTTATTCGCCCTAAAAGACGAGAGTGAATACTATTTAATACCCACCGCCGAAGTACCGGTCACCAATATCGCACGCGGTGAAATTATCGAAGCCAAAGACATGCCGGTAAAATTTACGGCACACACGCCGTGCTTTAGGTCTGAAGCTGGCTCTTACGGGCGCGATACCCGTGGCATGATTCGCCAACATCAATTTGAAAAAGTTGAAATGGTACAGATGGTAAAACCCGCAGATTCCTGGGCAGCACTGGATGAAATTGTTGGTCATGCGGAAGCCATTTTACAAAAACTGAAATTGCCGTATCGTATATTAGATTTATGCGCAGGCGATACCGGTTTTTCATCGGCAAAAACGGTTGATCTTGAAGTGTGGTTGCCGGGACAACAGGCTTATCGTGAAATATCTTCCATCAGTAATTTTCAAGACTTTCAGGCTCGTCGTATGAGTGCGCGCTGGCGTAACCCCGAAACGGGTAAACCAGAATTATTACACACATTAAATGGCTCGGGGCTTGCGGTTGGTCGGACCTTGGTTGCTGTGTTAGAAAACTATCAACAGGCGGATGGCAGTATTAATGTGCCGGAAGTGTTACAAGCTTATATGGGTGGCGTTACGGTTTTGACGCCATAGCGTTCGTTTCAACTTTAAAATTGTTTTGTGCGTTTTTATTGCGGCTACGGGCTGGATCATTTATTGCTATAGTTTCTCTACTACTTTTTTATAATAAATGTGAATATGTATTATGAAACTCACTAAAGGCCGTTGGTATATTAAGCAAAACGAGAAGGTGAAGGGGCCGTTCCCAAATAAGCTCATTGGCTCTTACCTTATTCTTGGCCGTATTAATCTTGATACTTTAGTGAGCCAAGATCAAAAAAACTGGTCGCCGGTCAGTCAATATTCGGCAATGGTGCCGGAGGTCGTCAAAGAAGCGGGCACCAAACAGGGGGACCGTGCGTTAATGTTGGCACGGATTCGCGAAGATGAACGCAGCTCTAAAGCGGATGCTAATCAAAACATTGATGAGCGCCGGGAAGATGAAGAGCAGCTGATGCAATTGCATCGTCAAATTCGAGACGGCTTATTAAAAAGTCGCCAATCTGCACCCCGGCGCAAGCTCATTTATGCGGGTATGGTTATTTTACTCGGCTTTATGTTTATCGGTTTTTATATCACTCAGTCGGACGATATGATTAAACTTGCGGATTGTAATGCGCGCGCCAAACCCGGCATCAATTGGTCGGGCTGCGATAAGCAGGGTGAAAATTTACGTAATCGTAATTTGCAACAGGTTAATTTTCGCGGGGCCAAGTTACAAAATGCCGATTTATCCGCCGCGCGATTACAGTCTGCAGATTTGGCTTATGCCGACTTGTCGCAATCTATTTTAATTTCAGCACAGTTACAAAAAAGTAACTTAATGGGGGCTAATTTACGCGCGGCGAATTTGCAGTTTGCTGATTTAAGTGCTGCCGATTTGTCTTATGCGGAGCTGAATGGCAGCCGGCTACAAGGTGCCATTTTAAAACAGGTCATTTTTGATCATGCTATTTGGGTAAATGGTGAAAAATGTTTGGCAGGCTCTGTTGGGGCCTGTTTATTACCGATGGCTAAATAGCGAACACGTCACAAAAGCGGCAATTTTTTGCCGCCATAAAACTGTCATATAGCCTGTTTGTCGTGGATATTGCCAGTTAAAAACCAATAAAATCTCTATTCTGAAAAATATAACTTATTGAAATTAAACGACTAAATCTGTGTTTTGTGTAGTTGGCACGGTTGTCGCTATGTTGTGGTTAAGACATTAACAGGAACCACCACATGCAGACTCAAAGCGCCACCCAGCAAATGATCAAAGAGCTGAAAGAGGTTAAAGGTATTTTTAGCAATATTGAGAAGGCTGAGCCGAAAAGTTATAACCATGCACTAGAGCAACAAGCACGGCTAGACCTGGCGTTGACTCTGCAAATGTCACTTGATTCGCAATGGTTGGTTAATAAATTTATAGAGCATATTCATGCATATTTATTGTTTGATGGTTTTGCGTATCAGTGTGATGGCACGCAAACGTTGATTACCACGGCTCGCCAAAAAGGTCACAGTTGCACCTATAATTTACGCATCGAAGATGTTGAGTTAGGTAAACTGCAACTATTTCGTGGGCGTAAATTTAATGAATCTGAATTAGTACTATTAGAAAATTTGTTAGCGATGCTGGTTTATCCACTTCGTAATGCCATTCAATTTAAACAAACCATGACATTAGCACATCGCGATGCCCTGACCGGTGTTAATAATCGCACCACATTTGATGACTCACTAGATCGTGAAATTGGTTTGGCACAACGTCACAATTATGAATTTAGCATGCTGTTAATTGATATTGATTTTTTTAAAAATGTGAATGATACCTATGGTCATCAAGCCGGTGATGACGCATTAAAATTGATTGCTAATACCATTCAAAAAAGTATTCGCGGCACGGATTTATTGTATCGCTACGGTGGCGAAGAGTTTGTTGTATTAATCGGTAATACTGATAAAGAACAGACCTATAAAATTGCTGATCGTATTTTAAAGTCGGTGAGAAAAATTGAGATGCAGGTAGATGATCAACGTTTAGATTTAAGCGTTAGCATCGGCATGGCCAGTTTAAAAACCGAAGATAGTAGTGAAAGCTTATTTAACCGTGCAGATGCGGCAATGTATTCTGCAAAAAATGATGGTCGTGATCAAATTAATGTGGCTTGATTTTTAATTTAAAATAGTTGATTTAGTTTTTTCATGGTGTGAGTAATAATGCATCGTAATGAAAATAATTTTACTGACCCACGCCAGAGAAATTTCAAAAAAATCCAATACGGGCCAACTGGTTCAACAGTTAGTTCCCAATGCACAAACGATTATTTGGCAGCGTACCCAGCCGGATTTCAGTTTATTAAAGTTAATTCAATCTAAAAAAACTGCACTGCTTTATCCCATTGAAAAAATTGGCGATGATGCGAATGTTAATGATTTTGAAAACTTTATCGTTATTGACAGTACCTGGCAGGAATCTCGAAAGATTGTGAATCGTAGTCCTTATTTACAACAACTTCCAAGAGTGCAAGTTTCAACAAAAAAACATTCACAATATCATTTACGACGTAATCAAATCGAGGGTGGTTTGTGTACGGCGGAGTGTGTGATTGAGTTGCTGCGTGAAAAAAATAACGTGGAGATGGCTGATCAACTTGATATTTTGTTTGCTAGGTTTCTAATCAATTAGAAAGTGATGTTGTATTTATTTAATTTAAAATTGTTGTCATTGCTGCGTGGCTCACTACTGTTCAGTGTGTTTTTTACATAACTGTTTAAGATGTTGGTTTTTTGGTGAATGTCATTTTAAGCCTTACCCTTCCAGGGAATAAAATAAGCTTCAGCTTTACGCATTAGCACATCAATGCCAAAACCAATAATACCAATTAAAATAATCCCCATAATCACCACATCAGTTTGTTGAAATTTTGAAGCGGCAATAATCATTTTCCCCGCGCCTTTTTCTGCGGCCACTAACTCGGCTGCCACTACGGTTCCCCAGCACACGCCCATTGCAACCCGCGCGCCGGTGAAAATTTCGGGCAATGAATTGGGGATAATGACGTGAATTAAAATTTGTATTTTAGATGCGCCGAGGGAATAGGCGGCATGAATTTTGGAAATTTGAATACCGGATACACCGGCGCGTGCGGCGATGGTCATAATCCATAGCGCCGCCAAAAATAACAGACTGATTTTGCCGCTTTCCCAAATGCCAAACCAAATAATAATTAATGGAATTAAAGCCAATGGTGGAATCGGTCGCATAAATTCAACAATCGGATCAAACCAGCCGCGCACCCAGCTGTTTAAGCCCATGGCATAACCCAACGGAATTCCGACAAGGCAGCCCAATAAAAATCCGCTAATCACTCGTAGCAATGACCAGCCGATATTCTCAAACAGGCTGATGTTTTGATAACCATCTTTTGCGATTTCTATAAAACGAGTTATTACCGCTTCCGGCGGCGGCAACCATACTGCCTCCATTTGCCAGCCTTTATTCGGTATAAATGATAAGCTGCCCTTTGCTGTCATTGTAAGTTTGCCATTGTCTACTTTAATAGTTTGCTGCGGTGCAATAGGCTGGTTATTGATTTTAATTATCTTATAGTTTTTATCTCGGCCACCCGTGTCATTTTTTTGTACGCGGATGAGCTTGTTACGCCAGGCTTGCATAGTGATAAAATCATCTTTGGCAAAGCCGGATGATTGTTTTTTTAAAATATTGGGGGTAGCATTTTTTTCTTCGACAGGCGAATTTACCCGAATAAAAACCTGCGCCTGTTGGGTTTGGTTTTGTGCATTAACTGCGGTGTAAGTGAAAACCGTATCGCCAATAAATGGCCCCGGAACATGTAAAGGTGAAAGGCTTGAACCAGTGAATGCTGCCCAAATAATAAATAAAGTTATAATCGAAATAACCGATGCACTACGATTAGCGGTTACCGCACTTTCATCGCCAAAGGTAACGGTTTTTCTTTGATTGAAATTGTTTTTTTCGTGATATTTTTTTGAGATAAAAGAATACCCTAAATAAGCGGTGCTAAAAATAATAATATAGATAATGAGTAATGTCATAGTTAAGTTTTTTCACTCACAAGCTCATCTTCCATTTCCCAGATAATCGATAAAATTTCTTCGCGCTTGCTGCGATACTCTGCCAGTTCTTTTACTTTTCGTAAATCGGTTTTAATTGCCTGTGTTGCAAAATCTAATTGATATTGTTTGTGGATTCTGCCGGGGCGGGGTGCCATCACTAAAAGTCTTTCACCTAATAACAAAGCTTCTTCGACTGAGTGGGTAATAAGAATAATGGTTTTACCGGTTTCTTTCCAAAGTTTAAGAATAAGTGATTGCATTTTTTCGCGGGTTAACGCATCGAGTGCCCCTAGCGGTTCATCCATTAAAATAATATCCGGGTCGTTGGCTAAACAGCGGGCGAGGGCAACCCGTTGCTGCATGCCGCCGGAAAGTTCGTAAACGGCTTTGTCTGCAAACTCGTGTAAGCCAACGGTTTCTAATAAATGTTCTACCTGTAGATTGGATTTTTCTGGGGTGATGCCTGCCATTGTCGGGCCAAAGGCAATGTTTTTGCGCACGCTCATCCATTCAAATAATGCGCCCTGTTGAAATACCATGCCACGTTCTGCGGCGGGTTCGGTTACGGTTTTGTTGTTTAAAATAATTTCACCGTTGGTGGGGGTTAAAAAACCGGCGATGATATTTAATAGGGTTGTTTTGCCACACCCGGATGGGCCCAAAATAGAAAGCAGTTCGCCTTTGCGTAAATCTAGTGATATATTTTTTAAGGCGTGCACACAACTACCGTCTGGCACCTGGTATGTCATGGAAATGTTTTTTATTTGTAAGTGTGGTGGTTTGGAGTTATTCAAAATATTTTTTAAATTTATTTTATTACGCTGTATTAACCCCTCTTTTTTTCTAAGAGGGGAGTTAAAGCGATTAGTGGTAGTTATGCTTTGAAATTATTTTTTAGTTTTACTTATAAGGTCTGTTCTTATCTTAGGGTTTATTTTTCAGATTAATTTTATGGGCTGCTTCAAGATAACTAATATCAACCGCATCATTATAATGTTTACGTGCCTTAGGAATAATACCCTGTGCTACAAAAAAATCTGCGACTTCTTTAAGGAACGTTTGAGTGCCACCGCCCAGCCATTTTTTACTTAACTGTTCGTTAACATCAGGAAAATTAAAACCCTGCATCGTATCTTGCGCGCTCTTAACTTTCATACCCGCCGCATTGGCAATAACAGGTAACATTTTTTGTGCATCTTTGTCCGCGTATTTTGTGTTCATTTGCGCGGTGATGGTTAGAAACTTTTCTAACAGTTCAGCATTTTCCTGCGCCCATTGGGCGGATACAGTGGTGGCATCAAATACCTGTATGCCGAGTTGTTCTTTTTCTGCGCCGTTCATTAATACATTTCCGTGTTGCTTCATACGCTGTAATGCGCCGCCCCAACCACACACCATATCTAAGTTACCGTTGGCAAATGCGGCGGCACTATCTGCGGGTGCCATGTCGACAATTTTCATGGTGGAGGTGTCTACCCCGAAGTGTTGCATTTGTTTTAAAAAGCCATAGTGTGCAGCGGTGCCAATGGGCACCGCCACTTGTTTGCCGTGCAGCTCTTTTACATTTTCTTTATCTATTTCTAATTCTGTGCGCACTACGCAGTTGTCATTTTCAGAATAGGAAACCGCGATGTCGACAATTTGAATATCCTGGCCCGCCGAAGTGGCCACCACAAATGGTGGGATGCCCTGTGAAAATGCAATCTGTACATCGCCCGATGCCATCGCAGCAGACATTGCGGTGCCCGCATCAAACGATACCCATTTCACATCTACGCCCAAAACGTTATCGTAGGTTTTTTTTACTTGCGCGAATTGATTGGGGGTTGGCCATTCTAAAAAATAGGCGACGGTGAGTTGTTCGGCGCGGACATTGTTAACACTGAATAAACTGCCGCATAAAGCCAGAGTGAGGCCAATAAGTTGAAAGCGTGATTTCATATTTTTATTAGTTTGTTAAAGATGTGAGCAGTATAAACGATCAGCTAGCGGCTGCAGCAATAATCTTTACTAATGATGAAATTATAGGGCTATAAAATTAAACAGAGGCTTTTGTATGAACAGGATTTCATAAGACACTAAACAAAGGTTGTTATTTTCGAATGCTTTTATGAAGATAACAGGTTTATTTCGTGCAAAGGCCCCAAATTATCTATGAATATAAAATTTTTAATTTAAACAATCCCTTAGGCTTTATCGCTGAAAGCGAATATAAAATGTGACTAAATGCGGGGTTTACGCGTCGAAATATGAATTTGTCTATGTTAAACTGCGGCGCACATTTAAAAAAATAAAATTTACATGAAATTCACAAAAAGTTTTGACGACGCAAATTCCATTCCCGAAAAAGCTATAAACAACGCACTAGGCTTGCTACAAAACGGTATGCTATACCGCTATGGCCACGTTGATAGTCGCCTTAATGCGGATGATGAATACCCAGCATTGGTAAATGGCGACAATGCCAGTGAAGTGGCCAAGCTTGAAATGGCCTTTGGGCAATACACCGGCCACAAATATGTGGTGGCGGTTAATTCCTGCGGCAGCGCCATGTTTATCGCGCTTAAAGCCTTTGGGGTGCAGCCCAACGATAAGGTGTTCACCAATGCTTTTACTTTTACCGCCGTGCCCAGCAGCATTGTGCATGCCAACGCGGTGCCGGTATATTTAGAGTGCAATGATCAATATGTGATTGATCTGGATTATTTCAGCCAGCAAATTGCCCAGCAACCCGATGTGAAGTTTTTTATTCTGTCACACATGCGCGGCCATATTGCCGAGCTGGATAAAATTAAAGCTCTGTGCGATGAAAATAATATCCGCTTAATTGAAGATTGTGCCCACGGTCTGGGTAAGCGTTGGAATGCGGATATAGCAGATATTGACATCGAGGCAGACAAAAATAACTTTGTCGGCCATCATTGTGAAATTGCCTGCTACAGCTCGCAAAGCCATAAAATGTTGAACTCCGGCGAGGGTGGTTTTATTGCGACTAATGATGAGCAGCTCGCCGCCTATTGCATTCTTGCCGCTGGCTCCTACGAAAATCTCTACAAAAAGCACCTGTCTCGCCCAATGGACGATAGCCTGTTTGAAAGCATCAAACTCAGCGTGCCTAATTTTAGCCTGCGAATGAATAATTTAACTGCGGCGATTTTGCGCCCGCAGGTTGCTTTAATTGATGAACGCATTGCCTCTTACAAGCAAAAACATGCGCGCTTAGTTGCGATGCTGTCGAGCAACGATGCGCTGCACATACCGCAAGCGGTAGCCGGTGCCGAACATGTGGGTGACAGTTTGCAGTTTAATTTACTGGATATGAACGCCGAGCAAGTGGCTGCGTTTATTAAAAGCTGTGCCGATAAGGGCGTCATTATTCAAGTGTTTGGTAGCAATGATAATGCTCGTGATTTTCGTAACTGGCAGTACTCATTCAATAAAATGCCGCCTATGAAAAATACCGCAGACATTATCTCTTATGCCTGCGATTTAAGATTACCGATAACATTTACCCTCGAAGATGTTGAGCTGATTGGCGCAATTATTGTTGAGGTGCTGGCTGAGTTAAGTGGTCAAAATTCTGTTGTATTATCGGCATCTTCTAAATAACGATTAATGAGTGGGCATTTCGTAAACATTGCTTCGGGAAATTCAGCCCACATTAATCCCGCTCCGATAAAACTATACAACACCGAAGCGGTGCGCCACCTCGATAGCATCGCCATTAACGCATTCAAAATTACCGGTTACGAGCTGATGAAGCGTGCCGGACAAGCCGCTTTCGATCACCTGCAAGATACCTACCCCCTGGCTCGACAAATTTTAGTGTGCTGTGGCGGCGGCAATAACGCCGGCGATGGTTACGTTATTGCAAAACTAGCGCAGCTTGCCGGTTTAGAAGTAAAAGTGATTAGTTTAGTGGATGCGGCCAAACTAAAGGGCGATGCCAAAACCGCCTGGAAAGATTGGCACTCGCTAACGCATCAATCCGTTGAATATTCGGATACCCTATTACAAAAAACCGATGTGATTATTGATGCCTTGCTTGGCACGGGTTTGCAGCGCCCGGTTGAGGGCGAGTGGGCCGCGTTAGTTAACGCCATCAACCAAAGCGGCAAACCGGTAATTGCAGTGGATATTCCCTCGGGTCTATCAGCCGACACCGGTAGTGTACTCGGCTGCGCTATTAAGGCGACCTCCACGGTGAGTTTTATCGGCCTCAAACAGGGTCTATTTACAAATTTGGGTGTGGATCATTGTGGTGAAATTTTATTCGATAATTTGTCACTGCCGGCGGGGGTCTACAGTCGCCAGCCCGAGCAGGCACAGTTGCTCGATTGGCAATATATAAAGCAACTCATCAAACCCCGCAAAGCCAGCGCCCATAAACACCAGTTGGGGTATGTGCTGATACTGGGCGGCGATGAGGGCATGCCCGGTGCGATTCGAATGGCGGCGGAAGCGGCGCTGCGCAGTGGCGCGGGGCTGGTGTCGGTAGTCAGTCATCCGCAACATGCCGCAAGTGTATTGGCCGGTCGTCCCGAATTAATGTTTCACCCCAGCGATGATGGGCACGTTGCGGCGGAGCTATTATCCAAAGCCCGGGCCATTGTGATTGGTCCGGGCTTAACCGACAGCGTGTGGTCGCATAATTTAATGGCCTCGGCTGTACAAAGCCCGGCACCCAAAGTGGTGGACGCAGGGGCTTTGCGTTTATTAAGTGAAGAAGATGGCCAGCAAGAAAATTGGGTACTAACCCCCCACGCGGGGGAAGCGGCAGCCTTATTAAGCGATTCATCTAATAATATTCAAAATTCGCGATTCACCAGTGTGGAGTTATTGCAACTACAATTTGGCGGCACCATTGTGCTTAAAGGCGCGGGTACGCTGGTAAAGTCGGCAGATGAATTAATTCAGTTATGCCCCTACGGCAATGCAGGGATGGCCTCCGCCGGCATGGGCGATGTGCTCAGCGGCATTATCGCCAGCTTAATTGCACAGGGTTATAGCTTGCCTGTGGCGAGTCAGCTGGGGGTTTGTGTGCATGCAATGGCGGGGGATAGGGCGGCGCAGGCCGGGCAGGTGGGGTTGTTGGCGAGTGATTTGTTTGGGCATGTGCGGGAGTTGGTGAATGCTTGATGAATAATCTGCGAGAGAGTGCTTGTCAAACTGGGAAAGTTAATCCACGGTTTCTATAACGATATGGTAATACGTGGGTACCCAATCTAAAGTTACGGATACCTTAGGGTGGGTGTCCGCTTTATTTCGATTTATTTTCGTTACAGGCGTACAACCCATTTTTAATAATGGCCATTCGATCAACGCCCCACTTCAAATTAGAAACCAGTTGGTAATTAAGTATAAAATGAGGATTTTATAGAAGTGATTTTTTGTTTTAGCCGTACTACCTGAACAGAAAATTTCCTGAACAGAAAATTCAATACAATTTTATGCTGATACTTTTATTTATCAATGGATGATACGAAAAATTAAGCCTCCCCTTGTTTAAGGGGAGGCAGAGCAAAAAGCCCCACTTAAACACTTAATAGTGCATAATCTGCACCATTGGAATAGCGGCGGCTTCCTCATATTTTTTCATAAAGGCGGTATAAGACTCTGTATATTGTCGACCACCAGCGGGGTCATTGACTCTGATAAACGTTCCATCCGGTGTGCCGTCACCGTAGATGCCACGTGCGACTCTTGCATGCAGGGCCCAGGTAGGTGTAAGGTCCTCATCACCAACCACAATAAGGGGCCCGAAGTCTTCTATTAATGCCCGGAAACCACTGATGGTGTAGCTCATTGGGGGTTCAATTTTAAAACCCATTGCTGTGGCAAAATCATCAACCTTCCCAGGAGGCAGGCCAGTATCATTATCATAGATAGTGCGATATTCAGCCCCTGCGCTATCAACCACATCTTCAATAGAATAACTCGCTGAGTCTTTCCATGATTTGAGCATCGTCGCGACAGTTGCCCAACAGGACATGCTACTCGGTTGAGCAATAATCGGAACGACGCCGGGCACGGTATAGTCAAACGATGTTGAGCTAACCGTTGCAGCTCTGTCTGTGCCAACTTCCACAGATTCCGCATCCCGGCTAATTTTGATTTTGGAATTTTTCTTGGCTGCTTCAGCATCAATCAGTTGTTTGACTTCTTTCTGTTTAGTGAGCTTTTCAGGTTTCTTGGAGGGCTCACCCACCAGAGATTTAAGCGCACTGTAAGAGAGTTTTTTAGCCTCATCCGGTGTTATCTGCTGATCTTTTTTCGCCTTCTTAATCACATTCAGCGTTTTGCCGATATCCTTTTTCATGCCTTGTTGTTTTTGAATATCTGCAGCAATACCGGCAAGGTCCGTAACACTTTTAGACGTTGTCTGTAATGCTTGAATCGCATTTTTCTGTGTACCTTCCAGGCCGGTAATATCTTTAAATATTCCCGCTTTGGTAATCGCATTAATCGCTGCACTTAAACTGGTGGGGTCTGGTGCAGCGGGTGCGGTTTGCATATTAATGAGATTGGAAGGCAGATCTTTTGGTTGAAGGTTTCCAGGATCGGCTCGACGTGTGTCTGTAGACAGTGCGGAAATATCTGTGGGTTTCGTACCACAGGGTTCATCATTAAAGCGCCAGTGACGTGTTTCATCCATTTCTTCACAGCTGTTACATTTACCCATAACCGATTCAGCATAAACGCCTTTAGTCGGCACACTCACTCTAAACGGATCGGGTTTTGTGGTGGGTTTATAGTACGCGAATAAATCGTCAACGCCTTTGAATACAGGGTCGAGACGCTCACCCGGTACCACCTTCAGTACCAGGTTATTACCCACAATGCCGGAGATTTTATTTTCAACGACACTGGCGACACTTCTGCCTCCGGAGTTGGGCGCAATATAGCCGTCCAGTAACCCAAATAGTCGGCTGGAATCCATTGAAAACCAGATAGCTTTATGGGACTGTTCAAGGTGCTCATTTAAAAAGCTAACCAGTGCCTCAGCAGCTTCACGATCCTCTTTTCTTGGGTTACGTAATTCTCGCCTGTTTAAAGGTGTATACATCAACGCCGCATCGGTCTTTTCTTCAATAATAATTTCAGGTGGAAATCCTAATTCAATGCGAACCTGTGTGGAATTAATAATGTCATTGTTAACGCGGCTGTTACGAATAATATATTCATTTAAATGCTGTGTACGATAGCTGAGATATGCGGACCTTAAAATAATGCGTGATGAATTTTTAACACTGGTATTGGCTCTAAAGCGAAGATGTTTAATTTGCTGGCGATTAATTGTTTGCAACGATTTGCTGGCAATATTCACCTGCATGGGCCGACCTCTTCGATAAGTGGATAATATCGTGAAATCAAGATCCAGCGTCACTTCATTGCCACCATCATCAATGCCATCAATTTGCAGGGTCTCAATAAATTTACGCACAATATCCGCAGCATACTTTTGTTCAAAAATCGCGTCCTTTTCGGCTTCCGTTAAGGGCCGTTCAACTGAATAGGGTATAACCATAAACGCAGAAAACCAGGGGAAGCCCAGGGCAAGATTATAACGTTCCGTTTTAGTTGCTTCGTCAATTTCTGCAATTGATGGACGGCTTAATTCAAACGAAATATTAAAATAGCCTTTAAACTCTTCAATATTTTCTTCACTGTATGTGCCCAGTGGCAAATCAGAATTGGCATAATTATTTTCAATTCGTTCAATTGCACCAAAACCTCTACGGAGCTTGCGTCCGTAAACAGAACGTTGCAGGGTATCGCGCCAGCGCAACACTTTGCTATGGTCAAAATCACTCATGGGTAGAGGCACGAATAAACATTCCTGCACCTCAGCCATTGTCTGCTCTATGGCATAATGTTTTAAAACTTCAAAATATTCCACGGTCATTGCATGGCAGTGGTTATTATTTTTAACCACTTCCGTTTGCGCCATAACGGTTTCATTCTGGCCTACGGTTTGAATAACCGTGTTGCGCTGACTGCGCAAAGATGAAGCGGATTGAGACACGTTATCCCGTAAACGGTTAAGGGCACTGGCTGACATATTACGCGATGAGTTCTGTGACGCTGATGATTTGGAAGATGCGCCAGAATGAGAGACTCCTCCGCCAATACCAAATGCAACACCAAAAAATCCGCCAATGGCAGCACCAAATCCGCCACTGGTTGATTTGGTAGAATTGTAGGAACTGGCACGCATACTTTCGTTCAGCGAAGAGTTCATAATTTCAGTAATATCACGATCACGTGAAATTTGCGCACCGAGTTGCTCGGTTACAACCTGTCCTTCGCTGCGCTCACCCCGCTCTTCCCTGTCCCAGTCCAGTATCGCAACTTGTTTCTCCTGGCAGGGTGCCAGAGGTAAGCTGTAAAGCAAATCACCCAGAGAATAACCATCGGCTTTCCATTGCTGTTTGAAATGTAAAATATGGCCATGCGCTATGGTGGTGTTTTCATAAACCTTGGGGGTTAAATCCCAGTCGATTTCGGTTTCAACCGTCAAATTACGGCGCCCGGGATGGTTTGAAATATATTCGCGTTCGATCCGTTCTATTACCCAGATAGAACGGTATATTTTTTGTTTTGCTGTTAATAGCGTATTTTTAATATCGCTATAATTCTCTACAAAATAATCATCATCAAGCGACAACATTAAACGACTGGATGATTTATAAAAACTATAAAATTCATCCAGCAAATTTAAAAACGCCGTAATGCTGTTAATAAAAATGTCATAACTGGAGCGAATCGTTATTATTTCACCAAGTGAAAATATAGATTTGTTTCTTAGGGTTTCCCGGGTGTCTTCAAACTGCTGCATCATGCAGACGATGCCCATGGTATCTTCTTTCGGTGCAGGTGGGCACGGCTCAAAACCCGATAACTGTGATTCTTTAGCCTGGGTTAATTCAATAATGACGCGTCGCAAATAACCCAGAACTTCTTCCTGGTCCTGGGACTCAGTAGTGTTTACATCAACCACCTTTATCAGGCTTGTGGTTTTTTCTTCTAGTAAATCTAACACTTCGGCACTGATAAAATCCTGTGACAATACCGCATCCATATCGCTTATAAATGTATCAAATAATTGGCTCGATGCCGGAACCGTTTTAACAAAGTCTTCATACTGCCTTATGTGCCCAAGCAATGATCGAATTGTGTTTCTGCCCAGATCATCTTCAAGCACGAGGCTCTCGCAATAAGTCTGCGCCTCCTGCACGCCTTTTTTTCCACAGTAAGCAGCCGCCAGTTTACGATGCAAAGCATTTAATTTTTTTCTGCGCTTTTCCTGATCCGCAAATATTTTTACAAGATCCACAAAGGTTAATGCTTTTTCAAATTTTAATATTTCATTTGAATCAAATTTAAGACGTGCATTATTTGTAGCAACCAGTTTTAAGTTGTATCGAGGCAAGGCTGCAATAGCATTTGTTCTTACCCCCGACGCTTCTTTAACTTCCTCTGTAGCAACAGCACGTTTCAAATTTAGCACTTGATTTGGCTCATCATTACTGGAGTCGGCAACTTCATATGAGGTAACAGAAAACGTACTGAAAGAGTTATTCAATTTACCGAACAAGGTAAATAAACTGTCAGAAACATCAAAAAACTGTTTCTTTAGCTCCTGACTTTCCTGTGCATTAATTGTGTAGCCTTTAATTTCGGGTTCTGTTGTTCTCACCGTCTGGTAAAAACTAAATTCTTCAAGGGTACGGTTTGGAATAGTAAAATCAACACACTTACCACCCAGGTCTTGAGAAAAGGCCGAGGAGTTCACCAGGTCGTTGGCATTTGGCTGTGTCGGCACCACTGTATTATCGGCCAACTCATCCGGTAGTTCCGTTAAGTCGGCAAGCAGTATAATATTGTCAGGAAACTTTTTAGACTCCAGATGAATCGTGACAAGCTGATCTTCTATACCCGCAATGACAGCATACGCCTGTTGATGAACTTTATTATCAATCTCACCGTAGAAATAACCATCTTTATTGGTGGTTGCAGAAAAAACCGGCACAAAACTATCTGAATCGTAGTCAGCTTCTGCATCGTTACTCGCCTTAACGAAAACCACCAAACCAGACGCTCTCGATTCACCTGAAGTGTCTATCACTTTTCCGGTTATGTTTTTATTGATAGTAACGCCAGGGCTTGTCTGATTAAATTCGATAATTTTCGGGTCAACTGAAATACGCAATGGCGCACTATCATCGTCTGAGGTTTCAGACATAAATGAAGCTTTTAAACTGCCATAACTATAATTTTGCTGACCTAGTAATTCGCCGTCCGGAGCATATACTTCTACCTTAACATTTTCATTTTCAATCAGGTCATCCTTGGGAACGTAGAATCTAAACTCGCCATTATCTTCCACATCGACACGTTCTTTGTTATAGACAGATTGCCCCGATATTAACTGAATATAACTAATTTTTAGAAAATGCCCATTGTACTGATCGGTAATAGGGCTGTTATCGGTAGGTTCTAAAATACCATTGACACTGAATCTGTTCATTTTATTATCCCTGTTTTAATTAAAGTTTTGATTAACTATTTACTTGCTATACAAGACAAACACCACAAACTTAACTCAACTTGTTTTAACTAATGACAATTATTCAATACGATTGTTTTTTACTTGATGAAAGCTTTAAATATGTAAAGATCGATCCGTTATTCGAGTAACTATGGCATCATAAACTCAAAGACTTGTAATAAATAAGGCCAATGGGTTTCAGTCAAACTATTCCGAGCCGAAAAAATCAGTATTTATAATTTACCTTTTCCGTCTTTTTAATCAATATATCTGAAACTATAAAACATTAAATTAATTACATTTATAAAAAACATAAAAAAACTTTATAGAGTTTAAGATAATTAATTATTTTAATATAACAGCAGCTCCTTTAAGCACATGAATCACTCAACCAAAAGTCTTTACCTGACATCGTACAAATTTCCACGGAATCATTGTACTATTACAATGATTAAAACCACATGACATAGATCAACGCTATTACTGAGACAAAAATAAAAAATATTTAAATAAACTTATTTTTATAAAATTGGAAAATTATGAATTAAATATTTTCCTGGGCACTTATTGAAGCGGCTAACTTTGCGGTTCTCTATAACGATAAAATAAAAGCGTTTTATCAAAAAAAAGCTAAAACCAATGGCATCATTGTATTTAAAGCGGCGGCCAATATTACCAGACGTTTTCCGGAGGCCTTTAATCTAACCGTGCGTAGTAATGCACAAGCCGCGATTTATCAAAATAATGATGAGCGTAATTTTTTTTTTGGATTTGCTGGGCAGGGAAATCGACCAGCAGGGTTGGTTATGTTGTATCTACTGCTTGATGGATAATCATTATTACTTGTAAATTCTTGGCTGTCTTCTTGATTTCTTAATTTAATTATCGACAAGCGAGACCATAAAAATTAAATTTTTAATTCTGTTGCTCAATCAGGCATCGACACTCATCCAGCGCTTTTGAAAGCGATGCCGGATCTTCAGTATTCATTTTTGCAATGTATTGCCTTATTTTCACAAACTGATTTTTCTCACGCTGTAACCATTGTGTCGCAATCTCTCCCGTTTCATGAGGTATAGAAATACGGGGTGTTGTGGTGAAATTCAGTTGCAGTATCGAATCGCTAACATCTTCAAGGGGGGCGATAATCTGCCTGATGTAATTTTTCCAGTACCAGACGATAGCCGATGCAACAAGGCTATTAACAAGCAGTAAAATAAATGCGACTTTAGTTAGCCTGTTAATGATAAATTCAGCGGACTGTGTGTTTTGAATATGTATTCTAAACATGTTATTCGCTATTAATTTATCCATGTCAATATACAGCCAGAAAACCGTCAGACTGATGAGTATTAATTCTGCAACCATTAAACTTATCATCAGATGTTTTTGTATGGACGGATTAATGTAATGAATATGTCGCAGGTTTTTAGTCATTAAAAAAATCTCATTTTATTTTTACATGTCATGGCATTCAAAACACAGGGATGATGTTTTTTTTGTTTCAATAATGGCACCGTGTTTTTTGCTATAGGCTTTATGGCATGAAATACAACTAACCTTTCCATCGGGTAAAATAACGTTTTTTGACATCGTGCTTATATCTTTGTAGTTACCTTTAGATAATGATTCTCGATAACGCATTCCAACCGGGTGGTTAATGGCTCCACTGCTATGTTTAACAATGCCTCTCTGGTTAATAGACACGGCTTTTGTATCACCCTCATTTGCATGACAGTTGAGGCACTCCAATGAATAGCTGTCAACCACTGAAAATAATTTTCCCATAGCGCCTTTATGAACTGACTGCTGGATCGATGAGCCACCATCTTTCATGGTGCTAAAAAAAGAACGTTGATGACAGCTAAGGCAAAGTTGTTTGCCGCTGAAATTGTTTCGAATAGATGCACTGGTAATGGCATGTATGTTGTGACAAGTGCTACAGGTCATTTCATTTTTCCAGTCCAGTGGAAAAATATCAGGCAATTTCATCGAGGGAGTCAGGCCACTAGGGTGGCTGACCTTAAGGGCTTTTTCGTGGCAACTGGCGCAAAGTTTTTCCTGTGTTGCAAGCAGCTTAGATGCGTTGTTTTTAGTGATTGTTGTTGACGCCATGTGGCATGATGTACAGGGCGTATTTTGTGGATGAAAAGGGCGTGTGTGATTGGTGCCGGATATTAATTTCGTGGTTATAATAAACAACAGACTATAGAGTAAAGTGAGTAACCATTTGTTCATAATGGGAGCCGTTTTATTCAAGGCCTCCGAGTTTTACCCGACTCTCAATATCTTTAAGTTTCTGCACTGCACTGTTTAAGCTGTCAGCTGTATTTTCATCCTCTGCCTGAGCGATAATTTTCTGGCACAGTTCTATCTGTAATAATATTTCATGCTTATGGGTTTCGGTATGTTTAGCGGCGTTAATAATTTTTTTTGATAAGTCCTGTAAACAATCGTCTGAACGCAGTGCCAGCATTTGATTTGAGTTGTGGCTATGACGAAGGTTTTGTGAAAATCGATAGAGGGGGCCGGCAATTTTAAAACTGCTGTAAAGACTAACAAACCAGCTTATTAATGAGCAGAGTAAGACCAGAAGCAGCCCTGCAATACTAATTGCGTAAGGCATATTTTGATGTGTAATAACTTGTGATTGTATAAAGTTGCTATAACTATCTACATCGTCAGTCATTATGATTGAAATCATTATCACCAAAATTATAAATGTGACCATGCTGACAGATAAAGAAACTTTGGCAACAAGGTTGCTAAACATAATATCCAACTTGTTTTGTTTAATAAATTATGAACACTTTTAAGTAAAGCATACAAACACAATACTCGCCATGTTTTGCGTGAATTTAATTTTTAATCATCTTTTTTTGAAATGGCATGTTTCATGCGCTGTGAAAACATTCGGTGTTTTTTTGTGCTTAATTAATCGGCTTGTCTTAAGTCTACTTATATTATTGGCAATAAGTAAATTATTAAAGCCAAGGGTAAACCGCGTAATGGAAAAGACAGAACTTTATTTTTATTTGATGCAGGGTCTAAATGAATTAATCAGTTTATGATCGCAATCATTTTTGAGATAAGTGTTTTTTAATATCAAGAGAATTAAGGGGCGGCCAAATCGAAAGGCGTATCATTACATCCAACGCGCCTGAAAAAAGTCGTCGTGCGGTATGTGTTAGTCAAAAATATTCGCTTCAAGTCGATGAGAATCTATGGAGGTTACATTTGCAAGCCTATCATTGTGTCGCCTGATTATTACGCCACTCAATGAATATGTTACTAAAACTGTTGCTGATTTATTTGAAGTGTCACCATTCAGGGTTTCCCGTATTCAGCGAAAAATAGGGGTAGTGTAAAGCCAAGCAATGATCCTTTTTTGCGCTTAAAAGTTCATGGGCTGCACTCGTGATTTTACTCTGTCCCGAAAATTTAACACCCACTCACAACACATTATCTTTTCTTTTGGCTTTGCTGCGTAAAACCCGCATAATTCAGCGCTATGAAATCAATCAACTTTTTTCTTAAAAACGAACCCGAGCAGTTAGGCCTGGCTGCCAAAATTGCGGCCCAATCTCCAGCAGGCACGGTGATCTTTCTCGATGGGGATTTAGGCACGGGTAAAACTACATTGGTGCGGGGCTTTTTACAATCACTGGGTTTTACCGGCAATGTCAAAAGCCCGACATATACTTTGGTTGAACCCTATCGTATTGATAACCAACAAATTTACCATTTTGATTTATATCGCCTCGGCACCCCCGATGAGCTGGAATATGCGGGGGGGCGAGATTATTTTGATGGCGATGCAATTTGCTTAATTGAGTGGCCAGAAAAGGCAAAGGGCTATTTGCCGATGGCTGATTTGTTGGTGCAGCTAAGCTATCAAAATCAGGCAGGGGTGCAGGGTCGACATTGTGTTATTAGCTCAAACACCCCAAAAGGCCGGAGTATTCTACAGGCTTTATCTAATTAATTAGATTAGGTATACCTCCTATCTTATTAAATTTATTAATAAAATATACAATTCATGCTTGCAATTTCCAGAAAATTTGCCAAACTGTATTCATAATGCAGTAAACCTGCCGTAAATGATGAAACCGTAACTCAGAAGTTTTGAGGTGTGAGATGCAAAAACAGCGACGCAAATTTTTATCACAGCTAACCAGTCAGCTCGCTGGCATGGGCGCGCTGGCGGCTGCGCCGGTAATAACTCAGGCGGCCAGTTCTTACACTAAAGTCGAAAATATTCGTATGTCTCGCGAGCCTGATAAAACTCGCTTGGTATTTGATTTAGACGGCTCAGTCGATTACTCATTATTTAGCATGCACAAACCCGAAAGGCTGGTTATCGATTTAAAGCAAACTCGCTTAATGCATGCGGGTGTGCTCGAAGAGATGCATAGTCCGCAATTAAAAGGCATTCGTACCGGTGTGCGTAAATTGCATGATTTGCGAATTGTACTCGACCTTAAATCTCGCACCACCCCTAACAGTTTTCTGTTAGAGCCGAAAGGCGATAATGGTTATCGTTTAGTAATAGACGTGAAAGAGCCGGTGGAAACACGCAAAAAAATTGCATCTAAAAAGAAAAAATTACGTGATGTCGTGGTGGCAATTGATGCGGGCCACGGTGGAAATGACCCGGGTGCAACCGGCCGTTTAGGCACCCATGAAAAAATCGTAACCCTGCAAATTGCCAAACGTTTAAAAAGAGAAATTGATGCCACCAAAGGCATGCGTGGTGAATTAATTCGTCGCTCAGATCGGTTTATGCGATTACGCGAGCGCATTAAACGCGCCCATGAATTAGACGCCGATTTAATGATTTCGGTGCATGCAGATTCTTTTCCTGATGTACGTGCGCGAGGTGCATCGGTGTATGCATTATCTGTTAGCGGCGCAACCTCGGAATCAGCGCGCTTATTAGCCGAAAAAGAAAATAAGGTAGACCTGTTATTTGGTGATGTTGATTTAAATCATCAAGATGCAATGGTGCGTCAGGTGTTATTAGATTTATCCCTAACCGGCACCATCGAGTCGAGTTTAGATATTGGTGATGAAGTATTAAAAGAATTAGGCCGGGTGGGGCGTGTGCATAAAAAGAAAGTCCAGCAAGCGGGTTTTGCGGTTTTAAAAGCCCCCAATATTCCGGCAATTTTATTAGAAACAGCGTTCATTTCAAACCCGAAAGAAGAGCGTAAACTTCGCAGCAGTGCCCATCAAAACAAAATGGCAAAGGCGATTTTGCGCGGCGTAAATGATTACTTTGCACGCAAAGCACCGCCGGGCACCTGGCTGTCTGAGTCGCAGGAGTATTACACTATTAAAAAAGGCGATACGCTGGCGTTGATTAGCAATAAGTTTGGTATGCCGGTTTCGCATTTACGCACGCGTAACTCTTTGCGAAGTGATAATTTGCGAGTGGGTAAAAAACTCCATATTCCAGTGAGTTAATCGCAATTTAAGTTGTTTTAATTTGCTTCTTTAATGTTTTGGCGGAGTCGAATCTACGGTTCTACCTTCTGCGTTGTTCACCATGCCAAGCTTGCTATTTTTTTTATCTCAGGCATGCTTATATCATTCGAGTTTGTTTATCTATTTTTATGATCTGTATAATTTAGCAAAAAGCTAAGTAAGGCATGATATAAATGATTCAAAAAAATTGTCCTCGTTATTACATCGTTCTTTTATAGAGAATATGAAATATCGTGATGGAATTACGACCCAATAAAAATTCACTTGATGTGGGCTACCTGCTGCACTGGTATGAAATCAAAAAAGTTATCGGTCGCGGTGGCTTCGGCATTACTTATTTGGCCCATGATACAAACTTAGATCGTGATGTGGCTATTAAAGAATTTATGCCAGAGGAATTTGCCTCGCGCGAATCTGACAGCACGGTGCACCCTAAAACCGGTGATCAGGAAAAACTTTATAACTGGGGGCTAGAGCGATTTATTGCTGAAGCCCGTACTTTAGCAAAATTTAATCACCCTAATATCGTTCGTGTGCAAAGCGTATTTGAAGAAAATAATACTGCGTATATGGTGATGGAATATGCGCAGGGTAAAGACCTTTCAAAAGTTTTTAAAACAGAAGATAAGTTTTCTGAAGAGCGCCTCCTCGACATGTTTATTCCCATATTAGATGGTTTGTCTCTGGTGCATAATGCGGGTTTTATTCACCGCGATATTAAACCCGCTAATATTTATATCTGTGATAACAACTCACCCATATTGTTAGATTTTGGTTCTGCTCGACAATCCATAGGGGGCAAAACCCAAGCCTTAACCAGTTTGGTGACATTCGGTTATGCACCCTATGAACAATACAATGAAGGCTCGGGTAAGCAGGGGCCGTGGACCGATATTTATTCTTTGGGTGCCAGTCTTTATTTTGGTATTACCGGCAAAAAACCTATTGATGCTTTATTCCGTGGCGGTGGTTTTTTAGAAAAAGGCATCGACCCCTATGAACCGGTTTCGGTGTTGGCAGAGGGCGAGTATCCAGAAACTTTTCTGTTGGCGATTGATAATGCCTTAATGTTTAAAATAGAAGAACGCCCTAGAAACATTTTAAACTGGGCAGATATGTTGTTGGGCAAAAAACTGGCACCGCAGCTGCCCGATTATATGCTGACAACGCTTGAGCCTGATGATCACACAGAACTTTCCTGGTCAGATACCGAACTGGGTTACAGCACAGAAGTTTCCCGCAACTCACAAAGCGGAACCCAGGGATTAGTAGACGCACATGGCAAAAGAACTACCGATTATACTCAGGCGACGGTTGTTAGGCATGTTAATTCGTTGGCAGCAGAACAAGCCCGAGTTAATACCGAGCCAAATTCAAATGATAAAAGCGCTACCATAAAAAGTGCCGCCATAAAAAGTGCAACAGTTAAAAAAGTAGATTCGTCCCTGTCTACAATTAAACGCTTTCAGTTTCTCATTGTAATCGCTGGTGTTGCGGTTATTCTGTTGGCAGTCACCTTAAGCTGGATTTTTAGAGCACCAACGGCGCCTGAAATATCGGATAAAATTCAGTCAAAAAAATCGCCACAAAGTCACCCTGAAAAATCAGATGCTATCCAGAAAAATAATAAACTAGAGGTGTTGATTGTTAAAGCCAAAAGCGCAGTTGCGGCGAAAAAATATGTAGAGCCACGCAATAATAATGCAGTTTATTTTTATCGGCAGATATTAAAACTGGATGTTAATAATGTTTTTGCAAAAAATGGATTGTTAAAAATTGAAGAGTATTTATCTAATTTAGCTAATGCGACATTTGAAAAACAGCAGTATAAAAATGCACAAAAATATACCAGTCAACTTTTATGGGTTAATAATAATTCTTTAGATGCAAAGATGCTACAGCAACAAATTGATGCTAAGCAGCTAAGGGATAAACAGGTGTCTGCCTGGTTGGTTGAAGCTGAAGTGCATATAAAAAATAAACGTTACACTAATCCTAAAAATAAAAATGCTTTTGATGTTTATTATAAAGTTTTACAGCAACAATCCGATAATCAACAGGCCGTAGATGGTGTTCAATATATAAAAAATTATTACGTCACAGAATTTGATAAACATATTAAGGCTTTTAAGCTAACAGAAGCTGAATATGATATTGAAGCTTTAAAAAAAATATCAGCACCTGTTTCCACTATAAACCAAATGCAAAGCAGGCTTACAAAACAGCAAAAAATAAAATCTAATAAAGTTGTAAAAGTCAAGACTAAACCAAAGCCGAAATCAAAACCGGAGAAGATAAAAACAAAAAAACTTGATATCAATCAAGCTAGTCAGCTTATCGGCAAATTTAAAATGGCTATGCAGGCACGTAATACAAAAAAAATAAAACACATGAGTCAGCTGGTGCCGGGTAGAGCGCAGTTTATTGAGCAGCTACATAAGCAGTATCGCAATATAAACGTTAAGGTTTCTAATTTGCAGGTTATAGCTAAAGAAAATAGTGCACATGCAAATATAGAGTTAAATAAACTGATTGATATTAATGGTAATAAGGTTACCCCGGGCAGTTGGAGTAAATTTGAAATTAAGCTGCGTTACAATAATCGAAATCAGCTGAAGGTATATTGGTAGTTTATAATTATGTAATTTGACTTAAATTTAATGATGGGTATAGAATAGTTAAACCTTAATACAAAGTGAAGTGTAGTTTCGTTTAATACGATTTTTGGGACTAGGAAAATGATTAAAAAATTTGTACGTCAGTGCGTTGTTCTTTTTGCCTGCTCTTCAATGGCTTTTGCGTCAATGTTAAATGCAGCTCAGCTTTCATTACCGTCCGGTGATTTAGTTGCACCTAAAATTACTCAAGAAAAATACATCGACACGGTTCAAAAAAATCAGAACCATAAAATCACCGTAACCGTTAAAGATAATGTGGGGGTTAAACAGGTGATTGTTTTTTATCGGGTAATTGGCACAGAAGTCTACACCAGTCAAACCATGCAAAATATTAAGGGCTCAGATAACTATGTTGCAACTATTAAATCCACCAAAATAAAACCACCGGGCATAGAATATTATGTGCAGGCGATGGATCATGCGGGTAACACTTTATTACACGGTTATTCCTTTTCGCCCCTAAGCGTAAAAACGGTAGCCGGTGGTACCACCATTGTCGCGAGCAGTGCTAAACCGGTTAAAACAGATGATGACGATGAAGGCTTTTTCAGTAATAAATGGGTATGGATTGGCTTGGGTGTAATTGTTTTGGGTGCGGCAGCTGCCGGCGGCGGAAGTAGTGGTGGCGGTGGAGGAGAGCCCACCGCTACGCTAACGATCAATACCGCTGAGCCAGTTAATTAAAATTCGGGTGAATAAAATGAGAGTAAGCAAAGTGTTTTTTAAATTCATATTGAGTTTGGCGTTTGTCACCCTATATGCCTGTAGCAGCGGTGATGATAATGCATCAGCTTCAAACAGCAAAGCCACAACTGAAATGCCTTCCGCATTACAAAAATTAACTTTAGCAAGTGGTGGTACATTAAGTGCTTATGTGACTATCGATGGTGATACAGCGAATAGAATTGAAATGACCATTGATGATACGGGCAGTGGTTCTGCTTTTGCATCTATTCCTGGCTTAAGTCTGGAATTGCATACCATTGTGATTAGTTATGAATTTACCGATACCAACGGTACGATTGTGTTAGCCACTGCTTCCAATACCGTTGATCTGTCTTCCGGTTCTGGCAGTATGAGTTTTGCGGAAACTGATTACGATTTAAGCTCGTATGATGATGATGGTGATGGAATTAGTAATGCGGCTGAGTTGGCGGCGGGTACAGATCCGAGAGATGGAGCTTGTGTTATTGGATCTTCTATCATTGGTGATTGTACTTTAGGTTAATTAAAATCAGTCAAACTATAAATCACCTAGAAAGAAAATAATATACGTACCTATTTTAAGTATTCTAATAACTGAAATAGTAGTAAAGGAGAAAAAAATGAAATTTAGAATTATGTTATTAACTTTAATTATGATGTTTTCCACTCAGACGATTTTTGCTGGGTCTATTTCAGATGTTTATAATGCAGGTGATACATTGACTGCAGCAAAAATGGACAATATTAAAAACGCGGTTAATGATAATGATAGTAATGTGAATGCCAACATTGCAAATATTACGGCTAATGCCAATGCTATTACTATATTAAGAAATAGTGGTTTATCTGTAGTTCAGGGAAATATTTGGGTGACAATTCCAACTACCGTTGGAGAACTAATGTCAATAACATTTACAGCTCCTTCGTCAGGGGCTGTCATTATTGAGGCTTCTGGTACGGTTGCCTATAGTGACTCTTCTGGTGCAAGTGGTGGTTTTTACTGCCTGGATTTGTCAGATACTACTGCCGATGCTGGAGGTTGTACACCTAATACAGGATCGAGGTCGGCTATACGATCATATATTCCTGCCGGTATGCCTAATATGGATAGTGGTTTAGGATTCGGTTATAGCATAAGAGAAGTGGTGAATGTCATTTCAGGCGCTAGTTATACCTGGTATTTGAATGGACGTGTTAGCGGAACAGACGTTACTGCATTCTTGTTTCATCCTGTTTTAACGGCCTTATTTGTACCGGATGAAATGTGATTATCCAAGAGGGTGTAAATTATACTGTTCTTTTTTGTGTTTAAGCAGGAAATAGAATCGGGTGAGGTGACTTTACCAAATGAGTCGTCTCGCTCAAACTCATTATTTTGCCATTAAACGAGGGTGGTGCTGACCTGTTTGGATA
>Ga0316207_10001298_pt1 | contig 31722 bp, 28 predicted proteins | sample 6weekpyrite_MG_FD_204943 | JGI IMG/M metagenome (GOLD analysis project Ga0316207, IMG submission 204943) | Microbial mat bacterial communities from mineral coupon in-situ incubated in ocean water Damariscotta River, Maine, United States -... | ecosystem: Environmental > Aquatic > Marine >...
GGGCCATCAAGATCAATTTTGTTAATAGTGTGTGATTTAGCAACAGCTAAATGTGCAGCAGCGGCAACACCGATACTGCCTTCAAGCATGCAGCCAATCATGCAATCAACGTCATAAACAGCGGCAATATCAGCAACTTTGACTGCATTAGAAATTCCACCAGTTTTCATTAACTTAATATTGATAATGTCGGCAGCCTTGGTGGTGATTAGCTCAATCACTTGTTTCGGGCTAAAGGCTGATTCATCAGCCATTACAGGGGTATTTATTCGCGCACAAATATATTGCATGCCAGCAATATCATCGGCTTTTACGGGTTGTTCTATCAACTCTAATTCAACACCCGCATCTTCCAGCTCATGTATTGCTGCTACAGTTTGTTTAGCTGTCCATCCTTGGTTAACATCTAAACGAATAAGCGCTTTATTTTCTAGGGCTTGATAAATAGTTTTGACCCGATCAATGTCTTGGTGAATATCTTTGCCTATTTTAATTTTTAAAATATCAAAACCATGAGACAAGGCGTCAAGCGAATCAGAGACCATTTTGTCAATACTATCGACACTAATGGTAATGTCTGTGCTTAATTTAGGTGTACCACCACCAAGTAATTGATATAGAGGTTTATCATGAAGCTTGCCCCAAAGATCATAAACCGCAATTTCTAATGCGGCTTTCGCACTGGTGTTAGCTACCATTGCCGATTGGATCACATGAGTTATGTCATTGATATTTTCAATATATCGCCCCAATAACATAGGTTTGAATACATTTTTAATTGCCGAAATGATTGACTCATGAGTATCCCCCGTTATAACCGGTGTTGATGGCGCTCCGCCGTAACCTATGTGCCCGCTATCTGTTTCAATAATGACAATAACATCGTCAATAGTGCTTACAGTGCGCAGTGCTGTTTTAAAAGGCGTATTAAGCGGTACGGATAATCGGGCAAATCTAATATCTGTTATTTTCATAATATTTATTTCGCTCTGATGCTTTTAATATTGGTGATGCTATTCACATAGCCTTTAAGGGGGAGTAGTGGTGTGACGGAAACACCATTTAATGTGCCACGGTACACTTGGCCTTTTTCATCAAGATAACTTAACCCTTTAACATCATGAATCACATAAGGTTTGCCATTTTCCTCACCTAAATACATCATCACATGGCCGGGAATATAGATAAGATCCCCCACTTGCATGTTCTTAATAACTTTAAACTTTTCAGCTTTTGTTGACGCTTTATCAAAGAAATTATTAATGCCATAAGTACTCTTTGCTTGCTGTCCTGAGTTTCTTGGCATTTGAAAACCAAAGCTTTTATAAATTTCACCAACAAACCCCGTACAGTCTCGACCATTGTAGTCGTGCCCCCAACCGTAGCGTTCTCCTAAAAATTTAAAAGCTTGTTTTACTAAATTTTGCTGAGTAAATGGCAAATAGCCAACACGTACATCTTGGCCGCGTGGAATTGGGGTAAGTTTAAAAATGAGTTTCCCGCTATCATCTTTACTAGGAAATTTTACAATATAGTTAGCAAATGGGTTTTGACCATAAACTTCATTGCTATATTCACTGCGTTTTGCCAGTGGTAAGCGTGTACCCATATCAAGTTGAACATTACTTAACTCTGGGTGATTAGGTACATAATTAGTGAATATCTTATTGCCTGTGACCACAACAAAGCTTTTACTCTTTTTAAACGCGGCGATGTCATTTTTGTCACCGATAGCAACATCGACTTTTGGCATCCAAGCAAGGTAGTTATAGGCTTGTACTAAATACCACTGCCCATTTTTGCTGGTGTGCAAAATAGCAACCGCATCACCGGGGAATAATCCACTTTCTTGAAATCTGTCTAAATCTCTATCTTTACCTGGTTTAAAAATTCTATCTAAGGTTGGAAAGGTACGTAATACCGAGCGCGTGACCACAACGCCATAACGCACATTGTTTATGTCATTTATCGCGTTTTGGTTTGTACTTTCTATATAGTTAGCGTAATCGGCTTTAGTTACCTGTTTGCCATTGTCATAAAATCGCGCATGACTTGATGGCTTACTGATACTGTTTATTTTTGCTAATATTTGATCTTTAGTTAACTGCTCGGGCAGGCTAAGAGGATCAGTAATATAAGGGTTGTTTTCTACAAGGTTTTGGTTTAACTGAGCAATACTTTTTTGGTTCAGAATAGTCTTGCTATTTTGGCTAAGTTTGTTCAACCAGTGTTCTGACAATAGTTGCTTCTCACTTATACCTATAACATCAGTACTGTAATTAGGCACTTGCGCAAGTGCACTGACCGACAATACAGAGACTGACAACAGTGATATTTTAAACAAATTTACTAAGTGATTTTTTTTCATTTTTTTCCTAATTCTACTTTTGATAAGCATAAATGCGCTGTTACAACAGAGACAAAACCTTACCCACTAACAAGCCACCACCAGTGCCAACAATATAGCCAAGCAGCGCCATTAATACGCCAACAGGAATTAACGCTCTTGAATAAGCTGCCGCTAAAATAGGCGCTGAAGCAACGCCACCAATATTGGCAAGTGAAGCAATGCCACAGGTAAATAAATCAAATTTGAACAACTTGGCAGCAACTAGCATTAACGTGCCGTGAATAGCTAAGATAACTAAACCCATCAGAATGTAAGTAGGCGCTTGGCTTAGCTCAGCAAAATTTGCTCTTGAAGCAATTAAGGCGACAATAAGGTACAACATGACGTTAGATAGTTCAGTGGCGCCAAACAACTTACTTAAAGGAGTCATGGCGCAAAGTACCCCAATAACAGTGACCATTAACACTGTCCATGTTGTGGTGGTAAAAAAGGCTGATGTTGGCAGCATATTGGCAAAGTATTGGCTAGTTGCTGAAACAGCTAACGATAAGCCAAGTAACAATAATAATGGTGAGGTTTGATCGCCCTGTGTATTTTGCTCATTACCGCCAAGCTTGTTACTAATTTCATCAAGCTTATCGGTGTTAGTGCCAACCCAACGGTCAAAGTGTTTTGAATAAGGGACAAGTGATAATAACAACATCACCCAAATCGCATAATCTATCGAGTCAATTAATAGGGTATAGCCCATTGAGCTATCAGGTACATTCAAGGCAAGTTGAATAGCCGCCATATTACCTGTTCCGCCCATCCAGCTACCACTTAGCGCAGCAAAGGTTTTCCAGCTATCTGCTTCAAACATAGGTAAAAACAAAGCATAGGCAACAACAAACGCAATACCTATGGTGATTGAAGCTGTTAAAAAGGCAAAAATGATTTTCATGCCTAGTTTTTTAATTTGTCTTAAGTCAGCATTAAGCAACATTAAGAAAATCATTGCCGGCAAAAGATTACTTTTAAGCGCTTTGTAAAGGGTATTAATTTCTTCGGTTTGTTGCCAAACACCAAATGTTGACAGCAACATTACTGAGAAATATAAAATAACAATAGCAGGTAAGAATTCGAAAAGTTTTAGCTGGCTTTTACTTTCTAACAGCTTTAAACCACCAGCAAGGGCGAGCAAAATAGCAACATAAGAAAAGCCAGCTGAAATCATAAATAAAGTCTAATAATTGTTTATGATTTAACCATACCCTCATCAAAGGTATAAATAAAATAGCTAAATAATAACAATCTATAGCCTGTAGCTATGAGGTAACAAAATTCTTTGCAAATATAACAGCGTACTACTTTTTAATATGTTGTTTTAGGTGCTCAACAAAGTCATCACAATTCTTGCTTAACGGATTTTTTTCTAAATAAAGCCCTTTGATGGGAAAGGTCAATGGTGGTTCAAAAGAAGCAATGGCGGTATCGCTGGTTAAATTTCCTCTTGCAGTAAATTCATCAACAATACAAATAGCATTATTTTCTGCGGCAACCCGCGCAGCTATGAATAAAGTTTGTGCTTGTATAGTTGATTTTACCTCAACTTTTTCTTCTAAAAAGCGATTAATAACTAAATGATCTAACTTGCCTGATTCACCAATACCAATTAAATCAAAATCAGCTAAAGCTTTTAGCGGTAATTTTGTTGGTAAATCTGGAAAGAACTTCTTCGGATACATAATCACAAACTCTCCTTGCCCAAAAGATATTGACGCAACGCCCGGCATAGATTCAGGGGCAAACATTACCGCGAGATCACATTTATGTTCGACCAGTGCGTTAAATACATCTTGATTATGGATAGCGAGTAAATTTACATTGACATTAGTATGTTGCTTTTTAAATGTTGCCAACGCCTTCGGGGCAATATTAAAACCTAACGCTGGTGACAGAGCTAAATTAACTTGTCCAAAGTCACTTTTTTTTATGTTTTCTGCGGTGCTGCGAATAGTACGTAATTGCTGATAAAGTTTATCAACTTCACCAATAAGCATTTCAGCTTCGCCTGTAGGGATTAAACGCCCTCGAACACGTTTAAATAATGGAAAGCCTAATTGCATTTCAGCATGAGCTAAAGCTTTACTTACCGAGGGTTGAGTGATGTGTAATATTTTAGCGGCGTTAGTCACTGAGCCTGAGGTGTAAATAGTATAAAATACTTCAATATGTCGTAAACGCATCAAGCTTATGCCTCTAATAAAATGGAACACGTTCCAAAGCTAAATACAATATCATAATTATGTTATTTTACATTCCTTGCTACTGAATAAATTTTCAGCTAACAAACAAGCGCCATCAAGGGCGTTTCCTTTAGGCTTAATCAATAATGATTGTATGCTGACAGGTAACAATGGAAGGGTTGGCTCAGCTAAACCACCTAATAGTACTACGGGTAAATCTTCCTGAGCACGAGTATCGTCAATCAAGCGCTGTACTTGAATTGCGTGCGCTGATAGTAACTTTTTTGCTCCAGAGCAAGACTGCTGAAATTGGAACACTAACGGCGATAACTGGGCAAAATCAGCCGGTTTAGCACTTGCTAGCCATGAAGCAATGTCGTGGCGAGTAAGAGGGTTACCCGCAGTAGAAATTGAACTTGCAATAGTTTGCGCTAATTGAGAGCGTACTTTGCCATATTGCTGAAATTCAGCGATCATAGTTTGTACTCCATGATAGCCTAATTTAGCACCGCCACCTTCATCGCCAATAAGAAAGCCCCAACCGCCAACGAGGTGATGAGTTAACTCACCCGATTCATTATATTGCAAGCGCATGCCCACCGAGCCAGTACCAAGGGCAACAACCGCAACTTCATCGCCATTATTGGCACCATAGGCGGATGTTTTAGCGTCACTGCAAATTTCTAACAGCGCAAATCGACTGGCAAAAACTTGCTGTAAGCTTGCCACTAACTTAAGGTTTCCAGCGCCTGCCAAACCAAAAACGGCTGTAATGCTTTTTAATTGACACTGGCTCGGTGTCGTCACTTCTTTGACCAGTTTCTCTAAAACGTTAATTGCGCCAGAAAAATCATTGCTCAATGAAGATGACCCCGCACTTGCCTGCCATTGCTCTTGCGTAGTTAAATTAACCAAACGTGCAATAGTTTTGGTGCCACCACCATCAATACCCAAAATAAATTTTGCTTTTTGAAGAGCCAATTTTTTATCTGTTGCAGCCATTAAGCATGCACCTCTAAATGATTACCTGCTTGCTCAGTGACTTTACTCTGACTGCCTAGTAGACACACTAAGGTAGCAATAAAAGTCGCAATACATAATTTCCACGTAAAGGCTAAATCGAAAGTCATATCAGCAGGTAAGTATATTGTTTGAATATAAGGTTGAAACAATAAGGTAATAACAAATCCTGTAATTAATGCTGCTGTTACTGAGTTTTCACTGCCTCGTTTAGTGAACAAAGCGGTAAAATACACCCCAAGCAAGCCGCTATAAGAAAACAGCATCACACTGAGTGCAAACGCGAGTAAAGGAGTATCCGTGTATTGCTGCCAATAAAAGCATAATATCGCCATCAAGGCTAACGCTACAGCAACAATAATCATGCTCACTTTACCCGCTTTAACATAATGACTGTCATCAAATTTCAAGCCTTTTTTAAGGTGAAATGGACGATACAAATCTTGCACTAATACCGATGACATTGAACTTAAGCCTGAGTTTAAGGTAGAAAGGGCAGCAGCAACAATACCAATGGTGACCAAGCCTCTCACCCCAGCAGGAATTTGATTAAGCACATACGACATAAACACTGTCACTTTTGCGCCATCAAAAGAGGCCATTGCTGTTGCAGCACCATCACCCATTAAATCTGGACGTTGGTAAAAAATAAATAACAATAAACCAATCACCAAAAATAACAACATTACTGGTATAACCATCACCACAGACAACAGCATTGCTTTACTGCCTTCTTTCGCTGTTTTACAGGTTAACACGCGTTGTGTCATGTCTTGATCTAAACCAAAAGCGGCAATATTAAGTAATAAAAAACCGGTAATAGATGACCAAAAACCAAACATACCAGCACTGCTAAAATCGAGATCAAAATTAAACAAGGTCAGTTTAGAAGATTGCGTAAAGCCAGCAGTCGTTACAGAAGGCTCTTGCAGCGCAGCAACTATGGTTGAAAAGTCAACAGGAATAGCAATGTATAAAAAGTAAATAACAAATACGGCAGCGCTAACGTATACCACTGCTTGAATAACATCACTGTAGATAACTGAACGTACACCACCAAAAATAGAAAACAATAAGCCAATAACTGTGATAATCACAGTAGCATAAACAATACTATCAACTGCAATATTGCCAAATAAAATCATCGCCACCGCAATAGCTGCCATATATAAACGCGCGCCACTGGCAAACACACGACCAAATAAATACATTATGCCGGCATGCTTTTTAGCACGAGAGCCTATTTGCTGTTCCAATAGTTCATAAACTGTAAAAACTTTATATTGGTAAAATTTGGGAATAAGATAACTTGCGACAAAAAATGCCGCCAGAAAAGCACCAATATTGGTTGCTAAATAAGATAAATCACCGCGATAGCCCATATCAGGGCCACCTAAAAAAGTCGCCGCTGATTGTGAGGTCGCCAACACAGAAATAGAGACCATCCACATAGGCATGGCATTACCACCAAGAAAGTAGTCTTTACTGCTAGTAGATTTTTTACGATTAACCCACCATCCTGACAACAATAATACTGCGCCATAGGCAATAAATACCAACCAATCTAAACCTGTATACTGTGCGCTCATAAAAACTAACCTTGAAAATCAAGCAACTTAATCAATCGAGAATATATTATTCCAGCTATTCTGTAAACACGGAATTCACTAATAGATAGACTAACCAAAGATAAAAATATAACAACACACAGTGATACAAATACTTAGACAACTCCTGCACGTTAACTGCACAAAAACACCTGAAAAATTACCAAATAAAACCACCAATATTGCACCTAATAATGCGATTGTTGCTAGTTAAATTAACCGGTTTATTAAACACGTTAATAGGCAAGAATATGAAAAATAAAATTATCGTCATCACTATTGCCCTAATAATAGGAATAGGCATTTTTTTAAATCAACAGTTAAAATCTGAGCAAAAAACAGCCTTATTAGAAACCAATAATGCTAGCGAAAACAACTCTTCTACTCTAGATATAGAACTAACTGTCTCTGAACTTACCGAAAAGAAAACATTGGCAACTCACACAGAAGCAGAGCTTCCTTTTGGCGTTATTTATAAACGCAACTTACTAAAAAAGGAATTACATGAACTACTAAATTGTCATAAAAGCAACAGCTGCCCTATAGATAACTCTGATCCTCGCGCTTCAGATTTATTGTTAGGTCAACAAATTACAGCCAAATTAAATGAGTACAAAGCACTAGCCTTAGAAAATGATTATTATGATGATGAGACTGCCGCCATAGTCAAAAAATTCATCACCAATAGTAATGGTTATGTTCAAGAGTCAGCTATTGATTTAATGAGTGCGATGCCGCCCAACAGTGATAATGCTCAAACATTAATAAAAACCTTAGAGACGAGTTATGATGCCAAAATAATGAATCAGTCAATGAAAGAATTACAGCGTTATCCACAGTTAAGCAGCCAAGTTGATAAGCTTTATCAAAAATCTCTACAAACAGGCAGTTTTTATGTGGCGCAAGAGATTGCGATGAATATATTACCCCAGCTCAATACACAAAACATTGAACAATATACCGAAGTTGCTAATAATTTACCGCAAAATAGCAAGCGTGCTGATGCGCTATGGTCAAATATCAATGAATTTAATTTAAGACAGAAAGGCGGCTAACAATAATAAGAGTAGCACTTTATAGTCAAGTCATCTTAGAATGAGAGTTTTCAGCAACTTGAGATGACTTGTCGACTATATGCCCGTTTATCTAATATTAGTTTTAATCATTAATCTCGGCTCAGCCTTTAGTGTGCACGCCAATACGATTGTAAGTGAGATTAAAAAGCAAGAACATCAACTTGGCGCTCGTATTGGTGTTTCTGTATATGACGCTACAAACAATAAATTATGGAATTATAATGGGGATTCTCCTTTTCCTTTAATGAGTACTTTTAAAACATTAGCCTGTGCAAAATTACTGGCTGATGTTGAAAAAGGGCTTCAAACCTTTGAGGCTTCTGTTGTTATAACAACAAACTCCCTTGTTGATTGGTCACCCATAACTAAAAAGCGCATTGGTGAAAACTTTACCTTAAAACAGGCATGCTCTGCAGCAATGATTATGAGCGATAATACGGCGGCAAACATAGTATTGACAGGAATTAAAGGCCCAAAAGCCTTAACTCAGTTTATGCGTTCTATAGGCGATAATATCACTCGATTAGATCGCATTGAACCTGACTTAAATGAAGCTCTTGATGGCGATAAAAGAGATACCACAACCCCAAATGCCATAGCCAAAAGTTTACATGTGTTATTGTTTGGGGAGGTATTGTCCCAAACATCAAAGGTTCAACTAAAACAATGGATGATAGATAATCAAATTACTGGCAGTTTGTTACGTTCAGTACTGCCTAACGGTTGGTCTATTGCTGATCGCTCTGGTGCGGGTGGCTTTGGTTCAAGGGGGATTACCGCAGTTGTTTGGTCTGATAAACGCACACCTCTCATTATAAGTATTTATTTAACCCAAACCGATGCATCTTTTGCACAGCGAAATAAAGCAATTGCAGACATCGGTAAAGAAATCTTCAATGTTTATAGTAAATAACAGTACTTACTTTACTAATAAAAATTATCATTAAAAACTCTCTGGCAAACTAACGAATAGCCATGTAGATTATTACAAATAATAATCACTACCAGAGAAATTAAATGAAAAACCTCTCTTTTATAATTTTTCTATTTACTTTCAGTTCATTAATTAACGCACAAGCTATATTTGAAAAACTCCCAAAGGTTATCAAGGCTAATGAACATTATGTTTTTTATTCTCATGGGCTGATTGTTGAAGGCGACAACCCTAAGCCTGTACATGGCCGTTTTGGCGAGTATGACTTTCCTGCTATTAAAAATGCTTTAGCTGATGAAAAATATAATTTAATTGCCCATCATCGCCCGCTTAAAACTGATCCCTTTAAATACGCTAGTGCTTTGTCCAAGCAAGTCACTACCTTGTTAAATAATGGCGTAGCACCTAAAAACATTACTTTGATTGGTTTTTCCCGTGGCGGTTTTATCACAGCATTAGCATCGAATTTATTAGCTAATAAAGCGCTAAATTTTGTCATTATGGCCGCATGTACTAGCCGTTTAGCCAAAAATAAAGAGCTAGTGATCCACGGTAATTTGTTATCTATTTATGAAACAACTGATGGTGTAGGCTCTTGCAATGATGTGATTAGCAGAAACCCGGAAGCAATTAGTTCCTATAAAGAAGTAGCGATAACGACAGGCAAAGAGCATGGCGCATTTTATACGCCAAACCCAGCTTGGCTTATACCATTAAAAACATGGCTAAAAAAACAAGATAATGAGTAAATTTATTTTGTTATGATATTTAATAAACATATTAAATATCAGTTGAATTTACCCTAAGTTGAATTTACTAGTGTAATACCCTTATACTAAAGTAAATCAGTAACCAATTATCAGCAAAGGAAGTATTATGATTATTCGCAATTCAGCCATCATAGCAATATGGTCAGCTGTTATTTTTAGTACGAATATCATGGCAAAGGATGTGGCTATCTATCGCTGGGTTGACGAAAATAATGTTGTGCACTTTAGCCAACACGAGCCTCAAAACAAAAACTTTTCCCAACTAACAACTTTTTCTTCTTATAGAGCGAAAGAAAAAGAGCAACCAAATGATGCAAAAATGCTATCGGTTGACCAGCAGTTATCAGATTATGAAAAAGAAAAAGCAGCCGTCCTTGCTAAGAATAAAGAAATTGCTGATAAAAATTGTAAAGCGGCACAACTAAATGAAAAAATGCTAAATTCTTTCGATAAAGTCATGATTACCGACGCTAATGGTAAAAATAAAGCGTTATCAGCTAAAGAGAAAAATGCTCAACTTGCTTTAAGTAAAAAACATATCTCTTTGTATTGTTCACAAGAAGGTGAGAAAAAATCTTAACCTCTTACCAAGTCCCAGTGTTCAAACTGGGACTTTTAACTTCCATATAAACACACCAATACACCCGATTAACTAAACACTAACTCACCGTTGCTTTCTTTAAGGGTTATTGTTGAACCTTGAGCAAACTCTCCTGCTAATAATTTTTGTGCCAGTGGGTTTTCAATTCCTTGTTGAATAGCTCGTTTTAATGGCCTTGCACCAAAAATAGGATCAAACCCTGCTTGAGCAATTAATCTTAGTGCATCGGCACTTACAGATAATGTTAACTCTTGCTCGGTTAAACGCTGTGATAGCGATTGAATTTGAATTTCAGCAATTTTCTCAATTTGCGTTGAAACTAATGGATGAAATACTACAGATTCATCAATACGGTTAATAAACTCAGGTTTAAAATGATGGCTAACTTCGTCCATCACTTGGCTTTTCATTTGCTGATATTGGCTGTCATCAGCAAACTCTTGAATTATATCTGAGCCAATATTTGAGGTCATAATAATAACGGTGTTTTTGAAATCAACCGTCCGCCCTTGTCCATCAGTTAAGCGTCCATCATCAAGCACTTGTAGCAGTATATTAAAAACATCACTATGCGCCTTTTCCACTTCATCTAATAAAATAACAGAGTAAGGTTTACGCCGAACCGCTTCAGTCAAATAACCACCTTCTTCATAACCAACATACCCTGGAGGTGCTCCCACTAAACGCGCTACCGAATGTTTTTCCATAAATTCAGACATGTCTATGCGAATAAGCGACTCTTCACTGTCAAAAAGAAAGTACGCTAATGCTTTAGTCAGTTCGGTTTTACCAACCCCAGTTGGTCCTAAAAACAAAAAAGATCCTATGGGTTGATTTGGATCGGCCAAACCTGCACGAGAACGTCTTATCGCATTTGATACCGAAGCAACAGCTTCATCCTGACCAATAACTCGTTGATGCAAATCATCTTCCATATTAAGCAACTTATCGCGCTCTTGCTCTAACATTTTGGCAACGGGAATCCCAGTAGCTCGGCTAAGCACATCAGCTATTTCAACGTCAGTTACTTTGTTTGCCAACAAACTCATTTCTTGCATTTCAGCTTGGCTAGCTAAATCAAGCTGCTTTTCAAGCTCGGGCAATTTTCCGTATTGAAGCTCAGACATCAGGTTCAAGTCGCCTGAGCGCCTTGCGGCTTCAAGTTCAATGCGAGCATGCTCTAAATCTTCTTTAATAGTTTGCGTGCCATACAATGCCGCTTTCTCAGTTGTCCAAACTTCATCAAGTTCATCATACTGTTGTTGCTTTTCATTTATTTTTTCTGAAATATGCCCTAATCGCTTTATCGAAGCATCGTCAGAATCTTTTTCTAGTGCTTTTTGCTCTAATTTAAGTTGAATCAAGCGACGCTCTAGGCGATCTAAATCTTCAGGCTTAGAGTCCATTTGTAAGCGAATGCTTGAAGCCGCTTCATCAATTAAATCAATAGCCTTATCAGGTAGTTGTCTGTCGCTTATATAACGGTGCGACAAAGTAGCAGCGGCAACAATAGCAGGGTCAGTTATATTTACTTTATGATGAAGTTCATAGCGCTCTTTTAAGCCACGTAAAATGGCTATGGTGTCTTCAACACTAGGCTCGTCTACTAATACTTTTTGAAAACGTCGCTCTAAAGCAGCATCTTTTTCAATATACTGGCGGTATTCGTCTAGGGTGGTCGCGCCAACGCAATGTAAATCACCACGAGCAAGGGCTGGTTTTAGCATATTGCCTGCGTCCATAGCGCCATCAGTTTTACCCGCACCCACCATGGTGTGCAATTCATCAATAAACAGAATAATCTGACCTTCTTCTTGAGAAAGTTCATTTAAAACGGCTTTTAAACGCTCTTCAAACTCGCCTCGATATTTTGCACCAGCGACTAAAGCGCCCATATCTAAAGACAGTACACGCTTGTTCTTCAAGCCTTCAGGAACTTCATGATCAACAATACGTTGCGCTAACCCTTCAACAATGGCAGTTTTACCAACACCAGGTTGACCAATAAGTACGGGGTTATTTTTAGTACGGCGTTGTAAAACTTGCAAAGTACGTCGAATTTCATCGTCACGACCAATAACAGGGTCGAGCTTACCTTGCTCTGCGAGCTCTGTTAAATCAACCGTATATTTTTCCAATGCTTGACGAACATCTTCGGCATTGGGGTCATCAACTTTTTGCCCGCCACGCACATGCTCAATGGCTGCTTTCATACGTTGTTCATTAGCACCTAATTCTTGCAGGATTTTCCCCAAAATACCTTTATCTTCTAATGCAGCAAGAAGAAACATTTCTGATGAAATATACTTGTCTGACATTTTTTGTGCATGTTTATCACACAAGTTAAATAACTTACCCGATGCTGATGACAACTGAACATCACCATCTGAGCCTTCAACTTGCGCGAGTGACTGCAACGCTTGATCCACTTTTGATCTTAAGGTACGAACATCAACGCCAGCACTTTTTAATAACGGAATTACTGAGTTTCCATTTTGATTTAACAACGCCATCATTAAATGGATAGGTTCAATAAATTGGTGATCTTGACCTAACGCCAGTGACTGAGCATCAGCAATAGATTCTTGAAATGATTGAGTAAATCGGTCTAAACGCATATTTTTCTCCTGCCAGTACTTAGTATGAATCGCAATGGACTTATGAATTAACTATTTTAACTTGATAGTTATAACATTAGGTTGGTTTTTAATTTTTTCAATAGAGAGAGGGCTGCTATTTTGATTTGAAACAAGTAATATTTAGTTATTAAGTTTTATGCCTATGTAAATAACTCAGGTGAAGGGAAGTTAAACATAGGCGTGTTATTTTCTGCTTGTAGGCGGGATTTTAATCGCGCTTGAATGAGCGCGATTAAAATCCCGCCTACGAATATAACGATACCTGAACAAGGAGCATAGGCACGTTAAGTTTTACAGATTATAAAAGGCAAATGATCGATGCCATTCGTCCCGTTATATTATCTTTTCGATAAGAATAGTATTTTTCTGTGTTCGAATAAGTGCACTCTGGCAAAGTACTTATCTGATTAATACTTAGATTTTTTAACTGTAGCGTCGCTATTTTATGCAAATTTGCCAAATACTTGCCATTCTTTGTCGCTGAAAATGCAGTATTGAAACACTCATCTTGCTGAACAAATTTAGCTTTCACCTCACTCCCCACTTCAAAAGCATGTTGTGAAATACACGGACCAAGCCAAGCATAAATATCCTCTGGAGAGGTCGACATTTCATTCAAGGTATTACTTATGATATTTGATGCTAGTGGTCGCCAACCACCATGAATAGCAGCAATTTCATCACCTGCTTTAGACACTAATAAAATAGGCAAACAGTCGGCTGTCATTATGGCTAAACAAATATTTTTTTTATTGGTAACGGCTGCATCAGCCGTAATAGCTTGCTCACAAACTTGGGATACTTTAGCTACAGCATTACCATGAACCTGTTCAAGCCATTGAATTTGGGTGTGCTTGGGTAATAATTGTTGCAAAGATTGACGATTAATTTCAACTTGCTTGACACAATCCCCCACGTGTAACCCTAAATTAAAACCTTGATAAGGTGAATTTAACTCTGCCCTAGCCTGACTGAGTGGAAAACGTGTAGTTTGTATGGCCAACACTTTATTTGCTAGTAAATTTTTAGCTTCAACAGTAGTTGTTGGCCATTGAGCATGCTCAATGGCTGAGTTTTCAAAACGGGTTAAATTACTAATATTCGTCTTGACCATTAAGCTTGGTGTCTGCTTGAAGTAGTTCTACTAGTTCAACAAAGTCATCAGGTAAGTCGGCATGCCAAGTCATTAACTCGCCGGTAATTGGGTGATACAAAGACAGCATAGCTGCATGTAACGCTTGACGTTTAAAGCTTCGAAGTTTCATCAATAATTCAGGGGTTGAGTTTTTGGGTGGTCGAGGTCTGCCACCATAAACTGGGTCGCCTACTAAAGGGTGAGTGATATGCGCCATGTGCACACGAATTTGATGAGTACGCCCGGTTTCAAGACGTAAACGTAAACGTGTATGCAAACGGTATTTTTCCATCACCCGATAATGGGTTACCGATGGTCTCCCTGAAAACGTTACCGCCATGTGAGTACGTTTTGTGGGATGACGCCCAATGGGTTCATCAACAAGACCGCCAGCAGTCATAAGACCATTAGCAACCGCTTCATATTCGCGCGTTATTTCGCGTAATTGCAATGCCTCCACAAGATTAGTTTGTGCGGCAATGGTTTTAGCCACCACCATTAACCCGGTTGTATCTTTATCAAGACGATGCACAATACCTGCGCGAGGTACTACTTCAAGAGCAGGACAATGGTGCAATAAAGCATTCAATACTGTACCGTCGGGATTACCAGCACCAGGGTGAACAACTAAACCCGCAGGTTTGTTAATAACTAAAATATCATCGTCTTCATAAACAATATCTAAATTAATATTTTGTGCTTCAAAACGCTCTTCAGCTGCAACTTCAGCATCAATAGCTATACTTTCACCACCGTACATTTTCTCTCGAGCACGCGCTAATACTTCGCCATTTACCGTGACACAACCTGCAATGATCCAATCTTTTAACCGTGATCGTGAATAATCAGGAAACATTATCGCCAAAGTTTGGTCTAAGCGTTTACCTAAACACGAATCTGGAACAGTATCTTTATGTTGAATTATCTCAGCCATTAAACTCTCTATCAGTTTGGTAAGGCCATTGTGCTAGCTAAAGCGCTAGGTTAGAATGCCCTACACAAGTATTCATAATAGTTATATTTTACCCTTTTTATTACTTAATATTAAGCTTTATATTAAATGGGGTTCATACTTATTTACTTTTAATTTTAATTTTAATTTTAATTTTAATTTTTTATTTTCTAATCAAGGCATAATTGCAAATTCCATGGAAAAATTGACAACAAAAATAATATTTATCACGCTAGCACTGACGTTAGCCGGTTGTTCTTCGTCAGGTAATGAAACTGAGATAGATAAAGTACCTGATAAATCAGCACAAGCATTGTTTGTAGACGCTAGAACGTCTCTTGATAATGGTTTATATCAAAAAGCGATTCAAATTCTTAGTGCAATAGATTCTCGTTTTCCTTTTGGTCCTATCTCTCACCAAGTGCAGCTAGATTTAATTTATGCGTATTATAAAGTTGGTGATTCTGCTCAAGGTATTGCCTTAACCGATAGATTTTTGCGTTTAAATCCAAATAATCCAAATATTGATTACGTTTATTATATGCGTGCGTTAATCAACTTAACCACGGAAGAGAATCTATTCCAAGATCTCGCTGGTATAGATCGTGCGGATAGAGATCCAACCGCTTCACGTGAAGCTTTTGACGATTTTAAAAGAATAATTACAGAGTACCCTGACAGTAAATATGCTGCTGATGCTCGAAAACGAATGATTAAAATTAAATCTCGGCTGGCCAAATATGAACTTGCTGTAGCAAACTTCTATTTAAAACGAGATGCTTATGCTTCAGCAGCAAATAGAGGACGATATATTGTTGAATACTTCTCGCCGAGCCCAGAAGTAGAACCAGCATTAGAAATAATGATTGAATGTTACGAGCAACTTGGTTTGGTTGATTTAAAGAAAAATGCTTTGCAAGTACTCGCTGCAAATTATCCTAACAATTCACTTGTTAGGTAAAAATCAGTTACGAGCAAGAAAAGTAGCAAGTTACGAAGTACTTCACCTTCAATGAGGTTTCTTCGTTACTCGCCACTATAAACTCATAATTTTTCGCCTATATCGCTTCTTGATTTTCTTCACCGGTTCTAATTCGAATAATACGTTCTACATCAGTGATAAATACTTTACCGTCACCAATTTTACCGGTTTGTGCGGTTTCTAAAATGGCATTTACACAACGCTCTACATCTTCCTTAGCAATCACTATTTCTAGTTTAACTTTGGGCAAAAAATCAACCATATATTCTGCGCCGCGATAAAGTTCGGTATGACCTTTTTGTCTACCAAAGCCTTTCACTTCAGATACTGTCATGCCTGTAATGCCAATTTCACCTAATGCTTCTCTAACATCGTCAAGTTTAAATGGTTTAATGATCGCTTCAATTTTTTTCATAGTATTCCTCTGTACTCTTGTACCCTTTTGTTCTTTTTAAAAGAGTAAATATAAGCTATAGCTATAATATTCTTTAATATTACAGTGCGTTTATCCCCAAATCACGTTTTTATTTTGTTAAACTCTCTTTTTAATAATTATCTTCTTAAAAGTAGGATACTCCATGAATCAACAAGCCATTATCGATGAAATGAAGGTGTTGCCTGAAATTGATGTGCCGTTTGAAATTCGCCGTCGAGTAAGTTTTATAAAAGCCACATTAATGGCATCAGGGTTAAAAACATTAGTGCTTGGTATTAGTGGTGGTGTTGACTCTTCCACTTGTGGACGTTTAGCGCAACTTGCGATCAATGAATTAAATAATGAGGCTGATGAGAATTTTAAATTTATTGCAGTAAGGTTGCCTTATGGCGTACAAGCTGATGAAGAAGATGCTCAACAAGCCCTTGATTTTATTCAGCCGACCCACTGCTTAACCACTAATGTACTAGAAGGTGTAAATGGCATACATCAACAAGTTGTTGATGCACTTTCTCAGGAAAAATTGTTATCAGCATCTGATGAGGCAGTTGATTTTTCAAAAGGCAACGTCAAAGCACGCGCTCGTATGGTATCTCAATACCATATTGCCGGTATTTTAGGTGGTTTAGTGTTAGGAACAGATCACAGCGCTGAAAATATTACTGGATTCTTCACTAAGTGGGGTGATGGCGCGTGCGATCTAGCGCCGCTTTTCGGGCTTTCAAAACGGCAAGTAAGAATGTTAGCTAAACACCTAGGTGCACCAGCTATTTTAGTTGAAAAAGCCCCTACTGCTGATTTAGAGGATTTAGAGCCGGGTAAAACTGATGAAGATGCTTTAGGTATTAGTTATGATCAACTTGATGATTTTCTTGAGGGTAAAGTTGTTACAGCGCAGGTGAGTGAACATATCATGGCGATTTATCAAAAAACACAGCATAAACGTAAAGCTATTCCTACTATCTATGACTAACAATTAGCAAAATCCATTTTTTTTAACTATACCTATTTTACAAGGAAGTTAATTAAAATGGATTTTTATGCTTACCCAAAAACTAGGTAATACGTTTAATGCGTGCTCAAAAGGTTTTACGTTAATTGAGCTAATGGTTTCTGTCTCTATTTATTCAATACTCGCCGCCATTGCCATTCCCAATTACAGCAACTTTATCGTACAAATGCGTGTTGATAATGAAATATCTCAACTGTATCGTCTCTTACTTATCACTCGAAACTCAGCTATTAACAGTGGTCAAAAAGCCATACTATGCCCATTAGATAACGCGCGACAATGCACAAGCTTGTGGCAAAATGAACTCAGTGTATTTATTGATGTTAATGATAATAAAACTTTTGATAATAATGAAAAAGTCATTCATATCAGACCCGCTATAAACACTAACGATAAACTTGTTTACGGTAAAGGCAGAACAAAAATCACCTTTCAACCAACCGGACAACTTAGCGGTTTAGCCAATGGTACTTTTCGCTATTGCCCACAAAGCTATGAAAATTTCTCACGAGGTATTGTTGTTGCTCGCTCTGGTCGAGTTTACCAATCAAGTGATATTGATAATGATGGTATTGATGAGAATAGAGGAAACAAAGAAATTAACTGTGATTAACGTTGATTTACTTGGACTAACAACCTGACTGATTAAAAAACAAGCACTAGCGAGATAGCCAATAAAATGGTATAAATATTAAAACTCCAAGCAGTATTAAATGGATATATTATGGATAACAATGTCGGCTCTCCCTCGCTCATAAATCACTCAGCCCACCGCAAGCAAGGTTTCACACTTATTGAACTTATGGTCGCTATTGCTGTGGTAGCAATACTCTCTGCCATTGCCTTACCCAGCATGAGTGATTTTTTAGTCCGAATGCGTGTCGACAATGAAATAAGCGAGATGCAACGGTTATTATTAACTGCAAGGAATATGGCGATAAATACCGGAAAAAACACTACTGTGTGTCCTCTTGTTAGTGGTGCCTGTACCACTAACTGGGAAGGTGAAGTAAGTGTTTTTACTAATGATGTTAACACCTTAGCAAACAGCAATGCATTTGCAGGTAATGATGAGTTAATTAAAGTAAAAGATGCGATAAGAACAGGTGATAAACTGCAATACACTCATGTAAGTGTTATCTATTCGCCCGCGGGCAGACTTTTAACCACTGCGGCAAGTTTTAATTATTGCCCAAAAGATGAGGTAAATAGAAATAGAGGAATCGACATTTCAGTATCAGGTCGCAGTTACACAAGCGCTGATACTGATAACGATGATAAAGATGAAGATAGAAATGGTAATGAAATAACCTGTATTTAAATTAGCACTTCGCTATTTAGGTAACCCTTCATCCAAAGCCCTAGCTATTGAACTACTAAATTCATCAGTTTCTAACACACACTGTTTGGCTTTATAAACAGTCGACTTTGTATTACTCGATGTTTTTCCATTATTTGTTCTCAGTAATATTGTTTGACCTACAATCTGATGCGTGAACTTTTTAAGTAACGAGGGCTGAATTTTCCATAAACTAATGGTTTCGCCTCCACCGACAAGCTCGACAAAACATTTTACATTAACTGCTTTTTCACTTACCGGCGCTGTTTTGTTTTTTGCCATTGCGACATCAACAAAAGTTATCAATGTAAAGGTAATTAATAGGGCTAACTTCATTAAATTATTCATATTACTTCTCCCAACATGCTGCAGGTGTTTTTTGTCCCGCTTCATTAATAGTAAGGCTAGTACAACCCGAATCGGCTGTTTGCGCATTTTGAGCGGTTGCGGTTAAAACAAAAGTACTGCCACTGTTAGCTATTGCGCCATCTATACTGTAATTTTTAGATTCTGTAATATAAGGATCTGTTGCCATCCCTAAATCAGTCATATCATTAGTGTAAGAGCGAAAGTCGATAAAGCCCTGCTCCTCTATATTTGCTAAACGCAATAACTCCCTTTGTGCCTCACTTCGGTTAGAGCGCAATACATAATCGACATACGATGGATAAGCAACACCAGCTAAAATGCCAATGATGGCGACAGTAATCAGTAACTCAATTAAAGTAAAACCTAGACGCTTGGCCTGTAAACAGCCCTGTAAACGGTTTAATGACATTTGAGACATCATTATTAATCCTCTGTTATTCTGTGACATAAAGATAAGTTCGCATTGTGGTTAAGTTAAAACCAACGGGAATAATTCTTCTGCCGACAATTAAATTTCCTATTGCTTCATCAATAGTATTGGCGTCACCGTCATCTTCAGGTATAACAATTAAAGTTGGCGCTCCTAGAAATTGCTCACTGATAAAGGCAATTCTATCTTCTCTATTTTTAGTATCTTCTGCCGCCCAATTAAACTTTTTAATACCAAGGGCTAAGTCGACAGCATATAACCAACCCTGACCACTAGGTAATACACAGCTCACTTGATTTTGTGCTAAGTCCGGCGGTGTAAAAGTAGTGAAATATACAGTATTATTAATAACAATAGCATTGGCTGTACTTTTTTCACCATCTTGAGTCATATCAAAATACCAACCAGATTTTTCACTTACCGCAACGGATAATGCTTGCCTGCCCTCGTCACTGACATTACCAAATGGATCATCAGTAAAATCATAAAGATCGCTAATAGTAATAGCTGTTGGCGTTGGTGGAGTAGAAGAGCCTGAAAAGCTTTGCGTTATGATATTTCGATCTTTAATCATGAAAAAAGTATCGTCGGTATCCGTGCCTAACGGGTTAGATCTATCACCACTGCCAAGTAAAATAGCATCATAAGGAATGTCTTGATTTACTGTTACCGTTGAAATATTACCCTCATCATCGGCAACTTGTGATTCAATAGTTTCAGTTATAAAAGTTCGCACTATCGATGGTTCATAAAAAAAGCGTCGGTCTGTTAAATTAGTATCTCCACCCAAGCTAGCCAATTTAAAGACTGTCCAAGGATCACTACCGGTAGGGTTATCGCTAGGCATATCAACGCGCCAGACATTCCCACCGGTATCACCGGTATATAATCGGTCAACTAAACCATCACCATCACTGTCTAAAGTGGCAATATTAGATGGAATACTATCATCAGTACTCGTAAAAGTAGTGGTGGCACCGCTAGGCGCCATGCTCCATTTTTGAGTGCCTGTTTCAGCGTCAACCATATATATAGCGCGGCCAACATTATCAGTGCCTCCCGGCCCAGCATTATCTTTTGAGGTGTCATATCCACCGCCAAAAAACAATACAGGCTTAGCAACACCATTAACAATATTGATTTTAGAATACCCCACTTTAGGTTGTGACCAAGATTGCCCTAATTCCTCAAAACCTGGGGTATTTGCATCTAAATGCCACAGCAAACTCGGATTGTTAGCATCACTGATATCAAGGCCATAATAAGAAGTACCACCACGGCGTAAACCAAAGAAAATCCAGACAGTATCACCAGATTCAATAATGCCATTACCATTGGCATCATTAATATATGACGTTATTCTGCCATCGATACCATAAATTTTATCACTGGTAGCATAATTATCTCTTAATGGTTGAATATTTGGGAAAAACTCTTTCGGCATAAATGCCCATGTTTCATCTACCGTGTCACCTGAATCTTTAAACATGTGCAAGGCACCCGCATTAGTGCCAATAACTAAATGAATTTTATCACCATAGTTAACCACTAATGGCTTAGAATGAAGTGGATCACCAAATACGCCATAGCGCATATCGGTAGTATCATTATCTTCATCTTCATCATCAACATCAATGCCTATATTCCAATTAAAATAATCAGTTGCTTTGGTAACGTCTACACCTAAAAAGTCAGCATAATTTTGTGTGCTACCAAAATAATTATCTGCATTGGTTTGTGTTAATTCAACTAAAGCACTGTTTGCACCAAGGTCACTATAAATCATGCGATTAGATTTTTTGCGTAACATGTCAGCAACGCCGCCTTTAGCTACTTCATCGCCATCAACACCCGTTGACCAAAAACTTGTGACTTCATCAGAGAATACCCCAAGGCTTTGGTTTATAGCAGGTTTGCCCTGCTTACCAACTTGCGCGCCGCCTTCAACTTTATATTTTTTTAAGTTACCCTGCCACCTTGGTCCTCTATCTGGCTGAAACATAGCGTAATAAACAGAGTTTAGTGTTTCAGTACGATCAAAGTTATTGGCGGCAACAGAGGCGGAAGTTAAGCTATCGTTACTTGGCTCTAAATTTGCCAATACGTTAGTTAATGCTGTCGTTAAACTGGCGGTATCATTAGCTGGGAAATATTTCCCTCCACCTAATAATGCTGTTTCTTTTAATAAAGGCTCGGCATCAGTTTGGGCATCTTTGCCAAAACCTATGGTATACGTGCTCACCGTTTGCTTACCATCAACACTGCTATTGACATCATTGTTATTCATCCAACCGGCAAGGGCTGCAAGATAATTATTATTAAATGCCGTCATTGTATAATTATCAGCGGTTCCCAGCGCTTTTACTTTATCATCTGCCGCTAAATCTCTCGTTGGCTCACCGTCGGTGATAATGATAACGTAAGCTTTATCACTACATGAGCTAAAGGGCGATATATACACTTTTCCAGGTGCTTCTATACTGGTATCACGAGGAGGTGTATTAGCTTTATACCCCCCATAATTACTATCATTATCACCAAAATCGACACTTTTACCTGCAAAGTAACGAGATGCTTCATATAATGTTTCACAAAGCGGGGTGTTAGTTTCAGCATCAAGACTATTATTAACAAGATCAAGAATAGCGGCTCGGTTCACAGCATTAGACTCTTTAATGCCAGAAACAATACGCCCACCATCGCGTACAAATTCACCTTTATAGTTATGATTAAAAACTTGTAAACCAAAATCAACATTAGGCGATGCATTAATTAAATTAGTGACACTTTCTTGGGCGATATCGAGTCGAGTTCTTGAGGTATTAGCAATATCTTCACTTTGATACCAACGCAAATAATTATCGGTATATAAAGTAACTAATCCGCCTGACCAAGAAACATTTGAGTCACCCGCGGCAGCCGTATGATAGAGTGGATTTTGTTTACTGCCTTCACCATCAATAGGAAAGCCAGCAGGTAAAGGAGTAACGACACCTTGCTTGCTTACCGTACCAGCATTTCTGTCATCATTAGCAAGAACATCATCTTCACAGTCTATAACATCGACATTGGCGCCATTATTGTCAGGAATTTCAAGCCAACGCCCTGAATTTCCCTGAAAATCATACTCGCGAATTTTGCCGGTATAAAAGCCATATTTTTCAAGAATATCTCTTGCTGTTTGACAACTGTTAATATCATCTAAAAAGCGGCGAGACTCACTTGGGCTATCAGGCACAGGTAAAGAAACACCATCAACGCCGCCCTTAGTAAAGTAAACAAATTTGTCAGATAATGAGTTTAAACCACCGACAGCGGGATAAATAGTATTAGGATCATAAGACGATTTGACACTTTCAACTCGGCTCATACTGCCCGAATTATCAAAAACAATCAGTACTTGCGGTCGTGCCTTGGCTTGTTTGACACTATCACTAATATATAACTCAATATCTTCACTATATGAAAAGTTAGCGGTTGTGAGTAAAAGTCCTGCTACTAAATATTTTTTCATCTTTTTTCCCCAATCAAATAAATCACCTTACAACTATTACCACTTAACGTAATAATTGCTGGGCTATACCTGAATTTACATTAACCGTGCTGGTATTATTACGGCCATAATTTCGATTTACTTGAACTCTTAAGACATTACAAGTAAACACCTGAGTTGAAGAGGCTAACTTAGAGTGGGGGCAGTCAGGCTCTAGCATATATTCGTTATTTGTTACGCCCAGTGTTGCTGAGCTAAATTCATTACCATCGTTAGTAAAGGCTAAATCAGCCATCATATTTTGATCGCCATTGGTAAAAGTAACAATAGCGGCAGCAAAAGCATTAGTTTCACCCGGAGAAACTTGTTTAGATATAATTTCATCAACTGCGCTGACCGCTTCTTGGGTCGCAATAACTTTTTCTTGGCTAGCTCCAGACATTTTCATATCCGTGGTGGTATTTTGCATCAATGCTGCCGCAACAGCCGTTAAGGCTATTAAAAAAACTAATGACACCACTAAAACAACGCCATGTTGCTGTTTCATATTTGTGCTTACCTGCTTGGTTAAGTGACTTTGATTTACTAGTTCCATGTATCAACCCCCGCGTTATATAGAGTTACCGTTGAACTAAATAATAATCGACGGTAGTTATCATTAAAAGTATAGGTCTGATCGCCTAATTGATAGCTATTGGTATTAGTATACTTGTTGTCCGGTAAAATATTACGAGCCAAAACGTATATTTTAACCGAGAGAATTCGACTATTAGCATTATTCCAAAGTGCAGCAGTCATATTATCAGCAGAGACATACGCATTGACAATACCATAACCAGGATCGATGGGATCGGTATCAGTATCTATACCGTATTCAAAGCGAATCATTTCAATACCATCAATTATAGGTGAAAAAGATAAAGTGTTAGACAATTGCCCTTGCATCAAAACCGGCACGGTATTACTACCTTGTGCTTCTTCTTTGACATAATATATATGGTGTTGATATTCCCAGACTTGTGCATTTTGAACTTCTGGCACCACACCGCCAGCGAAAATAGTACCATTACTCATATTTGCCACTAAATAATAGTTACCTGCTGGAGCTGTCGCAATAGGATCACCAAAACCATCAACTAATGGTGAAGAAATAGCACGTTTTAGCTGTAAAATATCTGAGCCAATTTTTGCATCGGTTATGCAGCCAGATAAAATAGTTGCACTGTTCACAGTTTGCCCCCACAGGGTTCTAAATTTACCCACGGCTAAAGGAAAAGTGCCATTATTGATACCATCACCAACACACTCTCCTGCTGGGGCAGCCGGTACAGGATTAATACTAGCAAGATCAATAGTACCCGTATAATCGCCCCAAAAATCCTGCCTTAACAAATCATCACTTAGCAGGTTAATAGCAAAGCGACCATTCTCTTGCAACTCACCATAAGCTGACGTTTCAGTGGTAGTGGTTCTCATGCCTACAAAAACACTCAAAACACCAGCAAAAATAACCAAACCTATTGCCAAAGCTATAAATAACTCTAACAAACTAAAGCCTCCCTGTTGAGCCAAAGGTTGCCTTAAAGTTTGATTAGATATTTTTTCATTTTTCATGCAATTCATCATATTTTACTGTTTTTGCTCATCAATTCATTCAAGTAAGTTACTCATTTCAGTTACTAAATGCCTACAAAACAAAAGCATCAACAACAACCTGACGACGAGTATTACTCGAAGTTCCACAACCATTAGCTAAGTTAGCATCTGTATATTCAGCTTTACTTTGCCAAGTAATAACCACAGTAACGGCATTGCCATTAACCGTTAAACAGCCAATACCATTTACTAAGCCCCCGACATTATTGCCGGCATTTGTTGCACCTGCCCCCATCAAGGATTGTTCCCAACCATAAAGATCATGAGTAACCATTTGAACTGGGGTGCACAAATTTGCGGCGGAATTACAAGTAGGTGGAGAAACAATTTTACCAGAGCCATATGGGCTATTTGCTGCATATAAAGCTAAGGTAGTACGATCATTACCACGCATACGTTCTACAATGTCTTGAGCAATACTAGACGCGAGTGACCGTTGCATAGCATCAAAGCTGCCTTGCTTAGCTGTTGCTTGCATAGCCACCGCACCTAAAATACCAGTAACCATAATAACTACAGCAATCAATACTTCGATAAAAGTCATGCCTTTTTGTTTTTTCTTGTGAAAAGTAAAGCTAACAGTATTTTTTAACATGGCAGTGACACCTTAAATGTATTTACAGCTTATGTAACAACAAATATTTACTCGATAGGAATAGCCTAACATAACAAGCGAATTGTTTGAAAACATTAATAAATAAGAGTTCCACTAACCTTAAAGGTGAGTGAATTTTTAGGGGGGCTTTTTTTGAATTAACGCTATTTATTGTTAAAAATAACAGCAAATAGTTTAATGACAATATACTATTTTTAAACGTAAAGAAAGGCTGAGCCGATTTTGATGATTTAAAAGACTCTATAAAAAAATTATATGTGCTAAAAATCACCAACGTGAACTGCATTAACCCATACCTTATCTCTATCCGTAAAAAATTGTCCGTCGAGTACTCCATGTAACCAATTTTGCTAGATTTCTCTCTCATCCATGAAAAACTAACTACACATTTACACTTTTGGCTTTGTATTTTTGTATTTTTGTATTTTTGTTTAAATTATAACCAGTAAGATTAGCGTAATTCTGCTGGTACTGCAAATACAATATTCTCTTCTCGGCCAGGGTATTCATTAACCACATGAGCACCAAGGTTTTTTAAGGTGTCGATTACTTGCTCAATTAATATAGCTGGGGCTGAAGCGCCTGCAGTAACACCAATTTTACTGACATTTTCTAACCATGGCATTTCAATATTATCAGCGGTATCTATAAGGTAAGAGCGAGTGCCTATTTTTTCTGATACTTCCCTTAAGCGATTGGAATTAGAACTATTTTTAGCGCCCACGACCAGTAATAAATCTACTTTACTCGCAATTGCACGCACAGCATCTTGGCGGTTTTGCGTAGCGTAACAAATATCATCCTTGCGCGGGCCTTCAATCATCGGGAATTTGGCTTGCAGTGCATCAATAACATCTGAAGTATCGTCTACAGATAGAGTTGTTTGACTACAAAAATAAAGTTTTTCTGGGTTTTTAACTGTGAGTTTAGCGACATCACAGGCTGATTCAACTAAATATATACCAGCCGTTTCACTATCATATTGCCCCATAGTACCCTCAACTTCTGGATGTCCTGCATGACCAATAAGCACACATTCATAGTTTTTTCTGCTAACACGAGCAACTTCCATATGCACTTTTGTTACTAAAGGACAGGTAGCATCAAATACTTTTAAGTCACGCTTTTTTGCTTCATTTCGCACTGCCTTTGAAACACCGTGAGCACTAAAAATCACCGTGCTGTCATCAGGTACTTCATTAAGTTCTTCAACAAAGATAGCACCTCGACTTTTAAGGCCGTCAACAACAAATTTATTATGTACCACTTCATGGCGTACATAAATAGGCGCTCCAAATAAATCTAGCGCTCTATCTACAATACTGATAGCTCGGTCAACACCGGCACAAAAACCGCGTGGATTTGCTAAAATAATTTCCATAATCTTTTCCTTTGTAGGCGGGAACTTGTTCGCGCTACATAAACAAATTAAACAAGCGCGATTAAAATCCCACCTACAATATTTCTACCAAATCAATTACGAAAGTGACTGGTTGCCCTGCTAGAGGGTGGTTAAAATCAATAGTCACTGAATTACCGTTAACTTCTTTAATCATACCGGGAAGCTCGCCGCCCGGCTGTGAAAAAGTAATGATGTTACCAACTTTTGCAGGCACTTCTGCTGAAAACTTATCAATCCCCATATAGTGGATATTATCAGGATTCGACTCGCCAAAAGCATCAACAGCTTCAAGGGTGAACTCCTTGCTTTCGCCAATAGTCATGCCTAGTAATTGCGCTTCAAAAGCCGCAGAAATGCTTTCATCACCCATAATAATTTTAGCGGGTTTATTATTCACTTTTGTGCTGTCAGCCGCTGAGCCGTCACTTAATTTCATCGTGATATGGACTAAAATGCTTGAGTCAGCTTGAATGGTTTTATCTATTGTCATTATTTATCTTCAGTTTCAGTAGTAAAAGAATCAAGGATCATTAAAGCAGCGCCAATAAAGATCATCGAATCCGCAATATTAAAAGCTGGAAAGTGACTACCAGACCAATGAAAGTCTAAAAAGTCTATCACATAACCAAACAGTGCTCGGTCAATTAAATTCCCCATTGCACCACTTAACATAAGTGCAAAAGCAATACTTAATAATGTTTGTGATCTAGGTGTTTTCGCTAACCAAACAATAAAAACGATACTGGCAATAGTAGCAATAGTAGTAAAAAACCAACGTTGCCAGCCATCTTGATCTGCTAAAAAGCTAAAAGCTGCACCGGGGTTGTGTACATAAGTAAAATTAAAAACGGGTAATAACTGAATTGATTCATACAAATCAAAATTAGCAACTACCCACTGCTTACTTCCTTGATCAAGTAGTAAACAAATAAACGTCAGCCAAAGCCAACGCAAACCAGTCTCTTGAAACATCGTAAAAAATTTATTCAATTTGCTCTCTTTATTACAAAACTAAATACATATGGCAATTATTCAACGTCATTTACTTCAAGAACAAGAAGAAAGCACGGAGCCTATGACTATAGGTGGGCACTTTCAACGCTGCTATTGGTGAATATGACAAAGAATAATAGTTATTTAGGCGTATTTTCTTTGCTCACCATTACCATCAACATTGGTGACACAACGACCACATAAGTCTGGGTGAGTATCATCAACACCAACATCTGTCGTAACATGCCAACATCTGTCACATTTTTTGCCTTCTGCTGCACTTACTGACAGCCATAATCCGTCTATGTCTGTTGCCGATGCGCCACTTGGCGCTTCACTGACAGTTTCAACTGTTGCTTTTGAGGTGATTAAAACAAAACGTAGCTCTTCACCTAATTTCGATAATTTAGCCGCTAACTCAGCATTAGTGTATAAAGTCACTTGAGCTTCAAGAGCTTTACCTACTATTTTATCTTTACGAGCAAGCTCTAATGCACGATTAACCTCTGCACGCACTAATAATAATTCGCTCCAATAGTCATTATCTAATTGAGAGCTTAGTGTAGTGCCTAACTCAGCATCATCTGACATATTCGCTAAACCATCAAACCATACGCCAGTAAATACAAACTCATCTCGCTCACCTGTAGCAGGCGTCGGCAGAGCTTGCCAAATTTCTTGAGCGGTAAATGATAAAATAGGTGCCATCCATGCAGTCATAGCTTCAGCAATAAGGTACATTGCCGTTTGACACGAACGTCGAGCATTAGAGTCAGCTTTTGCGGTATATTGTCTATCTTTAATAATATCTAAATAGAAGCCACCTAACTCATTAGTACAGAAATTCATTAATTTATGAACAACTACATGAAACTCATACTCATTGTACGCGTTAACAATTTCTTCTTGTAAGCGTGCGGCTTTATCAACTACCCAGCGATCAAGAGCAACCATTTCCTCAAACGAGACTGAGTGCTGTGCTGGTTCGAAACCATTTAAATTGGCAAGCAAGAAGCGTGAGGTATTACGAATACGACGATAAGCATCTGCTTGGCGTTTAAAAATTTCATCAGAAACAGTAATTTCTTGAGTGTAGTTAACCGATGCAGTCCATAAACGTAGAATATCTGCGCCTAAGTTATTGGTAATGCTTGATGGAGTTACTACATTACCTAACGATTTAGACATTTTGTGACCATTAACATCAACTGTAAAACCGTGAGTTAGCACTTGTTTGTATGGCGCTTTACCTGTCATTGCAACAGCTGACATCATTGATGACATAAACCAGCCGCGATGCTGATCTGAGCCTTCAAGGTATAAATCTGCAATACCGTCAAATTCTTCACGGGCGTTGATCACTGAATAATGTGTTGTGCCTGAATCGAACCACACATCCAAGGTATCAGGCACTTTAATAAAGTCAGTAGCATCGTCGCCAAGCAGTTCACTTGCTTCTAAATCAAACCATGCTTGAATACCTTCTTTTTCCACCCGCTTGGCAACATCTTCAATTAATTCAATACTACGCGGGTGCAATGCGCCGGTATCTTTATGAATAAATAACGCAATAGGCACACCCCAAGTACGTTGACGAGAAATACACCAATCGGGGCGACCTTCAACCATTTTTTCAATGCGGCTTTGACCCCAATCAGGGATCCACTGTGTTTTTTCAATTTCTTTTAAGGAATCGCTACGCAAGCCTTTTTTATCCATCGCAATAAACCATTGTGGCGTGGCGCGGAAAATAATTGGCGTTTTATGACGCCAGCAATGTGGATAAGAATGCTCAAACGCATGGTGATGCATTAAGGCGCCATGCTCTTTTAATACTTCAACTACACTCGCATTCGCTTTAAAAACATGTTGTCCGGCAAATAGCGGCGTATCTTCTAAATAAACACCATTTGCACCAACAGGGTTGGCTATTTCTAAATCGTATTGTTTACCCACAACAAAATCGTCAACACCATGACCCGGTGCGGTATGAACACAGCCAGTACCTGAATCTGTGGTAACGTGTTCACCTAAAATAACTGGCACAGTAAAGTCGTAAAATGGATGTTGCAGATTTACTAATTCTAAATCAGCACCTTTACAAAAACCTAAGGCGTGATATTTATCGATACCAAACCGATCCATACATGAGCTAACTAAATCAGACGCTAAAATTAAACGCTGTTGTGGTAAATCGTCAGTAGCTTCACACTGCACTAAGGTATATTCAACATCAGCATTAACAGAAACTGCGCGGTTCGCTGGCAACGTCCAAGGTGTAGTTGTCCAAATAACCATACCCATTTGGCCACTGCCAACATGATTTTCAGGGTGTGAAAATTTATCTGCAACGCTTTCATCATTAATATTAAATTTAACGTCTATTGCTGGCGAATGTTTGTCTTTGTATTCAACTTCGGCTTCAGCCAAAGCAGAGCCACAATCTGTACACCAATGCACGGGTTTGAAGCCTTGCTGCAAGTGACCATTTTCAGCAATTTTACCTAAAGCGCGGATAATATTCGCTTCGGTATCAAAATTCATGGTCAGGTAAGGGTTTTCCCAATCAGCAAAAATACCTAAACGTTTGAAATCTGTCCGTTGACCATCAACTTGTTTAATCGCATAATCGCGACATTTTTGACGAAATTGTGCAGCGGTAACCTTATGACCCGGCTTGCCTACTTTTTTCTCAACCATTAGTTCAATAGGTAAACCATGACAATCCCAACCTGGTACATAAGGTGAGTTAAAATCAGATAAGGTTTTTGATTTAACAATAATATCTTTTAAGATTTTATTAACCGCATGACCAAGGTGAATACTACCATTGGCATAAGGAGGACCATCATGCAAAATAAATGATTTTTTACCTTTTTTCGCTGCACGAATTTTTCCGTACAAATCTTTAGCAGCCCACTCTTTGAGCATGTTAGGTTCACGGTTTGCCATATTACCTTTCATCGCAAATGATGTGGCAGGTAAGTTTAAGGTTTGTTTGTAATCACTCATTTAAATCATTATCCAATTGCTTAAATTGTTAAAGTGCTAGGCTTAAGCCTAACTTACATTATTTATTCTGTAGTACCTGTTTTGCTTGCTCACTGTCTAACTTAATTTGCGCAGTTAATGCGGCTAAGTTAGCAAACTTCATCACTTGACGAAGCTTTTTCTTAATTATCACTTCAATACACTGACCATAAAGATCATCATTGAAGTTAAAAATATGGACTTCTAATTGCTGTCTATCGCCATTAATTGTTGGCCTAGCGCCAATATTAGCAACACCATCAAAAATACCGTTGGCAGTTTTTACTTTAACAGCGAAAACGCCATTTAACGGTGAATTACGCCTTTTAAGTAAAACATTAGCGGTTGGAAAACCTAACGCCCTACCCCGTTTATCGCCATGAAAAACTTTACCTATAATTGAATAAGGTCTGCCTAACATGTTTTCAACATCGGTTAAGTTGTCTTGCTCTAATGCATGCCTAATTGCGGTACTACTTACGCGGCAATTCGCCATTTTACAACTCGCGGTGTCAGTCACACCAAAGCCAAAGGTTTTTCCTGCTTGAGTCAACATAGTAAAATCGCCCATACGATTTTTACCAAAGTGAAAATCATCACCAACAATTAAATGTTTTATTCCAAGCTTTTCAACTAATAAATGCTCAATAAA
>Ga0316207_10001299_pt1 | contig 31706 bp, 25 predicted proteins | sample 6weekpyrite_MG_FD_204943 | JGI IMG/M metagenome (GOLD analysis project Ga0316207, IMG submission 204943) | Microbial mat bacterial communities from mineral coupon in-situ incubated in ocean water Damariscotta River, Maine, United States -... | ecosystem: Environmental > Aquatic > Marine >...
CCAATGTATCAGAGCGCCCCGGGATGCGCTCGTGCCGCTTGCCGTTGATAGCGGGGCCGCTCCTGCCAGTATGTAGCGCTTGCAGATCAGGCTTTGCCGCCATGTTCGGCTGCTCAGCCTCTTCGAGCTTCTGTGTCGCCACCTGTAGGGCCGGAAAGTCGGCGACATTTGCTCCGCTATCCAAGGCACTTGAAAGAGCTTCTTTTGCTTTTGTCAAAAAAAACGCCCGCGCTTGCGAAGAGCTTGGAAGACGGTCAGCGAACTGCAAGAGCACATCGGTCGCGAGCCAACCGGCCCCGGCGTTGTTCAACCACATCGCATCGCTTGCCAGGGCGTCAAGAGTCGCATGATCGCCCGCCTGGTCCGGGTCGAATCGGGCAATGCGACGCCCGTTGAATTCCTGTGTGGCGGCGTGTGGCGAGGCGGTTTGTTCATAGTGCCCATCCGATGCATTTCGGATAAGATCAGCAATCTCATCCCGGTGATGGATGTCGCGGGGCAAGCGGTTGCTTGGGTGTGACAGGATGCGCAGCGGCTCAAGTTCGCCAAGCAGCTCGATTTCCTTTCGCGCCTCCTGGATCAACCCGGCGTCCTCGGAATAGTTTGCAGATATATGAAAAACCAGCTCTCGTATGACCGCGCTTGCATCAAGGTTCTCAAAGCTTCGAAACAGCCGCGCCGCGTCGAGCGCTTGGAGAACTTCATTGGATGACCCAAGCGAACGGATCTGACGAGAGAGCGCGGTGAACGCGTGACGCGCCTTTGTCAAACGCACCGCTTGTGGGCATTGGCGCTGAGGCTCTGACCAGAGATCCCAGAAATCGCACGATAGCGACACCGTACGCAGCGTGGCGTCAACCAGATCGCGCCTCAGCCAATCTGGCATAAGGTGCATTCTTTCGATCCAGGGCAAAAGCGATCTGGCAAGGTTGCGATCATAGAGGCGGGACCAGTACTGTCCGCGAACGGCATCCAAGTAACTGATCAGGGCGTAAAGGTAGGGAATCCCGTCATCCAAACCTTGGGCGACGCCCGACCGGTGGACCGAAGCCTCGAATATGCATTCAGTATTGACCCATCCTGGTAGTGAGGCCAGCCCGCGCAGGGCTGCGGCTGCCTCATCAGGCTTGCCACGAGCAACAAGAAAGGGGAGCGCGATGGTTACCTTGTTTGCGTCACCGCTCTCCGCCAATTTCTTGATCCAGCCATCGCTTGGCAATTCAACAATGTTCTCGAATTGACCGAGTCGGCAGATATTGGCGACGAATGCCTCAAGGAGGTCGAGCTCTTGTGAGTCATCGAGGCCGAATTGTTGAGCGGTCTCGTTGAGCAGGCTGCTTGTGATGACGTGGCCGTGCAACAAGCGCTGGTGAATGACCTCATACGCCGCCGTAAAACGCACGTTCTGGTCAGATGGATCGTTGGAATACAGCGCGACGTTATCCGTCGCCACGCTGAAATAGTCAGCCATGTAATCGATGCAGCCGAACCGCCGGCCCGTTTCCCATAGAAACGTGAGGACAGGGCCAGAAAACGTGATCTGTCTTGCCAGGAAACACGCATGTTCCAGACCTAACAGGATTTCATCTATGTCGCTATTGGGTCGGAATCTTAGGGCCTGAAGCGCATCCGCCGCCTCGCTTGCCTTGATGATCGTCGTGCCGATCGCGGTTTCGTTGGCCACCAGGCTAACTAAGGCTTCGCCGCTTTCATCTGCGTGATCCCAGACCCATGGAGGAAGCTCGACAGCGAAGCTCGAGGTGCCTGACAGGGGCGTCAGCAAGGCTGCAACCGATTTGCCTCCGATTTCTAGCGCCACTGTATCGTGATCGCTTCGAGAGAACGGTGTCACCACCAATGACAAACCGTCCTGAGTAACCCCGACTGACGTGCTCTCGGGGTGGCGCTCAGGTGACGTTGATTGCTCACGCTTGCCAGGCGCATTGGCTGTGTCTTGCTTTCGGAATGCCCAATGGCCTTCGAGATCGGCCCGCAGCTGCGCCGTCATCGGCACTGGTGCCCCTGCGTACCGCACTACGAGTTGGCCGATGGTGCCGCCAGCGTGATTATCCCAGAAACTCCGAGGTAAAGTAATTGAAAATCCAGTATCAGCAGGCAGGTTCGGATGGGCATCTTTCACGTCTCTTCGTTCGTGCCACCGAGCGTCGACCGCTTGGTTTTCACCTCCCAGCGCAACTTTGAATCCTTGAGCATAGCCTTTGTGATCCAGCCAACCAAAGATCTGGCCGTTCTCAATCTTCTCTACATAGCCAAGTGCTTTACGGCGCCGTGAACGGGTTGGTGCCGCGCCCTCGACGCCCTCAGTTTTGGGCTTTGCTGCAGATTGCTGGAGCCTTCTGAGTTTTCTGTTAATCGCTGCAAACAACCTGGGCTCCACTTCGTCGTCACATCCATACCAGTGTGGAAGCGTCCGCCAGTTTGTCGCGCGCGCCCACCCTAGCCAGCCGTACCCTTGTGGTCCAACTTTGATCCTGGTGCAAGATCGGCCGGGTTGCCGTCTGTGTCGTGGAGTCCGAGGTCGGTGGATGGTCATGCAAAGCCCCCGTGAGGGCTTTGACCGGCTGGTCGCCCAGCCTTGGCCCCATAGTCTGCAAGGCGGGGCCGTGCGCAAGCGCCATGCCCCATAGTTGGATGGCATGTTTGCATTGTGCGGGTGCACTGCGGGGCAGTCAGCTGGGCAAGAACGGGGCTGGTCGTCACTGTGCTCACCAGCCACGGCGCGATACGACGCGAGTTGGCCCCTGCGGTGATGGCCGTGTTTGCGCGACCTGCGGCGTCAGGGAGCATAGAAAGGGGAGCGTCGTGAGACTGCCTTCAGCGACCTAAAATTTCCAGAACCTCACCATCGACGTGATGGGCAAGGGGTTTGGGAGAGGCGCGGGTCCGCGAAACGACTTACCGCAGCTAGCAGTCGCTAAAAGCCAAAACTAAATCAACGGGTTGTGAGAGAGAAATGGTGCCCAGGAGAGGACTCGAACCTCCACATCCTTGCGAATACTAGCACCTGAAGCTAGCGCGTCTACCAATTCCGCCACCTGGGCAGGTGTCGTGAAGCCGCGATGTAAGGCGGCTCGCGGGCGGTGTCAACGCCTCTCGCGTGAAAAATGGCCTGCGCCCGGAATTGGCCCAATCGGTCACAGGGGGATGGGCGAATTGCGCCTTGTCGCGCAGGGCCCCGGCGCGTATCAACCTTGGCAACACACGGACCGGAGGGGCAGGACATGTCGAAACTGGTGACAATCTTTGGCGGGTCTGGCTTTGTCGGCCGGTATATCGCGCGTCGGATGGCCAAGCAGGGCTGGCGCGTGCGCGTCGCTGTGCGCCGCCCGAACGAGGCGTTGTTTGTTCGCCCCTACGGTGTTGTCGGCCAGGTTGAACCGGTCTTGGCCAATATCCGCGATGATGCATCGGTTGCTGCCGCGATGGCCGGGGCCGACGCGGTGGTCAATTGCGTGGGCGTGTTGTCCGAACGCGGGCGCAATGGGTTTGACGCGGTTCAGGCCGAGGGTGCCGGGCGCATCGCGCGGCTTGCGGCGGCCGCTGGCATCGCGCAGCTGGTCCATCTGTCTGCCATAGGTGCCGACGCGGAAGCAGACAGCGATTATGCCCGCACCAAAGCCGAGGGCGAAGCCGCCGTGCAGGAACATTTCCCGGGTGCCGTCATCCTTCGGCCATCGGTGATTTTTGGTGTCGAAGATGGGTTTTTCAACCGTTTCGCGCAAATGACAAAGCTCGGGCCCGTGCTGCCCCTGGTTGGTGGCAATACCCGGTTTCAGCCGGTCTATGTCGATGATGTGGCTGCTGCTGCCGAAGCGGCGGTTCTGGGCGCTGGTGCCCCCGGCATCTACGAACTTGGCGGTCCTGACACTGATACCCTGCATGGGTTTGTCGATCTGATGCTGACGGTGATCCGCCGCCGGCGTCTGGTGCTGAACCTGCCGTTCTGGGTTGGCTCGCTGATGGGGTTTGGCTTTGGCCTGATGCAGACGATGACGCTTGGCCTGGTCCATAACTCCGTTCTGACCCGCGACCAGGTGCGCCTGCTGCGCCATGACAATGTGGTGTCGGATGGCGCGAAGGGGCTGTCTGATCTTGGCGTCACCGCAACGGATATGGAGGCGGTGCTGGACGAATACCTCTGGGTCTATCGTCCCGGCGGGCAGTATTCCGATCTGCAAGCCAGCGGGCGGAACCTGCGCACCTAGCTATAGGCGATCGCCAGCAGCACGACCCCCAGAAAAATCCGGTAGATCACGTAAGGCGTGAAGCTGACGCTGTGCAGCAGCCGCATCATCAGGCTGAGCGCGCCAAGAGCTGCCAGGAACGAAAAGAAGGCCGCGATCGCCCCGTCGCGGGCGGCTTGCGCATCTGCCGTGGAAATGACCTCTGCCCCTAGCAGCACGCCTGACGCGATGATGGTCGGGATCGACATCAGCATCGATATGCGCGCGGCATCCGACCGGTTGTAGCCAAGCGCGCGCGCGCCGGTAATGGTGATGCCCGACCGCGATGTGCCAGGGATCAGCGCGACCGCCTGCCAGAGCCCCATGATCAATGCGTGACGCAGCCCCCAGTGCTTGGCGGCAAGCCGCTCCTGCCCGCGCTGGTCGGCCCAATAAAGCACGATACCAAAGATCAGCATGGCCCAACCGATCACGGTGATGGATCGCAGGGCCTCGTCATATCCCGTCAGGCTCAGCACCAGACCGAACAGAACCACCGGGATCGTGGCAATAACAAGCCCCAGTGCCAGCCTTGCACCCGGGGTTTCACGGTTGCCGCGCAGCAGATCGCGAAACCCACGCAGCGCCAGCAGGACGTCTTTTCTGAAATATAGGATAACCGCCCCAAGCGTGCCGACATGAACCGCAACATCGACGACCTGGCCCTGATCCTGCAGCCCGGTCAGAATTGGCAGCAGAATCAGGTGGCCAGATGAGGAGACAGGCAGAAATTCGGTGACGCCCTGAATGATCGCGACCAGAAGAAGGTGAAACAGGCTCATGATAATTGTTCCGGAACGGGGTGGCGGTGATGGATGTAATAGGTTGAGAAAGTTACAATTTTTGCCATTAAAGACAGCAGTGCTTACCTAAAAGATATGAAGCGGACAGGGATCTGCGTGGGGCGAGGGAATTTTCCTGAATAAAGGTCAGCATTACTGTCTTTTCATGTTAAATGAGGGGCGGTATAGGGGCGGTCTGGTGATCTTATGCCGAAAACCTGAGGGGCGCGCCATGGCTGAACAGAAAATGCTCAAATTTGTGACCGTCGGCAAGGCCATGCCGGAAAAACGGGCCGCCGATACAAGGCGCATGGATTTCAACGAGATCTATGGCGAATACGCCGCCGCCAAGGCCGCCGAACAGGCCAGCCGGTGCAGCCAGTGCGGAGTGCCCTATTGCCAGTCGCATTGCCCGCTGCACAACAACATCCCCGACTGGCTGCGCCTGACCGCCGAGGGCCGCCTGCAGGAAGCCTATGAGATCAGCCAGGCCACCAATACGTTCCCCGAAATCTGTGGCCGTATCTGTCCGCAGGATCGCCTGTGCGAAGGCAATTGCGTGATCGAACAATCCGGCCATGGCACGGTCACCATCGGGGCCGTGGAAAAATACATAACCGACACCGCCTGGGAAGAAGGCTGGGTCAAGCCCATTTCCCCCAGCACAGAGCGCACTGAGAGCGTCGGCATCATCGGCGCAGGGCCCGGCGGGCTGGCCGCCGCCGATGTGTTACGGCGTCAGGGATTGCAGGTCACGATCTATGATCGCTACGACCGGGCGGGCGGGTTGCTGACCTATGGCATCCCGGGTTTCAAGCTGGAAAAGGACATCGTCCTGCGCCGCAATGAACAGCTGGCCGAGGGCGGAGTGAGCTTCAGGCTGAACTGCAATATCGGCGAGGATATCAGCTTTGCCGAGATCCGCGCGGCGCATGATTTTGTGGTTATTGCCACTGGCGTCTACAAGACCCGCGATTTGGCGGGCCCAGGATCGGGGGGCGCGGGGCTGGTTCGCGCGATTGATTTCCTGACCGCATCGAACCGCAAGAGCTTTGGCGATGATGTGCCCGAGTTTGACAGCGGTGAACTGGATGCCGAGGGCAAGCGCGTGGTTGTCATTGGTGGCGGTGACACCGCGATGGATTGCGTGCGCACCGCCGTGCGCCAGGGCGCGACCAACGTGAAATGCCTTTATCGCCGCGACCGGGCCAATATGCCGGGCAGCCTGCGCGAGGTGCAGAACGCCGAGGAAGAGGGCGTTGAATTTGTCTGGCTGACCGCGCCCAAGGGCTTTGCCGGCGATCCCGTTACCGGCGTGATGGTTCAGAAAATGCGGCTGGGGCAGCCCGATGCGACTGGGCGTCAGAGCCCCGAGATCATCGAAGGGGCCGACTATGTCGAGGAGGCCGATCTGGTCATCAAGGCGCTGGGCTTTGAGCCCGAGGATCTGCCCGCATTATGGAATGTGCCCGAACTTGAGGTGACCCGCTGGGGCACTGTCACAACCAGTTTCCAGACCCATGAGACCAATCTGCCCGGCGTCTATGCGGTGGGCGATATCACGCGCGGGGCCAGCCTGGTGGTCTGGGCCATCCGCGATGGGCGCGAGGCGGCAGAGGCGATCCTGGCGCAGCTTGCGGCGGGTGCAAGCGTGGCGGCGGAGTAGACGTTAACGGGGTGAGGAGCGGCCATTTCCCAGTGTCACACTGCGTACACCCCCTGTGCACCGTCTGTGCATACAGATCGTACAGAGGCACGTGCCGCAGTTCTATTAAGACAGTTTAAAGGTCAAGGAGGCTGACATGAACCAAGGATATACACCGCTGCTTGCCGCGATGGCTCTGACCTTAGGTGCGGCTGCCGTGCCCGTATTGGCGTTGGCGCAAGGTGCCGGCACGGTGACGCCGCCGCCCGGATGCACGGCGTTTCTGACGGTGCAATCGCGCAGCTGCGTGGTGTCGCATATGTGGACCTGCGAGGGCGACCCCGAGGGCACGCATTGGCGCCTGTCGATGGATGGCGAGGGGCCGTTTGCCCTGTCGTTTACCGATTCGGAGTTTCGCTGGCTTTTGTCCTTTAACCTGCGCAGCGGTGCGCAGACGACGATCATCGAGCCCGAGGAAGATCCCGCATCGCTGAGCGAGCTCTTTGAAACCGGCAGCGATTCGATGGTGTTCAGCACGATCTATGACAACGGGGCCGGGCTGCGGATCCGGCGCGACTATACCGGGTTTGACCGGCTGACCGGCGAGACCGCGGAAATCGACGGGCGCATTCTGAACCGCACTGAATTTTCCTATGAATACGATCTGGGCGACGGCGCGCGCCGGGTTGAGGGCACGCAATATGTGCATGAGGGATGGCGGATGTTCTTTGGCGGGCTCGAAGTGACCGAATTGCCAAATGGCGACCTGTTCGAGAGCGACAATTCCCCGATGGAATTTGCCGAACCGGGCGAACGCGGCTTTCTGACCGATCAGCCGCTTTATGATTGTGGAGACATAACATCATGACGACGCTCAAGGGACAGTGCATGTGCGGCGCGGTAACGATCTCGGCCCGGCCTGCGCGCGCGTCGCTTTCGGCCTGTCATTGCGACATGTGCCGGAGGTGGAGCAGCAGCGCATTCATGGCGGTCGAAGCAGAACAGGGATCGGTGCAGATCAGCGGGCCGGTCAAGCGGTTTCAATCCTCGGACTGGGCCGAGCGCGCATTTTGCGAGACCTGCGGATCGAACCTTTGGTATCGGATCACCGCCCCGGGGCCGGGTCATGGCCAGTATCAGCTGGCCGCTGGTCTCTTTGACGTTGGCGGGATGCATCTTGGGCTGGAAGTGTTCATCGACAACAAACCCGATGCTTACGCGTTCGCCGGTGAGCGCAGACAGTTGACCGCGCAGGAGTGTTTCGACCTCTTTGCGCCGAAAGATGAAGGAGACGCGGAATGACGCGCTTTGATGCAAACTGGGCCGTGGCGGAAGAGGCCAAGCGCAAATGGATGGCGGAAAACGGCCTTTATTCCGAGGCGGAAGAGCATTCCTCCTGCGGGGTTGGTCTGGTCGTGTCGCTGGACGGCAAACCGCGCCGGCAGGTGGTCGAGGCGGGGATATCGGCGCTGAAAGCGATCTGGCATCGCGGCGCGGTCGATGCCGACGGCAAGACCGGCGATGGCGCAGGCATCCATGTGCAGATCCCGGCCTCGTTTTTCTATGACCAGATCCGCCGCACCGGCCATGAGCCCGATATGAACGCGCTGATGGCGGTCGGCCAGGTGTTTCTGCCACGCAGCGATTTCGGGGCGCAGGAAACCTGCCGGACGATTGTCGAATCCGAAGTTCTGCGGATGGGCTACTACATCTATGGCTGGCGCCATGTGCCGGTCGATATCACCTGTCTGGGCGACAAGGCCAACGCGACCCGGCCCGAGATTGAACAGATCCTGATCTCAAACTCTAAAGGCGTGGATGAAGAGCAGTTCGAGCGCGAGCTTTATGTTATTCGCCGGCGGATCGAAAAGGCGGCATCTGCGGCAGGCATCCAGGGGCTCTATCTGGCGTCGCTCAGTTGCCGGTCGATCATCTACAAAGGCATGATGTTGGCCGAACAGGTGGCCGATTTCTACCCCGACCTGACCGATGAACGGTTCGAGAGCGCCTTTGCGATCTATCATCAGCGGTACTCCACCAACACCTTCCCGCAATGGTGGCTGGCGCAGCCGTTCCGCATGTTGGCCCATAATGGCGAGATCAACACGCTGAAGGGCAACCTGAACTGGATGAAAAGCCACGAGATCCGGATGGCGCATGGCTATTTCGGAGAGCTGGCCGAGGATATCAAACCGATCGTGGCCGGTGGCTCGTCGGATTCGGCGGCTCTGGATGCGGTTTTTGAGGTGTTGGTGCGCGCGGGCCGCAATGCGCCGATGGCCAAGACGATGCTGGTGCCCGAGGCCTGGTCGAAATCCTCGACCGAGCTGCCGCAGGCCTGGCGCGACATGTATGGCTATTGCAATTCGGTGATCGAGCCCTGGGATGGCCCCGCTGCTCTGGCGATGACCGATGGCCGCTGGGTCTGTGCCGGTCTGGATCGTAACGGGCTGCGGCCGATGCGCTATGTGGTGACCGGTGACGGGCTGCTGATTGCGGGCTCCGAGGCGGGCATGGTGCCGGTCGATGAGGCGCGCGTGGTCGAAAAGGGCGCGCTGGGTCCGGGGCAGATGATTGCTGTCGATATGGTTGAGGCCAAACTGTTCCACGACACCGAGATCAAGGATGCGCTGTCGGCTTCACGGCCCTTTGGCGATTGGGTGGGCCGGATCACCGATCTGGAGGAAGCCACCAAAGGCCTGTCAGAGGTCAGCGATTATGCCGGGGCCGATCTGCGCAAGCGCCAGATCGCGGCGGGCTATTCCATCGAGGAACTGGAGGCCGTGCTGGCCCCGATGGCCGAGGATGGCAAGGAGGCGCTGGCCTCGATGGGCGACGACACGCCAAGCGCGGTTTTGTCATCGCAATATCGCCCGCTCAGCCATTATTTCCGGCAGAATTTCAGCCAGGTGACGAACCCGCCCATCGACTCATTGCGCGAATATCGGGTGATGAGCCTGAAAACCCGGTTCGGGAACCTGAAAAACGTGCTGGATGAGGATAGCAGCCAGACCGAGATCCTGGTTCTGGAAAGCCCGTTTGTGACCAATGCGCAGTTTGACGCCATGTTGAGCCATTTCGGCGACAGCGTGGTGACGATTGACTGCACCTTCCCGGCGGGCGGAACCCAAGGGGCCCTGCGCGCGGCGCTGGACCGGATCCGGGCCGAGGCCGAGGATGCCGTGCGATCAGGCGCGGGCCATATCGTGTTAAGCGACCGGGCGCAGGACGCGGACCAGGCGGCAATGCCGATGATCCTGGCCACCAGCGCGGTGCATAGCTGGTTGACCCGGCAGGGGTTGCGCACCTTCTGTTCGATGAATGTGCGGGCGGCGGAATGCATTGATCCGCATTATTTTGCCGTGCTGATCGGCGCGGGTGCGACCACGGTCAACGCCTATCTGGCGCAGGACAGCCTGGCCGACCGGATCGGCCGGGGCCTGTTGGATTGCGACCTGACAACCGCGATGGCGCGCTATCGCAACGCGATTGATCAGGGGCTCTTGAAGATCATGGCCAAGATGGGGATCTCGGTGATTTCCTCGTATCGCGGGGGCCTCAATTTCGAGGCGGTGGGCCTGAGCCGCGCCATGGTGGCCGAGTTTTTCCCCGGCATGACCAGCCGTATCAGCGGTATTGGCGTCAACGGCGTGCAACGCAAGGCCGAAGAGGTGCATGCGATGGGCTGGTCCAACGGGGCCGATATCCTGCCCATCGGCGGTTTTTACAAGGCGCGCCGGTCGGGCGAGAAACACGCCTGGGAAGCGCAGACCATGCATATGCTGCAAATGGCCTGCAACACGGCGTCCTATGAGATGTGGAAACAATATTCCGCCAAGATGAAATCCAACCCGCCGATCCATCTGCGCGATCTTCTGGATATCAAGCCGATGGGCAAGGCGGTGCCGATTGAAGAGGTGGAAAGCATCACCGCGATCCGCAAACGGTTTGTCACGCCGGGGATGAGCCTTGGCGCGCTTTCGCCCGAGGCGCACCGGACATTGTCAATCGCGATGAACCGGATCGGGGCCAAATCCGACAGCGGCGAGGGCGGCGAAAGCCCCGATGATTTCACGCCCGAACCCAATGGCGACAATGCCAGCGCCAAGATCAAGCAGGTGGCATCGGGCCGGTTCGGGGTGACGGCGGAATATCTGCTGGCTTGCGAAGAGCTGGAGATCAAGGTGGCGCAAGGGGCCAAGCCCGGCGAGGGTGGTCAGCTGCCCGGCATGAAGGTCACCGACCTGATTGCCAAGCTGCGCCATTCCACCAAGGGCGTGACCCTGATTTCGCCGCCGCCGCATCACGATATCTATTCCATCGAGGATCTGGCGCAGCTGATCTATGACCTCAAGCAGATCAACCCGAACGCCAAGGTAACCGTGAAACTGGTGGCGTCCTCGGGCGTCGGCACAATTGCGGCGGGCGTGGCCAAGGCCAAGGCCGATATCATCCTGATCTCGGGCCATAATGGCGGCACCGGGGCGAGCCCCGCGACCTCGATCAAATTTGCCGGGCTGCCCTGGGAAATGGGCCTGACCGAGGCGCATCAGGTTCTGGCGATGAACAATCTGCGGGGTCGCGTGACGTTGCGCACCGATGGTGGATTGCGCACCGGGCGCGACATTGTGATGGCCGCGATGATGGGGGCCGAGGAATACGGCATCGGCACCGCCGCGCTGATTGCCATGGGCTGTATCATGGTGCGCCAGTGCCAAAGCAATACCTGCCCCGTGGGTGTCTGTACGCAGGATGAGGCGTTGCGCGACAAGTTCAGCGGCACCGCCGATAAGGTTGTGAACCTGATCACGTTTTATGCGCAGGAAGTGCGCGAATTGCTGGCCTCGATCGGGGCGCGGTCCCTGGATGAGGTGATTGGCCGGGCCGATCTTTTGAGCCAGGTCAGCCGGGGCAATGCGCATCTGGATGATCTGGATCTGAACCCGCTGCTGATTACTGTCGATGGCGCGGACCGGATCGTCTATGACCGCAACAAGCCAAGAAACGACGTGCCCGATACGCTGGATGCCAAGATCGTGCGCGATGCCGACCGGTTCCTGCGCGATGGCGAAAAGATGCAGCTGTCTTATGCGGTGCAGAACACGTTGCGCACCATCGGGACGCGCACCAGCAGCCATATCGTGAAAAACTTTGGCATGCGCAACAACCTGCAACCCGACCATCTGACCGTGAAGCTGGAAGGTTCTGCCGGGCAGGCATTGGGGGCATTTGCGGCACCAGGGCTCAAGCTCGAGGTGTCGGGCGATGCCAATGATTATGTCGGCAAGGGTCTGTCAGGCGGCACCATCGTGGTGCGCCAGGCGCAGGTCAGCCCGCTCAAGGCTGATGACAACACCATCATTGGCAACACCGTGCTTTATGGTGCGACCGATGGCTATCTCTTTGCCGCGGGCCGGGCGGGCGAGCGCTTTGGCGTGCGCAACTCGGGCGCGCGGGTGGTGATCGAAGGCTGCGGATCGAACGGGTGCGAATACATGACCGGCGGGGTGGCCGTGATCCTGGGCAGTATCGGGGCCAATTTCGGGGCCGGCATGACCGGTGGCATGGCCTATCTTTATGATCCCGATGGGCAGGCACCCGACAACATGAACCTGGAAACGTTGGTGACCTCCGGCGTGGCCGAGGGCCATTGGGAGGACGAGCTGAAGGGTTTGGTCGTGCGCCACGCGCAGGAAACCCGGTCGCGCAAGGCCGCCGATATCCTGCAGCATTGGGATACCGAACGCGGCAATTTCATCCAGATCTGCCCCAAGGAGATGTTGGACAAGCTGCCTCATCCTCTGGCAGCTGGGCCCCGGGCGGTTCCCGCCGAGTAGCAGGCCGGAGTTTCACGGCAAGAGGCGCGCCCTGTCACCGCGGGGCGTGCCTTATTCTGGGCATGGTGGTGCCACATCGGCGCTAATTTTAACAAGAATTTGCCCGGCCAGTTTCCCAGAAATTCACGTTTTGCGCCCTAGCAAGGGGCAAGCCACGTGATTTTTGGAGCTTTCGCCCGTGCCCACAACCTATACCGATCAGTTCTATGTTATCGATCCGGGCAATCCGCCTGGCCCAGGCACCAACCTGACCGCGCAGAATATCGACTTTGTCGATGCTGACGATGATGGGTTCATCCAGCCCAATGTCGGCGACACTGCCAATGGGGTGGAGGTGACCAGCGTCTGGGTCGATGACACGATCACCGTCACGATGGACGGCTCGACGCAGACGATCACCGGGGTGACGTTCTATCTGGATGGGCAACCGGCGATCTTTACGCCGAACGATGGCACGATCCTGTCGGACGCGGTGTTTGAAAGCTCTAGCTATGTGGTCCAGAGCACTGAGATTGACGTCGGTGACTTCGGGCCGCCTTGTTTCACGCCCGGCACGCTGATCGAAACAGATCGCGGCCCGCGTGCCATTGAAACGCTGGAACCCGGCGATCTGGTGATGACCCGCGACAATGGGCTTCAGCCGCTGTTGTGGATGAGCAGCCGGACGGTGCCGGGCCGCGGCCCGTTTGCGCCCGTCGTGTTCGCGCCCGGGGCGATCGGAAACCCCGTGGAACTGGCCGTTTCACCGCAGCACCGCATGCTGATCACCGGTTGGCAGGCGGAGCTTTTCTTTGGCGAGGATGAGGTGTTGGTGCCTGCCAAGCATCTGGTGAATGGCGATACGATCCGTCAGGTTCAAACGGCGGAGGTGACCTATATCCATCTGCTCTTGGCCGATCATGAGATTGTGATGGCCGGCGGCGTGCCCTCGGAAAGCTATTTCCTGGGCCACGCACTGCGCGCCGATCAAGGCGGCACCCGCGCCGAATTGCAGGCTCTGTTTCCCGAACTGGAGGGTGTGGCAGGCGCGCTGTTGCCTGCGCGCCAAGTTATTCGCCGCCATGAGGGCGCGTTGCTGGCGGCCTGACGTGGTGCTGCGCAACCGGGGGTCAGGTCAAACCTCGGCGATGCCGATAACATAGTTGCGGCCATAGGCTTTCGCGCATTTCGGGCAGGTGGTGTAGAAGAAGAAGACCCGACCGGGCCGTGCGCCGCGCGCCTTGACGCGCTCTTTCATCTCGTCCAGCCACAAACGGACATCGCGGTAGGGCCCCTCAAACACCTTGGTGACAAAATCACCGGTCAGGGTGGTCATTTCCTCACCCGGCACGTCACCAGTCACCGCAAAAAGATGCTCCCCCACCCAGGCAGACGGGTCGTGACTGAGCACCAGAAATCCGTCCGGCAGCCCGGCCTTTGCCGTCTCGATATGGGTTTGCACGCGTAAAAAAACAGATCCCATATTCAACGGAATATGCGCGACGCTGCGGGTTTTGGCGATGACGAATGGCTTGTTTTCAAAGTGCAAATCCTGATCGTCCCAGCCAGTGGGGTCGAATTTTGGACAGCAGCCAGTGGTGTTTACGCTTTGGTCAAAATGCGGACTCTCGTTGATCTGCATGCGAGTGCCTCCGCTTTTCCGGACCGCAATATGGGTAGCGCGATGTCGGGCCCGGTGCATTGACAGGGGTTAAATCGGAGCAAACTCGTCGCGCCCATAGCCTTGCAGGTAAAGCAGCGCCGTCAGGTCACCGTGATTGATGCGGATATCGCATTGTGCCTGCACCGAGGGCTTGGCATGCAGCGCGACACCCTGACCGGCCAGCTCCAGCATGCCCAGATCATTGGCCCCGTCGCCCACGGCGATCACATCATCATGCGGGATGCCGAGACGGAGGGCGATTTCCTTCAATGCCGCGATCTTGGCGTCGCGCCCCAGGATCGGCCTGCCGACATCGCCGGTCAGATGCCCGTCCTGTTGCAGCAGCGTATTGGCGCGGTTTTCGTCAAAGCCGAGATCGGCGGCGACTTGCGCCGTGAAGGCCGTAAACCCGCCTGATACCAAGGCCGCATAGGCCCCATGCGCCTTCATCGTGGCCAGCAGAACCTTGCCGCCGGGCATGAGGCTGATGCGGGTGGCCAGCACATGATCGATGACGGATACGGGCAGGTCTTTCAGCAACCCCACCCGTTCGATCAGCGCCTCCTCGAAATCCAGCTCGCCATTCATCGCCCGCGCGGTGATGCCCGCCACATGCGCGCCGACGCCCGCCTCGGCCGCCAGTTCGTCGATGCATTCCTGCTGGATCATGGTGCTGTCCATATCGGCCAGAAGCATCTTTTTGCGGCGGTTCTGAGCCGGCTGAATGACCAGATCCACGCCTTGCGTTTGCAGGCTGTCCCAGACATCCCACTGGTTGGCGGGCAGGCGGGACACGCCAAATTCGACGGCCTCATCGGGAGCCAGCCAATAGATATCGCCGCCGCCCCAGGCATTGCGCAGACTGTCGACCAGTGCGGGGTCAAGGTGGCGGTCGGGCGAGGTCAGAGCCGTGACGATGAACATGGGCGCGGGGTTTCCGATCGTGAACAGAGGCCTGCCGCGATGCGGCATTTCCGACCGCATAGCCGCATTTTCCGACTTGTGCCAGACCGGGGCGGGCCTTATTGCGGCAGGTGGGACACCCTTCCCCAACGAAGGGCGCTTATCTGTAAGGATACCAGAAATGGTTATGAACACCCCGGCCACGCGGCCGGCAAACCCGCGTTTTTCGTCCGGCCCCTGTGCCAAACCCCCGACATGGACCCCCGATGCCCTGGCCGATGCGCCGGTGGGGCGCAGCCACCGTGCCGCGATTGGCAAGGCGAAGCTCAAGGCTGCCATCGACGGCACCCGCGAGATCCTGGGCATTCCCGATGATTACCGGATCGGCATTGTTCCGGCGTCCGATACCGGCGCGTTTGAAATGGCGATGTGGTCGCTGTTGGGCGAACGCCCGGTCCAGATGGTGGCATGGGAAAGTTTCGGTGCGGGCTGGGTCACCGATGTTGTGAAACAGCTGAAGATCGACGCCAGCGCCCATGTGGCCGATTATGGCCAGATCGTCGATATGGCGGCGCTCGATTACGATCAGGATGTCTGTTTCACCTGGAATGGCACGACCTCGGGTGTGCGCGTGGCCTCGGGCGATGTGATCCCGGCGGATCGGGGGGGGCTGACGCTCTGCGATGCGACCAGCGCCGTGTTTGCGCAGGATCTGCCCTGGGACAAGCTGGATGTGACCACGTTCAGTTGGCAAAAGGTGATGGGCGGCGAGGCGGCGCATGGGGTTCTGGTGCTGAGCCCACGTGCGGTTGAGCGGCTGGAAAGCTACACCCCTGCCTGGCCGCTGCCCAAGATCTTTCGCCTGACCAAGGGCGGCAAGCTGATCGAGGGGATTTTCACCGGGGCCACGATCAATACGCCGTCGATGTTGTGCGTCGAGGATTACCTTTTCGCGCTGAATTGGGCGCGGTCGGTCGGTGGTCTGAGTGGACTGATCGCGCGCGCCAATGCCAACACCAAGGCGGTGGCCGATTTTGTCGAGCTGCATGATTGGATCGATTTCCTGGCGGAGGACCCCGCGACGCTGTCAAACACCTCGGTCTGTCTGAAATTCACCGATGATCGGATTGCCGATGGTGCGGGCTTTGCCAAGGCGGTTGCGAAGCGGCTGGAAGGCGAAGGCGTGGCATTCGATATCGGGGCCTATCGTGATGCGCCTGCGGGTCTGCGGATCTGGTGCGGTGCCACGGTGGAGACATCTGACATCGCGGCGCTGTTGCCATGGATCGAATGGGCCTTTGAGGTCGAGATATCCGCATTGGCCCGGACGGCCTGAATTTTCCGCGCTGCTTGCGACGCAGAATTTTCTGAAAAATTCTGCGGTAGGACAAATCTTACAAAGATTTTTCGGGTGCGCAGGCGGCACATGTAATACCCAATCAAAGGACCAAATATATGGCCCCCAAAGTACTCGTATCCGACAGCCTGAGCGAAACCGCTGTCCAGATCTTCCGCGACCGTGGCATCGAGGTTGATTTCGAGCCGAAGCTTGGCAAGGACAAGGATGCGCTGTTGGCGCGGATCGCCGATTATGACGGCCTCGCCATCCGGTCGGCGACCAAGGTTACCGAAAAGATCCTTGGTGCCGCAACCAACCTGAAAGTGATCGGGCGCGCCGGGATCGGCACCGATAATGTCGACAAGGTCGCGGCCTCCAAAAACGGTGTGATCGTGATGAACACGCCCTTTGGCAACATGATCACCACCGCCGAGCATGCCATCGCGATGATGTTTGCCGTGGCACGGCAAATCCCCGAGGCCAGCGCCTCGACCCATGCCGGCAAGTGGGAGAAATCCAAATTCATGGGCGTCGAGCTGACCGGCAAGACGCTGGGCGTGATCGGGGCTGGCAATATCGGCGGCATCGTTTGTGACCGGGCGCGCGGGCTGAAGATGAAGGTTGTGGCCTATGATCCCTATCTGGGCGAGGAAAAGGCCGAGAAGATGGGGGTGCAAAAGGTCGAGCTGGACGAGCTTTTTCAGCGCGCCGATTTCATCACACTGCATGTGCCCTATACCGAGCATACCGCCGATATCCTGAGCCGTGAAAACATCGCCAGGCTGAAACCGGGCGTGCGCATCATCAACTGTGCGCGCGGTGGGTTGGTCGATGAGGCGGCGCTGGCCGAGGCGCTGAAATCCGGCCACGTCGCGGGGGCGGCGTTTGACGTGTTCAAAACCGAGCCCGCCACCGACAGCCCGCTTTTCAACCTGCCCAATGTCGTTTGCACACCGCATCTGGGGGCCGCGACCACCGAGGCGCAGGAAAACGTGGCGTTGCAGGTGGCCGAACAGATGGCCGATTACCTGCTGACCGGGGCGGTGCAGAACGCGCTGAACATGCCTTCGGTGACGGCGGAAGAAGCCAAGATCATGGGCCCGTGGCTGAAACTGGCCGAACATCTGGGCAGTTTTGTCGGCCAATTGACCGAAGAAGCCATCGATGAGATTCACATCACCTATAATGGTGTGGCTGGCACGATGAACCTGGACGCGCTGAATTGCGGTGCGATTGCAGGCATCATGAAGGCGGTCAACCCGGATGTGAACATGGTCTCGGCCCCGGTTATTGCGCGCGAACGCGGCATCGAGATCTCGACCACGACGCAGGACAAATCGGGCGCATTTGAGGGCTATATCCGGCTGGAGGTCAAAACGCCGGTGCGTAACCGATCGATCGCGGGCACGGTGTTTTCCGATGGCAAGCCGCGGTTCATCCAGATCAAGGGCATCAATATCGATGCCGAGATCGGGGAACACATGCTCTATACCACCAACGCCGATATTCCCGGGATCATCGGTACATTGGGCCAGACCATGGGCGAAAACGGCGTCAATATCGCCAACTTTACACTGGGCCGGTCGGGGGCCGGGAAAGAGGCGATTGCGCTGCTCTATCTCGATGAGCAGCCGCCCGCCGAAGTGCTGGAAAAGTTGCGTGCGACCGGCATGTTCCAACAGATCGCCCCGATGCAATTCTCGGCGGCCTGACGTCGCGACAAATCTTTGCCGCGCGTCGTTTCTGCCAATGGCCGCGCGCGGCGAATCCTCTTAGGTTCCGGTTCGGGGAATGGTCATCGCCACTGTCTGCGGGCGGGGCACACGACTGAATTGGAGACTGAATGACCGATATCGTAATCCTGTCCGGAGCCCGGACCGCGATAGGCACCTTTGGCGGCGCGCTGGCCGGAACCACGCCGATTGATCTGGCCACCGTGGCATCCAAAGCGGCGCTGGAACGGGCTGGTGTCGAAGGCGGCCAGATCGGCCATGTGGCCTTTGGCCATGTCATCAACACCGAACCGCGCGATATGTATCTGAGCCGGGTTGCCGCGATCGAGGCCGGTATTCCCGATGCGACGCCCGCGATGAACGTGAACCGGCTCTGCGGGTCGGGCGCGCAGGCGATCGTCTCGGTTGTGCAGAACCTGATGCTGGGCGACGCCGATTTCGGGCTGGCGGGCGGGGCCGAAAACATGAGCCGGTCACCCTATATCCTGCCGGCCGCGCGGTGGGGGCAGAAAATGGGCGATGCCGGGGCCAACGACATGATGCTGGGCGCGCTCAACTGCCCGTTCGGCACCGGGCATATGGGTGTGACAGCGGAAAACGTGGCAGCAGAGCACGATATCAGCCGCGCGGCGCAGGATGCTTTCGCGATGGAAAGCCAGACCCGCGCCGCCAGGGCCATTGCCGAGGGGCGCTTTGCCGACCAGATCACGCCGGTGCAGGTCAAGGTCAAACGCGACATGGTCGATTTCGTGACCGATGAGCACCCCAAGGCCACCAGCCTGGATCAGCTTGGCGGTCTGCGCGCGGTGTTCCAGAAGGATGGATCGGTCACCGCGGGCAATGCCTCGGGCATCAATGACGGCGCGGCGGCGATTGTCATGGCGCGGGCTGAGGCGGCCGAGGCGGCAGGCCTCAAACCGCGGGCGCGGGTTCTGGGATATGCCCATGCCGGGGTGCGGCCCGAGGTGATGGGCATCGGCCCGGTCCCGGCGGTTGAAAACCTGCTGGCGCGCACGGGTCTGACGATCGGCGATTTCGACGTCGTCGAATCGAATGAGGCCTTTGCCGCGCAGGCGCTGGCGGTGAACAAGGGGCTGGGCCTCGATCCGGCCAAGGTTAACCCCAATGGCGGTGCCATTGCGCTGGGCCATCCGGTCGGTGCAACCGGCGCGATCATCACCATCAAGGCGCTTTATGAGCTTGAGCGTATCGGTGGATCCAGAGCGCTGATCACGATGTGTATCGGCGGCGGTCAGGGGATTGCCCTGGCCATCGAACGGATCTGACGAAAAAGCCCCCCGCGTCAGAGGCGCGGGGGGCTTTGGGGAAAGGGCCGGTAGGGTCGGGGAGGATCGACCCCGCCGGTTTTTACCCGTGAGTTACTCGTCTTCCTGGCCAGCAGCGTTTTCAGCGGCAAAGATGCGCGCGGCGACGGCGTTGGTGCCATAGCTCTGCGTCGAGATCACTTCCGCACTGACGGCGCGGGGGGCGAAGCTGCGTTCATCATCCGAGCGCGCCTCGGCCAGAAAAATTGCCGCGGCGTTGGCACCACCGGTGCTGGAGCCGGTCAGAACCCGCTCTTCGCTGGAGGCGGCTTCGGCTGCAAAAATGGCCTCAGCGACGGGGTTGGCATTGGCCAGAACCGGAGCGGCAAGGGCGGCGATCAGGGCGGTGGTGAGGGTCAGGGTTTTCATTGTGTTGGTCCTTTGTATGCGGTGTGTGTCGCGATATGTGGTGAAGGGCTGTGCCTTCCATGACATTCAATTTAGGCGGTTTTTTCCGTGTTTCACCCAACGAACGCGGGAAAATGGCGTGAAGTTGGTGCGTGTGCGCACAGAGTCATCTGCCGGAACCGCGGCGCGATCGTGACAGGTGACGGGCGCGTGAAGTCCTGAAATCAAACCCGTACCGTCGCCCCCGTGATCGCGTCGAAATCTTCGTCCGGGGGATGTTGTCCGCATCGGCGCGCCCGTCGGGTCCCGCTCGAGAGAACACCGGAAACGAAAAAGCCCCCTGGCCGGGATGGCAGGGGGCTTTTGCTATTGATGTGCTGGAGGGGGGCTGCTGCCCGCTTCGATGCGGTGGGCGCGGTTATTCGTCTTCGCGGCCAGCGGCATTTTCAGCGGCAAAGATGCGGGCGGCGACGGCATTGGAACCGAAGCTCTGGGTCGACAGGATCTCGGGGCCGCCGGGGCGCGGCACGAAAGTGAGCTCATCATCGGAGGCGGCTTCGGCTAGGAAAATGGCCCGGCTGCGGTCGTTGGCGCGGAAGCTTTGGGTCGAAACGATTTCCGGCGCACCAGGGCGCGGTGCGAAAGCCAGCTCATCATCCGAGGCGGCTTCGGCTAGGAAAATGGCCTGTGCGGCCGGATTGTGCTGCGCAAAGGCGGGGGCGGCAAGGGCGGCGATGATCGTGGCGGTAAGAGCGAGGGTTTTCATGGGTCTGGTCCTTTTTGGGTCAATGTGGGTGTCTGTGAAGGCGCGGTGCCTCTTTCATGACCTTCAAGTTAGCCTCCCGGTTTCTGTGTTTCACCCAACAAGGCCGCGAACCAGGCGTGAGAATGGTGCGGCGGTGCACAGGAACACCTGCGGTCGATACCACAGCATCACGCTCGTTTACGGGGCTGTGAAAGCGACCTTGGCGGCGGGAGGGTCGCGCCAGGGTTGCACGGACGAAAAACGCCCTTCTGCTGATTGGCAGAAGGGCGCTTGAGGACGCGGGCGGGGGGTCGGGGAGAGGGGACGACTTGCCCGATGGTCCTTATGCGACGTCTCCGTCTTAGTCGGAGGCGTTTTCAGCGGCAAAGATGCGCGCGGCGACGGCGTTGGTGCCAAAGCTCTGCGTCGAGATCACTTCCGCACTGACGGCGCGGGGGGCGAAGCTGCGTTCATCATCCGAACGCGCCTCGGCCAGAAAAATTGCCGCGGCGTTGGCACCACCGGTGCTGGAGCCGGTCAGAACCAGCTCTTCGCTGGAGGCGGCTTCGGCTGCAAAAATGGCCTCAGCGACGGGGTTGGCATTGGCCAGAACCGGAGCGGCAAGGGCGGCGATCAGGGCGGTGGTGAGGGTCAGGGTTTTCATTGTGTTGGTCCTTTGTATGCGGTGTGTGTCGCGATATGTGGTGAAGGGCTGTGCCTTTCATGACCAACAAGTTAGGTGCTCTCCGTCTGTGTTCCACCCAACGAAGACAAGAAAGCGGTGGGTTTTTCGTGCGTAAATGCACAGCATAATCTGCGGCGAAATTAACGCCACGACCCTTGATTTCGACCCGACGCATTCCACGAACGGCGTGCCCTTGTTCACAACCGCGCCTCGCGCGCCCGCGACGTTAATCCAATATCAATCATAGCGGCGGCATCTTGGCCCTGATCGATTGCTAGGGACGAGACTCGCCGATGAACCCAGCCGGATTAGACGACCGCTTGGCACGGGAACGCCGTGCGCGCTTGGCCGCCGAACGGTTGCTGGCTCAGAAGTCACAGGAGCTGTTTTCGGCCAATGAGCGGTTGGCGCAGCATGCCGATGCGATGTCGGATCAGGTGATCGAGCAGCGCCAGGAAAACGCCGAACTTGCCGGACAGACCAGCAAGGCGCGTGCCGATCTGGAGGTCGCCACCGAAAAAGCGCAGCGTGCTGAACGGCGATTGTGGGATTCGCTGGCCATCATCGAGGATGGGTTTGCCATCTATGACCGTGACTGGCGGCTGGTTGCGGCGAATGCGGCGTTTATCCGGGTATTTGACGGCATCGCCGAAGTAGGCCCCGGTGCAAGCTACGAATCCATTATGCGCATCGCCGTTGACGAGGGCATCATCGATATCGAGGGCGCGCATCCCGATGATTGGCTTGATGCCATGATCGCGCGCTGGGAACAGGATCCGATTCCGCAGAAAACCATTAAGCTGTGGAATGGCGGCTACGTCAAAATGGACGATATCCGATCTCCTGACGGCGATATGGTCAGTCTGGCGTTGAATATCACCGACAATATTCAGCGTGAAAAGGAATTGCGCGAGGCGCGAGATCTGGCTGAGTCCGCAAATCGGGCCAAATCGGCGTTTCTTGCGAATATGAGCCACGAGATCAGGACGCCGATGAATGGCGTGGTCGGCATGGCCGATCTGTTGCGCGATACCGATCTGGACGAAGAGCAACGGATGTATGCCGACACCATCAAGAACTCTGGCGAGGCATTGCTGGTGATCATCAATGACGTGCTGGATTACTCTAAAATCGAGGCTGACAAGCTGACCCTGCACAGCGAGGCCTTTGACCTAGAGAGCATGATCTATGAGATCTTCCGCCTGTTGAAACCCACGATGCAGGGTCGCGATCTGGATCTGGTGATCGATTACGATATTTTCCTGCCGGAAACCCTGATGGGCGATCGGGGCCGCATACGGCAGGTACTGACCAACCTGATCGGCAACGCGGTCAAGTTTACCGAGGCGGGCCATGTCATCGTGCATGTTCTGGGCGAAGAGGATGATGCCGATGGTGTTTCGCTGCGGATCGCCGTGGAGGATTCTGGCATCGGTATTGCCGAGGAAAAACAGGCGCATGTGTTTGGCGAGTTCAACCAGGTCGAGGATCAGGCCAGCCGCAAATACGAAGGCACCGGTCTTGGCCTGGCAATATCGGCCAAGCTGATCACGTTGATGGGCGGTGAGATGTGGCTCGATTCCACCCCCGGCAACGGATCGACCTTTGGGTTCCTGCTTAGGATGGGCAAGGTCGAGGGCGAAGAGATGCAGCCCGTGCCGCCGCTGCCGTGTCGTCTGCACCGCATCGCCTTGGTTGGCTCGGATCTGCCGGGGCGGGCGCATCTGGAACGCAAGTTGCAGAAACTGCGTTCTGAGGTGCAGACAGCGATTGACCCCGCCCGGCTGAAGGGCCCGTTTGATCTGGTTGTGCTGTGTGCGGCCGATCCCTCCATGATCGCGGCGTTGCGGGCAACCGGGTATGAGGGGCCGGTCGCCCATTGCTGCGCAGAGGGCGGTGACGGCACTGGCCTGATGCCGGATATGGCCCTCGCGGATCTGAGGGTCGCGCTGATTTCGGCGGCGCAGGATCTGCCGATGGCCGACCCGGTGACCGTGGTGTCAGCGGTGCCATCCGACAGCCCCCGCCGCCAATTGCGGCTGCTGGCGGCTGAGGACAACAAGACCAACCAGATGGTGTTTCGCAAGATGATCAAGATGCTGGATCTGGACCTGCACATGGTCGAAAACGGAGCCGAAGCACTGGCGGCTTACATGGCAGAAACGCCCGACGTGATGTTCACCGACATCTCGATGCCCGAGATGGACGGGCTGGAAGCGGCCCGCCGCATCCGCGCGTATGAGGCGCAAGAGGGGCTGCCGCGCGTGCCGATTGTGGCGATGACGGCGCATGCGATGGACGGCGACGAGAACCGGATATTCGAGGCCGGCATCGACCATTATCTGACCAAACCTCTGAAAAAGTCTCTGATCATCGAAAGAATTGTCGATCTGGCCCCCGATGCGGTCAAGCCGCTGCTGCCTGAGAGCTAAAGCCGCCAGTCGGAAAGACTTGCGTCGGGTTGCAGATACCCGGTTTCTATCCCGCAGCGGTTGCGGATCGGTCCGTGGGTATATTGACGCGCCACCGGGTGGTCGGCCTCCAGCACGCCCATGCCGATCAGAATTTGGGTGATCGTGGCTTCTGCGGCGCGGGTGCCACCATCCTCGATCTTGACCGCCGCGCCCATGCCGGTTTCGGGAACGATGGCCACAAAGACGGCCTCGGCCCCGGTTTTCACCGCCACCCGGCCGTTCATCGCACGCATCAAATGGGTGCAGGCGCGCCCTTCGCCCGCCACCAGATGTGGATGGCTTGCCATGGCGCGGGTCAGGTGGGCCATGGCCGTGTCGCGGGCGTCGCCCGATCCGGTCGCGGTGGCGAATTTCGCCATCGCCCGGGCCATGCCGGTGATGGATGTGGCGTGATTGGGGGCCGAGCATCCATCGGTGGCACATCCGGCGCTGGGCTCGTCGGTTACCTCTTCAAACGCGGCCAGTACCGCCCTTTGCACCGGGTGATCGAGGTCGATATAGTCCGGGCCGCCGCCCAGATGGCTGGCCAGGGTCAGAAACCCGGAATGTTTGCCGGAACAGTTGTTGTGGATCTGGCCGGGGTCTTGATGGGCTCGGATCAACCCGTCCCGCGCCGGGCGGTCATTGGGCTCCTGCGGGCCGCAGCGCAGGGCGGCCTCGGGGTTCAAACCCAAGTTGCCCAACCAAGCCGCAACCATGTCCGTGTGGACGGCCGCGCCCTGATGCGAGGCGCAGGACAGAGCCAATTGTGCGTCGGTCAGGCCATAGTCCCGCGCCGCGCCGCTTTCGACCAGGGGAGGCGCCTGGATCATCTTGCAGGCCGACCGGGGCAGGATCACGGCATCCGGGTTGCCCCATGCGGCCACCATACCGCCGCGCCCATCCCAGACCACGGCGTGGCCGCGATGGCGGCTTTCGCAAATGGGCCCGCGCCAGATTTCAATCAACGGCTGTGCCTGTCCCATTTTCGGCCTCTCCGGTTGGGGTCGCCCGGCAATTTTCCGCTACCGGGGCTTTTCCACCCAAGGGGTTTCGGGTTAATCTCTGCCCCGCAGTTAAGGATTGGACAGGGCCCAAGCGCAAGACCTGATCAACGGGCATGGGTTTTACCAGAGGCAGAGACGGCTGGAGGCTGGATCACTATGAAGAAATTGGTTGCGGGATCGGTTATTGCACTGATGCTATCAACGCCGCTTTTTGCGCAGCAGGCGGGCGAATCGTCGAATCGCGTGAATGCTGAAACGGATTGGAGCGTGTTCGTCGAAGACGATCCGACGCAATGCTGGGTCGTGTCGGCACCGACCGAGACGGTGAACACGCGCGAAGGCCGCGTCGTCGCGGTGCGCCGGTCCGATATTTTGCTCTTTGTCAGCTATTGGCCGTCCGAGAGCCGGATGGGCGAGGTTTCGTTTACCGGTGGCTATCCGTTTGCGGATGGATCGACCGTGTCGCTTGAGATCGGCAATTCGACCTACGAGCTGTTTTCGCAGGGCGAAATGGCCTGGGCCGCGTCGGAGCAGGATGACCAGCGGATCATCACCGCCATGAAGCGTGGGGCCGAAGCGGTTCTGACCGCCCGGTCGCGTCGCGACACGCTAACGGAAGATACGTTTTCCCTGCTTGGCTTTACCGCCGCGGTGGAAGATGCCGAGGCCCGCTGCGGCGCCTGATTTGCGTCAGTGAACAGGGTTTGCCTTGAGGTGCGGATGCCTATATGTGTCCGCATCCCTTTAATGGAGGCCACCCATGCCCGCCAGCGCCCCGATCACGCAGGATGTTCTGACCGTTCCGCGCAAAATGCCTGCCGGCCCCACCAATATCGTGGGGCTAACGCGCGACGGGCTGCGCGCGGCGCTGATTGACGCGGGCACGCCGGAAAAGCAGGCCAAGATGCGGGTCGGGCAAATCTGGCAGTGGGTTTATGAAAAGGGCGTGCGCGATTTTTCGGTGATGACGAATCTCGCCAAGGCCTATCGTGCCGAGCTTGCGACCCATTTCGTTATCGAGGTGCCCGAGGTTGTCAGCCGCCATATATCGGCCGATGGCACGCGGAAATATCTGGTGCGGATTGCGGGCGGTCACGAGGTCGAGGTCGTCTATATTCCCGAAACCGACCGCGGCACGTTATGTGTTTCCAGCCAGGTGGGCTGCACGCTGACCTGTTCGTTCTGCCATACCGGCACGCAGAAACTGGTGCGCAATCTGACGGCGGGCGAGATCGTCGGCCAGATCATGGTGGCGCGCGACGATCTGGGGGAATGGCCGGAACTGGGCCGTGCCCCCAAGAACGAGACCCGATTGCTCAGCAACGTCGTTTTGATGGGCATGGGCGAGCCGCTCTATAACTTCGAGAATGTCCGCGATGCGATGAAGATCGCGATGGATAATGAGGGCATCTGCCTCAGTCGTCGGCGAATCACGCTGAGCACGTCGGGCGTGGTCCCCGAAATCGCGCGCACGGCCCGCGAGATCGGCTGCATGTTGGCGATATCGTTTCACGCCACCACCGATGAAGTGCGTAATACGCTGGTTCCGATCAACAAACGTTGGCCTCTGGCCGAGTTGCTCGATGCGCTGAGGGCCTATCCGAAAGCATCCAATTCAGAGCGCATCACCTTTGAATACGTGATGCTGAAGGGCATCAACGATTCCGATGAGGATGCGCGGCGGCTGGTCAAGCTGATCAAGGGCATCCCGGCCAAGATCAACCTGATCCCGTTCAATGAATGGCCCGGCGCGCCCTATGAGCGATCAGATTGGGAGCGTATCGAACGCTTTGCCGATATCGTTTACAAGGCCGGGTATGCCAGCCCGATCCGCACCCCGCGTGGCGAAGATATCATGGCTGCCTGTGGTCAGTTGAAATCGGCGACCGAACGGGGCCGCAAGACCCGGGCGCAAATCGCATCCGAGGCCGGGTTGACCGAATAACGGTGAAAAACTGTTGTCGGAACGTGAAAAAGGCGGCCCCAAAAAGGGCCGCCTTTTCCTATTCAATAACCAGATCGGTGATCAGTTCGACGCGATAGCGGCGGCGATCAGGATCAGGGCCAGGAGCGGAACCAGAACGCCGCCAGCGGAGGAAGAGGTCTCTTCCACGATGACAACGGGTTCCAGAACAGGCTCAACCGCGTAGCCACCCGCAAATGCGGAGGTGGCGGCGACGGACAGAGCGGCTGCAAGTGCGAGTTTTTTCATAGTATCCTCCAAGATACGCCCCTAAGAATTCGCGCGGTATTACGCATAGTGGGGCACCCAAGACTGTACCTCGTGAGACGGTTTAATCAGCAATATCCTAGGATTGCAATGCTAGGAAAGGCGCGCGTCCCGCAAGATCGGCTTTTTGTCGTCAAATAAGCAACACTTGCATAGCATTATGTAGCGGGCCGCACAAATCGGCAAATGGGGCAGCTTGCGACCGAACCTCCCAGCCGCTGTCGGTGCCTGGTCGCGCGCGCCGGGCAGAGCGTGGAGACCGGCGACGTGATCGCATAAGAATGCGCGACGTCAGGATGGCGACGGCAAGCCGGGTTTGTCTTGGACGATGCTGCGCGGCTGGACGTGTTGAGGGCTCTGATTTTCAGGCGGCGTGATCGGCTCGCGGCCTGTCCAAAGCCGTGGACGATGCGGTGCCGGGCGGCTATTCGATGGCCCCGTTTGATCATTGGCGGGACGTCCAGTTCAGGCGAGCCATGCAGGGTGAGGGATATGTGCCACCTCTTAACACGTTGAAATCATTGATTTCGTGCAGTGTTAAGTGATATAGGTTTCGCGAAACCTCGATAGGGTTCTAGACTGAACATCAGGTATCAGGCAGGTCTGACATGTTGCGACGCTCTTTTTTGATGACCGGCACCCTGGCGCTACTGGCGGCCTGCTCTCGGGGGGCGCAACCTCGTCTTGGCACCGATGGCCGGCCGCTGCCGACGATCTATCGGATCAACCCCGACGATGCAGGCGACATCCAGTTTCGGGTGCTCGACAGCGTAAATGCCCTGCGCCGGGCCGCGGGCGCGCCCGAGCTGCGGTTGAATGCGGCGCTGACGGCGGCGGCGGCGACCCATTCGCGCGACATGTCGGTGCAGAACCGGCCCTGGCATTTTGGCTCGGACGGCTCGTCACCCATCGACCGGGCCGCGCGTGCCGGGTACTCGGGCCGGGTGCTGGGCGAGAACATTTCGGAAACCTACGAATCGGAGCTGGAGACCGTCGCCGCCTGGATGGAGCGGGCCGATACGCGCGAAGTGATCACCGACCCGGCGGCCCGCGATCTGGGCGTTGCCTTTTTTCAGGAACCGAACGGCAAGATCTGGTGGACCATGGTCACCGGCACTGGTGTCGAGTAGCGGCCCCCGCGATGTCTGTGCGTCTCAGCCTTGCGCGCCGTCGCCGGATTTTTCAGCAGCCAACAGCGCATCCAGCCCGGCGCGATAGGTCGGGTATTTCAGCACGACCCCAAGCTCATCCTTGATCCGCGCGTTGCTGACCTTCTTGCTTTCGGAATAAAAGCTGCGCGCCATCGGGGTCAGATCGGCCTGGTCAAAGGGCGTGGCGGGGGGCAGGGGCAGGTCCAGGATCCGGGCCGCGTAGGCGATGACATCCTCGGGCGCGGCGGGGTCATCGTCGCAGACATTATAGATGGCACCGGCGTTGGGCGCGGCCATCGATGCGGCCAGCGTCTGGGCGATATCCTCGACATGGATGCGTGAAAACACCTGCCCCGGCTTGATGATCCGCCGGGCGGTACCGTTTCGAACCTTGGCAAAGGGCCCGCGACCGGGGCCATAGATGCCGGGCAGCCGAAAGATATGCAGCGGCAGCCCGTGTTCGCGCGCCAGTTCCTGCCATTGCCCCTCGGCCACAACCCGCGCCTGCCCGCGCGATGTGGCCGGGGTCAGCGGCGCGGTTTCATCGACCCAATCGCCGCCGTGATGGCCGTAAACCCCGGTGGTCGAGAGGTATCCGACCCATGTCAGGCGTGGCGCAACCGCCGCTATTTCCTCAGCCAGATGTCTCAAAACCGGGTCGCGGCCATCCTCGGGCCCGGCGCTGATCAAGATATGGGTCGCGCGGGCCAGATCGGCGCGCATATCGGTGCCGGGAAAGACGCGCGGCGCGACCCCCAGATCGTGCAGCCGCGCGGCCTTTGCGGCGGACCGTGTGGTGCCGATGATGGGCGCGGGCAGGGAGGGTCGATAATGGCTCACGAGGGTCGAGCTGGAATACCCCATGCCAAAGATGATCAGGCTCATGTCAACCGCTCCACCGCCCATTGCGCCGCGTCGCGCACCGTTTCGTCGGGATCGTCCAGCAGGGTTTGCGCCACGCCGCGCAGGCCGGGATCGCCGCTATTGCCGATGGCATAAAGCACATTGCGGATAAACCTGTTGCGCCCGACCCGTTTGACCGGGTTGCCCGAAAACAGCGCCCGAAACGCGGCGTCGTCCAGCCCGGCCAGGTCCGCCAGGTTCGGGCTCTGCAATTCGGGCCGCCCGGCATAGCGCGCCTCATGGGCGGCGATGGCGAATTTGTTCCAGGGGCAAATGGCAAGACAATCGTCGCAGCCATAGATCCGGTTGCCCATCAGCGGGCGCAGATCGGGGTCCACCGGCCCGTGATGTTCGATCGTCAGGTAGGAAATGCAGCGCCGCGCATCCAATTGGAACGGGGCCGGAAACGCCCCGGTCGGGCAGATATCCAGACAGGCGGTGCATTTGCCGCAATGGTCGGTCTCGGGTGCGTCCGGCTCCAGGTCGAGCGTGGTAAAGATGCTGCCCAGAAAGAACCAGCTGCCCAGGTCGCGGGACAAGAGATTGGTGTGTTTGCCCTGCCAGCCAAGGCCCGAAGCCTGGCCCAGAGGTTTCTCCATCACCGGGGCGGTATCGACGAAAACTTTGATCTCAGGGCCCGCCCCCGGCGACACCGTGGTCGCGGGATGCGATGCGAGCGGCACCCATTTGCCGGTCTCGGCGTCGCGCCAACCGCCTGCATTGGCGCTGTCCAGCAACCAGCGCCCGACCCGCTTCAGCCGTTTCTTGACCAGATCGTGATAATCGCGGTTTTGCGCATAGACGCTGATCGTGCCGCAATCGCGCCGCGTCAGCGGCTCCAGCGGGTCGATCGCGGGGGTGTAGGGCTCGGCCAGCATGATCACCGATCGCGCCGCGGGCCACAAAGCGGCCGGATCGCCGCGCCAGCCCATGCGCTCGGCCATCCACCCCATTTGCCCGTGCCGGCCAGCGTCTACATAGGCCTCCAGCCGCTCGGCCGCCTCTGGGATCGCGTCGGGGCGGCAGATACGCATTGCAGCAAAGCCCTCGGACAGGGCGGTTTTAGTCAGTGCCGCCTTGAGCCCGGTCAAAAGTCCAGATTGGAATAATGCGGCGGCTGGATAAAGCCAGGAACCTGATCGGCCAATATAGACCGGAACGCAGGCCGCGATTTGATCTTGGCATACCAATCCTTGACGATGGGCGCGCGGTTCCAATCCACATCCGAGATGTAGTCGAGGCATGACAAATGCGCCGCCGCCGAAAAATCGGCCAGGGTCATGGCATCGCCCGCCAGCCAGCGCCGATGATCCAGCAGCCAGGCCATGTAATCGAGGTGAAACTTGATCTTCTGCGCCCCGGTTTTCACCGATTTCCCATCCGGATACCCGCCACGCATGATCTTTTTATTGACCCGTTCATAGACCAGTTTCGAGGTCACCTCGTGATGAAATTTATCATCGAACCAGGCGCAGAGCCGGCGCACCTCGGCCCGGGCCTTGGCATCAGCGGGCATCAGGGCCGGGCTCGGCACGGTTTCCTCAAGATACTCACAGATCGCCTGGCTTTCGCTCATATGCAGCCCGTCGATCTTGAGAATGGGTACTTTTGCGGCCGGGTTGCGGCGCATGAATTCGTTGGATGGTTCCCAATATTTTTCTTCGATCAGCTCAACGTCGATCTTCTTTTCCGCCAGAACCAGGCGGACTTTGCGGCAAAACGGGGAAAGGGCGAAATGGTAAAGACGGGTCATGGCCTGCTCTGATTGACCTTATGGTTTCTCTTCTTTGCCCGGAAGCCGCGCCAATATCAACGCGCAAAGCACGCGTCGCGCCCATCCGCGCCGATCGTTGCCGCCCCATTGGCAATGCTGCGCGCACGATCCAGCGTGGCCGAGGTCGGGCTGGCGGCGGATCGGCCCTGCGGATTTGGCAGAACAGCGGCCAGCCGGGCGGCCTGCGCCGGGTTCAGATCCGCCGCAGGAATGCCGAAATAATGTTGCGCTGCGGCCTCGGCTCCGAAAATGCCTTCGCCAAATTCCACGATGTTGAGATAGACCTCGAGCACGCGGCGCTTGGACCAGATCGCTTCCATCACCGGCGTCATCGCCGCCTCCATCGCCTTGCGCAGCCAGGACCGGCCCTGCCACAGGAACGCGTTCTTGACCGTCTGCTGGCTGATGGTGGATCCGCCGCGCGCGGCCCCCGCCGCGATGGCAAGCCGGATCGCTTCCATGTCAAATCCCCAATGCAGGCAGAAATTCGCGTCCTCCGCCGCCACCACGGCGCGGGCCAGATGCGGCGAGATCTCCTCCATCGGCCGCCAGACCTGCGTGACGTTTCCCAGCCTGCGGTTTTCACTGATCATGTAGGGCGTCACCGGCGGGGCCACGATGGCATAAAGCGCGATCCAGCCCACGATCAGCACCACGACCAGCAGAACACCGCGCATCGCAAGCTTTGCTGCGCGCAGCAAAAGCGGTCGCCGCTTCGCCCGCCTCTTTTTCCTGCCAGCCCGGGCCAAGCGCCCCTCCTGTCTTCTTCTTTGCAAAAATACTCCCGCCGGAGGCGAATCCGAAAGCCCTAAACCGCCCGCAGGCCGCAATTCTCTTTCGCCGTCGCAAACTGCGCCGAAAAGCACGTCCTCAATTTGTCGCTTGAAGCCGCAAAAGACCGGTGACAGGCTTGGGCATGGAAAAAACGAGATCTTTCACAACATGGGGGCAAAGTGCCGC
>Ga0316207_10001300_pt1 | contig 31636 bp, 53 predicted proteins | sample 6weekpyrite_MG_FD_204943 | JGI IMG/M metagenome (GOLD analysis project Ga0316207, IMG submission 204943) | Microbial mat bacterial communities from mineral coupon in-situ incubated in ocean water Damariscotta River, Maine, United States -... | ecosystem: Environmental > Aquatic > Marine >...
ACGCCGAGCCGCAGGCGGATGCCTTGCCGCGCGCAGTCGTGGTCTGCGGTGATCGTCGTTGAGCTCCAGAGGCTCACGCCACACTCCAGAGCCACCAAAGGGCGAACACCACGAAGAGAGAGCCCATGACGCCGAGGAGGACGAAGGCGAAGTCGTCGTCATCGCGCGGGGCCTCGTCTCCGATGTAGTCGAGGTGTTGCCCATGCCTGCGGACCTGGCCGACGTAGACGGGGCGCTCCCGGTCTTCGGCGTCGCGGAGTGCGGCGGTGGCGTTGTCGAGGGGCGTCATCGGAGCACCACCCAACTGCCATCCGGCAGAGTCCCGCGCCGCGTCGTCCTGACGGTGCGCCCGTCCTTGAGGTCTACGACGGCGTACCCGTCAGTCCCGCAGACCATCGACACCACGCCGGGCACACCATCGAGGGTCACTTCGTCTCCGAGGATGAGCTGCGGGCGGTGCTCGCGGCCCTTCCAGTAGTGCGGGAGGTCCCATCCAGCCTTGCGCGCCCTGTGCGCCCGCATACGGACGGAGGCGACCTTGATGCCGAGGGCGCTGGCCACGCCGTGCGTGTTGCCCTGGTGGGCGCTCCAGGCGCTCAGGAATGCGGTCATCGTGCTGCCGGTCATGCCCAGCACCTCGCGCCGCCCCACGTCGGGTCGCTCATCCATGGCATCGGAGCCATCGGCGCAGGCCCCTGCGTCGGCTCGACTGCGGCAACCGCAACCACGGGCTGGCCATGCGTCGGCTTTCGCGCGCCCTTGAGTTTGACGGTCCACGTCTTGAGCTTTCCGCTCACACGCCTGGTACGTGCGACGGTGATTGCGAAGTAGGCGTCATCAGGCCGAGCCCCGATCCACCGAAGAAGCTGGGCGGCGCTCCGCGCGCCAAACTCGACCGTGCCAACACGCCGGTTGACGATCTGCGCGACCTCTCGCGACGAAAGCATCGCCTGAGTCTGGTGGCGGTCGGCCAGTTCGCTGGCCAGTGCCGCCGCAGCAACCTCGCGGCTGGCGGTGTTGCAGGCGGTCATCGCGGCGCCCCTTCTTCGGCGTCCCACTTCCGCAGGGTGTCGAGGTGCTTGACGGCGATGCGCGACGGGATGGCGCCGGCGCTGTGCGGCCCCTGGGCCACGACGGACAGCAGCGGGCGCGAGGACGAGCGGGGGCACCATTCGGCGTGCTCGCGCTCTTCGACGGCATACCGCTCGCAGTGGGGGCAGAGCTCCGCGCCTTCGATGTCGAGGACCTCGGCAATGTCGGCGGCGTTCTGCCTGGCGCACGCGCTGCAGACGCGCTCCCGGCGCGACAGCGGCTCGGCGTGGCATTGCGGGCAGATGTCGTCGTCGGCCATATCGTAGGGCGGTCGCGGCGTGTCGCCGTAGTCGCTGATGCTCATTCTGCATCCTCCAGGCCCCGCACGAGGCGGTCGGCGAAGAGAGGCCGAAGCGCGGCGAATGGGTCGTGCATGCCGGGGTCCCGTAGCTTGAGAGTCGAGCGCATGGAGGCGAGCGCCTCAGCGAAACTGTCGCCCGTCGTCTCATAGGCGATCGTGTCGTAGAGCCCGACGTTACGGCTGGAGCGCCACGGCTTGTTGGGGCCTTTGAGCCAGACGGACGCAGCCCTGAGATCGGCGTCGATGCTGATCACGAGGTAGCAGTGATAGACGATGCCCTTCATAACTCCTCCGAGAGCACCCGCGCACATTCGCGGGCGTTGATGATGGCGACATCGCGGTCGCCGGTTGACTTGAACTTGCGGCGCAGGTTGTTCGACTCGGCGTCGTACACGCGGACCTCGCGCCCGCCGAGACCGGCGAAGCGGAAAACGTAGGCGTCGAAGCCGTGCCCAACGTCGATGCGTGGGGTGTATTCGAGACGGGCGGTCATCGACTGAGCCAATCAGCGAGCCCGCGCACCCCGTAGAACACCGGCTTGCCCGCAGCCATGGCGCGGTCTACCTCGCGGTCTGCCCCCGGCGACTCCCCATCCAGGCGCCAAACAGCGTCGGCACGGTCCAGCATGGCGAAGTCGATGTTCATCCAGAACTCGTAGTCATGCGGGCTGATGGTGTGCCAGAGGTGGAAGAGGTGCGGCACGAACGGGACGGCGCCGAGGCCGACGACCGACTCCCCGGCAAACACCGCATCTCGGACGTTCGTTACAGGGTCTGGCGCCGTGTACGGGCCGGCGATGAAGATGAGCGGGCCACCCATCAAAACATCGCCTGCTGGGCCTTGCCCGTATCGACGGTGGCCAGGTTGCGGCACGCCTGCCCGTAGTAGGAATCCTTGAGCTCGACGCCGACGAAGCGGCGCCCCTCCTCCAGTGCGACGTAGCCCTCGCTCCCGATGCCCATGAACGGGCTCAGGACGGTGTCGCCAGGGTTGCTCCACAGCTTGAGCGCGCGGCGGATAACTCCGAGCTGGAGAGGGCAGATGTGCCGCTCGTCCTCGTGGTCTCGCGCGGACCGGTACTGGAGCGTGTCGTTGCTCTTGATGTCCATCCAGACGGGCGAGGCGTACTTCTGCCAGAGGCCGACGGGGAAGTCTTCGTGCGTGTGCCCGACCCGCTCGGGGTTCTCGCCAGGCTTCCGCATCGTCACGAGGTAGTCAGGGATGCCCTGCCTGCTCATGCACGAATCCTTGCGGATCTGCTTGTGGAGCAGGCCCAGCGCCTTCGTGCGCTGCATCGCAGTGACGGGGTCCTTCCAGATGCACACCTCCGAATGGAAGATCCAGCCGCACTCCACGAACCGGCGGATGAGTTCGCCTCGGAAGTCGCGGATGCCGATGAATCCGTCCCGCGCCTTCGACGTGGGCAAGTTCATGCAGTGGAAGCTGACCAGCCGCCCCGGCTTCGTGACGCGGTAGAGCTCCGCGATGAGAAACAGGAAGTGCGCGAAGAACTCGTCGTCGTCCTTGCAGTTCCCCATGTCGCGCGGGCTGGCCGAGTACGTGTAGAGCGACGCAAACGGCGGCGAGAACACGGAGAAATGGACGCTCTCGTCGGGCAGGTTCCGCACTACTTCGACGCAGTCGCCGTGGTACGCGACGAAGTTCTCGCCTTCGGTCTGGTTCAGTACGTCGATCATGCTTCCTCCATGCCGACCCATGCCGGGACGGTCATCTGCTTGCTCGGGTTGTAGGGGTTCCACTCTCGACCGCTGGCGGCGCCAATGTCGGCGCGGAGGACTTCTGACGCCCTCGCGGTCATGATCACGCTCATCCTCGCCGCAGCGGCTTCCTTGCGTCGGTAGTTGGCAATCACGGCGCCCTCGGTCTCGGCGCGGATGATGTGGACGCGCACTCTGCGGGTCTGACCGAATCGCCAGCACCGACGGATGGCCTGGTACGTCTGTTCGTAGGAGTGCGACGCTCCGAGGAAGACCATCTCGGCGCAGTGCTGCCAGTTCATGCCGAAGCCTGCGATCTTCGGCTTCGTCACGAGGACGGAGAACTCGCCGCGAGAGAAGCCGTTGAGGTGCTCGGCCTTGACCTCGGGCTTGTCTGACCCCTGGACGTTGACCGCGCCAGGGATGGCGGCGGCGATGGCGTCGGCCTCGCGGTTGTACTCGGCCCAGATGAGGACCGGACCATCGGCAGCGGCGGCAATGTCCCGTGCGAGCGCGACGCGCTTGTCGAGAGTGCCTTTACGGACAGCCCGCTGCTCGTTGAGCCCTGCGGCCTGCGGCGCGAAGAGGAAGCCCTCAGACCATGCGTCCGAGTGCTCGACTCTTAAGACGTGCTCGACCATCTCGACGGGCGGGAGTCGGTACAGAGAGCCGTCGTGCCCGAGGTCTGAGGGCGACTTGACGACGGCGCCCCACGATGCGACCCACCGCCAGAAGTCATCGACGGCGTGACCCTTCACGCGCCAGTCCTGGGTGCTTCCGCCGTCGTGACAGAAGTACTCGGCCAGCATCTCGACGCGCGACTTGACTCCGAGGAATTCGGAATGGTTGCCGAGCTCGGTGAAGTCGTTAGGGGCTGGCGTCGCCGTACACGCGAGCCGATACGGAGTGTTGGCGAATCGCTCGATGAGTAGGTTCCTCGTCTTCCCGGTGAATGACTTGAGGATGCTCGACTCGTCCAGCACGACGCCGACGAACGCGGACGGGTCGAAGTGCTCGACCATCTCGTAGTTGGTCACGGTGATGGCGTCGCCGCTGTCCTCGCGACGGTAGGCGCATTCGACGCCGAAGCGTGCGCCCTCTGCGACGGTCTGCTCGCACACTGCCAGCGGAGCGATGAGCAACACGCGCCCGACGCTAGACACGTTGCGCGCCCATTCCAACTGCATGATGGTCTTCCCCAGGCCGGTGTCAGCGAAGATTGCTGCACGCCCCTTTCGGAGAGCCCACAGCACGAGGTCACGCTGGTGCGGGAATGCCGCATCGGTGACGCCGACGACCGGCGCAGACTCGAACCGATGCGTGGCGTGCTTGCCCTGGATCCACTGCTCGTAGATGGGTGCGGCGTTCACGACGGCACCGGCATCTGCGCAAGGGCGTGAATCACGAGCGCCTTCTGGTGGGTGAACGCGCGGCCCTCGAGGACGGCGAGCGTCGCCTGCGTCTTTTCGCGCTCTTCGGGCGTCAGCCACGGTTGCGGGCGTCCCGGGGTGGTCCTCGGCGCCGGCTTCTCAATCGGCGTCAGAAGCAGCATGGCCCGAAGCGAAAGAATCGCCTCGTGGACCGTCATCGTCTCGCAGTGCTCGTTGCTCATGGCCAGGAGGTTAGGCGGTCGCGACAGTGTGCGCAAGTCTTCTTGTAACATTTGCCGATAGGGAATCCGGCGTGTACTGTCTCTCGCATGAGCAGCAAAACGCAACCGACAGCGCCCGAGAAGCTACGGGCATGGATGACCCTCAACGACGAGAGCGTGCCCGCGTTTGCGAAGGCGCTGAACGTCACGCCGAACACGGTCTATCGGTGGCTCAAGGGCGAGGTCCCGAGGCCTGCGACCGTCCGCGCCATCCACGAGCGCACCGGCATCGCGCCGGGGGTCTGGTACCGATGACCATTACCCCCGAGACCATCAACGCCGTATCCGACGACCTGGCCAGGCTGGCAATAGACCGAATCGCGGGACGGCCTGTACTTGTGTCTGTGTCAGGCGGGAAAGACAGCACCGCCGCGGCGCTGTTCCTCAAGGAGATGGGGATCCCGTTCCAGGCGGTCCACTGTGATACGGGATGGGAGCACCCAGATACGGGCGTTGATGCCTGAGTGGGAACGCCAGGCCGCTTTTGATTGTGACGTTTGGAGGCCCATACACGGATGGACGCTTCAGCAGGTGATTGACATTCACCACAGGCACGGGGTGGCGCCAAACCCGCTCTATACGCGGAATCACGAGCGGGTCGGGTGTTGGCCGTGCATCAATGGAAAGAAGGCCGAGATCAACAGAATGTCCCGTGATCTGCGGATGCCCCTTGCGGACAGGCTTCGGCCACTGGAGGACTACGCGCAGGCCACGTGGGATGAGCAGGTAAGGGAGTGGTCCGCCGTTGCCGAGGCGGCTAAAGCCGCGGGGCTCACACCAGAGGAGGCAGCTCGAAAGATGGGGAAGTCAGGCAGGGCGGATCCCGGAAAGATGCGCGTCGCCAACATCGTTTACGGCGTGCCAGACGAGCGCCCGCCGCTCAAGACGGCCTGGTTCCACAGTTCCACTCATGGCCCGATGAAAGTAGACGAGGCTATCGCGTGGTCACAAACGCGCAGAGGGGGTCCGAAAACCCTGGAGCTGTTCGCTGCGCCTGCCTCTGATCAAGGATGCATGCGGTGGGGTCTCTGTGATACGGGCGGGCGGGAGAGCCAATGACCATTACCCCCGAGACCATCAACGCCGTCAGCGACGACCTAGCCCGATTGGGCATCGTCCTCCTGAGCGCCACGTCTGAGCTCGTCGTCGCCATCGAGCGCCAGCGCGCCGGGATGACCGGCAAGGGCTTTGCCGACCGCTTCATGCTGAACAGCAAGCACTGCGGGCCGTGCCTGCTCATCGCTGACACTCCCGGCATGACGGACGGTCGGCTGCTCCACGAGATGGGGCACGCGCTCTTGTGGGTCGCGAGTGGGCGCCCGCCTGGCCACGATTGGGCCTGCTATCGCCCGGGGCCGACGAGCGGCTCATTGGCCGACACGCGGGCCACTGTCCTCGGGCTGGCCTATGCGGAGCTCCGTGGCGTCGAGTACGTCGAGTACGCAGGGGGCGTCGAACTGGTTCCGAAGGGCACCCGAAACTGGCAATGCGCGGACTGTGGGGCAGACAACAATCCGATTGTGACCTTCTGCATCTGCTGCCACGGCGGTCGGCGCAGTACCGACGAACTCAGGCCACACGATCACGACCGAGAGCGCGAGCTCGTGCGGCGGCTGCTCCCGTGACCCTCCCTCCCGACGACCTCGAGCGCCTCCGCGCTGCTGGCCTGCGCCTCGACGGCCTCGCCATCTACAGCGGCGCCGACCCGGTCGCGCGAATCCAGGGCACGGGCGAGCCGTCTACAACGGTCATCTTCTCCGTCGGCGGCGCTCGTCGCTGGCTCCCATTCAACAAGCTGGACGGCGGGCAGACGCGCTCTGCCGTGCGGCGATTCTGCGAGGCGATGAAATGGGCGTAAGTACAGATGCGATCTTGTGGTTCGGCTTTGAGTACGGCGAAGAGCCGCCGTGGTTCGACACGGACCCCGACGACTACGAAGACGAGGAGCCCGAGGACTCTGACGATTGGATGGCCCGCGTTCTTGGCATCGTCGGCCCTGTGGCCGACTACAGCGAAGAGACCGCCGAGGAGTATCAAGCCCACTGGAAGGCGAAGCGCGAGGCTATCGCCGCGGCGGGCGTCGAGGTCATCCACCACTGCCACCACGAGTGCGTGATGTACGGCCTCGGCGTGCTCAAGGTCAGCGCATCGCGTGGCTACCCTGAGAACGTCTCAAAGCACATCGCGCAGGACACCGCCGAGGCCGAGGCGAAGCTTCGGGCTTTCTGCGAGAGGGCTGGAGTGGAGTGGGCCGAGCCTGGCTGGCATCTGGCGTCTGATTGGGCTTGACCCACCGTGACGCCCTCGCCTAACCTGCATCGGCTGGCAACAATGCCAGCACCGCCCCCGAGCGGTCCATCTACGCCCCCTCTCCCTCTGTGCACATTGAGGGGGAGGGCGGTGGGACCGCCCGGGAAGAGATGGACGCCGGAGGACACCCCTCCAGCGCGAGAAACGCGAAAGCCCCGACGGGGGCGTGTAGAGGTGTGTGATGAACGCAGTAGCTCCCGTGTCTGTGACCTTTGGTGGCGTACTCGCCAGCCGCGCGTCGGATGGCTCCGTATGTATCGAAGAGGACCGCGACGACCGGATGGAATCCGAGGCCGTATGGGCTCCGTCCATCGGCTTCCTGCGGACCGTTCTCGACATGCTCGACCGGGCTTGCCAGATCGCAGACCTTGAGCCGCCGACCGATGGCTGACGTACAGGTCGAACGCGGACACATCCGCCTAGCAAATCAACTGTTCCGCGCGCTGTCGCTGGCGAAGCTGTCACCGGTCCAGCGTGACGTGCTGGCCGAGGCCGTCTGGCGTCAGTACGGCTGGGCAGACATGAAGGGAGCGCCCGAGCCGTTCCCCATGTCGCCCGCCGACGTTGCCCGCCGTGTCGGATGCACCCGGGAAAGCGCGTCGAGGGCCATCAACTCGCTCGCCTCGCTCCGCATCCTGTCGAAGGCTCCTGCCGGGTACCTCGTGGCGAAGGATTTCGACCTCTGGCGGTGCGGATTCAAGGCAGACCCGAGCGCCCCCGCGTGGCGTCCAGACCGTGACGAAACAGACACGGGCGTGACGAAACAGACACGCACACCGTGTCGAGATGATCACGGTGACCGTGACGAAATGGACACGGTGTGCGCGCCGAAAAGCACGCCAGCAGTTGTGTTTGCGGCACCCCTAGAACCAATGAGAACCAGAGAGAACCATTCCTCTTCTTCTGCGGGCGCGAGTGCGCCGGTTCCGACAGAGGACGCCAGCGAGAAGATCCACGCGCTCGTCGCTCGCCTCGGAGCTCTGACGCCTCGCCCCATCTCCTGGCCGAAGTGGGCCGGCATCGTGGAGCAGCCGACGAACGAGGTGGAGCAACTCATCACGTGGGCTCTCGGCCAGCAGCGGCCCGCCGACGCCTTCCTCAATTGCTTCGCGATGGACGGGACCATCAAGGCCCGCAAGCCGACGAAGACGACGGCCCGCCGAGGCCGGCGCCCGACGCCCTACGTCCAGCAGGAAGACGACCCGCGCTACTTCAAGCCAGGCGAGCCGATGCAAACGGCTGAGTCGCTGGCGTACATCGAGAAGCTGCGAGCGAAGCAGCAGGAGGAGGGGCGATGACCCTGCGACCCATCAGCCCGCCGAGGTTCCGAGCTCCCGGCCTTGTCGATGACCGCCCGCCCGACGTGGACTGCATTGTCTGTGGAGAGCCTGTGCCGCCGTATGAGGCGCCCCGGGGTGGCTGGCTACCCCGGACAAGGCACGACGCCTGCCGAGTGCGCCAGCACGCCAGGGAGCGCGCCCTGGACATTGCGCGGGCCGGCGTCGAGTCGCTGCCACGGAAGCATCGCCACTTCTCGCTTCGACGCTGGGCGACGATGGCCGACACCGAGGCGCCCGCCGACGCACTCCGACTGCATGGCGGGAACGCGAAGGCCCACGGCATCCTGAGTGGTTGGGAGCCGGGACAGTCCGTCGTGGTTGAGGGTCCGACGGGGACCGGGAAGACGGCGCTCCTCGTCGCCTTCGCCCGTGACCAAATGCTGACGCTGACGCCGCAGGACACGACGCGGGCCGTCCGGTACTTCTCAGAGCCTGACTTGGCCGAGTTCCTAAAGACGAAGATGCTGTCGAAGTCGAAAGACGACTACATCGCCCGGGTTCTCAGCGGCCACGTGCTCGTCATTGACGATGTAGGGACAGCGCGAGTCACCGAGTGGTGGGATGCGACCTTCTCGGACCTGCTCGACCACGCCTACCGGCAAGAGCGCACCATCGTGCTCAGCACGAACCTGCCCATCAAGGCACTCGGCCAGCACTACACGATTGCCGGCGACCGGATGCCCGAGAGGCTCCACGAGATGACCGGCCAGGGCTCGAGGTGGGTCACGGTCGGCGGCGTGAACTGGCGACGGGTGACGGCATGAGGCTGCGAATGCTCGACCTGTTCTGCTGTGCCGGTGGCGCTGCCCGTGGGTATGCCTCGGCAGGCTGGGACCTCGTGGGCGTCGATATCGCCCCACAGCCGCGATACCCGTTCCGGTTTATCCAGGCCGACGCTGTGCGGTTGCTTCGGATGGCCCCGGGTCTCATCAGGGCGAACTTTGACGCCATCCACGCAAGCCCGCCGTGTCAGAGGTTCAGCCAATGCACCCAGGTCAGCGGGAACGCTGATGATTGGCCCGACCTCGTCGCGCCTATCCGAGCGGGCCTGAAGGCTATTGGGCTCCCCTACGTGATCGAGAATGTTCCCGGCGCTCCCGTGCGTGGTGACCTCATTCTCGACGGAGCCGCTTTCGGCCTCGGTGTGCGCCGTCGCCGGTTGTTTGAACTCGGAGGCTGGTTCTGCATGAGCCCGCCCCCGAATGTGCTCGGGTCAATGACGACCGGGCACTACGTCAGCGTCACGACAACCGCGACCCAGCAGAGCGACGGCAAAGGCTGGGCGGTGAGCCGAGGGAAGGCTGTCGGGTTGCAGGCGATGGGTCTTGCTGGCGCGGAGATGACGCACCACGAGCTCGGGGAGGCAATCCCACCCGCCTACACCAATTACATCGGTGAGCGCCTGAGGAGCCGGCTGTGACCCTGCCCACCTCATCCCCATCCTGGCATCGCCAGCGAACCCCGACGAGCGGCGCAGTAGCCGCCGCCTGCGCGCCTCGGGCCGTCATCCCCGCGTCCATGTGGCGGGCTGACGAAAACCTCGCCTGGGAGTGGCTGACGTACCTCGGCGGCTCTGTCCGCGTGGCTGACCTTGCCCGCGAGATGGGATGCGACGAGCACCGAGCGTGGACGGCCTGCATGCGCCTGCTGTGGCGCGGCGGCGTGACCTTTGAGCCTGGCCGCACCTGGCGGGCCGTGGATTCATTCGACAAGGAGGAGAGACGATGACTGTGTACATCAAAGCGACAGCGGACCTGCTCGCAGGCTGTGACAAGAACGCCATCGAATGCGTGGAGCGCGGCGGAGGAGGCAGGGCGCTTGTCTTTGCCCAGGAGGGCGCCCGGTTCCGCTACTACGTGCCCACGCTCCGCATGGAGTACACCTGCAAGCCGAAAGACCTGCTCTTCGCGCTCGACACCACCGACCGAATGAGCGTGGCCGCCCGCGTGCTCGCTACGCGCCTGGGGCTGGAGTGCGGGGCGACGGCGCCGGGGTGGTTCTACTGGTGCTACCCGGAGGGCAACTTCTGGAGCCTCGGCAATGCCGCGGTGTTCTGCTCAACGGAGGGCGCGTGGATGAAGATTCGGCGGGTCAACGGCCTTGCGGAAGTGCCGTGCGCCGTGACGCCGGGGATCTCCATTGAGCGGGACCCCGCCGAAGCCATGCGGCTGGCGCTGGATGCAACCGAAACCATGGAGGCGAGACGATGACTGACGACGAAATGAAGGCAGCGCAGGCGCGGTGCGATGCGCTGCCCAAGGGCGACTGGTGCCACGGTCCGCTCGGACCGCGTGTGGTGTGCTCGGGAGACTTCGGGTCGACGGGTCCCGACTATCCAGATCCCCCGTTCTTCGAGCCTGTCTGCGAGATTGGCGGCGACGATGCGGATGGCAATCCGAACCCGCTCGCGGTGGCCGCTTGCGACTTCATCGCCAACGCCCGCACGGACCTCCCCGCCGCGCTGGCCGAGGTGCGGCGTATCCGCTGGGCTGAATGGCCACCGCCTGAGTCTGGCGTGGCTGTGGTGTTCACCCGCGACGACCATCAGGACCCCGCTGAGTTTGGCGTGCGGTTCGCTGATGCTGACGGAGGCTGGGTCAACTGCGGGTGTGACGACTCGACTCCGACTCATTGGGTCGACGCAGAGGCCCTCCGATGACCGCGCCAGACGGCTACAGCGCCGAGGAGTGGGCGAGCATTCAGGCGAACTACAGCGTGTCAGTGGGGCTGATGGAGGACGACTGGCAGACGGGGCCGTTGCCGGAAGGGGGCGAGGGGGCGGTGATTGATGGGCTCGCGCCGTGGATGAATGAGCCCATGCGGGCGACATGGCGTGACGGCCGCTGGTGGTCTTGTGGCAGGCCAGTTGGGAAGACCACTGCCTCCCTCCGCTGGCGCTGGGTCACGAAGCCCGCCGAGGCGCAGGAGACGCAAGATGAGTTCGAGGGCGACTACCACGTCACCGCGAAGACGGGCCCGACACTTACCACTGGGAGACTGGAGTGCCTCCGTGACCGACGACCAGCGCGAGCAGTACGAAGAGCGGGCGGCAATCGCTGAGTACGACGGAGGCCTCAGCAGGCAGGATGCGGAAGAGATGGCGAAGAGGGAGATTAGTGGCGTCAAGCAGCGTGCCAACGCGGGCGAGAAGTGACAAAGAGGGTGTGTGCCGGAAAAAAATGGGCCCCGGTGGCGAAGCGCCTGTCCACTTTCGCGCGCGAAAACCCAATGGAATCAGGCTCGTTACGCACGCGCAACTATAAGGAGAAGGTGATGAAGGTGGGCTGGGTCTTGTTGCCTGACCTGAGCTTGGAGACGAAAGAGCAGGCCGCTGCACGCCTGTTCGGCGTGCGATGGGAGACGGACCTGGGCTATCGGCGGTGGCCAGAGCACATCCCCGAGGAGTGCCGCGACCTCGAGATCAGGGATACGCGTGGCGGGTACTGGCGAGGGTATGCGGCTGGAGATGGTCTGCTGTGGACTGACTGCGGGATGGAATTGCCAGGGGGCCCGTACTGGTGGCGCCCGGTCCCGACAGTCATGGAGAGAGACTGATCCGGCTAGCGCTTCGCACAGTGCTCTCGGCCCTTCCGGGCCAGCGAGTCACACAGGCAAGAGACGCCCGCTTCGCGGTGGCGTCTTCTAGGGTAGCGAGATTGTCAAGCTCCGTTCGGTGTTTGTGCGGTAGTATCTGAGAATGGCTAACCAGCATGGGCACCCCACCAAGGGCGCAGTAGACGAGCAGGACTTGCGGACGCGCGCTGAGGCGCACATCGCTATCACGTCCATCTCAGACGACCTCATCGCCATTGAGGCTCAGATCGCAGAGCTCGCGATGGTCATCGAGGGCGCGAAGGCTGACCGAACGCACACACCGCTTGCCCGGCTCCTGTCGGACATGCGGGCGCTTCAGGACAAGGCGCGAGGCATACGCGCCGACGAGGCCGCGAAGGCCAGCGCAAGCCGGGAGATGCGGATTGAGCGCCTGTTGATGACGCTTCCGAAGCTGCCGCACCACGCGCAAGAGCGCGCCCTCGAGATCCTCAAGGGTCAGCGTGTGTCGGTGACGCACTAGGTGTGGACGAAGCAGACCTCGACTGCCTCCTAGATGACCTCGAGTGGCTCGCAGACGACGCCGAGGCGAACCCCCTAGCGCATATCAGGTGGACCCCTCCGCAGGCTGAGTTCCTCGCCATGGAGCAGCCCGTTGCGATGTTCCGGAGCGGGAACCAGCTCGGCAAGACCACCGTGGGCATCGCGAAGAAGCTCGAATTCGCGCGGGCCCAGAAGCGGACCGGTGAGACGTGGATTGTCTGCACGTCCTGGTCACAGTCCGTCTCGATCATGCGGAAGTTCCACGCGCTGTGCCCCGTCGAGTGGGTGGACGCCAGGCGCTCGAGCAACTTCAACGAGCGGAGCGGGTACGGCAAGGACAACCCCGCGGTGGTGACGACGTGGGGGTGGGTCTTCCGCTTCCGCACGACGAACCAGGGCCCCGAGGCGCTCCAGGGCGCGACCATTGATGACGTGCTGATCGATGAGCCCACGGCGCAAGGCATCTTCCGCGAGCTCGAGCGCCGCGTGATGCGTACTGGCGGGCGGATCGATATGACGATGACGCCAGCAAACCGGGACTGCACCTGGCAACGGGAGATGGTGGAGGGCGGGCTGATTGCCGAGGTCCACGCCCGGCTGACGGTCGAGAACCTCACCCCTGTGGGCTCTAGCGAGCCGCTCAGGCTCCTCGACGGGACTCTGATGGATGAGGACTGGATCGCGGACCAGTGGCGCAAGACGCCCGCGCTCTACGCCGGCGTGGTCCTCGACGGCGATTGGGAGATGCGCTTTGACGGCGCCATCCTCTCCGCGTTCGATGAGGACAAGAACGTGATGCGCCTGGCGAAGAACCACGAGGTGTTCTCCGAGGGGTATTGGGCCGTTGGCATCGACTACGCCGCCGCGCCTCGAGACTTCGGCCAGGTTGCGGCCCTGCTGCGCGTGCGGCCCTGGGTGGACGACAAAGGGCACCCCCGAGAGGCTGTGCATCAGATTGACGAGGTCGTCATGCGCGGCGTCACATCGAACCGCGAGTTTGTGCGCGGGCGCCCCCACGGGCTGCTGACGATGCTGGCGCGTCACGGCCTGCAGTGGCGGGACCTCGACTTCGCCCATGGCGACAACCCGGTCCGAGCGAAGTACGTCATCAGGTCGAACATCGAGACGATGCAGGTGATCGCCCGCGAGCTCGGGCGCACGAGTCACAAGAGCCTGAGCCCCCGCATTCTGTCCGCGAAGGAGAACCAGCGGTCAGCCGGGATGGTGGACACGGGCGTCCGGTACCTGAACGAGGCGATGGCCGACCAGTTCTTCACCATCGACCCGCGCTGCGTGCTGACGATTGACGCGATCAAGACGTGGGACGGGACGACAACGCATCCGTCTAAGGACCGTGTAGACGCCATCCGGTATGCGCTGAAGCCGTGGGTCTTCCCGCGTGGCTCCCGTTCGAGGGCGCGCCTCATCGTGGCTTAGGGTGCGCGTGGCGCTGGGTAACGATCCCAGGCGCCCAGCTCGATTACAGCCTCTGCCTCCGCGAGCCTTGTCGGTCGGACCTTTTCTGAGCCGACCCCGCCGCGGGTACTAGACGTAGTGACCTTCACCGCCACGCGCCTTGCGACAGTAGCAGGCGCCAACCCTGGCGCACATTCCCGCTAGACCGTTCGGTATTTGTTCGGTACGTTGGCGCGGATGCTGACCGTGGTGCCCCCTTCTCCGAAGGACCCGAACGAAGTGCTGCGCTGGGAACACACCCGGCTTCGGCGCCGCCTTCTGTACTCCTGCCACGGCGAAGACCTCCGCAAGCGCATCGAGCGCAACGCCGGCCCGGTCCGCGCAGCGAAGTGGGGCGACCCAGACCTGACGGCGAATGCCTTCGTGGCTCTCTGGGGTCAGGTGGCCGCGCTCTACAACGAGGCGCCGAAGGCCCACGGAGACGAAGCCCTCCTCGAGATGGTGGAAGACGCCGGCTACTGGCCCCTAATGCAGCGGGTACAGCGCGACACCCTCGGTCTCCGCGAGATGCACATGCGCCTTGACGTGGTCGAGGGCCGGCTCGTGGTGCGGCCCGTCTTCCCTGACCTGGTCGAGTGCGGAGTGCGGGAGCGGGACCCACGGACGCCCGTGTGGCTCTGCGAGTCCGTGCCGCACGGCAACGAGTGGGTGCGCCTCATCGCCAACGTGGAAGACCCCAAAGCGCCGTTCTACCTCGCTGAGAACACAAGCGGGCAGGACATCAGCGAAGAGGTAATTGGCTCGCCTGCCCTGCGCGGGGATGACTACCCCTTCCGCTACGCCGACGGGACGCCCTTCATCCCGTACCAGACGTACCACGCTGCCGAGACGGGCCGGCTTTATGACCCGTACACGATGCGGGAGGTGGTCGAAGGCTCCCTGAACATCGGCATGGGGATGACGTACTTTTGGCACGTCACCCGCGATGCCGCCTTCTCGCTCCGGTACGCATTCGGCATCGACATTGCCGGCGCCGCAGCTGACGGAGACACGGGCGCCCGGGAGCTCGTCGCAGACCCAGCTGTTCTGCTTCAAGGGTCGTTCGACCCCGACGGCAGCGGTCAGCCCCTCGTCGGGCAGTGGGCGATCCCCGTCGAGCCCGCGAAGATTCTGGATGCCGTCCTCGGCTACGAGCGGCGCATCCTGTTGATGGCTGGCCTGGCCCCGCCCGACGTGTCCCGGCAGGAGGCCGACGTTCGGTCGGGCTACTCGTTGGCGGTTCAGCGCGAGGACATTCGGCGGCAGCAGGTCGTCTATGAGCCGATGTTCCGGCAGGCGGATCTGGGCTTTCTGCGGATGGCGGCTGCGATGCTGAACCGCGACGCTGGCGAGATGAAGTACGCCGAGGACGGGTACCGGTTGGAATACCAGGGCCTGCCAGCTTCACCCCTTGAGGAGAAGGCGCGGCGCGAGTCGCTCTACGAAGACCTCGAGCGCGGGATGCTGGCCCCCCAGGACGTGTACATGGAGCTCAACCCGGGCGTTTCGTTTGAGGAGGCCGACGCGGCGCTCCTCCGAAATGCCGAACAGCGGCGCCGTTTCTCGGCGTAAGGAGGAGTCATGTCGGAAGAGGGTGGCGAGGAAGGCGGCGCAGGCGGCGGCGAAGAGCGGGAGCCCGTTCCCTACAAGCGGTTCCAGGGCGTCGTCGCGAAGAAGAACGAGCTCGCCAGCCGGGTCAAGGAACTCGAGGGCGAGATCCAGTCTCTGTCCGAGAAGGGCGCCACGGTGGACAGCATCAACGCCCGTTTCACCGAAGCCGAGACTGGCTACAAGTCGCAGATCTCCAAGCTGCAGGAGTCCTTGCAACTCTCGGACAACGGCATCCGCGACGAGGACGGGCGAGACATCGCGCGGCTCTACTTCGGACGCGAGGACAAGGCCACCCGGGAGAAGGGGATTGGCGCCTGGCTCAGCCAGTTCACCGGAGAAGAGGGCGCACCTGAGCCCCCGAAGGCCCTGGGCATCTTCCTGCCGAAGAGCGCGCCCGCAGCCCCCGAGACTCCGAAGGGTGGGGGCTTCCCGCGCCCCCCTCGTCCTGGTACTCAGGGCCCCGCCAGCGGCGGCGGTGTGGACAAGGCGGCGGTGCATCAGGCCCTTGCGAATGGCGACCGGACAGCCTTCCTCCAGATGGTTCCTGGCCTCTCGGACTTGCTGAAGCCCGCGGGCTGACTGTAAAGGAATCGTTGACGCGCACGCCGCTGAGTGTGTAGCGTCACAATCGAATCACGCCCACCTCGGGCTCGGCCACCGTCAACGGCCGTCAGAGGGCGAACACAAACGCCTCACTGACGGAGCCTCAAATGGCCGACGAGATTTACTACAGCGGACTTGGCGACCTGATGACCTCGGAGGTGCTCTCGGGCATCTGGCTCGAGCTCCTCGCTGACCGCAACGCCCTCCCCTCGCACCCCGCGCTGATCAAGCTGCGCGACGCCAACGGCCTCGGGTCCACGACTCAGAAGATCCCGCACGTCGGCCTCTTCGGGTACGACAAGTTGGCGTCCACGGCTGAGAACGCCAGCATCGCAAACACCGCCTTCACCGACGCCAGCACCACCGTTGCGGTGGCCCGGTACGGCAAGGCCTACGAGTCGAGCGACCTCGCCCGCCTCACCGACGCCGCTGGCCTCCTCCAGCCGGGAACGATGGCGCTCGACGCCTTCGCTTCCTACCAGGCGACCCTGCGCGACGTGATCGCGAACCTGGTCGATGACTTCTCGCAGACCGTGGGCACCACCACCGTCGATGCGACCGTCGTCAACTTCCTCGACGCCATCACGACCCTTGAGGTCGGGAACGTCGGCGGGCCGTACCTCTGCATCCTCCACCCGCAGCAGTGGGCCGACATTCGCAAGGATGCCGCCACCTCCTCGGGCGGCGCGATCCAGTGGAACGCCGGCTCCCAGGCCCTGCTCAACGTCATGAAGGGCGCTGGCGGGTACAAGGGGAACTACCTCGGCGTGGACGTGTTCTGCACCACCGACGTTCCCACGGCGAACGCCGGGGCCGACCGGGCGGGCGGCATGTTCGGACGCGGCGCCATCGCGTGGGCCGAGGCCCGCTTCCCGGCGACCATGGCCGACCAGATGAACATCGGGCCCCTGCTGTTCGAGCAGGAGCGCAACGCCCTCGCGGGCCGCACCGCGTTCGTGACCAACGGAGGCCTCGGCGCTTCCGAGGGCATCGACGCGGCGGGTGTGTCGATCATCACCGACGCGTAAGCGCCGGTAGAGAACAGGAGAACCAGTGGCCTCATCGCCTTTCGCGCAAGACTCCTCCCCTTCGTCCCTCCGTGGCGGTGGTGGGGCTGCTGGTTCCTCCTACACCCCAAGCGTGGCTCAGGGCCGGTCTGGCCCTCGCCCGCCGACCATGTCCCCTCGGAACCCCTTCCTCTACAAGACGAAGTCGGACCGGTGGCAGGTCATCAGCGGCAAGTTGCTGCCCCTGCCGGGGAAGATGCTGCTTCAGCCCGGGATCAACGCGGTGGAACTCGCCTCGGACGGCAAGTCTGCCGACGACACGCAGGCGCGCATCATCGCGGAGCGCAAGGGCTGGCGCATCGTCCCGGTGGACTGTATCCCGCAGTCGCACAAGGACGAACTCGGCGCCGATACCTACCTCTGGACCCCCGAGGGGCGCCCGGACGTGGTCCTCGGGCTCTACGAGAAGGCCTTCTCTGGCACTGCGACGACGCAGGCAGATACGGCCCGCTGGGTGGAGTTCCTCGAGTTCCTCGTGGCCGAGGGGCACGCCGACAACTGCCCGGACTACGTCATCACGCGGATGATTGATGACCGGGAGACGAGCATCGCCGGTCACATCGACAAGGTGGACGCGCAGCCCTCGGTTGCCGCCCACGTGAAGCGGAAGACCGCGGAGATCGAAGTCCTCCAGGCGGAACTGGCCAAGCGCGAGAGCGCCGGCAAGCGCAAGCCTGCGAAGGGCAAGGGCTTTCGGCCCACGAAGGGTGAAGCCTGATGTCTGACCTCGACCTGGTTCGCAAGCGGACCGTGGACCGTCTCCGCACCGCGGGGTTCGACAAGAGCCGCGCAACGAAGATGGCTGAGTCCTCTGTAGCCCGCGCATCTGAGCGCAACGAACAGCGCGACCGGGGCGAGCTCCGCAAGCGGAAGGATCGACGCTGATGGACACGTTCGGAACGCGATGCGCGCAGCTGTGCGCCACGAAGGCCAGCGGGATCCCGAACATCGGGAAGCCGAAGGCGAGCACGAGCGGCAAGGCGCCAAACCGCGTCTACAAGGCGAAGTACCCCTCCGGGTTCGTCTTCGCCATCACCGAGGGCGGCTCTCAGAGCACCCCCAAGATCATCGGTCGCCCCGGCGACCCGAAGCCCAAGGCGAAGGCCTCGAAGGAGTAGCGACGTGGCGCGGGTTCAGTACCAGGCACGGTTCGAAGCCCCCGCGTACATTGAGCGTGCGCGGGGCGCCTCTCTGCGCCTGCCGCTGTTCACCGCTGGTGCCCTCGCTGCCCCCTCGTCTGGGACCATCACCATCTACAACGCGGCCAACGAGGTCGTGATCAACGCCGCCGCAGTGACCATCAGCGGGAGCATCGCCGGGTACGACGTTGACCCGTCGGACGTGACCGGGCAGGCCTTCGGGGCGTCTTGGCGCGTCGAGTGGTCGCTGGTGATGCCCGACACCGAGACGCACCTGTTCCGCCAGTCGGGCGCGCTTGTGCGGGCTCTGCTGTACCCGGTCATCACCGATGCGGACCTGCTGCGGCGTCACTCGGACTTGGACTCGCACCTCGAAAGCGGGACGAACAGCTTCGAGGACTACATCGAGGAGGCGTGGGTCGGGGTGCAGTCGCGACTGGTCGAGATGGGCCGGCGCCCGTACCTCATCATTAGCCCCGAGGCCCTGCGGAACGTCCACCTGTTCGAGACGCTCGAAGTCATCTGCACGGACTTCGCTGGCGACGGCGACCCGTCCAACAAGTGGACGATGTTGGCCGAGAAGTACCGGAGCGAGGCAGAGACCGCCTGGGCGCGGGTGAACTTCGAGTACGACGAGGACGACGACGGCGACTCCGACGGCGGAAAGCGCACCAGCGGCGTTACCTCCGTGTGGATGGGCTCGGTACGAGCATGAGCATCACGACCCCGTCAGCACTGCGGCAGGCGTTTGCTACGCGCATCGCGCTCCTCTCGGGCTGGGGGGAGGCCAAGGTGCCATATGACCAGTTCGGGACATCGGGCGTGCCCGACGGCGTCTCCATGCCGCGCGGCAAGGCCAAGCTCTTCGTGGTGGGGCTCGGCAGTTCCCTCGATGGCGGGGGCCGACAGAGTTGGGGCGAGGGCGTCGAGTACAAGACCGAGGTGGGCGTCAAGTTCCTGCGGTCCCTCCCTGCGAAGAACAAGTTGGCAGGCGTGGACGCCGCCCACGATGACGAGGTCGAACTTCAGGGCCAGCTGCTCGAGTTGGCCTGGCCTGGCGCCGCCTTCGGCGTGCGGTGGCTCTCCACGTCCCGAAACACCCTCACCGGAGGCGACCACGTGCTGATTGAGCACCGGTATGCCACCGATCACCTCGTGAACAACTAGGAGCCCACCACATGGCCCTTCTCAACCGCGCCGTTTCTCGCCGCCACATCACGTGGACCCTCAAGGACGCCACCGGTACGCCCATCGTTGCCACGGCTCAGTTTGAGGTCGGTGATCTCAGCGTGACCGGGTTCACCGAGGGCAACGCGCCTCTGACGCCCGTGCATGACCGAGGGGTCATCTACGACGGGATTCGCGCTGACGACGAACTCTCCTCAATCTCGGGGTCCGTGCATGCGAACCAGATCACCGACTCCACGGAGAAGCTGATTGTGGATGCGCTGTGCAAGACGGGGGCCTTCTCCTCGGGCGTGTCCACGCGCGGTGCCAACGCCGAGTGGTTCGTGGAGTGTGAGATCACCATCGAGCGCACCGACGCCGGTCACAGCACGGACGAGACGTTCACGGCTGGTTACTGCCGCGGTACCTGCGGCTGGTCGGAGGCCGACCCTGCGGTCTGGCAGTTCACCATTGAGGCCTGGCCCTTCGACGGCGCCGCGGCGATCACGCGCGCGGGGGCCTGATGTCCGAGTTCCCGCAGACGGTCGAGATCCTCGGCGCGCAGCACGTCACGGAGAAGCCCTCGTTCGCGATGCGGGAGGCGCTCATCATGGCGTGGGGCAAGTACCAGTCAGACCGCGACGATCTGCACTTCCTGTGGGTCTACTCGGCGGTCATCGGGGAGTGCTCTGCGCTCAGCGGCCTGGCGCGAACCTCGTTCTTCGACAACGACGCCAACCTGCTCAAGTACGGGGCGGCGATGTACTCGTGGCTCTCGGAGCAGGGGGCGACGAAGTCGGACATCGCGCAGGCGGCGCTCTCCCTCCTCGGGCCGATGGCCAAGGAGCTCTTTCCTCGCGAGTCGGAGGTGTCCGCTGTCGCGGGTTTTTCCAGCGCGCAGGAACCGCAGACCTGATCGCAATGCGCCTCTCGCTCAAGTACGGGGGCGGGAACCTGCGCTGGTTCTATGAGCAGACGAGGGAAGACCAGGTTCGCCTGCTGGCCTTCGAGCGTGTGGCGTTGGAGGCGAATGCGTGAGCCAGACATTCCGAGCAGGCAGCGTCGAAGTCACTCTCTCGGGTGAACTCGAGGACTTCGTGCGCCGCGTGGTCGAGCGCACGGAGACGGCTGCACTGCGCTCTACGCGCGCCATCGCAACGGAGGTAGCCCGGGAGGCTCGCCGGAAGTGGTACGGGCCCGAAGGGGTGAACCGCGTCACGGGGAAGAGCGGGGATATCCAGGTCCACGAGACGATCGACGTGACCAAGGGGACTGTGACTGTCTCCGTGGGCTCGACGGACAAGCGGCGCAGCGGGCGGAAGCTCGTCCCTGAGTACGTGCATCGTCCTGGCCGCACTTCGACCGTCAAGAAGCGCGTGAGCCACGACGAATACTGGCGCACCCCTGACTCGCTCAAGGCGAACTACCACCGGCAGAAGGGCGACAAGACGCCAGGGCCGTTCATCTTCGTCAGCAACCCGGGTGCCAGCGACGGCAAGAAGTTGCTCCCGCTCTTCGTCAAGCGCCCGGTCAAGAAGCAGGTGAACAAGGCAGCGCGGGACATTGCGCGGGGGGTGGCCGATGGCGAATGAAGTCGTTGGAATCGACATCGTCGCGAGGCTCGACCGGTTCCGTAAGGAGATGGCCGAGATCCCAGACATCGGGGCCAAGGAAGCGCGTGCGCTTACGGGTCAGCTGAGCCGGGAGATCAAGAAGGCCGAGCGCGCCGCGACGCAGGCGAACAAGCGGCAGCGGGACTCCTTCAAGGAGCTTCGCAAGACGCTGATCGACACTCAGCTGTCGCTTGAGTTGTTAAAGAAGGGGTACGACCTCCTCAAGAAGGGGATTGGCGCCACGGTGGACCGTGCGCGCGAGCTCGACAAAGCGCTTGGCGGTGAGCTGAACCCCGCCATTGACGAGGCGGCTACTGCTGGCCGGCGCCTTCTGGACCAGTTCGTCGAGCCGATGATCCCGGGGATGACCGACCTGGTCGACCTGACTCGGGACTACTTCTCAAGCTTGAGCGACGTGGGCCTCGTGCGGGAGTTCGGGGAGGCCCTGGGCGACGTGATGGGTGGCGCCTCCTTGGCGGCGCGCGAACTCTTCGGGCTTAACGAGGAGACGAAGCAGCTGATCAAGCTGCGGAACGAGGAGAACGGCGCGATCGAGCGCCAGGCAGAGCGCGTGATGGCTCTGCGTAAGGAGATCGAAGACGCGCAGCTAGGCGATGCCTTCGCGGGTATGGGTGACGTAGGCAAGGCGAACGTCGAAAGCCTCAACCAAGAGCTCCAGACCCAGATCGAGGTGCTTCGCACGCTTCGCGGCGAGGTGAACAAGGACCGGGGCGCCCGCGCTGCCGCATCAGCCCCGCGCCGCGCGAAGGAGTCCGAGGAGGCCGCGGTTCGCGAAGTGGCCGCGGAGAAGAGCGCCGCCGCTGGCATCGTCGCTGCCCGCGCCGAGGCGCGCCGGGCCTACGTGGACGCCGCCAACGAGCGACAGCGGCTCGCGGACCAGGAGATCGAGGAGGCCGCACGGGTCGCGGCGGCGCACAAGAAGGCGCTCGATGAAGTGACCCAGGCCCGGATGGAGGCGGCGGCAGAGCAGCGCGAGATCCAAACGTCCATCGCAACCACTGCGATCCAGACAGCTGCGTCCGTCGCGGACTCCATCATCGACGGCCTGAAGCACCTGGCGATGGCCAACGTCAAGGAGGCGCGAGAGCGCCGAGACGTAGAGCTCGGGCTGGCCATTCTCCGCGGGGAGCTCCAGGCGGCTGCGGCGTTTGGCACGACCCTGGCCACATACGGCGGGACCCCGGCTGGCTTTGCGCTGGCTGCGGCTGCTGCGGCTGCTGTCGGGATCTCGAGCAAGGCTGCGGCTGCTGCGGCGCACTCGCAGAGCGCCGAGAAGTTCCACAGCGGTGGCGTCTTCCGCGCGAACAACGAAGGCCCCGCGACTCTCCGAGACGGGGAGGGCGTGCTGACGCCTCCCGCGGTTCGTCGTCTCGGCGGCGCTCGGGCGCTGGACGCCATGAACGCATCGGCTGACGGCGGCGGTGATGGCGGCATGGCCTTGATCATCGACGGACGCGCCTACGACGCCACGGTGCGGAGTGCGCTCGGGCGCCGGGGCTCCCCGCTCACCAAGAGCCTGAGTTCGCTACGGGCCAAGCCCGGGAGTCATCGCCCCCATGGCTGAGAAGAGCATCACCCGGTATCAGGGCATCCTGCTGCCTGACTTCACGTTCGACCAACTGGCCGCTACCGGCGCGGGCGCGACGGACTCCAAGTACACGCAGGCTGGCGCACGTCCTGGCGTGCCTGACCCGTCCCGCGATGACGGGCTGACCCTCGTTGCCTCTGGCGAGCAGGAGGAGAACGGCGAAGTCGAGGTCTACATTAAGCGGTCTGGCGCGACTGGCGCCGAAGAGGCGGGCTTCCTGTGGCGTGACGTGGCGGGCGGTGACTCGACTTCGCAGTGGAAGGGGTGGGACCCGTACCAGGTCATCACCGGGTGGGAGTCCATCAACGCCGAGACGACATCAAGCCCGACGACCATCGCCTTCTACTGCCAGGGGATCCAGACCCAGGCCGGCACCGCGCTGTTCCTCGAGACGCAGTCCACGGCTACGAAGACGGTGCGCCTGCAGGAGTTCGACCCCATCGACGGGACGTGGACCGCCATCAACGGACCGACCCTCGAGTACGAAACCTCGGGCGGGTGCCTACTGCAGCTGCCCTCCGGGCGGATCTTGCTGTTCCTCGAGGCACAGAGTCAGCGTCAGATCGACGTGTACTCGTCCTCCGACGAGGGCGCCACCTGGGCCGAGTACAGCCTGGCCGCGCTGCGCGTGGACCTGGGCAACAACAACGACAAGCAGATCATTCGGGCGGCGTACTCGGGCGGCGATGTCTCGCTGATCGTCGCGGACCCGTCTGTGGCCGACAAGTGGTGGCAGTACGCCAGCGACGACGAGGGCTTGCGCTTCTCGCTCGTGGATGAGGATTGGGGGGTGTCTGGCTCGACCCCCTACGGTTTCGACCTGGTCGGCCTGCCGGACGGCGGCGGCTTCGTGATGTCGTACTTCGATGACGACGGCGTGGGCCCGTACTTCTTCAAGACGCGCAAGATCACGTCGGCGTGGGACGAGTACACCGGGGCAACTCCGGTCAACATGGTGTCTGTGTCTGGCGTTGGCTGGACGACGCGCCCGACGGAGCCCTGCACGTCTCTATGGCTGGACGAGGATGGGTACCTCTTCTGTGCCTACGTGGAGCAGGACAGCGTCCGGTCCGTGGTCCTCGTGCGCTCTGACGACGAGGCGGCCTCCTGGGAGGCCCTCGGGCACGCACCCATCGAGCACGCCAACGACGCCATTCCCAAGCGGTTCACCGCGGTGCCCATTGCGGGCCGGCTGGCCTTCCTGACGCGCTGGGAGACGCTCGGGAGCACCTACGACCCCTACTCCGCCGCGGTGGTGTGGATGGGCGGCTACGGCACGCACACGGTGCCCGCCGCCTCGGACGTGAGTGCATTCGAGTCCGAGTGGGGAGCCTTCGGAGACGGCGCGCACATCACCTATCACTCCGGGGATCGCTCCTCGGACGGTGGGCAGTGGCTTCCGTTCACGCTGCCGAGTTCGCAGTGGACCGGGTCTGGCGCCGGGTCGATGGCGATGAACGCAGCCGGCGATGCCACCATCACGGACGCCTACACGTACTACGCGCAGATGGGCACCGCCGATGCCGCCGACGGCTCGGACGCGGTTTTCGGGGAGTTCATTCTGAAGCCCGACGCCGGGACTGGGAAGATGGAGCTTCGGCTGATCGATGACCCGACGGCGGGAACGCCGGTCATGTACGACATTCGCATCTCGCTGACCAGCGCCGGCACCCTGGCGCTCTACGACATCAACGCAGGCGCGGGGGCTGGCACCGACGTAACCGGGCTGTCTGCCGGCTGGCTTCGGGTGCGAGTGGCCCTCGACGGGTCGGGCAACGTGCGGACCTGGTACGCCCGGGAGGAGCACATCACCGCGTGGACGGAGGGCCCACAAGCCACGGGGCTGACCTCGTCCTCATCGTCGGTGTCGAACCGCTGCACGTTCGGGACCGTCACGACCGGTGATGACGTGGACTTCAAGTTCGTGGGGTTCTGCTTCTGGGCGTACCGCTGGGCGCCGGAAGACCTGAACACGAAGATCGGGGAGGCGTGGAGCAACCCGGACAGCCTGCACCCACGCTCGGTTCCCGGGCGGGCCACTGTCGTCTTCGACGGCCTCAAGGTGCGTGGCACTGGTGGGCTTGCCCGAAAGGGCGACAAGTACACGATTGCCACCCGGTACGACTACGCCGCGTCGCTGGCTTTCCCCGACGTGGAGCCCTCGCCCGGTCGCGCCTGGCGCTCGTCTGCGGTCACAGAGCATCTGTTCGTGCAGGACCGGGAGTCCGTCATCTTCTCGATCAACGCCGACACTTCCTACATGGACAGCACGGCAATCGCCGCGTTCTGGCGCGGGGCGAACTTCAAGCAGTTCTACCTGGAGGGCTACAACGGGAGCTCATGGGTCCAGTTGGGCGAGGGCGACGCATCCCACGGGCTGTCGTCGCTGGGCTTTGACCGGAGCGGCTCCCGGGTGCGCCCCTCGAGCGGCACGTCAACGGCGCCGTCGTACGTGTTCAACAACGTGCATGTGGGTGACACGTTCGACCTGGGTGCGGGTGAAGTCGCGGACCGGTACCGGAAGATCGGCCACAACGCCGAAGGCGCATGGACGGCGGGCACGGCGCGCACGCCGGTCATCACTCTCGACGGGTGCAACGGTAGCGAGGTCGGGTCTGGTACGGGCGCCATCTGGTCCCGAGACTTCGGCGTCGTCGTCCACGACCACACCGCGACCTATGAGCGGTACCGGGTGCGGATCCCGGCGCAGTCCACAGCTGACGGCTACTTCACCGGAACCCTGGTCATGGGCCCCGTCTACCCCTTCGGGCATCAGCACGACCACGGGTGGACGGTGGCGAAGGAGCGCCCGTTCCGCGACACCGTCATCCGCTCGGGTCGTCGTCGTCGCAAGGCGGTAGGCCCTCGTCGCCGCGTCCTCGACGTGGGCTGGACCTCGACCGTGATCAACGGAAAGCGGGCGTACCTGAACCAGACGACTGAGCTCGCGGACCACATTGTGGCCGGCGCCTCAGAACCGACCGCGTCGGTGCAAGACCTCGTCTCTCAGGTCGAGGGGCTGGTGGAAGCGGCAGGAGGCGAACCCATCATCTTCCTGCGGCGCGTCGTCTCGGGCAGCGCGTCCGAGAAGGTGGCCCGCCGCGAGGACTTCGTCTACGGGCGGATCATGAGCGACACGCAGCGCGACAACGTGCGGGGCGACGAGAGCTCCACACCGTGGGACCGTCTGAACACCATCCGCATCGAGGAGGAGGTCTAGATGGGCTGGCGCCCGTCAGACCACGCGGCGCGCGCTCGACGGTGGTTGCTCGACCTGACGTGGGGCGACGCCGTCTACCGCCTCTCAGACGACCATGTGACCTTCACCGGCTCGGACGGTGTCAGCTACTTCTACAGCGCCGGGCTCGTCGTCGGCGGCGAGGTAGAGCGCGCCTCCTACGTCGGGGAGGGGCCTGTATCGCCTCGTGCGCCCGTTGAACTCCACCTTCAGGGGCTGGTAGACGTTCCGGGTCGCATTGCCCAGGGCGTGGGTCTCGGGAGTGCGCGGGCCGTCCTGTGGCTCTGGATTGAGGGCACGACGCACCGAGATCGCGTGATCGACGGCTTCCTCGAGTTGCCCGAGTACGGGGAGGCTGACCAGGCGGTGATGGGGAGCCTGGTCGATGACCGGCTGATCAATCGCAAGCTGTTCCCGCCAGCGAACGCCCGCATGGGCGTCAGCGCGCAGAACCCGGGAGAGTATTACCCCTGGGTCATCGGCCAGCCCGGGACGGGTCTTGATGGCGCGGTCTACGGGTCACCTGGCCTTGTTTGGTCGGACAGTGGAGCGAGCCCGGGGCTTGTCGAGGAGATTCTCATCGCCGGCCACGCCGTCGGGGCTTCTCAGGTAGTTGTGAAGAATGCGAACACAGGCGCCTCGGACATCTTCACTGTGGCGACAGATACCGACGTAAACGGACGCACGGTCTCGATCGTGGATGTCACCACGACGGGCTGGGCCTCGGCGCATCGGGAGATGGGCGCCGCCTACTTCGTTCGCTGGTTCTCAAACGCTCTCAAGATTCGTGGCGAAGCCGTCAACGGCGCGGGGGACGTGCTGCTGTGGGCGATGCCACAGACGGACATCGTCTACGACGTGGGGGCGCTGCTGGCGGTCCGCGTCGAACTCAACCGGTACAAGATCGACTGCGTGATCGACGCCACGCCCGAGCAGCGCGTGGACCTGTGGGAGTGGGTCGTGGAGAACGTCTTGCCCATCTTGCCGGTGTCTGTGGCGCAGACAGACCTGGGGGTCCGCTTCGTGCTCTGGCGGTACGACGCGACGCCGGGAGACGCGGTGGCCGACCTGACGGAAGGCGAGAACGCATCACGGCTGGGCGATGTCGGCTACGCGTCCCGCGACGGCATCGCGAACGAACTCCGCTTCTCCTACGGGCCCTCGGCGCGCGTGGGTCGAACGGTGTTCACCGAGGTGGTCACGGGCCATGCACTGACGCTCGCGTCGGACGATGACGCCTCTCCGCACGTGGACTGCGTGAAGTCTGACCGGGAGTTCGGTCTGCTGCCCTACGAGTGGTCGTCCCAGGTGGTGTGGGACCCGGCGACGGCGGCGCGGGTGGCCCGCAACGAGGCGCGACGACGGGCACTACAGCCCCGACACGTGGGCTACGCGGTCCCGCCTGATGTGGGCGCCCCCATCGAGGCCGGCGACGTGGTGAAGGTGTCCGACGTTGCTGTGGGCATCGTGGAGGCGCTGTTCTTTGTGCTGCACAAGCCCGCCGATGAAGGCGAGTTCTTCGCGCTGCATCTGCGCGAGATCACAGCCCCGTAACGTCAAACGAGCCGTATCCCTCGCAGCCCTCCGGGTCCGTGACCGTCACGTCCCATTTGCCGTTACGCAACTCCCCGTCCGTCGCAGGGCTCCATGTCGCCCAGCCGTCGAAGTCGGCGAACTGAGAGTCGCCATCGACGGAGTAGATTTCGTCGCCGCGATCGACGACAGACACCCAGAGCATGTGCGGGGACCAGACGTCAGAGTCCACGCGGACTTCGATCCAGGACCAGCTGTCCGTGAAGTCCAGATCGACGGCCTCAACCATCTCGGGCGGGCTCGAGCACGCCTCGTCGGTGTTTTCGGAGGGCGCCTGGCATCCCGCCAGAAGCACCACAAACAGAAGTATTCCCCATCGCATGCCATGAGCATACGCCCGGGGGGTCTGTCTATTGCAACTTGCCTCCCGCGTTCGGTATTCGTGCGGTATCTTTGGCGGGCACAGGAGGCCCCATGGCTGATGTCCAAGTGACCGGTTCTTTCGTCCTTTCGTCCCTGGGTACCTCCTTCGTGGACGACTACGTCTGCCACGCGAAGCGGGAGATCTGCTTTTGGGAGGACGCAGGCGCTGCCTACGAGGTCGAGATCACGATCGATGACCAGACGGCGGCGCCGCTGACCATTGCGGCCAGCGCGAACCCGTATCAGATCCTCGTGGCGCCCGGGAAAGAGGTCGTGCTTCAGTTCAAAGCCGCAGCCGGGACTGTGACAATCAACGGCTACGCGAGCTAGTCGTGGCCTTCAAGAACCTGAACCCGCCCGCCAGCGGAAGCAGCGTCACCGAGACCGTCTACACGGGTGACGGCACGTCCGTGACGCTCGGCACGGTGTCGAGCAACCTCCGCACCATCTCGGGCGGCGGGCTGTCTGGCGTGTACAGCGGGTTCGACCCGGTGGCGTTCGACCCTGACTCGCTGATGTCGATCACCACGACCTCGGGCAAGACCCTGCCAGCCGTCTCGGGCAACGCGACCAGCGGTCACTACTCGTTCATGTCGTCGGCCAACTACTTCATTGCCGGTGCGTGCATCGTCTTCCCCGGTGTGATTGGCGACGGGTGCTACTTCGAAGTCGAGGACATGGAGTGCACCACGTCTCCGACGGACTCGTACTGCCGCATCAGCATCGGAGCTCTTCGCCTGAAGCAGTCCCCTTGGAACTGGGGCGAGTGGTGCGGCATGGAGCTCCAGCCCTTCACGGCCACCGACTATTGGGCTGGCGGCTGTCGGCGCGGCGGCGTCCTCGTGACCCAGACGAGCGCAACGGCGATGACTGCGGGGCTGCACACGTTCCGCGTCGAGGTCACGCGCACCGAGGGCTCTCCCAATGAGATGTCCGTGGTGTTCAAGATCGACGGCGTCGCTCAGGGCTCCGCGATGAACTACGCGCCGATCGCCGGCGCCAATTGGGCTATCGGCCTGGCTGGCGCCTCGGGCGCTGAAACCTGGCGCTTCGGCACCGTCACCACCGGGACGATGTGATGGCACACCGCTACACCGTGACGACAGACAACGACGACGGCACCCGCACGGTCGAGTTCTTCGTGGTGGCCGACGACGGCTCCGAAAGCCGCGAGAAGACCGAGACGGTCGCTGGCGACGACGCCGCTGAGGTGGCCGTCAAGGCGTGGGCGGCGCCGGAGGAGTGATGCTCTTCCGGGCCTGCGTCGCGGTGCTCGTGGCTCTCCTGCTGACACCTCGGGGGGCCGAGTGAGTGCAATGCCCAAGCTGCTCGACTTCCCGCCGCACGTTCTGAAGCAGATGGAGCGCGCCCGGGCAGAGGTGCGCCGTCCGGTGATGCAGACGCTTCGACTTGCCCGCGAGCTCAAGGACCCGCGGAACTGGAGCATCCCCGACGAGGACGCTCTGGCCACCGAAGAGATGGAAACCGTGGGGGTTGACGATGAGCGCAGAGGCTGACCTTTTGATCGCGCAGTTGGACCGCTTCGAGCGCTCCACCGGGCGAACCCTCGAGAAGCTCGCGGACGACGTGGGGGAGATCATGGCCTGGAAGATCGGTCATGAGTACATGGACGAGAAGGCGCACGCGCAGATCGTGAAAGACGTTGAGGCGATGCTGGCCGAGCATGTCGCGAGCGCAGAAGAGAAGGCCTCGGCCCCGGCGCCAGTGACTACGCCGGCCTCCCTGGTGCCCGCGCGCCCCGCGGCCCATGCGAAGCCTGGGTTCTTCGAAGACCTGTTTTCCACCCGCTGGGGACAGGGCGTCGCGGTGGCTGTCGTCATCTACTTGCTGCAGGCGGCGGGGGTGAACGTGGCTCAGAAGATCAATGACTTCTCCGTGCCGAACGTGTCCCCGATGACTGCGGACAGCGACGACGGCGACGGCGACGGGTACGGTCCTGAAAATGACAGCGATGCTGTCGGAGGACGCTACTGATGTGCGACGGACCCTACGGAGAAGACGACCACCCCACCATCTACTGCCCCGACGTGACCGACGGCGGGTTTGACTGCCCGGAAGAGGACGCCGACCAGGACGATGACGCTCTGACTTCTGGCGAGGCGCTGACGAAGTGGGAGAAGCTGGGCGAAGTCGTCTTCGAGACTGGCGAGAACTGCCAGTACGACGCCTCGCTTGCCACGGTGAACTTCAACGGCACGACCTACAACGTGACGAAGGACCCGACTCACGCGGCAGTCACCGACGGCAACGGGCGAACGTGGACGGTCCAGTATCTCGGCACCACCGGCCACGGCGGCGCCTGGCGGGTGAACGACTCCCGCGTCTGGCTCCACTTTGACGACAACGGCGAGAAGCGCCTACGGAAGTGTCTGCCTGCGTAGGCGCCTGCGCCAGTGTTGGCGTACTTTCCCGCCCCGATGACCGCGGGTCAGTTATCCTCTCCCGCATGTGGCTCGCTTACCTGTTCCTGGCCCCCCTGATGCTCATCGAGTGGCTGTTGGGCGGGCCGGATGCCTAGCTTCTCCCGCCGCTCCCTCGACCGCCTCGCTACGTGCCACCCCGACATTCGGGCTGTCTTCGATGAGGTCATCCGGCACCGGGACTGCACCATCATCGAGGGCGTGCGGGATCGCGAGACTCAGGCCGAGTACGTGCGGACTGGCCGCAGCAAGACGATGAACTCCCGGCACCTGAAGCAGCCCGACGGCTTCTCCCACGCCGTGGACGTGGCGCCGTACCCCGTCGACTGGCAAGACCCGAAGGCCTTCGCGCTCTTCGCTGGCTACGTGCTGGCCACTGCGGACCGCATGAAGGAGGACGGGCAGATCAGCCGCTCCCTGGTCTGGGGCGGCGATTGGGACGGCGACGGCAACGTCCGAGAACACAGCTTCTTCGACGGCCCCCACTTTCAACTGGAGAAGTAGATGGAACGTCTCAAGTCCCGCAAGTTCTGGGTCACGACCCTGTCAGCTGTCGCCGTCGTCCTCATCGTGGCGGTCTTCGATGTCACCGAGGAGGAGGCTGAGAAGGCGGTTGCCGGCCTCGTCGCGCTCGCGTCCAGCTACAACATCGGCCAGGGCTATGCCGACGGCCAGAAGGGCAAGGCATGACCGACGCCATCGAGAACCCCGCGGGCTACCGCCTCGAGGAGCCCAACTACCTCAACGTGGGCGTGCCTGCGCCAATCCAGAGCCGAACGAAGGGCGCAGCGTGGAGCAAGTACCACGACGGCCACCGGCAGGCGCTGCAGGCGCTTCTGGGCGAGCTCGGCTGGGCGCTCGTGCCCGAGATGAGCAGGCTGGCGAACAACGACGGTCGCGGCGCGGTCTACATGTTCCGCTCGTTCGACCCTCGCTGGCGTCCCGGCCAGTACCCCAACGCGCTCAAGGCGTACCTGCGTGACAACTTCGTGGACGTGGCGAACGCTGTCGAGCTCGCCGTGGCGAAGGCGAAGAAGCTGGTACCGGAGGGTGGGAACGGCGCCATGGTCGCAGTACGGCCCATCCTGGGGCTCGTGGGCGACATCGCGCAGGCGGTGGACAAGGTCCAGTACCTGCCCGGCGAGGAGTTCTGGAAGTTCGGAGACGCGGACTGACGCAAAGCGGGCGCCCCGGTCTCCCGAGACGCCCGCATCTGTCCGAAGACATCGA
>Ga0316207_10001301_pt1 | contig 31634 bp, 39 predicted proteins | sample 6weekpyrite_MG_FD_204943 | JGI IMG/M metagenome (GOLD analysis project Ga0316207, IMG submission 204943) | Microbial mat bacterial communities from mineral coupon in-situ incubated in ocean water Damariscotta River, Maine, United States -... | ecosystem: Environmental > Aquatic > Marine >...
GGACGCGCCGTTGGATGAAGCCAATGTCGGGCGTTTTTCCAACCTGGTTAAGGAAATGTCAGAACAGGTGCAATTTATTTTTATCAGTCACAATAAGGCCACCATGGAAATTGCAGAAAACCTCAATGGGGTGACGATGCATGAGCCAGGTGTTTCACGAATGGTATCAGTAGATGTGCAGGAGGCTGCCGAACTCGCGGCAATGTAATTATGAACAGTATATTAGACTTTTTCATGGATCCATTGAGACTTACACTGATTATTGCGGGCGTAGTTGTATTGCTGGCTATTGTTGTTTTCGGGCGCAAATCCAGTAAAAACCGCGACATGATTTATCCCAGTTCTGGTGCCAAGGAATTTTCCTTTGGTTCACCCAGTGAAGATACGCTGCTGGATGAAGAGGTGATCGTATTGCCTCCTCGGAAAAAAACTGCTGTCAATACCGTATTACCCACATCCATGGGTGAGAAAAAAATTCCCGATGCACCAGAAATTGTGGTCAATAAAAACAAGCCAGAAGAACCGCAACCATTTGGCCCTGCTGTACAAAACGAATTTGCTGAAGATGTAAAACCCGAAACACCAAAAATAAAACCTTCGGCTGCTAAAAAAGTGGCAGAGCCACTGGTGACAGAAAAAACTACTGATGCTGTCGAAACACCCAAGGCAATTAAAGAATCCGTTTCAATAAACAAATCCGAAAAAATGTCAGCGATTAAAGTAGAAAAGGAAACGGTTAAAAAAGCTGATTTTAAACCAGTAGAAAAAAAACTAGCAGAAAAAAAGCCTACAGAAAAAAAGGTCGAGCCGGTAATGAAAAAACCTGTACAAAGCAAAGAGCGTTTTGTAGTTTTGCATGTTGTGGCAGCTGAAGGAAATCCCTTTACCGGGCAAAGTATTGTTGAATCTACACAAACATTAGGAATGGCATTTGGTAAACATTCGGTTTTTCATTATCCCGTATCCAGTGCTGAAAGTGGAAATTCAAAATTTTGTATGGTCAATATGACAGCGCAAGGCAATTTTGATGCAGCAGAAATTGCCGCCTTGAAAACTGATGGTGTCAGTCTAATTATGCGATTGCCTGTTCAAGGTGCTGACGGTTTAACTGTATTTTCCAATATGCTTGGGATTGCCCAGGCACTGGCGCGAAAACTGGGCGGCGATATTCTCGACCAAACTCGCGTGCCACTTACTGCAGATATTGTTACCAGTTTGCGTTCAGATATCGCGCATTTTGAGTCTGAAGTTAATCAACAAGCTGCAGTTCCTGAAGTTTAATCAGCAACGATCCAACCTATGCCCAAAAACAAATCTCCGTCGCAACGTATTGATGCGTTGCGCGAACAAATTCGTCATCACAATTACTTGTATTATGTTCAAGATCAGCCGGAAATTCCTGATGCGGAATATGATCGACTGTTACGCGAACTGGAAATGCTCGAAGCTGAACACCCTGATCTCATCACTGCAGATTCGCCCACGCAACGAGTGGGTGCTGAACCACTAAAAGCGTTTAAGCAAGTTAAACATGCGGTGCCCATGTTGTCACTTTCCAATGCCTTTGACGAACAGGAAGTTGATGACTTTAACCGGCGGGTAGAAGAGCAACTGGATCTTGCAAATATTAACTATTCGGTTGAGCCAAAACTGGATGGCTTGGCGGTGAGCTTACGTTATGAAAAAGGTGAGCTTGTGCTTGCGGCAACCCGAGGTGATGGCACAACCGGTGAAGATGTGACATTAAATGTTCGCACTATAAAATCCGTTCCATTAAAACTGCTGGGAAAAAATATTCCCGCTTTGTTGGAAGTGCGCGGCGAAGTGTTCATGCCCAAAAAAGGGTTTGATAATTTAAACCAACGGCAAGCAGAAGCTGAAGAAAAAACTTTTGCAAATCCACGTAATGCTGCGGCAGGCAGTTTGCGGCAATTGAATCCGAAAATTACCGCAGATAGGCCGCTAAGTATCTATGTTTATGGTTTGGGCGAAATTAGCGAAGAAGTGAGTTTCAAAAGTCATTTTGCTATGTTGCAAGGCTTGAAAGTTCTAGGTTTACCGGTTTGCCCTGAAGTCGAGCAGGTAACTGGTACTGAAGGATGTTTAAAATATTACAAAGCATTGGGCAGTAAACGTGATGCGCTACCTTATGAAATTGATGGCGTGGTTTATAAGGTTGATGATTTTCAACAGCAGGCGCGTATGGGTTTTGTTTCTCGCGCGCCGCGCTGGGCAATTGCCCATAAATTTCCTGCCCAGGAAGAAATGACAAAAATTCTGGGCATTGACGTGCAAGTTGGTCGAACGGGTGCGTTAACACCGGTTGCCCGGCTTGAGCCTGTACACGTCGGTGGCGTTACTGTTACCAATGCCACACTGCATAATCAGGACGAGATTGATCGTAAAGATATTCGCGTAGGTGATACAGTCATCATCCGCCGTGCCGGTGATGTGATTCCACAAGTGGTCAGTGTGGTAAAAAGTCATCGACCAGATAAAACCCGAAAATTTCATTTACCCTCGAAATGTCCTGTGTGTGGTTCCGATGTAGAAAGCGATGAAGGCGAAGCAGTTGTCCGTTGCACAGGCGGTTTGTATTGTGCGGCCCAACAAAAACAAGCCATTAAACATTTTGCCTCCCGCAAAGCCATGGATATTGATGGTCTGGGTGATAAACTTGTCGAACAATTTTTTGAAGAATCCTTGATTAGCAATGTTTCCGACCTCTATTCGCTGCAATTTGATGATTTGATCAAGCTGGAACGCATGGGTGAAAAGTCTGTTAATAATTTATTGGAAGCAATCGATAAAAGTAAAAATACCACACTGCCCAGATTTTTATATTCACTGGGGATTCGTGAAGTTGGAGAAGCTACTGCACAAGCACTGGCAATATATTTTAAATCGCTTGAACCCATCATGGCGGCGGAAGAAGAAACACTGCAATCCGTGCCTGATGTGGGCCCCATCGTCGCCAAACACATCGCCACTTTTTTTCAGCAAAAACATAATCGCGAAGTTATCGATCATTTATTGGAAGCAGGTATTAAATGGTCTGCGATTGTTGAATCAAATACCAAACAAGTGCTGGAAAAGAAAACCTTCGTATTAACCGGAACCTTGTCCGATATGGGCCGTAGTGAAGCTAAAGCCAAATTACAAGCCTTAGGCGCAAAAGTTACCGGCAGTGTTTCGAAAAAAACCAGTTTCGTTATCGCTGGTAGTGATCCGGGTTCGAAAGTGGATAAGGCTGAAAAACTGGGCGTAAGAGTGTTGAACGAAGAGCAGTTTAGGGAATTATTGGCAAGTCCTGAAAAGTTTTTATGATGAACGAGAGTTTTCCATTTTATCAGTTTGTTTAAAGTTCTAATTCGCTTTCCCTAAGCGACAAATATACGGTCATTACGCGGTTTTTTGATCAATTCATTTCTTATTCCACAATTTTGCTTCAGAACGGCTTTTTTCCTATATTAAAAGTGTGAAACAAATCGCACTTTTAAGATTGTCAGATATTAGAACCAGAAAGACGGATTATATTGGTGATGAATTCGTAACTGTGGTCGATATGCATAAAAGTGAAATATCCATTGCCGTTTTATTAAAAAATGAATGTGCGGTAGTGACAAAAACGAGGAGCCTTTCTTTTTCATAAAAAATGGTGGACATTGTTTGAGTGAAATTTATTTGGATAAATTAGGGATGATTTTTCAGGCATGAAAAAAATTTTTTTAATTATTATGATTTCTCTTTTCACGGTTTCGGAAGGATACGGTATGTCGTTATTTGATATTGGGAAAATATGTTTATTTTCAGAAGTTAACGGCCAGGTTTTATTAAATGGCAAACCCTTAGCCAACACGATAGTTAAGCAGCAATATATTTGGGGACAAAAACCGGTAGAAAGAATGGTGAAAACGGATGCAGAGGGAAACTTTAAATTTGATGCTGTATTTGTTCGATCGCTCGCCAAGTATATGCCGGTTGAGGCGGTTATACAGCAAGAGATTATTATTGAAAACAATAAAGAGGAATATAAAGGCTGGAGTTCTGTTAAAAGGAATTTTGATGAAAATGGTGAACTTGCAGGAAGAGAGATAAATATTCTATGTGAATTGACCAATGAGTTTCGCAGTGAAGAAATAGGATTAAATTTGATTCAAGGGATTTGCAGGTGGAAGTAGCAGTTAATTGAGAATTATGAATGAAATTATTGAGCCCGCTTGATGCTGTTCACGCAGCAGAAAGTATTTATAGAATAGCGAACACAACTGACGTTAAAAAATTCGGGTCGCGGTTTGATTCGAAATTTGAAATTAACAAAAATTCAAGATTTGAAGGGACTGCTGGAGCTTTGATATTTAAGTATCAATCCGGCTTCGGAATTATGGCCAAAGGAAAGGGTAAATATAAAGATGATGCTATCATAGCATTTCGAGGTACACATGACTTTTTTAAAGATCTCTTCCTAACTGACGGAAATATCGGCCTTCAACATTCCAACTCTGGTCACTCGGTGCATGCGGGTTTTAATAATGTTTTCACTTCTTTCGAAAAAGAGCTAAGAAAGTTTTTTCGTTCATATTCCCCTTGTCGCGTACATTGTGTAGGTCATAGTCTAGGTGGTGCACTGGCAACCATCGTTGCGGAGTGGATAGCACGAAATAAAACTGCACAGCCCATACTTTATACGTTTGGTAGCCCACGTGTTGGGCTGGAAGGGTTTGTTAATTCGCTGACCAATCAAATGGGCTCTGCCAATATCTATCGAGCTTATCACAGAACAGATGTTGTTAGTATGGTTCCTTTATGGCCATTTCTGCATGCACCGCAACCGGGTGTTGAATGTTATCTGGAAAGCCCCGGTTTTGCGCCAGGAATTGAATATCACAAAACCGAAAAATATTTGCAATCGGTGAGCAAAGCTTACAGTTGGGACGAATTAAAGCGTCGCGAGCCGCCAGAAAATTTGGATAGTCAACTGGAAGCCTGGTTGAACTCCGGCTCTTTTATTGGCTTGACAGCAAACACAATCTATTTAGCGAACGAATGTTTGTTGTATATATTGAAGAAAGTCCTGCTTGCGACGGGAATTACAATTCAGACGGGATTGATTGCAGGATTGACCCTGATGGATCAACTGGCCATGGCACTTGATCAAGCAGCGAAAATTTCGAAAGATATCTCTGGATTGGTTACTCGCTATATTATCAAAATACTCAAAGCACTGGGTGAATTTACTGTGGATGCGACAAAACTGACATATGATTTAATCAAATGGGTGCTTGTTAAATTCAGTAAAGCCGTTTATGAATTAGCGATGCAGGCAATTCGAATTGTGCATCAATAATTGTTTGCTGTTCAAAAAAAAGCCCGCATTATTTGATGCGGGCTTTTTGTGTTACTTAACTTCAATATTCGCGTCTTTTCTTAACTTATCCAGATAATCCTGAATAATTTTATTTTGCGCGACTTTCACTACTTGATCTTCCACCGATTCGAATGGTGGTGGCTCGACCGTGCGGGCTTCTTCCAGTTTGATAACATGCCAGCCAAAGCGGGTTTCAACTGGGCGTTTACTGTGCTCACCGGGTTTCAGTTTTTCAACAGCGTCAGAAAAAGGTTTTACCATTTGATTGGGTGAGAACCAGCCAAGATCGCCGCCAACATTGGCTGATGGTCCAGTTGATTTTTCTTTTGCCAGTTTCTCAAAGTCTGCGCCCTTGTTAAGCGATAAAATGATGGCGTTGGCGTCGTCAGCTGTTTTGGACAGTATGTGTCGCGCTTTGTATTCTTTCGATGCAGGATCGACGATTTGTGTTTGATAAATTTCCTGCATCATTTCGTGTGAAGGTTGATTTTCCTGTAACAGTTTGCTGATGCGAATGCGAGTCAGGGTATTGTGAATTTGTTCCTGGATTTGCATAAGAACAGATTCCTGTTTGTCTAAACCTTGATTTACTGCATCCTGATAAATGAGTTCACGTTGAATTAATTCCTGAATCATTTCATTGCGTTTGTTTTCAGGAAATGCACTGCCAGGTGGTACGCCAATGCGTTTTTCCACATACATGGAGAAAACTTCGTTGGTAATAGGCGTGCCGTTGACAGATGCAATCACATTTGCCGATTCTTCTGCTACAAGAGATTGTGAATATAAGGTTGCAGCGAAAACAGCGGCGATTTTAATATTGGAAAATTGACTTTTCATGCTTCAGAATTGTCCGTTTGATGTTTGTTTTATAAAGATTGAGGAAAGACTTTCTTAAAGGGTTTAACCATAACTTTTTGGTATACACCATTTGTAAGATAAGGATCGTTATTAGCCCAGTCTTGCGCTTCTTCCAGGTTAGGGAATTCAGCCACAACAAGACTGCCAGTAAAACCAGCCGGGCCAGGATCTTCACTATCAATACCCGGATGCGGGCCAGCAATAATTAATCGTCCTTGCTCTTGTAGTTGTTGTAAGCGCTCGAGATGCGCAGGTCGTACCGCTAATCGTTTATCCAGACTATTTTCAACGTCCTGGCTAATTATGGCGTACAACATTAACCTTCTTCTCCTTCCAACTCATTTTGTTTTAAGAAACGTGTTAAATAAAAACCCTGAATGAGAATAAACGCGAAAGTTAATCCCATCATGCCAAATAATTTAAAGTTTACCCAGGTGTCTGTATCGAAGTTATACATTACGTAAACATTGCTAAGGGCGAGAAAGGTAAAAAAGCCAACCCAGCTTAAGTTTAGTTTGATCCACATTTCTTTGGGTAAGGAAATACTGCCACCCATCATACGTTCTACGAAAGACTTTTCGCCAATGTACTGACTGCCTAAAAAGGCGATGGCGAAAAGCATGTTGACCACTGTCGGCTTCCATTTAATGAATGTTTCATCTTGTAAGGCGAGAGTTAAACCACCCAGTACGGCAATCAAACCAAGGGTAATCCATTGCATTTTTTCCACATGTTTGTGCTTCATATAAGAATAAATAACATGTAATGCGGCAGCGACAATGGCGACGGCGGTTGCGACATAAATGTCGTACATTTTGTAGGCAATAAAAAACAGAATGATAGGAAAAAAGTCAGCTAAAATTTTCATAAGTTATTGATGTCTAATAATTTGATATCTGTGAATAAATGTGAAAGCTATCATAACGTAAATTGCGGGCTTTCCCAATGTTTTACCTTAGAGGTGGTCACCGGGGTGATTTGTTCAGCAAGGCAGTTGATGTCGTCTATACATAATGATTGCGGGACCAGATCCAGGGATTAACAGGTAAAGACTTCAATTGGCGGAATTCGTTGCAAATTAGCACAAAAAAAACTTGCAATATTAAATCAGACTGTAAAATTTTCTTGAAAATCAAGAATTTTTAAGGTGTTTCTTTAAATTGAAACATTTTCTAAAAAAGATTTTGTAAATAGTTGAAAAAACGAATTTACATGGTATTATGCACGCCATCAATCAGGTGCGGGGTGGAGCAGCCTGGTAGCTCGTCGGGCTCATAACCCGAAGGTCATCGGTTCAAATCCGGTCCCCGCTACCACTTGAATTTTAGATTTAGAGAATGCAATTCGCATTAATCCAGCGTAACAGTTCTCGATCTCAGCATTCAGGTGTTTTCCAGAAATATCTGGCGACAAATTGATTTCTCCAAGTAACAACTTTAAATCATCTCTGATTCGAGGCACGTTGCTCAAATCAGTGCTTTCTAGATTTCTAACAATTGTTTTGTAAGTATCCGTAATACGCGGCATGATATCATGTACTTCTGCTGTTTCTTTCTCAGCAATTTTCAGTGCGTTACTTAATTCCTGTTCGCGATATTCCAAGCTTCGAAGTTCTTCCAACGTAGTTTTTGTCCGAATGCCATCTCGAATCGCATCCATTATATTTGAAATATGTTTTTGTATCTTTTCCAGTTCCCGATTAATCTGTATGGTTGGATTATGAGGTTTAATAGTTTTCAATGTTGCTGCGACCTCAGATCTGAATAACTCAATAGCAGCGGGTGACAATAAATCTTGCTTGATGGTGCTCAGCAATATTAATTCTATTTTTTCCCGATCAATAGTAATGCTATTCGTACAACACGTTAAACCTCGATTTTTACGCCCGCCACATCCATAACGTTTATTATTTACCATAGTGAAGTTGGCACCGCAGACGCCGCATTTTAAAAGTCCTGAAAGGATAAATTTCTGAGCATTTTTATTACCCTTCATTTTTGTTAAAGCAGTTTGTTCATGAGACTTAATCGATTTATCTTTTTGTTGTTTCCTTACGGCATCCCATAATTTTTGAGAAACAATTCTTAAATCGGGTAGTTCTTTTGTAATCCATTCATCTTTAGGGCGTTCCAGTCTTACGCGTTTACCGGTATCGGGATTGCGAACCCATTCTGAGCGGTTCCAGATTGATAGGCCAATATATAATTGATTATTGAGAATACCTGTGCCTTTCTTTTTATGGCCAGTAATCGCGGTTTTAGTCCAGAGCTTGCCACGAGGTGGTGAAATACATAGCTGATTTAATTCGTTAGCAATCCAGGCAGGGGATTTTTTATCAATGCCGTACCAGTGTAATATTTTTCGTATTACTTCGGCTTGTTCATTGTTGATTTTGCGTTTTACCGAATCGATCAACGGCCGGCCGAGGGAATCTGTTTTAGTGGGGTGTTCAATGGCTTCATGGTCATAACCATAACAACGACCACCGGCGTGATGGCCATCCTGGAATGTTTGCCGTAAACCGCGAATGGTTTTCTTTTTTAAGTCGGTGCGAAAAATATGATTAACAAAACCTTTTGCGAATGCAGTCACTTCATGTCCGTCCCGTGATGAATCATAGCCATCAGCAACCGCAATCACACGCACATTCCGAAAAATCAATCGTTGCAGGGTTTTTTTCATTTCCGGATCATCACGCGACAAGCGCGACAAATCATCAATAAGCAGAACATCAAATTCGCCAAGTTCAGAGGCGTTCAGCATTGCTTGAAAGCCAGGGCGATCAATCAATACGCCACACATACCCGCATCCTGAAACGGCAAAGAAACTGACGTGCCGAATTCTTTCAGCGCAAATTCGTTAACAATCATTTGCTGACTGTCGATAGATGAATCAGTCTGGTCCTTGCCTTCTGAATAGCGGGCGTATGAGGCGATAATCATTTACTTCACTCTTATCAGTTTCGGTTGCGCTTGGCGTTGTTTCACATGCTCATCGACTGCGGCAGCAGCCAGTGATTTGATCAGCGCAGCCAGTTGAGGATGTAATTTGTCATTGTTTTTTCGACTATCTATGATATTCACGATATCACGCCTCCTTGATGGTCGCACTAATGCCATCACTAACAAACTCAATTGAATCAATGTAAAGGAATATTTCATAAACGTATAGCATTACGTCAGCTTCAGTAGAGGTGTTTTGTTTTGACATAATATGTCTCCTTATTTATTCCAGTCAGCCATTTCTTCCGCAAAACATTTAACAAATTCCATAAATTTATTTAACAAGTTAGTTCAATAATTATATAAATTTCAATTGGTTAAAGATTATTTTGAAGTGCAAAACAATTAACATAATTATTTGTCTGGATTTAACAATTTCTATGAATAAGACAAAAATACATAGCACTTTAAGCTTGCTCATTATCTTCAGCGGATTCTGAAATAGCTGCCATACTTTCCATTTCTTTCAGCCAGCGCACACCCGCAGCTATAGCCAGGTCTTCGCTCAAATGCTCACCAACCGGTACAAGTTTCACATCACCAGCAAACGCATAAAAAACCGGCTCAAGTTCATCATTGATATCCAGTTTGGCAGCCACGCCAAAGCTCAACAAATAACGAATCTTTTCAAGATGGCTCATAGAAGCATAAGCCTGTCGATCAAACGTCTTCATATAACCTCCAATCACTTAACTGGCACTTTCTCAAACACTTCCGCCGCAAATGTTTCGCGTAATTCTTTTACTATCGAATCATTGCGCAACAAATCCGCATAAGCCGGATCCTCTCGCTGAATCTCTTTCCATCGCTGCCGTTGCTGTTCAATCGGCAAACGCCCTAAAAACACGTAACGCACATTCGGTTCATGTTTCAGAATCAGCGGCTGGCTATAACGCATCAACGGAAACTTGTTTCGTAATCGTTTCAGCTCTACCGCTTCACGCGCCAAATAATCGCGATTCATAAAACTCATACGTTAAAAAAAGCATGACGGGCAAAAAATTGGGAGGCCATCACCCGCCATGCTATCAACTCACCAACTCATTATCTGTTGGAACAGTTTCGACTAGAGCTTTAGTGGGAAAGCCCCGATCAAACACAATTGCTCGGATACACACGCACCAACATAATGTGCTGCAAATATAAATAAACTTATCTCGATCGACGGTAAAATTTTGATGAAAGCCGTTAACCGGATGAGAAAGCAAAACAATCGTGTCAAACTCGTTTTTATCAAACACGCATTCCAGCGAAAAAAACCAACCATCGTCCAGGTACAAGCTATCGCCCATGTTTAACCAATGACGTTTACCCACAGGTAATTTAGGATTCACTAACTTAACCAGTTGTCCCATACATAGCCCCCTGCTTTAAAGCGAACCAAGTAACGTAATAAAAACCAGGGCCAATAAAACCCACAACGCAAATAAAATATGACTCATTACGCTGCCTCCGAATCTGGTTTATCAATGATTTTTTCCAGCCGTTTATGCAACTCAAACGCTACTCGCAACACATCTTCCCATTCACGAGTAATTTTCGTGTGTTCAGCAGCGGTGTACTCGCCGTCTGCCAGGGCTTCTTCTATGGCGGATGCATGTTCACCTACTTCCTTAATCAGTCGGGTGTAACAACTCAAAATTTCCACGTCTGAAACGTTTTCATAATTGCCAAGCTTGATAGAAAGGCGGCCCAGAAAATGGGCATCCTCTTCATGCATGCGGTGATCCTCTGTCATGCGCTGAATGATCACTGATTCGATGTGGCCCAGCTTGTGAGTGCGCATATTGGCGTTAACATTGTTGCTTAAGGTGCCAGCGGGAATACCGGTAACAAACGAAACGGCAATCGCACCGCGTAATGCCTTCTTACCTTTTGGCGTAAATCGAAATTCATGAATCGTTTTATGTTCTGCTTCCTGCAACTGATATATATTCATGTGAATTCTCCCTGTTGTTTCACTTTCCTGTTTTCAGACAAGCCACTACCCTCACCGATAAAGGTGATAAACAGGCTGTGAATTTGGAACGGTTAGTTAAGAATAATTTTGTAAAAACTTGCGGTAAGCCCCACGTCTTACCGCAATGGATTTATTTACCCGTTGGGAATAAATCGCCCTGCGCAGGCAGTGCAAGTGCGCCATCAAGTACTTCGTCGATATATCGCAACGTTTTGTTGCGTAAATCGTTATTTTTCAGGTGTGCAGCTTTGCTGATCATGGAAACCACTTTATTGGCTTCATTAATTCGCTGTTCTCGGCCTTTATTGATATCTAAAGCAGCTCCAGCAATACGTCCGGCTTTTTCCATTTGTAATAAATACAGCTTGACGAGTTTGGCGGCATCTGAGGTGCCTTGCATGCCGGCGAGTAAAAATACTTCCCAGCCGACAAAAACAGAACGATGGTCATTCGGGCTAAGATTGAATATTTTTTCGGCATCGATTCGCACATTTTGTGCGAATCCCCCCATGGATAAGGTCTCCAAATCGTATCTTTCACAGACCATCCGCAATCCGGACTCACCTTTGTACCCCATAATACGAGCGATTTCCCCACGGGTCGTCAAACGTTTTCCATGAACCTCGATCGTTTTAAAACCAAAATGCTGAGCAGCTTTTTCAAACATTTCGTTTTCGGTTTTACGGTCAATCTCACTCAGCAGTTCACGCACTTCCTTTGTATTGTCTTCCATTACCGCAATCTGCAAATTCAACATCGATGGCATATCTATTTTCCTAATATTGAGCGGCGATTAAGCCACGTCTTCCAGTTTTTCCAGTATCGGTTGCAGGTACAAACGCGCTTGTCTGCCCAAGCTTCGATGCTCCTTTTCAGCGATTCGCTCCAGCTTGGCAAACAACTGTACTGGCAATCGGACGTGGACATAGGGCAAGTCTCTGACTTTTTCTTTTTGTCCGTTAGCGGGGTTCTTATTCATATTTACTCCTTTGTGTTAAGCTGCGACCAATATTGATCCATGTGTCTATGTTAGTACCACTAATGGAACTATGCAATATAAATATTCCATTAGTGGGATATAAATAATTTATTGACTACTTTGATTAATTTTATAACTTGAGTTGATTTGTGGACTTCTTATCTAGATTAAAAACAGTATTAGCTGATAGAAAACCCACTCCCTGGGGAACGAGCATTGGTTTATCACGTAGCTCGATCTCAAGAATTCAGGAAGGAAAAATGCCTGGAGCAGATGGCCTGTCAGCAATCTGCCGCGCCGAAAATGTATCCATCAGTTGGCTGTTAACCGGCGCAGGCGCACCCTATATTGTCGCCCAATGCGCAGACGATGACGATGCACTGGATTATTTCAATGCGCTCATGGAAGAATCGGGTTGGGATATCACGATCATGACCGACGGTGACCGCTTTGCCCTGGTGCTTTACCGCCCGGGATCGTTCGAAACCAGCAACGGTAAAACTGTGGAATACCCGATTTTAGAAATAATCAGTAATGTTGGCCCTTTCACTTTGAAAGCAGTAAGAGGGCAGGCTAAAACATCCGTGTTAGACGAGAAAGAATTAAGTCGGTTGATAACTGGCTGGGCTCCGAATGCACGTATTCTAGAATACTTGGCACGGGCAACCGAAAAAGATATTCACCAAATCGCCGAGGCTGAAGTTAGTTACGATGTCGAAATTGCTCGATTGGTTCGTTTATTTAAAACATTACCAACAGAAGACAGGGATTATGTACTTAGTTGGATGGAATCCCTCAGCAATAATCTATTGCTAAGATGTATACACGAAGTTGAAAACGCATTGGATGCTGAGGGTATTAGTTTGCCGCGTGATGAAGTCATGCGGTTGGCGCAAAAGGTTTATGCCCAGGCGCGAGAACTCGGTGCGAACGCCAATCAAGTTGGCGAAGTAATCAACATGGCTGATGCGCTTGCGAACAAGCGATAATGTATTCCAACGCCAATTGTTTATCACCGTCAAATGCAGCAATGATTTTATTGATTCTGACAGTTTCGATATCAATATGACTTTTAATTGCTTCAATTTCTATCGTTTTCATCCACACTTCATAAGCCGGAATTGAAAATGAAAAAAGCGCAATGGCAAACAGCAGCAACAAAATTGCAAGCAATGTTTTTGAGTTCATCAATAACCTCTGTGTGCAACCGCCAGAGGTTATCCATGATTAAAAAATCGTTACAACTGGCTAAAAACTTAAAATCAATACATCAGATATTATAAAACCGGCAATGATTATCAACACATACCCCCATTCAATAGAAGTCTTTTCAGTGTTGTTAGTTACAGGCTCATCAATATATTGTTTAACAGCTTCTTTCGCAAAATTTCTAACAATGTCCATACCCCGCCTCCACGTTTATCCATAACGTAATATTTGTAAATACTAATATATAAAAAAAGTCGGGCTTTGACTATAGAGCGAAAGGATTAAAAATGGGTAAAGAATCCTATAGTAAAAACAGAGGTTTTATGGAATAGAATTTTAAACAAACAAACAAACAAACAAACAAACAAAATATAATAATATGCTTAAGATAACAGCAGGAATTGATCAATGAAAAACCAGAACTATCATATTTTAATCGTTGTTATGTTCGCGCTCGTCGGTTGTGCAACATTAGTTGCACCAAAATTAAACACAATAAACACGCCGAACGTAAAAACTGAACAAACTGCCGAAGTAGGCAATGCGATTATAAAGCACGCGCTAACCTACACAAAGCCAGGCATTTATATTGATGAAGATGTGACAATTGAAAATAAACAAAAAAAATTCACACTCAATGCCGGGTCACTTATTGCACGATCAACCGAAAAAAATAAAAAGCAAACTTACATTATTCCCACTGGCCGCATTACATTGTTTGATAAACAATCACAAACAACCGAATCCCTGGGCGAATATATACTGGTGTTAGATGATAACAAGGCAAAAATCATCAGTTTCCAGGGCCGAAGTAAAAAAATACCATCCCCGGCACAGCTGCCAAACCTCACCAGACTAGAAAATATCGCGGTTGGTCCTACGCAATTCGAACAACAATTAGTCTACACCGGCAAAACCGGCAATGTTATATACCTCAAATACCGTGAATATAAAAACAACATGGCACGTGATGCATTCACACAAGATGTTCAATTTGACATCAGCAGTGAAAAATTAATTGGTTTCAAAGGCGCGAGAATAGAAGTACTAAACGCCAGCAATACACAGATTGAATATCGGGTGTTGAAGGGGTTTACCGGAAAATTTTCTCAGTAAATATAGCCGACAAGTCTAATATCGGAAATTATGGTGCATTGCGATGATACAGTCGTTTGATACTCAAATTCATAAGCAGCATTGAGGGCAACGGTACACTCACTAAAATCAATTGCCCTGTTAAGGTCAAGACTGTTATCCTGTGAAGCCCATCCCCTGGCCCTTCTAGTTTCCAAAGTTAAAGTGCTACCTTTTCGCCGAATGTAAAGCGTGCCTCCACCAGTGGCATACTGGTCTGTTTGATCGGCAGTAACTTCAACATAGGCACGAAATATTGCCGCTTTCGCATTATTAGCCGACAGAATATCAAACGCCTCACCACTGCTTACGGTCGTCCATGCGACTGCACCATTAAACGATGCAACCAAAACAGGATCAGGCAATATCTCGATTCCTCCAGGGCTAGGATGCGTATGATCACCCGCCGCCACCGTACCAGCAATCGTGCCTGTGTCTTTACTTGCAGCATCACCGAAAACAATCAAACCGCTATGCCAAACGAAATGCTCACTGCCTGTGATATCTTCTATAACCCATTGATCAAATACCGAACTCCATCCAAAAGTTCGCCAAACATTATTATTATCATCATAAAACTCAATACTTGAATCACCTAAACCATTAAGGCCCACCCGCAAGGTTTTCTCAAACTGCCAATTACCAGCAACGACCTCATCAGTTACAATCACTTCATTAATGGTCACATAATTATTCAACACATGCGCATCAACTTTATCAATCACATCCTGCAACACAGCATGCCAGTTATACGCGCCATCCTTGGGCACCGGCAAATTCAGATTCGGCGTAAAATACTCAACGGTTTCTGGATCAAAAGCCATTACAAATCCTCTCGAAAATCAATTTTAAATGGACTATTGCCCGACCGGTTAGGTGTCATTTTTCGGTTCTTGAATTTACCATACAGGCTCAAATACAAACGCTGTGCACCGCTGCCAGGCCGCAACTGTAAAATACAGGACCGGTGAAAACCAACTTTCAACAACTGCATGTACAGCGTATCGCGCACCGCATCATCCACCCAGTCCAGGGGAATGCTCACTTCCAGGTGCGATGAATTAATATTGCCGAACTCTTGTTTGCTGGCTGATTGTTGCCAGTCGGTATTATCAACCGGTGTAACCGACCAGCCAAAACTCATGTTTGCCAACGGTTGCCAGGCATTGCCGATAAACAAACGGCCCATTTGGTAATAAGGCATCCCAGCATCAGCCAGCGTGATACGCACATACGGCGCAGTTTGAATGCTACCCGAAGGAATCACCAAAACCGGTGATAAAAACTGCTCAGCCATCGGCCCTCCATAACCGCCGGCACCATACAAACCAGCACCAAAGCTCGAAGCATAATCATAAGCATTCATCGTCACATCAAATGCCAACGATGCACCATTAATGGCATCATCCCAGCCCTGAATGCGTACTGTCCCGGTCACCGAAAGATTATGATCAACCAGCGCAACATGGCTGTAATAGTCACCATTCAATTGCATATCGATAGTCACATTACCATTACTGTTGGTGCGCCAGATCACCGAGCGCTGCGTATGCTGTAAATTGCTAACAGGTAAACCAGTAACTTCATCTGAAGTCACCAGGCTAATCGCAGAGTCCAGCAAATTATCAAACAACACCAACAAATTATTGCTCATCGCCACAGCTCCAGTTCCTGCACCGGCACTTTGCCGCCAACACGATCAATAATGCCATCAACACGCCATTTTCCGTCATAGGCATCATTGGTATTTAGTTTCACAACATCACCTATATCTAATAGAGGCAGCTTTAACGGCACAGTAATTTTCAGCGTATAGCGCCGGGTATCATACAAACCATGCAAATAAGTTAAATAAGAATCAACGGAACCTAAACCCGACGGTATTCGGATCAGCTTTTCCTTTGATTCAGGATAATTTGTTTTTACAGTGGCAACCTCTTTAACCGCTAACTTGCTTTCATACTTTATTCGTGACTTTTCGTACTCGGTTAACGAGTCAGCAGGATTATTAATAATGGTATGATTCAATGCATACTCTGCAGACAGTTTCCAGAAAATTTTGTCGTCATAATCCATTTGCAGGTCAATAATTTCCGCCAAATCAAAACTATAAGGGGTTCCTTGTCCAGAGGGATCTATAAGATACCGCGAAACAAACTTTCCAGAGCGATTAAATGACCACCACGCCATCTCTGCAAATAATAATTCACTAATTAACTCAGTGATACTTTTGTAATTATCAAGATAAATATTAGGAACATAGGTATTTCCGGCAATACTAGGGAGATCAATATCAATATCACCAACAGACAGGCTTAAGTAATGAGTGCACAATAATGTCACCAGCTCTTCAGGTGTATTGGTGTAATTTCCGGATGAATCTTGTGCACCAAAAAACGTAACTGTCACATCACCGGCAGGTACAGACAGTAAACGAATACGACCATTGGCAAAATCCCGTTCATAGGGATAAAGAATAAACGTGGTGATGGGTACGGAAACCGGTGAAATTAAATCGGAATCTAATGTGGCGGTTCTTGTTGCACCGTCATAATCAATAATTGTTCGATCACCCTGCCAGACGAAATTCACGTCTATGCTAATTTCAGCGCCATTATAGTAATCATCAACAGTCGAAAAACCAACAGGTAAAACAATCGTGTTAATAGAACCGGCATCTGCATTACCCGATAATATTAATCGCACACCATTATCAAAAACATCAAAATTAAAGTGTGTCACATTAAGCGGATCCAGAGCCAGGTCACCGGTATCATGAAACTGATACCACAAGTTGCTGTCATCAATCAAAACTGGTGTGGCATTAAAAACAGAACCTAATCCAACAGGTATAGGTCTGCCAATGGTGGAATCAGGGCCAGAAGTGTAATTGTTTTTGGGTATCATCACAGCATCAAAATAATGCTGCTTATCAGATAAGCCATAGGTAATCCGGCCGTTAAAATGACATTTTTGTTTTGTTAAAGTGCCTGTAAACAAAACAACAGCGTCACTGTACGGGTACAAACTTCGAGGTGCTGCAAGTTTTACAGTAACATCTGCGTTGCTTAAATCAATGCTTCGTAAGTCTGTGCCATCATGCAATAGATAACTAGATAAAACCAACGAACCATAATTTTTTTCAGCCTGCCCCATCATAATATTGGCCATTTTCCAGCGAAAACGCGGGATACCATCTTTGGCAATAATGGCTTCAAATAATACGTTGCTTAATGAATCACCTGGCTCGGTGACATAAGCATGATCAGAAAAATAATAATTACTCGCACCCTTGCTGATTTCAACCAGCACCACACGTTCCGCCACAGGCTGATTAATGTATTTCTCAAATGTCAACGTCATTACGCTTTCGCCACATTAATTTGGAACACCTCACCCTCAGCCGATCGCGCTTCCAGTGTATCAATCGTTTGCTCGGTGATTTGCTGGCCGTCCGGCGTGACGATTTGAATATTGATATCACCACCCAGCGACTCTGAGATTTTGATCAACGCGTTTTTGGTTGACTCATCCACACCGGCAGAGGTTTTTTCGATGGCAGCAATAACATCTCTCAAGTCTTTCGACAAATCGTTGATTGATTTGTCGATAGTATCCAGTGCGGTTAAAGCGGCCTCTTCATAACCTTGGGGCGTTAAGGTGTCAACACGATCCTGAACTTCACCCAGGGTAGACATAATTTCGTTATATATTGCCTGGTATCCACTACCGGAAGCATAGGTATTTCGCGCATCAGCCAGCAGAGGGTCAACCAGCTGTGTTAATGCATTGGCGGAACTGGCCAGCTCATACCCATCGGCAGACAAGGCTTTTGTGGCCAGGTCGCGAAACTCGGCAAGTCTATCGTTCGTGCGTGCCGGTGTGGTCATTTGAGATCGGCGTAAACGGGTTAATACATTTTCAATATTGCCGCTTGCCTGTTGTAGCGTGGCAGCCAGTTGTTTTTGCGCGTTATACCAACGCACTACCTCTTCGCGGGAGTCACGCAAAACATCAATTTGTCCTTGTAATGCTTCGGCATAGTCATCAGCGCCATTAACCAGTGCTTTTAATTGATCAGTATTGAGTTGATTGGCATCATCGAGCTTTTTAGTTAAATCGGTGACAATATCTTCGATAAAATCGTTGATTCTTTGATTCACATCGCTATCACTAAAATAACTGAACGAACTCCGATCGAACTGACCATAAACATTTGCTAAATCTGATGCATTGTACGCTGCAAAAAAACGGTTTTGAGAGGTAATCATTTCATCAATATTATCGTCGTTAGCTCTGTCAGCCAGCCAATCCGAATCAAGTCTCTCAATGATGCTAAACAGCGTATTAAGCCCAGCTATTTCATTAGTAGTATCGATCAGTGAAAGTGGATCAACGTCCAACGTGGGAGCCTGTAATGATGATACGCTGGTAATTATTTCAGTCGGATTACGATAATCTGGTACGCCACTAACGGTTCTTATTGCTGCATCAATCGATTCACTTTCTGTTAACAGGCTGGCATTCAGGTTTTCAATTTTTTGTTGCAGGTTATCCAGCAAGTCGGCTTCAGCCTGATAACGCGCCATCATTTTATCAAATAGATTTTGCTCCGCCTGGGCACGTGATAACACATCCCGGCTTTCACCCAGTTGCTTGAATGCCAGGCGTAAATCTGTATCCATGCGGCGCAGGTTTTCGATGGCTTCACTGCTGGCACCGGAAAGCAAACGGATGTTTGACTCAATATCGCTGGTCAAACGTTCCATGATTTGCATGGCCGCAATACGACGACGTCTGGCTTCTTCGGCTCGTTGTTCCTCTCTGGCCTTTCGTGACTGGTAAGCAGAAAAAGCTGCGCCGGCAACTAATAGACCCGCACCCACCCACGGATTCGCATTTGCTGCCGGAGCACCATACATTGCGCCAGCAGTATTCGCATCCATGGCACCAGACGAAACCATGATAGGCGCGACAATCCTTGCAGCTGCAGCACGTGCGGCCATTTCAGCCAGCAAGCTGATAAACATCTCGTGAATGCGATCGAAAAAACCACGGAACCCGTCAATGCCGTTTTTAAAAATATCCCTGAAGGTTGCGGCAAACGACGATTGAATACCGCTAGACATATCTTTGTAAGCTTGTGCGACCTCTTTGGTTTTTTCCTTATTGTCATCGCTGGTCACAATCACACTCAGTAAAGATTTATTCAGATTAGTCAGTGCCAATCGGTATTGATCAACAGCAATATGTGGCTTGAGTTTTTCAAGCTCGGCCAGTTTTGCATAATACGCGATAGCAGCCGCTTCTGCCGGTATGAGTTCAGCTAACAGTTTGTTTTGCGCAACTTCTTTTGTTTCGTTGTTCATTTTTTTGGTTTGAACAATGATATCCAGCAGCTTTTCATTTAATGCAGCCAGTGCCAGCTGGTATTGATCAACAGCAATATGTGGCTTGAGTTTTTCCAGCTCGGCCAGTTTTGCATAATACGCGGTAGCAGCCGCTTCAGCTGGCAACAACTCAGCAATCAGTTTTTTCTGTGCATCACTCATCACCTGGCTATTTTCTTCAGTGGCTGCAGTGGATTGTTTTTGCTCTTCGATTAAGGCTTTTTTGCTCTCAATTAACTGTTTTTCGATGCGTAGCTCTTTCACCTTTTCAGCCGTCGCCATTTTAGTCTCGCCGATTAACTTGTTGTATTCCGCATTTGATTTGCGTAAAGCATCGGACAAACTGTCAATTTCAGTTTTTGACTTGCGCATATTCTCGGCCGCCAAAAACGCATCCTTCGAAAAACCACCGGCACCGGGAATAAAACTGGCAACCTTTCCAAAGCCTTCGAAAAATAGCGCAGCACCTTCTTTCAGGCTGTTAAACAAGCCATACCACATATGCTTTATGGCAATACCAAACACGCTGAAAACCTTTTGTATCTGCAACATGCCGGTTTTAAAATTCCCCGCCAGAACAAACACTGCTGAGCCTGCCCAATCAAAAAAACTGGTTAACGATTTGGCGCCGCTCTTGATCATGTCATCTATACCGGCAGCACTTAGCAGCTTTAAAAATCCATCCCACGCATTTTTTAATCGACCAACTTCAGCAGCACTATTACTGGTCGCTTCTGGCAAACCCTCTACCACTGCCTTACGCATTTCCACTGCTAGCTTGGGTAATAAATCTTCGGCTAAAATTGAGCCGGCTTTCAACATACTGTCCAGCTCGGATGTGGTTACACCCATGGCTCTCGCTGCCATCTGGAACGCACCAGGTATGCGTTCACCCAGCTGGCCGCGCAATTCCTCGGCACTCACAGTACCTTTGGATATCATCTGTTCCATTGCCAGCAGTGCGCCACGTGTTTGGTCTGCTGTTAAATTGAAAACCTTGGCAACTTCATTAGTGGAAGAAAAAATATCGCGAATGTTAGATTGACTAAGTGCTGTACCCTTGGCCGCCGCTGATAGTTTGGTATAACCGCCTACCAGGGCATGCACATCAAGACCAAGCCGTTTGGCCTCACGCCGCACAAACAGGATTTCTTTCGCTGTCGCAGTATGACTACCGGTAACCGCCAGTAGACCAGAATAGTATCCCTGCCAGGCGCGCGTTGACTCATAAACTTCACGCACGCCCAGCGAGCCAATAACACCGGCTATAACGGATTTAACACCAAGAAGTGAAGAACGCACCTTGCCCACACTACCACGCAACTGGTCAAAACCACGCTCAGATTTTTTTAATTTTTTTTCAGAAGTTTCAGCAGTATTGCCGGTTTTTTTTAGTGCATTGTCAAACTTACCCACAACTTCGGTGGAATTTTGCACCGTGGCGTCAAACTGCTTACCATCAGCTTTAAGCCTATATACGTAATTAGCGTTTTGAATCCCCACGGTTAAACTCCCGCACTATTTCCCGTTCCATGATTTGCAAACCGGCAAAACACTCGGCATCAACCTTCAGGTCCAAACGATTAATAACCACATCAACTGCCGGATAATCCAGCCCGATCAAGCCACCCATGCCACCCACACGCCACTGAGTATTTACCGCCAAAAACAATACAATCACCGGCCAGTTTTCCGGCCACACTTCAAAATCCTCATCGATGGCTTGATGGTTTTCCATCGATTCAATTAACTCATTGCTGGCGCCCCATGCCTGCAAATCATTTAGGGTCTCATCATTTCCTCGATCACTATTACGAGCAACATTAACCCAATGAAGCGCAGCGCCTTTCAGTTTTTTATTTTTAAGTTCCGGCCTTTGATCTTTTTAATATAGGTGGCAATCAATGCCGCCGAGGCACATTGATCGTTTTTAATGGTGCGCAAACTTTCCTCGTTGCATGTAACTTCGCCGTTTTCATCCTCCACATCTTCAAAGCCGACAAACACAACATCCAACAAAGACAAATCAGACTCTTCATCGTAGTTTTTTATATCTTCTTCCGGAATCCGTTTGAATTCCGCTGTAAAAATCTCTTCGTCATGTTTGTCTGGCCGGGTAGCCGAAGGTGTAAAAACCTTTACCTTGCATTTAAAGGTGTCATCTTTTTTCAGTTTGAAAGCCATGTATGTTCCTTATTTAACAGTGTGTTTAAAATCGTCATCGCCTGAGCTGGATGGAATAAAAGCCAGGTCCATGGTCAAGGTGCGAATCTTATCGCTTTCGCCATAACGTGGATTAAGCACTTGCACATTAGGCGCATCAAACTGGTTGATAAAACCTGCTGCAGTACCGTGAATTATTTGTATCGCACCGGTAGTGTTTGCCTTGGCAATAGTAAAAAAGTTTTTTGCGCCCAGTGGTGGAGCTTCGATGGTGATGGACCCCGTCGGTGCGCGGTCAACAATCTGCACGCTTTCTTCACCCACCACATTGCGATAAACCACTTCATTATTCTGATCAAAAGTGAAATCAATTAAGTTGCCAGCAAAACCATGCAAAGTAAAAGTAGGTGTATTGCTATTGGTAACAGCAAGCGGCTGCTGAAAATTACTGAAATCCGGCACCGGATCCGCAACAGACGCAGGGTCCACCCACAAACCGGTAAACTTGTAATGGTGCACAGGAATACCCTTGGGTGATAATCGCAAGCTTTCCGTACCACGCGCACCTAACATGGCGTGCTTTTGTCCATCAAAATGTAAATACATCGTACCGGCTTCTTCGCCACTTGAAACTGGTGCATATTGCACATCTATACCGGCATTAATTGTTTGGTCCTGGCCGCAAAGTCGTTTTAGTGGGCCAAAGGCAGGCGCAGTACCTGCAGCACCAGAACCGGCATACTCCACATCAAATTCAACCATGACATGCGCACCAACGATCAGAGATAATTCATTGCCAAGTGTTGGTTTGTCCAGGTTGCGTGATACCTCATCACCCTCCAAGGGGGAAATTTCCAGGTTGCTGGTCTGTATGGCATTGGCCGCGCCAGTCGGTACCGCATCAGTACCATAGGTCACTTCAATTTTTGCCAATAGAATTTTTTTCCGAAATTTTAGGCCAGCCATAATTTACTCCTTATTTTTTCCCGGTTTTGCTTTTGGTGCCTCAGCAATCACAGCTTCGGTTATTACCGGTTCTGGTGCATCTATCGCTTTGCCATTTGCATCGCGTGGCCGGTTTCCTTGTGGATGATCTTCCGTACCTTCAACCTTTTTCAGACTGCCGTTACTTTCTTTAATAAAACTACCACCCGATCTCATACCAACCTCCAACTATTCAATAAGCCATTCTGAAACAACCCAGCCATACGGCCGATCAATTTGCATACTGTGTCGCACCCGCTGCAATAACAAACCGCCAATGGGCTCAGGTAAATCCGATTGCGCCAGGTTTTTCAATTCCTTCACCATTACATGTTCGGCATCTTCCACCATTAAACCGGTGCTGGGTTCAGGTATTTCAATTTGCCCGATAATGCTCAGGCTCACAGTACCAAGCTGGCCTTCACGCCCGACATAGTTTGGGTAATCGCCTTCAGTACCCATTAACACAGTAAAAACACCTTGCTGCCGCTCTGTGGTTTCGCGATTCATAAACTCTGTTAAATCCCGCGTCACCAGCCGATTAGGTGCAACGGTTTTTAATTGTTCAGCAACCGCTTCCATGTGTGCCAGGCTCACGCCTGCATCGCCTTGTCAACATTGCGCGCTAACAAACCCGGCAAACGTTCAACAATCTGCTCAAACGCCGGTTTTAAATACGGCTGTGCTGGTGTACCGTTCAGCGTAATCATGCGCTGAATCACATACGCTAGATCTTCAGTATCCATATTCGGATCATCTGGAAAAATATTTTTCACCCGTATCCAGTCAACCAGGCTCTCAATGCTAGGCGCGCCACCGGATCCCGTGCCTTCTTCCACAGCCCTGGCGTAATCCACACCAGCAGCAGCACCATAATCCGCAAAACCAAAACGAATTGAATTAATAGAGTTTGTCAGTTGTGAAAACGCTTTCGGTGCATCACGTTTACCTGCATTCGCCAGTCGTATAGCTGCGCGATGAAGGGTTTTATCCACCGCAGCCATTGCAACATCAGCCCGTTTAATAATCGCGGCATTAACTGATGGTGCATCATTTTCAAACGTGAATCTCATTTCGCCTGCCGCTCAAACTCTTTCATTAACTGCTCAGCCAGTGCCGCCGGTGTGCCGTTACGTGGCCCCTGGCTGATGCCGTCACGCAAACGCACCGGTTTGTTAATATTGTTCACCGCCAACCAGCGCAATGCTTCAACAACAGCCCGTAAAATCAATAAATGCCGATCGGATTCCGGCACCGTCGTTTCAGCCGCCGTTTCACCAATGCGATGAAACGCCGCATAAAAAAACTTGTACTCACTGCCCAGGCTGGCAATCTGCGCACTACTGGGTGCCGGCGTAATCATCAACAACCCGTCACTGATCAGCTGCAACTTGGGCAACACACCCGGATAATTTTTACCCCATCGCGCCCGCGTTCGTCGCTGCTGTTTGCCCCACAAACTTTGTTTGGCATAAATCATATCAACCGGGGCAGGGTAGTCTGATTTTTCAGCAACCAGCGTGACCGAGCCAACCAGAGTGCGTGCTTTATAACGCGACAAATCCGCCGCAGCAGCATCCAGCACAGCATCAAACTCGCTGCCATCATCCACGCCGTCAGATTTAAACGCATCCGCTGCTTCCATCAAATAACGACGCACAGCGCTTGCAAGTTGGGCGCGGGCCATGGTCATTGGTGCATGCCTCGTTTTAAAGCCTCATAAAGATAAACACCAAAATGACCAATAGAATAAATCAGTCCGGATAACAACGTGATTATTCCCCAGCCAAAAACCTGTTCACGAATTTTTTCGCGCCTTTCGCGCTTACGCTGCCGCTCTTCAAGTTCTTCATTAATAAATCGGTGATGCGCGGCATGAATGTCTGCATCAATGCCACGTCGTTCTTCAAATACTTCGGTAACAGCACCTTTTAATGCTTCACGTTCATCGGGTGTCATCTCAGACTCTTAAAGCTGGATATAGCATTTTCTGCTTCAGCTCTGGCCTTTACGTTTCCCAAATAAAAACCAATTGCAGCAGTAAAAGCGGAGCTCAATGTACCGAGAACAATTAAAAATATTTCGCGATTTTCAGAAGGAATGGGAATAAAAATGATAGCTGCGATCAATGCGAAAAATCCGAATATGGCACAGATAGCAACAAAAAATTGATCTTTACCCATGGATTTAGCTTTAACCATTACCGGTTTCTGATTAGTTGTCACTTCACCACTCACACTTCACCCCCTTGATCAACGTTTTCCAATCACACCCTGGTTCTTGAGCATGTGGAAAATCTTTCAACGTTTTCCAGTGTCCACCCCATTCAAGCCCGGCATCTTCCACAGCGGCACCACAGGCATTCCACAGCTGATAATCTTCCAGGTCACGCGTACCCCAAACCGGTTTACCATCGTGCAGAGGTACAAAGTCAAAGGCCTGACCATAGTTATGCACCGATTGACCAGGCCCCGCATGTGTCACAATCTTTCGTTCGAATTGCGGCCCAACGTTTAGCAACAACAAGCCAAGATCCTTACGCTTATGAACCTTTTCCATTTCAACCGCTTTGTTTTGTATCTCGATAAAGTCACGGCCACGACGAAAAAGCCGCGCTTGTGCTTCAAGTGTGCGCAGCGTGTTATATATCAACACATCCAGCCCACGTTCACGGCACAGCACCAGAAACGCCATGGCCTTTTTACGTGTTTCTGGTGTCAGGTCTGCCAGTTCGCGACTCATGATTAATTACCGCTTTCCAGGTCAGTCAAACGGTTTTCAACCAATTTAACCAGATCAGCATGCGCCGCCACTTTTTCACGCGCAGACATCAACGCCTGCACATCATCATCGCCTAAAACAGCTGACAACTCGCCCGATAAACGCGCGTGTTCTTCACGGCGTAAAACTTCTTTGTCCATGGCGTCAATTAATGATTTTCGCTTTTCACCCGACGTTTCAGCTGCGCGCAGTTCTGCCAGTTCTGAATCACTGAAATCCGGCAACAGTGGAACAATTGATTTTACAGATCCGTTCAGCACAGAAAGCAAGGAAGGCTGTTCTGGTTCAGCCGGTTTTTCTGCTTTGTAATCAGGATGGTCATATTCATTAATCGATCGCGTATCACCTGGCCAGATACTTTTGCCACCAATATGGCGAACGGTTTTGCCGTTATTGGTAAAAGGTACTTTTTTCATGGATCCTCCAGTAAAGGCACCACTCCAGGGAGTGATGCCGTTAACGCCAATAATTAACGAGTTGAAGCGCTATAAGCCAGCACCGAAGTTATTCGGTTGGCCACAGGTTCAGGAACTTTCACAGCGCTGTATTCCTCACCATAGGCTTGTTTTTGCCCGGTGGGCTGGCCGGTTGTTGGATCAACCACTTCAAATGGTTCGCCAGTGGTGAATGGTTTGGCAATGGTGTATCCAGCCAATCCACGTTGGCCAAGAATAATTCGCTCATCACCCAGATCGATGTTTGGTGCATTGGTTGCCCAGGCAGGAATCCCCTTAACAGTTTCCAGATCACCCATGGCCGTTGTATCAGTGCCGTTTTTCTTGGCAGATGATTCAAAGTTGCGAGCATTGGTGCAGGTGTCATTCATGGTTTCGCTCATCAACTGAAAATCAGGTTTCACGAAACGATCACCAGACAACATGGCTTTTTGTGCGCCGATGGCACGCAACAAGCCATTAAGATGCAAATCAAGATCAACTGCACCATTATCAAGATCAAACTTCTTAACATTGGTTGCCTCGCTGTAGGTGATATCATCAGCGCCCGCCGCATTAGCCGGTGTAACCGGTAAACCAGCTTCATCCACAAACTGGATATAACCCAGGTTATAGCTAACAACCCGGTAATAGGTTCCAGCAGTTTGATTACCTGTGCCATCCCACGCACTGATTGCGGTACCGTCGAGGCGAACAGTGATTGGATTTTTCTCTGTACCGACAGCATTCCCCTGCATGTCACGCATTTGCGATGGCCGCACAATGGGGAAATAAGTCGTTTTGACTGTGCTGGTCGCACCGTCCAATTGCGCATCAAAACCTTCATTGCTGCGTGTTGTAGCGCTATAGGAATCCGCTGCCCGTTGTAGCTCATTGCAAATACGTTGCACAATCAATTCACGCACCACCCGTGCATTACTTTGCACGTTTCTGCCGTAAGCGTCCCAGTTGATTTGTGATGCACGAGAAAAATGCATGATTTCATTACTGATCAAAAACGCCAGCTTGGTTGGAACCAGATAGGCGGTGTCCATTTTTTGTGAAACAGAGGCACGATGAATTGGCTGGCCTTCATAAACCACACCGCCATTGTAAATAGCGCTTGTATCGCGTTCTTCGTACGGAATTTGCGTGGTGACAGTTGCACTAAAATCAGTCAGGGTTTGCACCAACTCAAGCACCCGCAAATCTGAAAGTGCTTCATAAATAACCGTACGCTGAAAACCCACCGGCAAATTGGAATCAGCCATGCCAGTTGCGCCACCAGACAAACGTTTTGCTTCTTCATGAATACGTGGTGCATGAATTCGGTCGAACTCTGACAAAACAATATTCGTAAACGGATTGGCTTTTTCTGCCAGTCTCAAACCACCCTGGGTATGCAACATGGTGCCGCGTAGTTCTTTTAAAATTGACTCTTGTAAAGTCATGGATTTATTACGGGTATCATCAGCTACCTGTACATGTCCATTAACCTGGTAACCCATGCCGGCCAATTGTGAATTTACCGCGAATTGTTGGCCCAGGGTAATTTGATGTGCTGCCAGGCGTTTAACCTGTGAATCGGTCATATCTGCAGTGACCATATCACCGGCTTCTTTCAGCATTTTAATATTTTCTTCTGAAAGTGTTTTCAGGCCCTTAGCCGCATCGATAGTGTCATTAAACAGCTTAACGTTTTTATCCAGTTGCTCTTTTAACTGCCGTGCAGCTGTGGCAGTGTCTTGCTGATGTTGTTCAAGAAGTTTTTTAACATCCGCTTCCGACAAACCAGATACACTGGGTGCCTGCAGCTGAATCGTCGTTGCAGTCTGTGTTTCTCTTAATTGTTTGGCAACTTTTTCGCCTGTATTTGTCCAGGCTTCTAGTAAAACCTTGGCCTTGGCTTCATCATCAATGCCTTGTAAGGAAGCTTCAAAACCTTCTTTCAATTGTTTGACAATAACATCAGTCAAACCAAAACCGCCCAGCGCTTCAGCTAACTGCTTAATCAATTCTTTCCACATGTTTTCGTGCTCCTGTTTTAAATTTTTTACCAGCTCGGGGTGTAATAGGGTGATTACGTTTCCATCATCGCTTTCCGATAATTGCACAGCATCCATATTTTTAATGTGCGGCCGGGTAACTAGGCCGGCACCAAATAAAACAGCGCCATGCTCTTTTTCAAATTCGTTGTCAATCCAGTTTTCAATATAATCCGCCGATACATAAATGAATTTGCGGTTTTGAATGGCATCAATGCCGTAGGGTGTCCACTCAACACGGGCACGCAATCGTTTACCATCAACGAATAACTCTTTTATTTCACCCGCTGCGCCTTTTTCCGGTTCGTGCGCAACATCAATAAAAATACGTTGACCATAAGCACCAGCTTTGAAATTGCTGACCATGCCGTTTAGCAGGTCAAGATCAACAGCAAAGCGGCCATATTTCGGATGATTAAAATTACCGGTGCGAATAATGGTGATAACAGATTCTTTTTTACCTTCCGCCAGAGTCACATGGAGACCAGTCAGGAAGCGCACCGACTGGCGGTTAAATAGAACAGACATACATCACCTATAGTTTTCGATCATTGGCAATTTTCGGCGAGAAATAAAGACAAAAACAGGGCGCGCCCTGTCTTATTCGGCAAGTCGTTTTTGTACGGTAAGTAATTTCACCAGGCTGGCGATTTCAAGCCCGGTGTTATCGGTGGCGCTGATTTGCAGCCGGTAATCATCTGCAATCGGAAAGTCGTTTACATCGGTTTTCAGCATAATGTATTCGTTGGCGTTCAATGTTATCTTGCCGTCTACTACATCAACAGCGCCCACCGTTAAACGCGGATTGATGATGGTTGCCCGCTGCCCATCCGGGTGATGCACCACCATTTTTAAAGTTGAGGCACCGGACAAATCATATTTGGTATTGATGCGTAATGTTTTGCTTTCGCCGGCAACAATCATTCATCGCTCTCGGCTTCCGGTTCATGACGAACCTTGATCACGTTTCCACAGGATGGGCATTCAACTTCGTATTCCTGGCCATCAACCGGCACCGCAGCAATTAAATCATCCAGACCATAACCACAAGCCACTAGGCTTTCACTGGCTTCATCATCGGCCGGATGCACTTCCGGGCCGTCATCGCCCTGGGTGATTCGTCCGGCAACGGCCTTGTTTTTTTTCATGACGCCGCGTTTACCATGACCAATCTGTTCAGCTTTGCACAGACCGGCTTTGGCATCATCTTCAGTAAATACACCCTGTAACGGGCCACGACAGGTAAATGTTGTCATTATGCGGTCACCCCTCCAAGTTGTACGGTGTAACTGGTTTTGATCGCTGCCGCATCTGCAGCCCGCGTTAGTTCAGCCCAGTAATTAACAGCTGCAGCGGCTTCCAGTTGATTGCCTGGCACAGCCACCACAACGCCATCATCCACAAATGACACACCGGCGGGTGTGGCTTTGCGGTTGGCAACGGTGGTGGAGTCATTTTTTGCGGTTTCAACCGCAATGCGCACCGATGCCGATGGATCTGAGGTTAAGGTTACTTCAGCGCTGGTCAAAGTATCCGTTGCATGTTCGTTTTTAAAACCGGCTTTTTCAAACCGTGTGGTAATCGATGCTTCAGATGTCGAGCTGATGAATTGAATCGCCGCAGCGGTTTTGCCCGCTGGAATAATAACAATATCGTCATTAGGGCCGGTATTGCGCTCAACCGTGATATTACCAGCAGGCGCAGCGGAAATATCAACCTTTAAAATTCGCTCAAAGGTTTTTGCACCAGATACTGGCGTAAGTCCGTTTAATACGATCACATCAGTATCGATTTCCGATGTAGCCAGCCGACCGGTAATAGTCACATTTTGATTATCACCGGCATTGTCAGACACAACGCGTACCACATCATTGGCCGCCAGTTGAGCAGCCAGCATCACGCAGTTAGCATCGATGGCACCGCCGGTCAGGCTCGCATCATCTTCAGGCCGTGAGGCACATAAATAATGTTTTAAATCAGTTACTAAAATCGGCATATTCGTTCCTTACCGCCGCCGCCCGCTGGCAAAGCAATAATCCAGACAGGCGGCAAAGGGCTCAGCTTCTCTTTGGGTGGTTATGGGCCGATTATTGGCAATAAGGCAAGACAAAAACAGGGCGCGACATGTCGCGAATTAATGAATATTGTGAGAGTCGCTTAACAGCATTTCAAGATCTTCGTAACGCAAAATCAGCGTTACACCCAGCGCCTCGAACGGCACGCCAGCGGTTTTCTGCAGCAAGGCCAGCGCTTCAAGTTTAACTTGTAACTGACCATTAACCGACTCCAGCGACTCCAGCACCGACTCAGCACTGGCAACCAGCGTGCTGGCGTTTTCCAAATGCCCATCAGCATTAGCAGACAATGCCCGTAAAACAGCCAATGGATGTTCAGCACTCACCGCAACACCGCGCAGCGATTCCAGCGGCACCGTGGCTGCACTGGCTATGGCAGGCTGGCCCAACACCTCAATAAAATTGTTTTCTGTACCGTCAATAAGCTGTAACACTTCAGCAGATACAACAACGGATTTTTGTAAAGCAGAAGCAGATTCAAACGCAGCTGTGTTTTCAATCGTTATAACCTGTAGCGATTCAATATAATTTTCCAGCTGCTGATTAATTAAGCCCAATGATTCAAGCGGAACATTGACACTGCTTTGTAATCCGGATGTTGATAATGATTCAAACAACAAGGGCTGGTCAAAACTCAACAGCTGCAATGATTCAATTCTGTGTTCAGGCGACCGAATCACAGAAGATAAAGATTCCAGTGATACCGAAACAGACTGAAAAAATGCCCGTAATGATTCCATTGATGCTGAATCATTGCGAATCAATTGCTGCAACGTTTCAACTGAAACCGGCGCGTTATTTACTGCACGATTCAATGATTCAACCGGGCAAACAAAAACATTATTTACCAAAGATAATGATTCAAACAATCCCTGCTGGGTTTTGAATAACTGCTGACTGGCTGCCAGAAACATTTCGCGGCTAATGGTGAGTTGCTGTTGTGACTCCAGGTTGTTTAGTGATGATGTGGAAACTGGAACTCCACTGCTGACACCATTCGTTAATACATACGCTTCAGAAAATCCTCTAGCGATATCACTGGAACCAGTATTGATACCATTAACAACATAAAAGTTGCGCCAATCAATATTGTTTCCAACACGTAACGCAACGGTAATTGTTTCAAGTGGTGTTGTTTTCGAAATATCATCATAAATATCAAGATAAACAGTACCATTCGCACCAACAGCACCAGCTTTGCGCAAGGTAAAATAGTAAAATGTATCCGTAAGAGCTGTTAAAGCTGAT
>Ga0316207_10001302_pt1 | contig 31622 bp, 28 predicted proteins | sample 6weekpyrite_MG_FD_204943 | JGI IMG/M metagenome (GOLD analysis project Ga0316207, IMG submission 204943) | Microbial mat bacterial communities from mineral coupon in-situ incubated in ocean water Damariscotta River, Maine, United States -... | ecosystem: Environmental > Aquatic > Marine >...
TTACAAACCTATTTTGATATCCAAACACAAGATGACCAAGAAAGATCGCAAGCACTACTCGGTATTGATATTCACGCCTAAAGTATCTGGAACTAACTAGTTCTATCGCTGACTAAATAATAACTTACGGAATAACAGCGGTGTGCCTAGCATGCATTTTCATTGTAATAAAAAAACAACTCACGTAAAAATATTCGCATTTATTTTTTTTCTTGGGCTGCCATTGCTAGCTAATGCTGGCGCCTTCGAACAGTTATTCGCACCAAAACCTGTTGTGTGGGAAGTTTGGCAAAAGCATAACCCCGGTTCGCTAAATAAGATTCCACACAATAAATGGAATTTGTTTTTAAATAATAATGTTAAGCAGGGAAGTAAAGGGATAAACCGTATCGCTTATGCAACGGTGTCTGAAAAAGATCGTATGCAATTGCATGAATATCTCAATGCCATGCAAAATATAAATATTAGTGATTATAATCGAAGTGAACAGCAGGCATATTGGATCAACCTTTATAATGCAGTGACCGTGAGTGTTGTGCTTAAACACTACCCGGTCGAGAGTATTCGCGATATTGATATTTCCCCTGGTTTTTTTGCAGATGGCCCTTGGGGCAAAAAGCTTGTGAAAGTTGAAGGTGTCGCCTTAACCTTAAATGATATTGAGCACCGCATTTTACGACCTATATGGAAAGATGCGCGAATCCACTTTGCCGTCAATTGTGCTTCACTCGGTTGTCCCAATTTACAAGTTGAAGCATTTACAGCCGTCTCTATGAATAAACAGCTTGAAAGTGCGGCACGCGAATATATTGCTCATCCGCGCGGAGTAAGGCTAACCAATGACGGTGTTGTAGTTTCAAGTATTTTTAGTTGGTTTCAACAGGATTTCGGTGAGACAGAGCAGGATGTTATTAAATACATTCAAAAGTATGCCGATGAAGAAATGAGTAAGTCTTTAGCGGGGATGCGTTTTTTTGCAAATGATGAATATGATTGGCAACTTAATGATGCAAGCGAGTCAGTGCATTGATATCAATTGTTATTCCAACCTTGAATGAAGAAAAAGCTTTGCCTGTCACATTAAAGCGAGTGTTTGAACAGGCAGGGGAGTATGAGGTTATTGTTGTAGATGGTGGAAGTAATGATAAGACGATCGAAAAAGCGAAGCATCACAATTCAGTAAAAATAATAACAGCACGCCAAGGACGTGCTAGCCAAATGAATACCGGTGCGGCAGAAGCGAAAGGTGAGTGGTTGTTGTTTTTGCATGCGGATGCCTTGTTGCCAGAAAATGCCTTATTGGTTATTCAACAGCAATTAGCTGATGCAGGTGGTTTTCGACATAAGTTTTCGAATGATGCATGGGGGCTAAGACTGGTTTCCTGGTTGCATAATTTTCGCTGCATGAGAACCGGTGTTTTTTATGGTGATCAGGCAATATTTATTCGTCGTTCATTGTTTGAGTCACTAGGAGGGTTTCCTAAAGTCGATCACCTTGAAGATCTCCTGTTTAGCGAAAAATTAATCACGACAACAAAACCAGTGCTTCTTGAACAAGAGGTGCTAAGTGATTCTAGAAAATTTGAGCAGAAGGGGATTTGGTTAAGCCTTTTTAGAGTCATCCTTATTCAGCTCTGCCACGAACTAAAACTACCAACGCCGACAAAAAAATTCTTTGCCGACGTTCGATAATTAAATATCATCTAGTCATAGTCTTCATTTAATGAATTAAGGAAAGCCACTAACGAGTTGGCATCACTTCCGCTTAATCTTATTTTCTCTATACCAGAACCTGCATTGCGTAATTCACCACGGCGTGCAAGTTCGCTATTGGCAATATACATTGCTAAAACTTCTGGAAGCGTATTGATCTCACCTGTATGCATGTAAGGGGCAGAGTGACCAGTGTCTCGCAGGCTTGGTGTCTTAAATGCAGCAATACTTTTTTCCAGCATTATATCTACTGAGCATGGGGTTACTTTTTTACAAAGAATCACTTTTATTTTTTTCTGCGGAGCAGGTATGTCCGAGTTAGCCGTTACACCCCATAACCCAAGATCGATATGACTTGGTTTTTGTTTGCTTGGGTTATTTCGAAATACCGAAAAGTATTTGTCTGGGTTTTTATTTCTTTGTGCGAAGTTAGGGATGCTTATGTTGTTAAATGCATTTGTGCCGTGTAGTTGATCGTATTGGTTTTGACTGATGCCTGTGTTGTGGAAACGGAAATCAGTAAAATGGGGGGCTTGATGGCAGCTGGCACAATTACCGCCATTCTTTGTTTTACTACCAGCACGAAAGAATAGCTTCATGCCTTTTAATTCTTTTTCAGAAAACACAAAAGTTTGCATATGTGTTTCAAAGTCGCGTTGTTTGCTTGTAATGAAAACAGGGGTTTTAAGTTTTTCAATAGAACTTAAAAGGCGTTGTCCATAAGAAAGTGCAGATTCATCTTTTGCTGGTGCAGTAGGAAGTTTATTGGCCTTAAGGAATGCATCATAAGGGCTTCCGTTGTAACGACCATTTTCATCAACAGAGAAATTTAGGTCGTTCATATATGCTGTTACTAATCTCGCAACTGCGTCGAGTATTTCGTTATCGGATGCAGTTTTAACGTCAATCCGGTATTCAACAGGGAGTCGAAATTCTTCTGCTATACCTTTGTCAGTACCGGTTAGAATTTTTTGGTAACTACCACCGAATTCTTTTGCTAATTCGCCTTTGCCATCATCATTACGAATAATGTTTGCCACATGTTTAGTCGCGATATCTTTCTCATTCGCTTGCCAGCCAAAATTACGACCAGTAAACGTCCCAACTACTAAATCTTCAAGGCTGTTAAATTCACCATCAAAGTGAAAAAGAATATTGTCCACATCGGTCTTATTGATATTGACAAGGCTCATACTGTTTCGCCCCGTACTATGATTGCCGTCATTCCTGTTAGGGATTGGACTGAGTGGTGCAAAATCCGCGTAAGTTCGCATACCCAAGTCATCTTTGTGCTCATCAACCATGTGGCAAGCACGACAACTCATGGTGCTATTAGCGAAACTGCTTTTATAAGTTTGTGTCGTAGTGATTGTTTTTGCTAGAGCAGGCTCAGCTTTGCCTGGATTTGCGTGCCATGATTGTGCAAAACGAGTCTCCAGAAATAAACGCTCACCAATAGTGATTTCAGCTGGTTCATGGCTGTTTTCTGTTGAGCCCGCAGAGAGGGGCTGTTGTATCACTGCAAGCAAGACAATGGATAAAATCAGTGTCGTTTTCATGAAAATTCCCGTTTTATGCTATAAAAATATGCCATTAGCTTAAATTTGTACTGAAAATAGATTCAAGCGCGAACATTAACACTAATGATAATCATTATCAATTAGATTGTAAGTTTAATGCTGCAATAACTCCTCTGTTCAACAGAGGCTTGTTGCGCTTAAAAAAATAAAAAAATATACTGAATAAAATCAAAATGAGTATGTAAGTTGTTTATACGGAAATTACTTTGGGTGTTTTACATTAGTATTGCTTTACTGTTTGTTCAGGGCGCGCGCTTGCATGTGCACTTTCATGACCACGACTTAGCTGCGCCAACCCATGGGCATCACGAACAACTACAAACCCATTTCGAGCATTCTGTGCTGGAATCAGGACATCCTGATGAAGTTACAGAGATCGATTTATCGCAACAAGGTGTCCTTAAAAAATCTTCATTGTCTTTATTGTTAGCGATATTAATTGTTGCTGTAGTGGCAGTGTTTTTACGAAGTTTAATAATCCCAGTACCATGGCGCTATGACAGGCGCATTCCTTCAGGTTCTTTATCCTCTAGTTTACGACCACCTTTGCGTGCTCCACCATCTAATTAATACCTTTCAATTCGTGTGTTAACACACGAGTCATATCTGTCGTAGTGATTGTCGATCTGAACAACCCTTTCGATTTGTCTGCGGTTAGATACAAACAATATTTTATAAATGTATTGAAAAGTGCGGTATTTGCGTAAGCAACCACAGCACTGTCACTTAAATTAAGGGTATAACATCACATGTTATTTAAATCGATGATTATCTTCGGTAGCTCATTATTGCTATTGAATTCGTCTCTCCATGCTGAAAGCCTATCGCCCTCAGGTGAGGGAAAGCTGGCAACCTCAAGTGTTGACTTGCGCACAGCGGTTCGTAAAACCTTCGAATACAATCCTGCATTGCGGACGTTTAACTATGAGCTAAAGGCACAGCGCGGCAGAGAATTACAAGCCGGGTTGTCGGCAAGCCCTGAAGTTAGTTTGCAACTTGAAGAAGGTTTTGGCACAGGTGAATTTTCTGGTACGGATAATGCTAAATTGACGTTAGGTGTTGCATGGGTGTTAGAGGGGGATTTGCGACAAAGCCATATTGATGTTGCACGAGCGGGGACGGCATCACTTTCAACAGAAGATAAAATTAAACATTTAGATGCGGCGGCAGAAACAGCACAGCTATATATGAATAGTTTGGCAAATCAGGCACGGCTGGATGCGGCAATAAAAACGGTTTCCCTCGCGAAGGCAACAGTGAGAGAAGTTAAGAAACGAGTTGCTTCTGGTCGTGCACCAAAGGCAGAGTTGGCTCGTGCACAAGCCGATCTTGCATACAGCAAATTGACAGAAGAAGATGTTGAGCATGAATTAGATTCATCTATTCGAGTGCTTGCTGCTCAATGGGGAGAAACTCAACCAAGTTTCTCAACAGTTCGTGGTGATGTGTTTAGATTGCCAATACTGTTACCTTTTGCTGAATTGAAATCACTATTTAATAATAGCCCAGAGTACATTCGGTTAGTGTCGAACAAAAGGCTACGCGAAGCCGAATTAAAGTTAGCAAAATCGAAGGGGCAAGCGGCATGGAAGGTGAACCTGGGTGTGCGCCATATTGAAACGACTAATGATCAGGCATTAGTTGCAGGCATTAGTTTGCCATTTGGTGAGCGTAGCCGAAATACCGGTGGCATTATCGAAGCCCAAGAAAATTTACTACAAACACAGGCTCAAGCAGAAGGTGTTCGAATTCGTTTTGAAACGACGCTATATGTTTTATTTCAAGAACTACAACATAGCCAGCACCAAGTTGAAAGCTACCGAAATGAAATTATTCCCAAACTTGAACTGGCGCTAACTGAGACGCGTAGAGCTTACCAACTTGGACGATACAGCTATTTGGAATGGCGTAGTGTGCAAGCTGATTTGTTAGAAGCACGTAGAGTCTTAGTTGAAGCAAGTATTACAGTGCATTTAAAAATTATTGAAATTGAACGTTTGACTGGCGTGTCGGCAGTACAGCCAGAGGGGAAGTCATGAAGAATATTATGGATATATTAGTGCAAGGTCGTGCCATAAAAATATTAGGCGTGGCACTTTTTAGTATTTTATTTGCGGCATGTGGTGAGAATATGAATCAAGCTAATTCTTCACATGCGGGACACGGCGAAGAAGTTGAAGTGATGAAGGGCTCTCATGGCGGGCGCTTACTGGTCAGTGATGATTTTGTATTGGAGTTATCTATTTTTGAAACAGGCGTACCACCGGAGTTTCGTGCATGGGCAACGCTTGACGGTAATGTGTTAGCACCAACTGATGTGGAACTTAATATCACGCTTACGCGTCTAAGCAGCCATGAGGCGGGAAAAATTAATGAGATTAATTTTAAGCCACAGGGAGATGCAATGCGTGGCGACACAGTTATTTATGAACCACATTCGTTTGTAGTGACCATTAATGCTAAACACAACGGCAAGGCATATCGCTGGCAGTACGATAATTTTGAAGGTCGCACCAAAATAGAAAACGCAGTAGCTGATGCCTTGGAAATAGGTACAGATATCGCGACAGCAAAAACTTTACAAGAAACCATTGATGTATTTGGCAAGGTAATGCCAAATACAGAGCGGGTACGACAATTGAATGCACGTTTCCCCGGTGTTGTTAAATCGGTCAACGTAGCAGTTGGTGATAAGGTTAAAAAAGGTCAGATTCTCGCTAAGGTCGAAAGTAACGAAAGTCTCAATTTGTATACGGTACGTGCCCCCATTAATGGAGTCATTACACAACGTAATGCAAATTCTGGTGAGCAAACCGGTTCACAACCTTTGTTTGTTATTACAGATACCTCAACGGTATGGGTTGACCTAGCCATTTTCCCAAAAGATATTGCGCGCGTAAAAATGGGCGATCAAGTGACATTTAATGTTGCGAACAACTCGGCAACAATGACAGGTGAAATTTCATTTATCAACGTAATGGCGGAAGCTAATCAATCAGTTACAGCACGCATGGTAGTTGATAATAAAGAGGGCGGTTTTTTGCCAGGTAGTTTTGTTAAGGCGCGCATCAAAGTGGGTGAGCATCCGGTTGCTTTAGCGGTAAAACGTTCTGGCTTGCAAGCATTTAGAGACTTTACGGTTGTTTATGCAAAGATTGGTGAGGAGTATGAAGTGCGAATGCTGGAACTCGGCCGTCAAGATAGTGAGTGGGCAGAAGTGCTGGATGGGCTACGTGCTAACACGGAATACGTTAGTGAAAATAGCTATGTCATTAAAGCCGATATTGAAAAGTCGGGCGCATCACACGATCACTAAGGACAAATCATGCTTGAATCTATTATAAAGTTTTCTTTGGCTCGGCGCGGGCTAGTAGTTGCATTAGTGGTGATGGTGATGGGCTTAGGTGTATGGAAAGCCACACAGCTACCCATTGATGCGGTGCCAGATATCACCAATGTACAGGTTGTTATTAACACTGAAGCGCCTGGTTATACACCACTTGAGGCAGAACAACGCGTTAGTTTCCCAATAGAAACAGCAATGGCAGGTTTGCCAAAGCTTTCATATACACGCTCTTTATCACGCTATGGCTTGTCACAGGTTGTGATGGTCTTCGAAGAAGGCACCGATATTTATTTTGCTCGCCAATTAGTCAGTGAACGACTCATCGCTGCAAAAGGTGAGATCCCAATAAATCTCGAGCCCACGCTAGGTCCAATTGCAACCGGACTCGGTGAGATATTTATGTTTACTGTCGATGCAAAACCCGGTGCAAAAAATGCTGATGGTGATGTAATTTCGTCTACCGAGCTTCGTTCGGTGCATGACTGGATTATTCGTCCACAGCTAATGCGAGTGCCAGGGGTAATCGAAATAAATCCGATTGGCGGTTATAAGAAACAAATATTGGTTGCACCAGAACCACTTAAGCTGCTTGCATATAATTTAAGTTATGCCGATGTTGTACATGCACTTGAAAAAAACAATTCGAACCGCGGGGTTGGGTTTATTGAGAAAAACGGTGCGCAGTGGTTAATGCGTGTTCCTGGTCAAGCTGAAAGCATGCAAGATTTAGAGAATACAGTTATTCGACAGCAACAAGGTGTGCCCGTCCGTGTAAAAGATGTTGCAACAGTGAGTATTGGTAAAGAGTTGCGTTCGGGTGCGGCCACCCAAAATGGCAATGAAGTGGTTCTAAGTACCGTGTTTATGTTGATCGGTGAAAACAGCCGCACCGTTTCTAGTGATGTGGCAGAAAAACTTGAGGAGATTAAAGCTAGCTTACCGGAAGGTATTACGGCAACGGCTGTTTATAATCGTTCGGGTTTGGTAGATAAAACACTAGCAACAGTGCAAAAGAATTTACTTGAGGGTGCGTTACTCGTCATTGCTGTTTTGTTCTTGTTTCTTGGTAATGTTCGTGCCGCTATATTAACTGCCGCGGTAATTCCTATCGCAATGCTGATGACGATCACAGGAATGGTACAAACAAAAGTTAGCGCGAACCTGATGAGCTTGGGTGCACTTGATTTTGGCCTGATTATTGATGGTGCGGTTATTATTGTTGAAAATTGTATGCGCCGTTTAAGTAAAGAGGGTAGAGAGTCGTTAAGCCTGAAAGAACGCCTTGCGGTTGTGTTTGATGCGACCAAAGAAGTGATTCGCCCGGCATTATTCGGTGTGTTTATTATTACTGCTGTTTATATTCCTATTTTTGCATTAAGTGGAATTGAAGGAAAAATGTTTCATCCAATGGCGACCACGGTAATTATTGCATTGGTTAGTGCGATGATTCTTTCGATTACATTTGTTCCGGCAGGTGTGGCTTTATTATTTAATAAGCCGATAGAACATAAAGAGAACAAAGTGTTAGAAACAGCTCGTTCAATATATGAACCAATTTTAATGCTTTCGTTAAAATTTCGCTGGAGTGTTATTGGAATAGCGTTGGTCATGATGGTAGGTGCCGCTGCATTAATTCCGCGTTTGGGCGCTGATTTTATCCCGAATCTTGATGAGGGTGATATTGCGATGCACGCATTGCGTATACCGGGTACATCATTAGAGCAGGCGCTTAGGTTGCAAAAAGGGCTGGAAGAAGAGATCAAGAAACTGCCTGAAGTAAAAACTGTGTTTGCAAAAGTAGGCACAGCTGAGGTTGCAACTGATGCCATGCCTCCTAGTGTTGCGGATAATTTTATTATTCTCAAGCCGCGAGATGAATGGCCAGATCCGGATAAGCCAAAAGCACAAGTGGTTGCAGATCTTGAGTCACTGGTCACGCCTATTCCAGGTAACCGCTATGAATTCCTGCAGCCAATACAAATGCGTTTTAATGAATTAATTTCAGGAGTGCGATCTGAGCTTGCCATTAAAGTGTTTGGTGATGACTTTGATCAATTGATTGGCATAGGTAACGAAATTGCTAAAGCACTTGAAAAAGTTCCCGGTGCAGCTGATGTCGCCGTAGAGCAAGTAACCGGTTTGCCAGTAATGACAATTCAACCAAAGCGTGAAGTGATGGCGCGCTATGGTTTGAGTGTTGCAGACTTACAAGGTGTGCTTGCCACCGCGCAGGGAGGTACTGTTGCCAGTCAGTTTTATGAAGGCGATCGTCGTTCAGAGATTGTAGTACGACTTGCTGAAGATTCACGTACCAACATATCTGTGTTATCCAGCTTGCCTGTTATGTTGAGAGATGGACAGTATGTACCATTAAATGAAGTGGCTAGTTTGGATTTGGTGACGGGTTATAACCAAATTTATCGTGAAAATAGCAAGCGACGTGTTGTGGTCACGGCAAATGTACGTGGTCGTGATCTCGGTTCATTTGTAGACGCCGCACAAGACTTGGTTGCTGATGGTGTTGAGATTCCAGCAGGTTACTGGATTGAATATGCGGGCACCTACGAAAAACTGCAGTCAGCGACACAAAGGCTGTCGGTTGTTGTTCCCCTGACGTTGGTCTTGGTCGTGGGTTTGTTGATAATGGCATTGGGTTCGATAAAAGATGCGGCGATTATCTTCTCAGGTGTGCCCCTAGCCCTGACTGGTGGCATAGTCGCATTATTGTTACGTGATATTCCATTCTCGATATCAGCCGCGGTTGGGTTTATCGCCTTATCCGGAATAGCTGTTCTCAATGGTCTTGTGATGGTGGCATTTATACGTGATCTCCGGTTACATGGACACGCATTGAAAGACGCTATTGTGAATGGCGCATTGACACGACTGCGTCCTGTATTAATGACGGCACTGGTCGCGGCGCTCGGCTTTATCCCAATGGCACTGAATACCGGTATTGGCTCTGAAGTACAGCGTCCTTTGGCAACGGTGGTGATTGGCGGGATTATTTCATCGACATTACTGACATTGGTTGTGTTACCGGCGCTTTATCAACTTGTACATGCACGAGAAAAGAAAGTCGCATTACAATAGAATACCTTATAATGATGCCCCTTTGTTTGTTAGGGGTATTAAATTAAGTAAAATGGTTGCTATTGAGTAATCGATGACTAGTTTTTGCGAAATAGCTATTTCTTAAGGAATTTATATTAAGAACGAGATAGCACTTGAAATTGGCATCTAAAATAGAATATTAGTAAAATGATTGTATGTTAGCGCATTCACTTTTTATCAATGATACGAAAGGCCGTTTAGTGCGGGCTCTCATTGCATTGCTACTGATTTTTTCGGCCGTTCATGTTGTATTGCATGAAGCTGATACGGATCATGGTGGGCAGAGTGAATGTCAGTTATGTCAGTTAAATCACTCACCAACAATTGTACCTTCTACTGCATCAGTTTTTTCTACACCAGCGTTATTGTTATACAGAGTTGATATTAGCCGGTCTGTATTTTCAGAACTATTCTCATACCTTCCACATTGGGCGCGTGCTCCACCACTGTTCTAAATTTTATACCTAAAACTAAAGCACAGGCACCGAAAATACGCATATTTTCGTGCGTCTGTTATGTATTTCCATAGAGTAAAAAATATATTAGAGCAGGAGTCCATGATGGATCTTTCTTATTTTCCTACAAGACACCTTGTGGGTGTAATTGGTTTATTGTTACTTGTGCCGGTAAAAGCTTTCGCCGGACAGGAAACTGACGAGTTGCGTCAGCAGTTGAAAGAAATTCGACAGCAAATGCAGAAGTTACAACAAAATTATGAAAAACAAATATCAACACTGGAACAACGTCTGAATGGGCTTGAATCACAGCCAGTGAGGCAGGCGGCACTACCTGCGGTTACGACAACAACGGTAACCCGTAATGATTTTAAAATTGGTTTGACCGGTCTGTTTTCTGCCGGTGGTTCGAGCGTCGACAATGATGCGCTGGGAGGTTTGCAAGCCGGTGCCCATGACCCGAATCAGAATGGTTTTACTGTGCAAAATGTTGAATTATCTATTGGTGGAACCGTTGGTCCATATTTTGATGCTCAAGCCAATATTATTTTTCAGATAGATAGTGAAGGTGAAACAGTCCTCGAATTAGAAGAAGCGTTCTTTACTACACGCAGTTTGCCATGGGGGCTGCAAATTAAAGGTGGTCAATTTTATACTGAATTTGGTAGGCATAATAAACAACACCCACATGCTTGGGGATTTGTTGATCAACCCGTTGTGTTATCACGCTTCTTTGGTGGTGATGGACTACGTAGTCAAGGAGCACGGGTTTCATGGTTAGCACCGACAGATTGGTATTCTGAAGTTTATTTTGGCATACAAAACCCGAAGGGAGAGACGGTAACCAGTTTTCTGAATGCACCCGATGAAGAGATTGCCGGTTTTACTTTAATTGACAGAGATGCACGCGACACATCGGATTTATTGTACAGCGCACGTTGGTTAAATGGATTTGATTTATCGGATACCTTAAGTATGAATGTGGGTCTTTCTGGTTTGTGGGGACCCAATGCCAGTGGTGTAACAACCGACACGACTATTTATGGTGCGGATCTGTATTTGAAATGGCAGCCTATTTATAGTCAACGCGGTTTCCCCTTTGTCTCATGGCACACCGAAGCATTGCACCGCCGTTATGAAGCAGGTGATCGTGGCAACCCGAACCGTACACTCCTAAAAGACTGGGGTGTGTTTACTCAAGCACTATGGGGATTTAAACCTGGATGGATAGCAGGTCTACGAGCTGAATATGCAAACGCAAATGGTGATAATGGCAGTGATGTATTGCGAGATAATAGGAAACGCTTATCACCAAACCTAACTTGGCAGTTTAGTGAATATAGTAAGTTGAGATTGCAATATAACCGTGATTGGGCAGAACATCTTCCAGAAGAAACGGCAAACTCTCTCTTTTTGCAATTTGAATTTAATCTTGGCAGCCATGCTGCGCACCAATTCTAGGAGAGTATTATGAAGAAGTTAGTGCCTATGATTGTATTTGGTACGATGCTATTTGGCATTTCTCTCAGTAGCCAAGCAGCCTTAAAGATTGTCGCAACGACACAAGATCTCGCCGCAATTGCGAAAGAGGTGGGGGGGGAACATGTGCAAGTCCAGAGTTTAACATCAGGTACACGCGATCCGCATTTTGCAGCGGCAAAACCGAGTATGATTCGTAAAGTATTTCGTGCCGATTTACTGCTGCTGATCGGTGCTGATATGGAAATAGGCTGGTTACCACCATTGCTACAATCGGCGCGTAATGTGAAAGTGTTACCGGGTAATAATGGTCATCTGGATGTTTCTACGGGCATTCCATTGCTGGGTAAGTTGAATGTGCCTGTGTCACGCTCAATGGGTGATGTGCATGCGAATGGGAACCCACATTACTGGTTAGATCCGCGTAATGGCGTGCGTATTGCACAAGTTATTGTTAACCGGTTAATAATGATTGACCCTGATAATAAAGTTGATTACCAACAACAGCTTAATGATTTTAAGACAAGATTGGAGGCGCGGCGCGCTGTCTGGCAAAGTGAATTACGCTGGTTAAAGGATAAACCAGTTATTGCTTACCATCGTTCGTTTATTTATTTAGCGAATGCATTTGGCTTTAAAATTGTCGGTGAAGTAGAGCCGAAGCCGGGAATCTCACCGAGCGTTGCTTCCCTAACTAGATTGATTGAGCAAATTAATAATAATGCGATCGAGCTACTTATTATTGAACCGTTTTATGAGCGCCGCTCTGCTTCCTATCTTAATGAAAAAACGGGTATTAAAGTTGCCGTATTACCACAATCAGTTGGTGCACAAGACGATATCAAAACTTACTTTGATTTATTCGACAGTATTGTGATGGCACTTAATCAGTTTAAGGATAAGTAAGGTGGAACAAGCTTTGATACTTTTGCCGGCTTTTGTAATTAGTGCCTTAATGATCTTTAGTCATACTTATTTAGGTTTGCATGTATTGGCACGCGGTATCATTTTTGTTGATCTGGCATTAGCACAGGTTGCGGCACTCGGTATAAGTTTCGCTTTTCTATTAGGTGAGGAGCCTCATGGTATAATGGCGCAACTTTATGCCTTTATTGCAACCTTAAGCGTTGCATTTGTTTTTGCGGGGCTACGTCGTATTAAGGGGAAAACAACACGCGAGGTAATAATCGGTTGTGTGTATGTCGTTTCCACGGCACTTTCGATCGTTATTCTTAGCCAGTCAAACCAAGGGATGGAAGAATTAAAGTTCTTATTGAATGGTAATATCTTATGGGTACGCTGGGAGGAGGTTGCAGTTGTTGCAGTAGCAACTGTGTTCTTAGCTATTTTACATTTTGTCTATCGACAACGTTTTTATGCATTATCCTTTGAGTCAGGCAAGACAAATGAGCCAGTTTTTTTGTGGGAATTTATATTTTTCGCATCCTTTGCTATTGTCATTACCTTGGCAGTCAATGTCGCGGGTGTATTGTTGGTCTTTGCATTTCTGATTATCCCTGCATTTAGCGCCTCATTACTCTCAGCCTCATTAGCCAGCCGCATGTTTATTGGCTGGGTGCTCGGATTACTTGGAACCATTGCAGGCTTATGGTTATCGTTCAATGCGGACTTGCCAGTCGGGGCCACGGTAGTTTCAGTTGTCGGTTTATTGCCTGTTGTTGCGCTACTAACGATATATATAAAGAGGCTGGTAGCACGTAGCGTCGGATAAATATTATGTTTCGGTTGACTATTATTGGTCACATACTCTGTAGTCACTTCATTTTAATAATCAATAAGTTAAGTTTTTTAATAGCGACCGCGCAAGACAGTGTAGTAAATGCTATTAACAAAGGTATTCCAATAAGTGAAAAATCTTTATATATTTGGGTTGGGGAAAAGCTAAAACAACAGTTAGGAATCGATAATGCTAAAGACAGGGAATTTGAGTCTTACAGGCGGGCGGAATATTCGTCAGCGCGCCGAGGCTCCAAAAGTATTAAGTTCACTTATCCATGAAGCGGGTGTTCGTTTTAATGGTAGTTCGTCGTGGGATATTCAGGTTCACAATCCAGATACATATCGCCAAATATTATCGAAAGGCTCACTTGGTTTAGGAGAGTCTTATGTGAGTGGTATGTGGGATTCACATTCACTGGATGAGCTGTTTGCGCGGTTAACTGGTTTCGACATTGATAAGAAAGTTGTCGGCTGGGCGAGATTTAGATTGCTTGGTGAAATGTTGCGACATCGATTTTTAAACCTGCAATCTGTTCAGCGCGCCTTTCAAGTCGGCGAACGGCATTACGATACGGGTAATGACGTCTTTGAGGCGATGCTAGATCCAACAATGAGCTATTCATGTGGTTTTTGGGAAAATGCAGAAACACTTGATCAAGCACAAATTAATAAGCTTGATATGATTTGCTGTAAGCTCGATTTGCAACCAGGAGAAAAGCTCTTGGAAATTGGTTGTGGCTGGGGTGGTCTTGCAGCTTATGCCGCAGAAAATTACGGTGTAGAAGTAACAGGTATTACCGTGTCGAAAGAACAACAAAGCTTGGCAAGACAACGATGCGATGGTCTACCTGTGAAAATTGAATTGATGGATTATCGTAATTTAAAGGGACAGTTTGATAAAATTGTGTCTGTTGGTATGTTTGAACATGTCGGTGCAAAAAATTACGACGTGTATTTTAAAAATGCGAACCGCTTGTTAAAAACTGATGGGCTGTTTTTATTGCACACAATTGGTAATCACCGTACGACCAATGCTGTTGACCCATGGATAGATAAATACATCTTTCCTAATGGGAAGTTGCCATCAGCAAAAGAAATATCTAATGTTCTTGAAGGTAAATTCATTATGGAAGACTGGCATAACTTTGGCCAAGACTATGATAAAACCTTAATGGCATGGATGGATAACTTTGATAAAGCATGGCCAAGCTTAAAGTCTACATATAGCGATGAATTTTATCGAATGTGGAAATACTATTTATTGTCGTGTGCCGGTTACTTTAGATCTCGGCATGGTCAGTTATGGCAAATTGTATTAAGTAAGCGTGAACGGGCAGGGCAGTATCGTTCGATCCGTTAATACTTTTCAAAATAAAAAAGGCTGGTTCATAGCAATGAACCAGCCTTTTGTTTTAATGTATTTATTTTTTAAGATATGTTTCAAGTTCTTCTGAGCCACCAATGTGGGTACCCTCAATAAATATTTGTGGTACCGTTTCATAACCCGTGATAGCTCGAACAGTGCGTAGGCTTGCATCGTCACCTAAAACGATTTCTTCGTAATCCATATTGTTATCAGTCAGCATTTCCTTTGCATTGATGCAGAAAGGGCAACCAGAACGAGTAATAATACTTATGGCTTTGGGCTTTTCCGCATTTGGATTGATGTAGTTCAGCATAGTGTCTGCATCGGAGACCTCAAAAGGATCGCCTGGTACATCAGGTTCAATAAATTGTTTCTCAACAACACCATCTTTAACCAGCATTGAATAGCGCCATGAACGCTTACCAAAACCAAGATCTTCTTTACCTACTAGCATATCCATGCCAGCGCTGAATTCACCATTACCGTCAGGAATTACGGTAATATTTTCGGCTTCTTGATTTTGTTTCCATGCGTCCATAACAAAGGCATCATTAACAGACATACATACGATCTCATCAACACCATTTTCCTTTAGCGTTTTAGCAAGTTCGTTATAACGTGGTAAATGGGTAGCAGAACAGGTTGGTGTGAATGCACCGGGTAATGAAAATACCACAACTGTTTTACCCTTAAATATGTCATCTGTGCTTACATCAACAAATTCATTATTTTGACGTGTTTTAAATACGACAGATGGTACGTTTTGGCCTTCATGATTTTTCATGTGATTCTCCATAATAATAAAGTATTTTGAACAGTGCGTTACTGAACTTGGCGCTATTATCTGTGGTTTTTTATGATTGTTAAAATCGTTTATTTCTACTAGAATGATAGCTAAAAGCTATCATATGGTGTGGTAATGAAATTACGCGATCTTGAATACCTAGTGGCAGTCGATGAAGAGCGACATTTTCACAGGGCTGCAGCACGCTGCTATGTAAGTCAACCAACGCTAAGCGGACAAATAAAAAAGCTTGAAGACGAATTGGGTGTGTTACTGGTTGAACGTACTAATCGACAGGTAAATATGACGGAAGTGGGTATGGCAGTCAGTGAGCAAGCACGGCGAGTGCTGGCAGAAGTGAACGTGATTAGCGATATAAGCCAAGCATATCAAGATCCAATGAAAGGTGATTTGCATATAGGTATTATTCCGACGATTGCACCGTATTTGTTACCCGTGATTATGCCGAGTTTAAATAAAGAGTTTACTAGTATGAAATTCTGGTTATATGAATACCAGACGCATGTCTTGCTGGAAAAATTAGAACGTGGTGAACTTGACTGCTTGATTCTCGCATTACCAATAGAAAAACATGATTTTATAGAAGTTGATTTATTTCGTGAGCCGTTCAGGTTAGCTGTAGAACACGGCTATGCTTTAACTAAGCAGAAAGAGATTACCTTGGGCGATATTGCTAACCATGAAATGTTGTTACTTGAAGATGGGCATTGTCTTCGTAGTCACGCGTTGGATGTTTGTCATTTAGCGGGTGCTAAGGAAGGCTCGCAATTTCAAGCAACAAGTTTGGAAACATTACGTCATATGGTTGGCGAGGGCATGGGGATGACTTTAATGCCAGAGTTAGCTGTGCCTAATAAAACGACGAAAGCCGACGCAGTTCAATACCTGCAATTTAGTGATCCTAAACCAAACCGGCGAATTGGATTACTGCATAGAAAAAATAGTTATCGAAAAGAAGCATTTGACAATATTAGCGAGTTAATTCGATCTATTTTACCTGTGAGTATTTTCTTTTAGGTAATTTGTTAGGCACTGTTCCAAAATTAGCGATGTTTAGCTTGGTTAGTCCCTAGTGCTACATACCAATTCGCCACAGAGTAGTTCCGTGTTGTTTTCAATCATCGGTGTTACATTTGTTCTAAAAATTCTTTAGCATAGGCTTTTAATTTATCATTAAGGTTATCGGCAATAATATTTAAGTCTTGTTGTAACAAGCCTAGATGAGGTTCATTAACATCATTTAGATTAGGTTGGATGCTATAAGCAAGTCGGCTGTTGATTGAAAATTCACTAAGTACAATGTGCCATGGATGTTTAAGACGTTTTTGTTGATTCAATGTTGATATGTGTTTGCATAATAATTTTACATACACAGGTGATGATGTATAGAAACAAACTTGAGGTAATTTCCACAAAGCATCATTCTCATTCATATGGCCTTCGCATGACCAGCATGTTTGTATGAGACGTGTTGACATCAGTTCGTAAACGAGAGGTATAACATTATCTTCTATAGGATAAAGCACAGGATCAATTGATAATGCTTCGGCAGCATCTGCACAGTTACTCGAGCATTTATTAGGGCTATGCTGTTGACAGCCTGGACATGGTGCAAGTTCTTGAGGACTAGGCTGCTTGAGAAAGACCCTTAGATCTTCCTCAAAACTTGAATCAGTAAAGAATGATTCTTCTGGTATTGGAATCTTCATGGTTGACCACTCAATATTTACCAAACGCGACCGATATATTCTTTAAGTAGTGACTATATCGGTAATAATCTTACAAACTTTAATGGAGTTTTCTTTTACAAATGCAAAAATTTGGGCAACACTTTAATCGTAATTGGCTGACATCATTGATAAATAGGTCTGTGGATACAATCTCAGGGGATTATTGTGGCAAAAAATATACTGCGAAACTAATAATTACTGATTATGCTGCGCATATTAGCTCGCATTACAGTGATATTATAAAAGGGGATTTGTCTCGGTTTTGCGCCCAATCAGAAGTGCCATTTAATTTCGTTCATTTTGGTGTTGTTATTGAGTTCATGGATGCGGCTGAGCTTATATTGCATGATGATGAATCCACCTTAGATGAAGGCCTACGTGAATTAATTGGGGCTGTTGGTACAGTGATTATTAAGAATGCATACATGACCGATAAACTTCGTAAAATCGGGCATCGAAATCGTTTTCCTCATTTAAACTTCCATATTGATCGTACTGCAAATCAACCAACCCATTATTCGATGTATGCGCGTGACCCTTTTGATGAAGAGCAACAGCATCCAAGAACATCATCGACTTTATTTGTCCCTAATATTGTTGGTCACTTGCAAGGTATTCGCGAAGGTCTTGTTGACCCACTGAATGATAAAGGTGTTAGGTCGACTTATCGTTTATTTGAAAAGTCTCCAGTTAGTGAGTTAATTAATGATTTAATTATTGAACATCGCTGGGATGAGCCGCATGGTGTCGGTGAAATTTCGATGCTGGATAATATAACGTTATTGCATTCCAGTTATTATCGAGATGCATCAGAGACGGGGTATAAAATCGGGGTTCGTTATCTTGCGTGATAGGTTGATTTAATTTAGCTTGCGCACGCGAAATTTACGACCTTTTATTTTACCTTCAGATAATATTTTTAGAGCTTGTTTTGAAATGGGTCTTTCAACTGCAACATAGGCAAGATGATCGGTAATATCGATTTTTCCTATTTGCTTGCCAAGAATGACTTTATTAGCGGTGAGGGCACCTAATAAATCGCCAGCGCGCACTTTATCTTTGCGGCCACCATTAATGACCAGTGTCACCATTGGTGGAATGAGCTTAAAGTGCTCACGGGCTTTAAGTGTAGCGGTGTTATCAATTCGGGCTGATATATTCTGATATTTTTCAATGGCACTGACCTTAGGTGATTCTGATGCCATGAATAGGCTGAGTGCAATACCTTCTTTGCCCGCGCGACCAGTACGTCCGATACGGTGTACATGTACTTCAGGATCGGGAGACAACTCAAAATTAATAACCGCCTCTAGATCTTTGATATCTAAACCACGTGCAGCGACATCGGTTGCGATAAGAATAGAGCTGCTTTTATTTGAGAATTGTACCAATACGCGGTCACGTTCCTTTTGATCTAAATCCCCATGTAAGGCGAGCGCATGAAAACCTTTTTGCCAAAGTTCATCAGCAAGTTCTTGGCATTGATGTTTGCGGTTGCAAAATATCACACTTGATTCTGGTCGATAATGATGGAGCAATGCAATTAACTTTTCAGTGCGTTCACCTTTATCAATCTCATAGAAAAATTGTTTTATTTTAGAACGTTCATCTTTTTCATCGATTCGGATATCGATTGGATCCTGCTGTATTAAATTACTGATGTTTTTTATTTCATCAGGATAAGTGGCAGAGAACAATAAAGTTTGCCGCTGTTTTGGCATGAAACTAATAATATGCATGATGTCTTCTTGAAAGCCCATGTCCAGCATGCGATCGGCTTCATCGAGCACGAGCATATTTAAATTATTTAGTTCAAGCGAACCTTTTTGCAGGTGCTTCAATATACGGCCTGGGGTACCTACAACAATATGTGGATTGTGCTCGAGTGAGGCAAATTGTGGGCCGAGCGGTTTTCCTCCACACAAAGTAAGCACCTTTGTATTCGGTATCGCTCGTGCTAAACGACGGATTTCTTTGCTGACTTGATCGGCTAGTTCACGTGTTGGACAAAGCACGACTGCTTGGGTTTGATAATCCTGTATTGTCAGTCTATCGAGTAGGCCTATACCAAACGCTGCTGTTTTACCGCTACCTGTTTTAGCTTGGGCAAGGAGATCTTTGCCATTAAGCGCAAGTGGAATACATTGTGCCTGAATGGGGGTCATAACTTCATAGCCCAGTGCTTGGATATTGCTTAGTACTTCGGCTGGTAGTGGCAGTGATGAAAAGGCTGTTTGGCTCACGTGAAATACATCTTTTAAGTCAATTAGAAAGGTGGCGAATAATAGCAGATAAGTGCACTGGATGGCTTATTTATACACGTATATAGTGGGTATTTTGTATAATTTAGTCATATATTGTTGCATATCTGATATGATCATCAGCCTGTAATAGGTGAACATATTTTGGAGAATACTTATGGCGACTGCCAGCGCAAGACATATACTCGTAGAAACTGAAGAACAATGTGCCGATCTGAAAGCTCAAATCGCCGATGGTGCTAGTTTTGCTGATATTGCAAAAGAACACTCAAAATGCCCATCCGGTCAAAATGGTGGTGAACTAGGTGAGTTTGGTCAAGGTCAAATGGTACCTGAATTTGATACTGTCGTATTTAATGATGATTTGAATGTTGTGCATGGTCCAATTCAAACACAATTTGGCTACCATCTTCTAGAAACAACTAGCCGTAGCGACTAATTTTTCGGTACCAAATAAATATTGAAAAGGCTGACTTAATGTCAGCCTTTTTTTATACTCCTAAATATAAAGTTAATGGATAGTACTGAATGAAGAAACACATCTTGTTTTTTTTAATATTTTTCTTTAGTAGCGGTATTGCTTCGGCAATCGAGACCGAAGAGCTTGAAGTACCTGTTAATGAACAGGAGCTTTTTGTAACGCGTTATCTTGCGGCTGGTGAAGAGCTCATTATATGGATTGCTCCTGGTTATGGCTCGCATCAGCGCAGCAGTACAATATCAAAACAACTTATTCAGCGTGGAGTAGAAGTTTGGTACGTTGATCTAGCTGATAGCTTATTTTTACCCAAAAACACCAGTACCATGCGTGATATTGATGGTAGTTATGTTGCGAGGTTAATCGATGCGGCATATGAAAAAACAGGTAAAAAAATTACGCTGATAACACGTTCTTATGGTGCATTGCCTTTATTGCGAGGTGCACGAAAATGGCAACAAAACCATCAGAATGACGGTGCAGCATACCTTAATGGTGCGATTCTCTTTTCGCCAGAGATGTATAAAACAATTCCTGCGTTAGGTTTGTCACCGGTTTATACTGACATTACTTTCGCTAGCAACATTCCGATCATGCTGCATCAAGCGGGCAATCGCAGTAACCGCTGGCAATTAAAAGGGTTATTGGAGAACCTTGAAAAAGGTGGTTCATCTGTCTTTGTTAGGGTAAAGCAGGGCGTTACAGGCATGTTTTACTTGGGTGACAAGTCACCAGAAACAAAGTTGATGTTGGAAAGGCTACCGGATGAACTAATCAGTGATATTGCCTTGTTGCATAAAATTCCAGTACCCAATACCGTTACGAAATTACCAACTGCTATTGATAAAGAGCAGCATGGTCTGGATTCACAGTTAAAGGTATTTCAAGGAAACGTATCACCTCTACCTCTTAATTTGAAGGCAGCAAAAGGGAAATGGTTTCAGCGTGATGAGTACCGTGGAAAAGTAACACTGGTTAATTTTTGGGCAACGTGGTGTCCACCGTGCGTTGAGGAAATTCCATCGCTTAATAATTTACGCAAAAAAATGAAGGGTAAACCTTTTGAACTTATTTCGGTTAATTATGCTGAAGATCAGCAGCGGGTTGAACAGTTTTTGCAGGAAGTGAATGTCGATTTTCCTGTATTGCTTGATGAAACTGGACAGATTTCGGCGAAGTGGGGTGTGCTTGTTTACCCTTCAACCTTTGTTATATCGCCAAATGGTAAAATAACCCACGGGGTTAATGGCGCTATTTTGTGGGATAGCCCCGAAGTAATTGAAGAATTAAATAACTTACTAAAATAGGAAGTCTTCATCTCTTATTATCTGAAACATTATTTTACAGTTCTTGTCTTTTATTTTTAGCATACTGGACGCTATCACTTAGGTAACTAGTTTAAACCTGGGGCTGATATGCAATTTAAGATGAATGAGATGCAAGCATTAATTGACAGACGAGATGCTGTTATTGCCCGATTTACTGCTGTTGAGAATGAGCAGACTACAAAGTCGGGTGAAAAAGAAATGGCTTCTAAATTGACTTCAAAGCCTGTGTCGACAGAAACCCTCGCATCGAATATTAAGCGATAAATACGTTTTCAGACGACCTGTTTCGCTCTGAAAAGGATATTTTCTCTCGTTTTCGGAAAAAATCATCAATTTCTTGATCTCGCTCAAGGAATATTGTCTTTTTGCTACCTAGAATGACACTGTACTAAATAGTTGGAGCAATACAGTGAGGGTGGAACAGAATAATTTAGTTGAATATAAGGATATGATTAATCAATTAAAGCAAAGTGATCATGACTTTGCGGTACTTTACGATACCTTTATTGAAGTAAATAGAACGATTTCTCAAATAGAAAGAGGAAGTGAACCTCCGTCTACTGAATATACTCAAACATTAAAACGACAACGTGTTTTATTGAAAGATGAAATTTACGAAATTTTAAAAATGGCTTACGCAACATGGCACTAATAAAGAAGACGATGCCTGCCTTATTGGCAAGGCGCGCTGAACTGGTTGCCCGGTTAGAATCGATTGAAAAAGATTACCGCAGTGGTTTGGATGCAAACTCTCATGAGCGTGCGATTCAATTAGAAAATGCAGAAGTATTGCGTGGCATTGCAACTGCAGCAGCAGATGAGCTAGATGAAATTGAGGGAAAGCTAGCTCACTTTGCATAGTACCTGAGTCGTTTAATGTGTTGTTGGGAACACCTATGTCACATTACCGTTGTGCAAAAAGTCACATATATACTTTTTTTGTATTGCTAAAATATCTCTAAATTAAATAGGGTATTGGGGTGTGTAATGAAAGTTGAAGAACTAGATACAAGGGTATTTATTTCAGTGTCGGCGGTATCAGTGGTGTTAACGCTAGCCGTGTTTATATTTCCGGAATATAGTTATGCAGCAATAAATATGTAACTCGATCTACAAAGCATAAAAAAAGGCCCGCATAAGCGAGCCTTTTTTTGCCCTGACCCCGTAGGGATTCTGTGAGCCTTCATTATATAAATTATTTCTTTTCGTTACGTTCCTGCGCTTCCTTAATAACCACTTCAGCCACATTTTTAGGACATGGCATGTAGTGCAAGAATTCCATTGAGAATTGACCACGACCTGATGTCATCGTACGTAAGTCACCAATGTAACCAAACATTTCTGATAATGGACATTCTGCTTTAATGCGAACACCGGTTGGGCCTGAATCTTGATCCTTGATCATGCCGCGACGACGGTTCAAATCGCCAATAACATCACCCACGTTATCATCAGGTGTGAATACATCAACCTTCATGATGGGTTCCATCAACTGTGCACCAGCTTTAGGCATGGTTTGACGGTAAGCACCTTTAGCGGCGATTTCATAAGCAATCGCAGAGGAGTCAACCGCGTGGAAAGCACCATCTGTTAAGATTACTTTGAAATCTAAACATGGGTAACCGGCAAGAACACCTTTATCCATACTTGATTTAAAGCCTTTTTCAACAGCAGGCCAGAATTCACGAGGTACGTTACCACCAGTAACGACTGATTCGAATTCAAAACCACTACCTGGTTCACCTGGCTCGATTGTGTATTCAATTTTCGCAAATTGACCAGAACCACCAGACTGTTTCTTATGCGTGTAAGCATCTTCAGTGCGTTGCGTGATTGTTTCACGGTAAGCAACCTGAGGTTTACCTACTTCAACTTCTACGCCGTGAGTACGCTTAAGAATATCAACCTTAATATCAAGGTGTAGTTCACCCATACCCTTAAGGATGGTTTCACCACTTTCTTCATCCGTTTCAACGCGGAATGAAGGATCTTCTTTAACCATTTTACCAATCGCAACACCGAGTTTTTCAGACGCAGCTTTGTCTTTTGGAGATACAGCAATTGAGATAACTGGATCCGGGAAGACCATTGGCTCAAGTGTGCCAGGGTTCTTTGGATCACAAAGTGTGTGACCTGTTTGTACGTTCTTCATACCAATGAACGCAACAATGTCACCCGCTTCACAGCTATCGAGTTCTTTACGATCGTCCGCTTCCATTTCAACGATACGACCAATGCGTTCTGTTTTACCTGTGAATGTATTAAGGACGCTGTCACCCTTATTAAGCATACCCGAGTAAACACGAACGAAGGTTAGGGCACCAAAGCGGTCATCCATAATTTTGAATGCCAAGGCGCGGAATGGTTCGTCTGCAGAAACGGTAGCCACTTCACCTGTTTCTTCACCTTCTTCATCTGTTATAGGTTGTGGGTCAACTTCGGTTGGGTCAGGTAGATAATCAACAACCGCATCAAGTACTAATTGAATACCTTTGTTCTTGAATGCTGAACCACAGTAAGTAGGGAAGAAGTCCAGAGCAATTGTACCTTTACGAATACAACGTTTGATGTCTTCGATAGAAGGTTCTTCACCTTCTAAGTAGGCTTCCATCAAATCATCGTCTTGCTCAACGGCAGTTTCGATTAATTTTTCACGGTACTCTTCAGCCTTGTCGATCATGTCGGCAGGGATGTCTTCAATCTTGTAGTTTTCTGGTTGACCAGAATCATCCCATACCCATGCTTTACGAGTGAGCAGGTCAACAACACCGGTGAAGTCGTCTTCGATACCAATTGGTAAAACCATAACCAGTGGATTAGCAGCAAGTACGTTTTCTACTTGGTCAACAACGCGGTAAAAATCACCACCCATACGATCAAGTTTGTTAACGAAGATAACGCGAGCAACACCTGATTCGTTAGCATAACGCCAGTTAGTTTCAGACTGAGGTTCAACACCACCAGAGGCACAGAAGACACCGACACCACCATCAAGTACTTTCAGTGAGCGATAAACTTCAATAGTGAAGTCAACGTGACCCGGTGTATCGATGATGTTCATGCGGTGGTTATCCCACTCACATGAAATAGCAGCAGATTGAATAGTAATACCGCGCTCGGCTTCTTGTTCCATGAAATCGGTAGTTGCTTCACCGTCATGTACTTCACCGGTTTTATGAATTGTACCCGTGAGTTTAAGAATTCGTTCAGTGGTAGTTGTTTTACCCGCGTCTACGTGGGCGAAAATACCAATGTTTCTGTATTTGCTTAAATCTGCCATAACTCTGCTCTGTCTAGTTAATTAATTAACGAATGCCACTGGTTTTTTGGCCGTGGCTGGCACCATATAAATAAGTCCGCCGACTTCTTTGGAAATCGGCGGCGACGCATTATAGCTAAAAGAGAGCCCAATGGGTACGGAAAATACCGTTTTAGGTGCTTATTAGCCCTTAGAGGGCTAATAAGACCAAAAATTAGATGGAATTTAGTGAAATAACGGCCTAATACGACTGTTTTCGAGCGGCATAATCATCAACGAGCTGGTTTATTGCTTCTTGGTTAAACTCACGCAGGCCACTCATAACCATGGTTTTTTCACCAGAACCAACGATTTTCCCATTGTCTGACACAGAGAATTTCAGGCTGACACTACCACGTTTGCCCTGAACATCGAGTTTTGACTCTGTTAGGGAAAGTTGAGGGTCACTAATATCGAGCTCATCTATATTAATGCTCATGCTCTCATAGATGACTAAAGGACGATCAGGGTTAATCATCACATTATGCTCTGCCATAAGCGGAACGAGGATATGCGGGAAGGTTTGCCCTGAAAACTCGACATAACGACGACTAAGATTGTCTGTTACATCAGGATTGGCATTATTGTCACCGCTGTGGCTGATATTTAGGTAGGGCTTATCAGCAACATCTTTGATAATGATGTCAGCATCGGTCATTTCAGGGAAAATTAACTCAATACCATCACCAACCATGCCTGAAAAAGTGAAATGCATGTGTTGGCTAACCCCATATTTGTTCAATACAAGGGAAAACAGTAGGTCACCGGGAACACAAAAGCGTTTTGCATCAACATCATGTATAGGGTTAAAGTCTCCCGCGACAGATTTCGCAAAGCGGCTCGCTTGTTCACGAGAAATCTGGATAGTTTCTCCCTGAGTCTGGTAAAAATCACTTAAAAACATAATGCTGGCCAGTTACGCTAGTTCAAAGGCATATCTTAGCAAAGATTGGGCAATGACAATATTGTTATAATGGTCTTATGAAGCGTACTCATTCAATAAAAGTTGGTATTAGCAGTTGCTTGCTGGGCAATGAGGTTCGTTATGATGGTCGGCATAGTCGTAATAAGTGTATTTTAGACTCGATGAGCGACTTGATGGAGTTGCTGCCTTTTTGCCCTGAAGTCGCGATTGGGATGAGTATTCCACGGCCACCGATTAATCTTGTGCGTATTGAGGGTGAAATTCGTGTACGAGGTGTGCATGATAATACTCATGATGTAACCGATGCATTGAATAAATATGCGATGTCACTCGCAGAGCAATTCGAAGACATCAGTGGTTATATATTTAAAAGTAGATCACCAAGTTGTGGCCTAGATGATGTGGATGTTTATGACGGTGATACACAGCAAGTTATTGCTACATCATCAGGGCAATTCGCAAAGATAATTGCCCAACAGCATCCCAGTCTGCCGATTGAAAATGAATTACGTTTAGAGAATGAAACTATTCGCAACGACTTTATTAAGCGGGTGCAGGTTTACTCAGCGAGATAATAGCAACAATAGACTAGGAACGAATATGTGCTTTTCAACAGAAGTTAGCTTTGCAACGGCAGCAGTGCTTATTCCAACGGGATTGGTGTGTTTACAGCAGAGTATAAAAATAAATAAAGCATATTGGGCGTTTGCTTTACTGCCATTCTTATTTGGTGTTCAGCAGTTATTAGAAGGCGTGGTTTGGTTAACAATAAACAACGAACAGTCACTTTTGTTGTGGGGGGCGGTATTCGGGTTTTTGTTTTTCTCGCATTTTCTTTGGTTGTTGTGGATTCCGTTCACCAGTTTTTTAACAGAGACAAACAAGTTTAAACAGAAATTGTTTTTATTATTGACCTTTGTAGGGCTGTTGTTTGGTGCGACGATGTATATTCCACTCTTAATTCAGCCGAGTTGGGTAGCAGCGTCTGTTCAAGAGCATTCCATCTACTATGATGTGAGGTTAATATATGATGCAGTGTTGCCTCGTTATGCTTCAACTATTATTTACGCATTCATTATTATTTTGCCATTACTCTTGTCATCAGATCGTTACCACAAAGTTTTGGGTTTATTGGTAATCGTTTCTGGGTTATTAACCTGGATGTTCTTTGGTTTGGTGTTTATTTCTGTATGGTGTTTCTTTGCTGCGATTATTTCACTGTATATCTTCTATCAAGCTGTATTAATCAGGCACAAACTACCGTCGAGTTAATTCGTTGCGGCATTAGGATGTTTATAGCTGGCCAAGTCGTCACCTGATAATTGGTTATTATTAATTGCTTGCTGCCATTTTTTCGATTCACTGACTGCAACATCCAGATAAAGACTGAGTTTAAATATCGCACTAAAGTTTTGCGCGTCTTTGTTGTATTGTAAAGTGTGTATTTTTATCAGACAGCTATTGCAGTAGTCATCTAGTCTTTCCATATAGCTAATAATTTTGTCAGCTTGAATAGTGGTGCTGAGAATAAGAGGCATGGTTTCTGTGCCGTCGTTATTCGAGAGTGATGTTATTTTATATTTAACATTAACTATATCCGCTTCACGAGTGGCTGCAGCGAGAGACTCCAGAACAGCCAAGGGAGAGTTAAAAGTGAAGAGAACGGACTGGCTTTTCCTGCTGAATTGATTAAGCCGCTTAACAACAGATTCTTCTCCGATACAATCAGACCATTGCCCTTCAGTTTTTGAATTTAATGCGGCAGTTTTGAGTGTATTAACACACGATGGTTTTTCTTCAGTATTGTCCAACTGGAGTTGCAGGCTTTCAAAGTTATTTGCGGTCTGTTGTTTTTTTATCAGTTCTTTTTCCATTGCAGCAAGTTTTTTTTGTTTTCGTATGTAGGGGGAATATATTTCATCATCAAAATAAATATACGCGGCGCTTGAGCTTAGGGTGAGTGTCAATAGGTATAATACCGTTTGCTTCCAGCCTTTTATTTTGGCATGAACAAGAGAAGAACCTATCTTGGATACACTTATCATTGGTTCCCCCCGGGGAAGCGGCTTGCTACCCAAATAAGCTCGGCGATGTTATTTGATTCTTTGTTGATGGTTACACGGTCAGTAAGCGGCATACGTTCGATGCTCTCCGAAATGGCATAGAAACTATTCCAGTTCTTAATTTGTGATTTAATGCTGAGCGATTGGTTTTCTAATGTCTTTATTGATATGAATAGATTACCAGTCTTATTTATATCCAAAATGGTTTTTAGAGAATCACGGCTTTTTGCATTGACTGAATTAAGCTGCTGACTTGTCTGGTTAAGTACCTGATGACGTTGAAGCAATTTAATGTATGTATGGCGCTGCTTTAGTTGCTGATCGACAACTTGTAGTTTTTGCTTAATATTTGTAATTTGATTTTCAACTTCTGCATCTTTAGGGCTGAAGTAAATTAACGCAATAACGAATGAAAGGGCGACTGCGGCTAGAACGCGTAAAATCACAATGGCAAATGGCCATTTAGTTATTAATGAAACAATTGTGTCCTTATTCATAATTAGCACCCTGGACAGTAAAATATTGATCTATGGAGTCATTGTTACTGCATTGATGATGTTGCTTGCATAAAATTAGAGCGTTCATCATCGCCGTCCAGTATGAGCGATCATCCTTGGGTGGGTTTTTGTAATAGTTAAGCACGGCGGACTTATCGATGGCTTTTTGTTTGCTGGCACGTTGATTAAAGAGCTCGTTCTGAGCGAATAAATCGAAATAATCAATAATGCGATTCGGAATAAAGCGATCACCCGCTTCGATAAAATAAAGCTCACCCGATTTATCTATAATGGTAACACCCCAATTATCGTCATTAATAACAATATCTTTCACTTGTATATTGTTTAGTTGTAATGGTTCTCCAATGGATTTGCCATTGGTTTTCCAGAAGTATAACTTGTCAGTGTCTGTTACAGCGATCAGCCATTGGCCATCGCTTGAAAAGTCTATTGCACTAATCGCACTTTCATGGGGTAGTGTGACAAGATTTTTAGTTTTAGATGTGTCCCATAAAACAACATCACCATTGCGATCCCCGCTTGCGAGAAGGCTTCCATCAGGACTCCAGTGTAGCTGCGTAATAGCGGTTTTATTTTTGCGAGAAGGTTTTGTTATGGTTTTTCCAGCTTTATGCGCAGGGATTAAATATATATTGCCAGACCAATTTCCAACAGCTAATAATGGTTTAGAAGGGTGCCACTGTAGCGAAGAAATATAGCGGGTATTTGTTTTATCTTTTATATAGGTTTTGAAAGAAGCCGATTTTTTGTCATCAAGGCCAGTTATGTTAATGGTGTTGTTAATATGAGTTGTTGCTATATATTCTTTGCCAACAGAAATTTTTTCAATCGCAGAAAGATTGCGTATTTTTGAATGCACACTTTTGTTGTTTATAGACGCTAGAATGCTCTCTGGCTTGTTGCCGAATATCGTATCATTCTTTAGTATCCCGATCTTTTCTAAATATTCATGCTCATCTTTGATGAGTTGCACAGGACTATCATCCTTCCGGCGCCGACTATTTTTCTTGAGTTCTTTATGGTTTATTTGTAAAGCGCCCGCTTTGTTATCGAAATGGATTTTAGGAAAGAAATCCTGTTTGGCTTCTGTGTCGTAGATATATTGATATTTTGCAAATATTTTTTTAGATGCTTCAGGTAAGTCCAGGCTATTGCTATTATTATGTATCGCTGATTTATCAATGATGAATGCACCATTATCTGAAGATATTATGATTTCTTTATCAACCTCGATCATTCCGAGAATATTTGAGCTTGGGCGAACGGTGATTATTTTTCCGGTTTTGTCATCATAACTATCTAGTTCACCATTGCTTTTAGAGAGGAGAACTTGATTATTATTAACTCTCGAAACACCGGTAATTAACTTGAAGTCATATGATTTACTGGTAAGTAATTTCTTGGGTTTAGTATCTTTATTACCGTTATTTAATTTTAAATTATATAAATAGGTCTCTATATCACCAAGATGGGTTATAAAAGAAGCCAAAAACAGGGTGCCATCATCCTCTTTTTGTTTTTTTAGTATGCCAAAGTTGTAGAGAAAAGTTTTAGTTGACGTTTTTAGTGGGTCTGGAAGTGGTACATCAAAATAGCGGGTTTCAGCTTTACTGTTATTTAAGTTAGTGATCGCAATGCGTGGTCTTATCTGGATTTTTATGAAGTTACTGATCAAGCTGTCTGGATCGTAAGTGCCTAAAATACCAATGGAAGCAATATTTAGAAACCAGTCCGGCAGCCATGAATCATAACGACCAACAACATTAATAAATCCTTTGTCTGTAATGACAGGAGGTGGCGCAATGTTGGCTGAATCAAAAGGGTTGACATCATCAAGAGTCGTTATTACTTCCCATTTGAGATTAGATTGCTGCTGCCACAATATCTTGTTATTTATCAGTAATAATTTCTTGTTAATCACTTCCATATCAGTAATGGATGAATCACCGTTGACAATAACTTTTTCTAAATGCGTAATGGAGTTGTTGTCATTAATATTCCATAGCTTTAAGGATTTATTTACATTATCACTGACTAAAAGGGTATTGTTGCTGATAAACTCAAGTAGTGGTACATAATCGATGTTCTCAAGAGAGAAATCTCTAAATTTTCCGGAGGCTGTATCAATGACCTTGATAAGGTATGACTCATCATACCGAGATTTCTTGCCGGCCTTGTTTTCAACAAGAAGTGCAAGACTCTCACTATTCGGCGAGAAGCTTGCTCCGGAGATATTAAAAGGTCTAATTCTTATGTTGGTGGGTATGGGGCCAGCAAGTCGCTTTCTGTCAGATATACGCAGCAATGTTGCAAAATTTGTATCTTCATCTCGGTGAATAATAAGTACGGTTTTTTTATCCGGCGATATAATAGGGTAAAAGCTTCTTCCAGAAACCAGTTTGTTTTCTTCAGTTAAATGTTCAATCCCCCAAGTAGGTTGCCTGAATGCATTTGTTATCCAGTCAGCATAGGTTTTATCGTTTTCATCTTCACGTTGATCTTTATCTGCAGCAAGTTTGCCTCGGCGTATATCACCTGATTCACGTGCGCTATTGATAGCCTTAAAATAACTTTTTAATGCTTCCGTTGAATTGTTTTGTTTATTAAGAAGACTAGCCTTGGCAAACTCGGTTTCAGCGATGAGAGCGGTACTGTCTGCTTTGCTTTTAATTAATATTTGCTTTTGGTCGCGGACTTCATATCGCTGAGCAGCTAATTCATCGAGTGAGTTAAGAGTAATAACACCAAAAAATGCCGCTGCAATACTGATCGCACTAAAGCTGATCTGTAAAATACGTTTGCGTTTTTGTAACTGTTTGGCGCGAATTAGCGACGCATCAATAAATTCTGCCGTATCATCTTCCAGCTGCAAGCCGCTTGTTTTTAGATACCGGATGTCTTCGAGTCGCTTACCCGAAGTGGCAAGCATATCGCGGCGTTTAATTTCATTGAGCCAGCGTTGACAGTCCTGATCGATTCTTTCGCGTACCTGAAGCAATTCCTGATCTTGTTCCAACCAATGTTGTACTCGGTCCCAATGGTGAATAAGTGCTTCGTGGGTAATGTTGATGACTGCTTCAGGTTGATCGCTACCGCTTATTTCAGCAGTATAGCCAGTGAGTAAGCGGCTATTCAGTAACGTATCGATGAGTAGTTTGTCATCGCTGTTGTTTGAAAATCTTGTAAGTTGTGCAACGCGTCGAGTGGCCTTGCCTTGTTCATCAATAGCGACCAGTTCACGCATAATACGAGCAAAGATGGTTTCTGGATCGTCATTGAAACTTTTTAGTATTGAGGTAAAGGCTTCTTCAGCCGTTTGGGTGAGTGCACCTTCTAGTCCGCCTAATTGTTCATAGGCTTTAAATGTAAGTTGCTTTTCATCGTAGTCACGTTCTTGGTAAAGACGTTCAAGCGTAAATTCAA